>WNFU01004085.1_pt1 | contig 18841 bp, 15 predicted proteins | sample 5400121 | NCBI WGS metagenome assembly WNFU01 (sample SAMN13153360, study PRJNA577476) | soil metagenome | isolation source: 100 cm soil or saprolite under grassland replicate 1 | place: USA:California | collected 2016-06-15 | reverse complement strand
TGCCCCGGCACCGCCGTTACAGACCCGTGACAGAGCCCCGCTAGGTTTCTCGGGGCGATGACGAGCGTGCCGATCGAGCGGGTTCCCGCCCCCACGACCCTACCCAATCCCCCCGCGCCCCCCGGCGAGCGCAAGCGCGCTTGGCGGCTCACTCGCGGGTCCAATCCGGCCGACCGGCTGTACCGCGCCGCCCTGACCGGCCTCGCGCTGGCGCTCCCGCTCTTGCTCGTGGCGCTCGTCGTGGAGCTGGCGGTGAGCGCGTGGCCGGCGATCAAGCGGTTCGGGCCCGCGTTCCTGTGGACCTCGGTCTGGGACCCGGTGGCGGGGATCTTCGGTGCGGCGCCGATGATGTTCGGGACCCTCGCGTCCTCACTGATCGCGCTGCTCCTCGCCGTGCCGCTGGCCCTGGGCACCGCGATTTTCCTCACCGAGTTCGCCCCGCGCTGGATACGCCAACCGGTCGCGTTCCTCGTGGAGCTGCTCGCCGCGATCCCGAGCGTGGTGTACGGCCTGTGGGGGATCTTCGTGCTGATCCCCTTCCTCCGGAGCCAGGTCGTGCCGCCGCTCAAGGCGGTGCTCGGCTGGACGCCGTTGTTCCAGGGCGTGTTCTACGGCAACTCGCTGCTTGCAGGCGGGATCATCCTCGCCATCATGATCATCCCCTACATCGCCGCGGTGGCGCGCGAGGTGCTGCAGGCCGTGCCGGCGAGCCAGCGCGAGGCGGCGCTCGGGATGGGCGCGACGCGCTGGGAGGCCGTGTGGACCGCCGTCGTCCCGTACGGGCGCGCCGGCCTCATCGGCGCGGTGATCCTCGGCCTGGGGCGCGCCCTCGGTGAGACGATGGCGGTGACGATGCTGATCGGGAATCGTCACGACATCGGCCTCTCGGTCCTGCAGCCCGCCTACACGATGGCCGCCGCGATCGCAAACGAGTTCAGCGAAGCCACGACGGACCTCTATCTCGCGGCGCTGTTCGAGGTGGGGCTGGTCCTGTTCGTCATCACCGTGGCCGTGAACGCGCTGGCGCGCCTGCTCATCTGGCGCGTGGCCCGCGGCACCGCGGCGGGGAGTCGCGCGCTGTGAACGTGCGCCGGCTGCGGCGCCGCGTGATGAGCGGCCTGATGACCTCCCTGGTCGGCGTCCTCTGCGGCATCGCGGTGCTCGCGCTGGTCCTGATTTTCGGGGACCTCGTGGCCAAGGGCGCCACGTCGCTCGACTGGAGCTTCTTCACCAAGAACCCCGTCCCGGCCGGCGAGGAGGGCGGGGGCGTCGCCAACGCCATCGTCGGGACGGGGATCATCGTCGGGCTCGCCGCCCTCATCGGGCTGCCGGTCGGCATCGGCACGGGCATCTACCTCGCCGAATACGGCTCCGGCCGCCTCGGCTGGATCGTCCGGTTCGTCGCCGACGTGTTGAACGGGACGCCCTCGATCGTCATCGGGATCTTCGCCTGGACGTGGCTCGTCAAGCCGATGGGCCGCTTCTCGGCGCTCGCGGGCGGAGCGGCGCTCGCCGCGCTCATGATCCCGATGATCGCCCGCACCACCGAGGAGATGGTGCGCCTCGTCCCGCACTCGCTGCGGGAGGCGGCGCTCGCCCTCGGCTACCCGCACTGGCGCACGTCGCTCCGGATCGTCGCGCGCACGGCCCTGACCGGGATCGTGACCGGATGCCTCGTCGCGGTCGCGCGCGTCGCGGGCGAGACCGCGCCGCTCCTGTTCACGGCGCTCGGCAACCTGAACTTCTCGACGAGCGTCACGCAGCCGATGCAGACGCTGTCGCTTCAGGTCTACGTGTACGCCACCGGACCGTTCGACGAGTGGCACCGGCTGGCGTGGGCCGCGGCGCTCGTGCTGATGGGGCTCGTCCTCTCCCTGTCCCTGCTCGCCCGCTGGGCGACACGGCAGCGCTATGGCGCCCGCTGAGTCCCGGACCGCGCTCGAGACCGCGCGGCTCACGGCCCTGTTCCACCGCCGTGCCGCGGTCAAGGACGTGTCGCTCGCGTGCTCGTCGCACACGGTGACGGCGATCATCGGTCCGTCGGGCTGCGGCAAGAGCACGTTCCTGCGCTGCCTGAACCGCATGCACGAGCTGTCCGAAGGCGGGTGGGTCACGGGACGCGTGCTGCTCGACGGGGCGGACGTCTACGAGGCCGCGGTGGATCCGGTCGCGGTCCGCCGCCGCGTCGGCATGGTGTTCCAGCGCCCGACGCCGTTCCCCACAATGTCGATCTACGACAACGTCGCCGCCGGCCTGCGGGTCGACGGCGGCAAGCACAAGAGCGAGGTGGAGGGCTCCGTGGAGCGCGCGCTCCGGCAGGCCGCCTTGTGGGACGAGGTGAAGGACCGGCTGCGGGCAAGCGCGCTCGCGCTCTCGGGCGGCCAGCAGCAGCGGCTCTGCATCGCCCGCGCCCTGGCGCCACGGCCCGACGTGCTGCTGCTCGACGAGCCGACGGCGTCGCTCGATCCGGCCGGCACCCAGCGCATCGAGGAGCTATGCCACGAGCTCAAACGCTCCTACACCATCGTGATCGTGACCCACAACCTGCAGCAGGCGGCGCGCGTGTCGGATTACACCGCGTTCTTCTACCTCGGTGAGCTGGTGGAGGTGGGCCGCACGCAGGAGCTCTTCACCAAGCCGAAGGTCGAGCGGACCGAGGAGTACCTGACGGGGAGGTTCGGATGACGGGAACGGCGGCGGTCAGGCGGACCGGCGGACAGGCGGACGGCAGTCACAGTCCGCCCGTCCGTCAGTCCGCCAGTCCGCCCGTCCTCGACGTCCGCGCCTACAGCTTCTGGTACGGCCCGACGCAGGCGCTGTTCGACGTCGAGCTCCAGATCCCGCGGCGCGCGGTGACGGCGCTGATCGGGCCGTCGGGCTGCGGCAAGAGCACGTTCCTCCGGTCGGTGAATCGGCTCAACGAGCTGATCCCGGGGACGCGGCACGCGGGCGACATCCTGCTCGAGGGCGGGTCGGTCTTCGCGCCGGGGATGGACATCGTGGGCTTGCGGCGGCGCGTGGGAATGGTGTTCCAGCGGCCCAACCCCTTCCCCAAGTCGGTGTTCGACAACGTCGCCTACGGCCCGCGCCTGAACGGGCTCGCGCCCGAGCGGGAGATGCCGGAGCGGGTGGAGCGCGCCCTGCGGCAGGCGGCCCTCTGGGATGAGGTGAAGGACCGGCTCGGCGAGCCGGGCACGAGCCTCTCGGGCGGCCAGCAGCAGCGGCTCTGCATCGCCCGCGCGCTCGCGAACGGGCCCGAGGTGCTGCTCATGGACGAGCCCACTTCCGCCCTCGATCCCGCTGCGACGCTGCGCATCGAGGAGCTCGTGGTCGAGCTCAAGCGGGACTACACGATCGTCGTCGTGACGCATAATATGCAGCAGGCGGCCCGGATCTCCGACCTCACCGGGTTCTTCTATCTGGGACGGCTGGTCGAGTTCGCGGACACGACGCAAGTGTTCACCAGCCCCAAGGACGAGCGCACCGAAGCCTACATCACCGGGAGGTTCGGTTGAGCCAGCTACCCAACACTGCAGGGCCGGGCCCGCACCCCGGCGCTCCCCGCCACTTCCACAGCGAGCTCTCGGAACTCAAGGCGAAGCTCCTCACCATGTCCGCCGAGGCGCAGCTGGCGCTGGGAACGGCGCTGGACGCCGTGCTCAAACGGGACGGCACCCGCGCGCGGCGAGTGATCGGGGGGGACAGCGCCATCGACGCCCTCGAGCTCGAGATCGAAGAATTGGTGGTCCGGCTGCTCGCCACCCAGCAACCGATGGCCCGCGACCTGCGGCTCCTGGTGGCGGCCTCGAAGATCGCGAACGACCTGGAGCGCGTGGGGGACCACGCCGTGAACATCGCGCAGTCCGCCGAGCGGCTGCTCGCCCACCGGGAAGTGACGCCGGAGCCCGAGCTGGTGGAGATGGCCCGCCAGGCGCGCGCGATGCTGTCGGGGGCGCTCGACGCATTCGTCCGGGGCGATTCCGCGTTGGGTCGCGACATCTGTGGCCGGGACGACGCCGTGGACGCGCTGAACCGCTCGATTTTCCGGATCCTGCTGACGCACATGATGGAAGACCAGCGCTCGATCGGCGCGGGGATGGAGCTGTTTCTCGTGAGCCGGAACCTCGAGCGCGTCGCGGACCTCGCGACCAACATCGCGGAGGACGTGGTCTTCCTCGTCGAGGGGAGGACCATCAAGCATCATGCGGAAGAAATCCAGCTCCCGCCCGGCGCCGCTCCAGGAACTCGGGGTTCGCGAACAGCTTGACGAGCACGAGTCCCGCGACGAACCCGCCGACGTGCGCCCAGAAGGCGACACCGCCTTCCATGCGCGAGAGCGCCCCGACCGTCCCCAGCAGGAGTTGCAGCACGAACCAGTAGCCGAGCATCACGTAGGCCGGCAGCGCCACGGTGGTCACGAAGAAGCCCAGCGTCACGAGCGTGTGGACGCGGACGCGCGGGTACAGCAGGATGTAGGCGCCCATCACCCCGCTGATCGCGCCGGAAGCGCCGACCATCGGGACGACGGAGCTGGGGCTCACGAGCACCTGCGCCGCCGCGGCGGCGACCCCCGACAGGAGGTAGAACGCGACGAACCGCGCGTGTCCCATCGAGTCCTCGATGTTGTTCCCGAACACCCAGAGGAACCACATGTTGCCGAGCACGTGCAGCCAGCCCCCGTGCATGAACATCGAGGTCAGGACCGTCCACCAGTGCGGCTCCGCCGTCAGCACGCACTGCAGGCCCGGGCCGAGCGGCACGGTGGTCCCGGGCGGCGCCGACCGCAACAGCTCCCCCGGGATGAGACCGAGTTGACACACCGACCGCGCCAGCGGCTCCGAGGCCCCCATCCCCTGAACGACCAGCCACGCGATCGCGTTGACGACGATGATGCCGATGGTGGCGACCGGTGTGAGCTCGGTGGGATTCTCGTCCTTGTAGGGGAACACGCAGGCAATCTAACCCCCCGGGCCTTCCCTCGCCCTGCCTTTTTGGCATCTTTCCAGGGCACGTCCCTTGCTCCTGCGACGGGCGGCTGCGTACGAGCATCACCCTCAAGTTAAGGAGCTCTCGCCATGGCTGAGAAGATCATCGGGATCGACCTCGGCACCACCAACTCCGTGGTGGCGGTGATGGAGGGCGGCGATCCCGTCGTCATCCCCAACGCCGAGGGCGGGCGGGTCACCCCTTCCGTGGTCGCGTTCACCAAGGACGGCGAGCGGCTCGTCGGCCAGGTGGCGAAGCGCCAGGCCGTGACGAACCCGCAGAACACCGTGTTCTCGATCAAGCGCTTCATGGGGCGGCGGGTGGGTGAGGTCGTGGAGGAGACCAAGCGCGTTCCCTACAAGGTGGTGGAGGGGCCGAACGGCCTCGCCTCCGTCGAGATCCAGGGCAAGCGCTACACTCCGCCCGAGATCTCGGCGATGATCCTGCAAAAAATGAAGCAGACCGCCGAGGACTATCTCGGCCACAAGGTCCAGAAGGCGGTCATCACCGTGCCCGCCTACTTCAACGACTCGCAGCGCCAGGCCACCAAGGACGCCGGCAAGATCGCCGGGCTGGAGGTCGTACGCATCATCAACGAGCCGACCGCGTCGGCGCTGGCCTACGGTCTGGACAAGAAGAAGGAAGAGAAGATCGCCGTCTTCGACCTGGGCGGCGGCACCTACGACATCTCGGTCCTCGAGCTCGCCGAGGGCGTGTTCGAGGTCAAGTCGACCAACGGCGACACGCACCTGGGCGGCGACGACTTCGACGCCCGCATCATGGAGTGGCTGGTCGCGGAGTTCAAGCGCGACCAGGGGATCGACCTCTCCAAGGATCCGATGGCCCTGCAGCGCCTGAAGGAAGCCGCCGAAAAGGCGAAGATGGAGCTGTCGACCGTCATGCAGACGGAGATCAATCTGCCGTTCATCACGGCCGACCAGTCCGGCCCGAAGCACCTGAACGTGACCCTGAGCCGGGCGAAGCTCGAGCAACTGGTGGACGACCTGGTCAAGCGGACCAGCCCGCCGATGGAGCAGGCGCTGAAGGATGCCGGGCTCAAGCCCGAGGGAATTGACGAGGTGATTCTGGTGGGCGGACAGACACGGATGCCCAAGGTCCAGGAGATCGTCAAGAGCTTCTTCGGGAAGGAGCCCCACAAGGGCGTGAACCCCGACGAGGTCGTGGCGATCGGCGCCGCCATCCAGGGCGGCGTGCTCGCCGGCGAGGTGAAGGACGTCCTGCTGCTCGACGTCACGCCGCTGTCGCTGGGCATCGAGACCCTGGGCGGGGTCACGACCGTGCTCATTCCGCGGAACACGACGATCCCGACCAAGAAGTCGGAGACCTTCTCGACCGCGGAGGACAACCAGACCACGGTGGAGATCCACGTGCTCCAGGGCGAGCGCCAGATGGCGCTCGACAACCGGACCATCGGGAAGTTCCAGCTCACCGGGATTCCGCCGGCCCCGCGCGGGGTGCCGCAGATCGAGGTGACGTTCGACATCGACGCCAACGGCATCCTCCACGTCTCGGCCAAGGACAAGGCGACCGGGAAGGAGCAGAAGATCCGGATCGAGGCCTCGTCCGGGCTCGGCGACAAGGACATCGACAAGATGGTGAAGGATGCCGAGGCCCACGCGGCGGAGGACAAGCGGCGGCGCGAGGAGATCGAGCGCCGCAACCGCCTCGACACGATGGTGTATGAGGTGGAGAAGAACTCGAAAGAGTGGGTCGACAAACTCGACGGCTCACTCAAGTCCCGGCTGGACGGCGCCGTCCAGGGCGCGAAGCAGGCCCTCCGGTCGGGGAGCCCGGACGAGATCTCCAAGGCACTGGACGAGCTGCAGCAGGCCTACTCGGCCGCGGGCGCGTCGCTGTACGCCGCCCAGCGGGGCGCCGGCGCCCCCGGTGCCGAGCCGCCCGGCGGCGGCCCGGCGGAGCCGGCGGCGGAGCAGAAAGACAACGTCGTCGACGCGGACTACGAGATCGTCGACGACGACAAGAAGAAGTAAACCCTTCCGGAGGCGAGACGGCGATGTCGGTACGTACGCGGGACTGGCTGAAGTTCGGGTCGTTGGCGGCGATTGCATTCGTGTGCGGGTTGGCGTTTTGGTCCACGCTCGACCTGCCGAAGACGGGCGCGGCGGCCGAGCCGGCGCTCGCCGCCCAGGCCACCGCGCCCAGGACCCAGATCCCTGCGGCGAAGCCCGCGGCCGAGCTCGGCGAGGCGTTCGTGGCCGTGGCCGAGCACGTGAAGCCGGCCGTCGTGTTCATCAAGTCGCAGCGCACCGAGCGCGCCGACAACCAGCGGCTGCCGCCGGGTTTCGAGGACTTCTTCCCGCAGCTGCGGCGGCGCCCGCAGGTGGAGCAGGGCTCGGGCTCGGGCTTCATCGTTTCGTCCGACGGCTACATCCTCACCAACAACCACGTCGTGGCGGGCGCGGACCGCGTCATCGTGCGGCTGTACGACAAGCGCGAGTTCAACGCGAAGGTGGTCGGCACGGATCCCAACACCGACGTCGCCGTCATCAAGATCGATGCCCGCGATCTCCCGAGCGCCTCGTTCGGCAACTCCGATTCGACGCGCGTGGGCGAGTGGGTGCTCGCCATCGGGAACCCGCTGGGCGAGCAGTTCGCCTTCACCGTGACCGCCGGCATCGTGAGCGCCAAGGGTCGGCTGCTCGCGGGGCTGCAGCAGACGCGCTACTCGATCCAGGACTTCATTCAGACCGACGCGGCGATCAACCCGGGGAACTCGGGCGGGCCGCTCGTGAGCGTCCGCGGCGACGTCATCGGCATCAACTCGGCGATCGCGAGCGAGACCGGGTTCTACTCGGGGTACGGGTTCGCGATCCCGATCAACCTGGCGCGGACCGTGATGGAGCAGCTCGTCAAGACCGGGCACGTGGAGCGGGCGGTCATGGGCATCGCCATCCGCGACGCCGGCCCGGACGACGCCGAGGCCGTCGGCTTGAAGCAGATCACGGGCGTCGTCGTCAACAGCTACACCAACGACGACTCGCCCGCGAAGCGGGCCGGGATTCAGCCGGGCGACGTGATCATCGCGCTCGACGGACAGCCCGTCGAGAACGTGCCGCAGCTCCAGCAGCGGGTCGGCTTCAAGAAGCCGGGGGAGAGCGTCGAGGTTACGGTCCTGCGGGAGGGCGGCGTGCGGCGGACTGTGACGGTGCGGCTGTCGCGGGCGCCGGGCGACGCCGACACCGAAGTCGCGGCGGCGTCGCGCGGCAAGTCCAAGAGCGATGCGTCCGCGAAGGAGGAGATGCTCGGCATCTCGGTCGAGCCGCTGAGCGAGTTCGCCGAGCCCGACGACCCACGGGTCCGCGCGGTCGCCCAGGCAGGCGGCGGCCTCGTGGTGACCGACGTGTCGCCCGACGGGCCCGCCTTCCAGCGGCTGCAGGCGAGCGACGACCCGGGCGGTCCCGACATCATCGTGGCCGTGAACGGCACACCGACCCGCACGCGCGCGGCCTTACGCGAGGCACTGCGGAAGGTCACCCCGGGCAGCGTCGTCACGCTCAACGTGATGCGGCGCAGCCCCGACAGCCCGGGCGGCTGGGCCGGCTGGGTGGTGCGGCTGCGGGCGCGGTAGCCTCGCCTCCGTTCCCCCTCTCCGCATCTGCCGAGAGGGGCCAACCGTTCCGTTCCCCCTCTCCGCATTGCGGAGAGGGGGTCAGGGGGTGAGGTCACGCGCGCCGCGCGTCGAGCAGCATCACGGTTCCCGTCACCACCTGCCACACCACGGGGAGCACGAAGGCCGCCTGGTCGGCCTTCGTGTCTTCCCGGAAGACGAGCGCCAGCGCCATGGATACGAGGCCCGCGGCGACGCCGCCGGTCCCGAGCCAGCGCGGCAGGACCTGCCCACTGATGACCCCCCAGCCCAAGAGAGCGGTCGCCACCCCGAGCGCAAACCCCGCGCCGCGCTGCGCAGCGAGCGCGAACGGGTGCAGCATGTCGTAGGCGAACACCGCGTGCGTCGCGGTGAGGCCCGGCTCCGCCGCGACGTAACTCCGCGCCAGCGACCACCCGGCGCCCGCCATGAACGCCACGACCACCATCCACCCGGCGTAGGCGAAGGCGCCCACGACGACGCCGGCGCGCGCGGCCCCCTCCCCCGGCGTGCCGGCATGCTTGCCGACGACGCCGACGAGGCCCGTGAGGGAGAGCGCGAACCCGAACAAGAACGAGAAGTGAATCGCCCGCCAGGCCTCGCAGTGCGCGATCATCGCGAGCTGCGCCGCTCCGTCCCCCTGGAGATCCGGATGCAGGAGCCCCGCGACCGTCGCGAGCGCCGAGCCGGCGAGCAAACACAGCGGATAGATGACGGGACGAGAAAGCGGGATCATGCTCGCCTCCGGCGGGTCGGGTCGGCCCCAATCTAGCAGGCGCCCCCGGGCTCGCTATATTGGTGCCCGAAACCCGCCCCGGGGAGCGATCATGCAGCTGACGCGGATCCTGCGCGAAGGGTTCATCGCGGGCCTGATCGGCGCGGCGGCCGTGGCGCTCTGGTTCCTCATCGTCGACAGCATCGCCGGTCGCCCCTTCTTCACACCCGCGATGCTCAGCTCAGCGGTGTTCTTCAACACGCACGATCCGTCCCAGGTGGTGGTCGCGTTCTCCCGCATCATGCCCTACACCATGATCCACATCAGCGCGTTCGTGATCGTCGGGTGCATCGCCGCGGCGCTCGCCGCCGAGGTCGAAGTGGCCCCGCCCACCCTGTTCCTCGTGGTGGTGGCCTTCTGCTTCTTCGAGTTCGGGTTCTACGTGCTCGTTGCGCTGCTCGCCCGACCGCTGCTCGGCGCCCTCGCCTGGTGGAACGTCGCGATCGGCAACGGGATCGCCGCCTACGGCATGGGCTACTACCTCTGGCGCGAGCACCCCAAGATCAAGCAGGCCCTCAAGGTGCACCCGCTGGGGGAGACGGACGAGGGAGAGTGAAAGCCATCCCATATGCTTCCGGCGGAACCGCAGCCTCCACGTCGTCGCGCTCCTCGCGCGCGGACCACCGGAACCACACCACCGTCATCACCGCCCAGAACATGAGCCCGCCCGGCACCCACATGATCAGGCCGCCGATCTGCTGATCCGCGAGGGGCCCGAGCCCCCAGACGCGTGGCGCCGCCGCGTAGAACGGGTATAACACGCCGTCGGCCAGCGCGATCAGCGCGCCCACGATGGACATCGGAATGCCCAGCAGAAACAGGTACAGCATCTGGGCCGGGTACGACGCCCGCGGCAGCTCGGGCACCGGCGAGAGAATCGGCCACCACATGATCACGGACACCGCGATGAACACGAGATGCTGCACGATGTGCAGCCCGTGATGGCGGAGCGCCGCTTCGTACAAGACGGGGAAGTGCCAGAGCGCCGTCGGCGCCGTGAAGATGACGGCCGCCGGGATGGGCCGGGTGGCCCATGCGGCCGGCCGCCGCACCCAGCCGGCCCGCACCAGCGGCCGCGCGACCCAGGCGGGCGTCCCGTACAGGAGCAGCGGCGGGAACACCAGCATGAGCACGAGGTGCTGCACCATGTGCGCGCTGAACAGGTAGGCGTCCGACAGGTCGTGAAGCGGGCCGTTCAGCGCGAGACCCAGCACCACCAGCGCCGCGGCGAACGCGGCGACCCGCCGGCGGGGCGCCGCCAGGCCCCCCAACGACACGTAGAGCCCGCCCAGGAGGACGAGCCCGATCACCACACTCGGATGGACGTCCCAGCGCTGCCAGGGCCCCGCCACGCTCACCCCGCGCCGGGCGCTCCCCGCAGCGTCAGCGCCCCGAAGAACAGGAACAAGAGCGCCACGAGCACTCCGGCGGCCAGCAGGAGCGGCGCCCCGAAGACGAACGCGAAGAAACGGCTGTCCATCTTGAGGTGCATGTAGAACAGCACGACGAGCGCAAACTTGCACGCCGACAGCAGGAGCAGCGTCGGCACCAGCACCGGGTGGAAGGCGGGCACGTAAAACACCCCCACCTCGAGGACCGTCAGGATCACCAGAACCGCCGCCACCCGCAGATAGGTCCCGGAGTCCGGGTGCTCGTGCTCTTTCGCCCGACCGGCTTCCGCCATCGCCGTCCCTCCCTTAGCCCCTTTAGCCCCTTAGCCCCTTAGCCTCTCCCTTAGCCCCTTAGCCCCTTAGCCTCTATTGAATGAGATAAACCACCGTGAAGATGACGATCCACACCACGTCCACGAAGTGCCAGTACAGCCCCGCGATCTCGACGGTGAGCGCGTTGGCGGGGCCAAGCTTCCCCTGCAGCGCCCGCACCCACAGGGTGAAGAGCCACAGCACGCCCACGGTCACGTGCGCGCCGTGCGTCCCCGTGAGGACGTAGAAGGTGCAGCCGAACAGGTTCGTCTGGAGCGTGAGCCCCTCGCGCACGAACGACGTGAACTCGTACACCTGCCCGCCGAGGAACAGCAGTCCCAGGAACGCGGTCGCGAACAGCCAGGCCTTCCCCGCCTTCATGTCGCCGCGCTGCACGGCGGCGAGCGCCAGCACCATCGTCAGGCTCGACATCAAGAGGTCGAACGTGCTGAGCGACGTGAACGGGATGTTCAGGATTTCGGGGGGATACGGCCCGACGATGCTCCTGCCCTTGTACACCAGGTACGTCGAGATCAGCGAGCTGAACAGCAGGCACTCCGACCCGATGAAGGCCCAGAAGGCCATCTTGCGGCTGTCGAGGCCCATGCTGGTGTGATGGTGCGGGACGGCGGCGTGCGTCATCTCAGACCTCGAAGGGCTCGAACGCCCAGCGATAGACGCCGAACAGCACGATCGCCGCCCCGAGCAACGCGAGCCACAGCGCGTGCGCCAGCGGCGCCAGCGCGAGCACCGGCAGGCCCAGCGCCGCGACGATCGGCCACCACGAGCCGCCCGGCACGTGGATCGGCGCCGGCGGCACGGCGGGCGGGTCCCGCATCGGCTCGTGGAACTCCGTCTTCCAGCGCGTCAGGCGGCCTACGACGGTGGGGATCACCGAGAAGTTATAGACGGGCGGCGGCGACGGAATGCTCCACTCGAGCGTGGCGCCGCCCCAGGGATCGTTGGGAGCGATCGCGCCGTGTCGCCGGGTGCGGAGGATGTTCCAGAGGAACACCAGGACCGAGACGCCGATCAGCAGGGCGCCGATGGTCGAGGCGAGATTCAGCCCCGCGACGCCGAGATCCGCCGAGTACGTGTAGATCCGGCGCGGCATGCCGAGCAGCCCGATGAAGTGCATCGGGAAGAAGGCGAGGTTCATCCCGATGAAGGTCAGCCAGAAGTGCAGCTTGCCGAGCGGCTCGTGCAGCAGCCGCCCGGTCATCTTGGGCCACCAGTAGTACATCCCGGCGAACAGGCCGAGGATCGTGCCGCCGAACAGCACGTAGTGGATGTGCGCCACCACGTAGTACGTATCGGTCTGCTGCAGGTCGGCGGGAGGCGAGGCGTGGGACACGCCGGACAGCCCGCCGATGATGAACATCGCGATGAAGCCGACCGCGAAGTGCAGCGCGGTCGTGCCCCGGATGTCGCCGCCCCACAGGGTCGCGATCCAGTTGAAGATCTTCACCCCGGTGGGCACCGCGATGAGCATGGTGGTCGCGCTGAAGACCGAGTCGGCGATCGGCCCGAGCCCGACCGAGAACATGTGGTGGCTCCACACGCCCCAGCCCATGAACCCGATGAGCACGCCCGAGTACACCACGACGGTGTAGCCGAACAGCGGCTTCCGGGTGAACGTGGGCAGCACCTCCGAGACGATCCCCATCGCGGGCAGGATGAGGATGTACACCTCCGGGTGGCCGAACAGCCAGAACAGGTGCTGCCACAGCACCGGTGACGCGCCCGCTTCCGGGAGATAGAAGTGCGTCCCGAAGAAGCGGTCGAACAGGAGGAAGACGAGCGCGACGGTGATCACGGGGAAGGCGGTGATCACGAGGAACTGGGTGACGAGCGTCATCCAGCTGAAGACCGGCAGGCGCATCATCTTCAGCCCGGGCGCCCGCATGTTCAGGATCGTCACGATGAAGTTGAACCCCGCCGCCAGCGACGAGATACCCAGGATCTGGAGCCCCAGCACCCAGAAGTCGATGTTCGGCCCGGGCGAGAACTGGCGCTCGGTGAGGTTCACGTAGCCGAACCAGCCGCCGTCGGGCGCGACGTTCAAGCGCCCCGCGTGGAACAGCGGCCCCACGAACCAGCTCGCGTTCAGGAACACGCCGCCGAGCAGGAACACCCAGTAGCTGAAGGCGTTGAGCCGCGGGAACGCGACGTCGCGCGCGCCGATCTGCAGCGGCACGATGTAGTTGAAGAAGCTCGCGGAAAGGGGCATCAGCGCGAGGAACACCATGGTCGTGCCGTGCATCGTGAACAGCTGGTTGTAGGTCTCGGCGCTCACGATCCGGCCGTCCGGCTGCGCCAGCTGCAGGCGGATCAGCAGGGCCTCGAGCCCCCCGACCAGGAAGAAGGACAAGGCGGTCCAGAAGTAGAGCAGGCCGATCCGCTTGTGGTCGGTCGTCGTGAGCCAGCTCGCGAGGCCGCGCGGCTGGTCGGAGTGGCGGGCGGCAGGGGCGGCGGGGGCGGCCGGGGCGGCCGGGTGGCTCATTTCAAGCTCTGCACGTAGGCGACGAGCGTGGCGACGTCCGCGTCAGTGAGCGGCGGAGCCATCCGCGTCATCAGCGACCCGGGCTTCAGCGCCGGCGCGTTCGCGATCCAGCGCGCGAGATGCGACGAGTCATTGGGGAACAGCCCGGCGGCGATGGTGGTCCGGCCGCCCACGTGCGTCAGGCTGGGCCCGATGGCCCCCCGCGACACCCCTGCCACCGTGTGGCAGGCGATGCAGGCGCTGCGCGCGAACAGCTGTCTGCCCTGCTCGGCGAGGCTCCCCGCCGCCTGCGGCGCGGGGCCGCCCCGCTCCCGCTCGACCCACGCCCGGAAGGCGGGCCCCGAATCCACGAGGACGCGCAGCCGCATGTTGGCGTGCGACGCGCCGCAGAACTCGGCGCACTGGCCGGAGTAGTCGCCCACGGAGTCCGCGCGGAACGCGATGCGGTTGATCTGGCCCGGAATGGCGTCGCGCTTCCCGCCGAGCGCCGGCGCCCAGAACGCGTGGATCACGTCCGCCGAGGTGATCGACACCCGGACCGGCTTGCCGACGGGTACGTGCATCTCGTTCGCGGTGACGATCCCGAGCTCGGGGTACTTGTACTCCCACCACCACTGGTGCCCGATGACGTCGACCTGCAGCGCGTCCGCGGGCGCTTCCCCGGCGGTCGCGAAGATGGTGCGCACGGTGGGGACGGCCACGAAGACCAGAATCACGGCGGGCGCCAGCGTCCAGGCGATCTCCATCACCGTGTGGCCGTGCGTCGCCCTCGGCGCCGGGGTCCCCTCGCGATGGCGGAAGCGGATGATGGTGATCAAGAGGACGGTCTCGACCAGGAGAAACACGGCGAGCGCCCACCAGAAGATGCCAGTGAAGAGGCGGTCGATCCCAACGGCGAAGTCGGATCGGGGATGGAGCGTGCTTTGTGGGAACGGGCCGCCGCAGGCTGAGAGGGCGAGCGTGATGGAGATCAGCCTGAGCCCTTGGCGCGGTGGCACGGCGTCGAGCGTCCTCGGTGTCGGTCACGAAGCACCGGACACTAGCATGCTCGCTGGCCCGCGTCAACGAAGCAGCAGCATCCCTACTTCGATTCAAGGGTTCCCGATGGCCTTCACTCCCGGTCCCCCGCTCCGTTCCGGAGCCTCACGGGCTCTCGGGCGCGGGCGGCCGCAGCTCCGCTGGCCGGGGTGCGACCGCGGCCAGCTTCGCCGTCTTGAATACCGTGTTCACCGGCGGCAGGTCGTGGGCGAGCATCTCGCGCAGCGCCAGGAGCTGCTTCTGAAGCTCGGGCGCGAACGTCCGCAGCACCTCGGAGGCCTGGGCCGTCGGGCGCGCGTCGATCCCGCCGACGACGGAAGCGAGCGAGCTGATCCGCTCGACGAGCTTCGGGGGGAAGTTGAGCGGGTCCTGGAACGACCGGTTCCGGACCTCGTAGATCCCGGCTTCGATCGCCGCGAGCCGCTCGGCCAGCGGGCGCGCGACCCCGGCCAGGCGCGCCGTGTCGGACGGGGACGCTGCGCCCAACCGGTCCTCGAGCTGCGCCCGCACGTTCCGGATCGTGAGCACCGCGGTGGTAGCGGCGTCCACCGTGTCGCGGAGGCGCTTCAAGAACGCGAACTGTTCCCGCAGCTCGGCCGGCGTGACCTTGGACCGAGGGTCCGCCTTGAGCCCGAAGCTGGACGTGTAGGCGCGTCCGCCGGCGCGCACGCGTACCCGATAGGCCCCCGGCGGCGCCATCGGCCCGTCGGTCGCCACGCCGACCATCCCCCAGAACGCGGCTGCGTCCGGATAGCGCAGATTCCAGGTGAACAGATTGAGGCCCGCCTTGTTCGCGACGCGAGGAGCTGCGGGTGGTCGCCGCGGCCACGGCTTGTCCACGTCCTTGAGGGTGTCGGCGGCGAGGATGCTGTCGATCTTCACGCTGTCGGTGACCCCCGCGCTCCTGAGGCTGTCCGTCCGCACGCGCCTGAGGCTGTCGGTCCGCGCGCTGTCCAGGACCGTGAGCGAGTCCTGCCTGCTCGTGAAGCCGCGGATGACGCCACCCGCGGCGTCGAGGACTTCGAGGCGCACCTCCCGGTTCTTCTCCTTCAGCCAATAGTAGATCATCGCGCCGTTGGGCGGGTTCTTGCCGACCGGATGCGCGTCCGTCCCGCCGCCGAAGAACCCGCCGCCCCAGTCCACCCGGTAGGCATCGCGCGGCTTGAAGAGATGCACGGCTTCCCGCAGGACCGGGCGCGACAGCTGCCGCAGCGGGGAGATGTCGTCGAGGATCCAGAAGGAGCGCCCGTGCGTCGCCGCCACGAGGTCGCCCTCCTTGATCGCCAGGTCGTGCACCGGCACGATCGGGAGGTTGAGGCGCAGCGACTGCCAGCTCGCTCCGTCGTCGAACGAGACCCAGACGCCCCGCTCCGTTCCCGCGAACAGCAGGCCGGGGCGCACCGGGTCCTCGCGCACCACGCGCGCGAACTCGGTCGCCGGGATCCCGTTCGCGATCTTCCTCCAGGTGCGCCCGTAGTCCGTGGTCTTGTAGATGTAGGGCGCCATGTCCTCGAGCTGGTAGCGGTTCACGGCCAGGTAGGCGGTGCCCGGGGCGTGGTGCGACGCCTCGATGGCGGAGATACGCGTGAACGGCGCGACCGCCGGCGGCGTGACGTCCTTCCAGGTCTTGCCGCCGTCCCGCGTGAGGTGGACGAGCCCATCGTCCGAGCCCGCCCACAGCAACCCCTTCACGCGCGGCGACTCGGCAAGGGCGAAGATGGTGCCGTAGTATTCGGCCGTCGTCTGGTCGAGCGTGATGGGCCCACCCGAAGGACCGAGCGTCGCCGGATCGTGACGCGTGAGATCGGGCGAGACGACCGCCCAGCTCTGCCCTTCGTTCACCGACTTGAACAGCACGTTGCCGCCATGGTAGAGCACGTGCGGGTCGTGGGGCGAGATGAGCAGCGGCGCGGTCCACTGGAAGTGGAACTTCCCTTCCCCCGCGGGATGCCCGTCCGGGCTGTCCGGCCAGGGGCTGATCATGCGCCAGAAGCCGGTCTTGTGGTCCACGCGCGCGAGGAAGCCCGAGTTGTCGCCCCCGTAGGTGATGTCGGGATCGTCGGGGCGGGCTTGGATATGGCCCGACTCGCCCGCGACATCGTACCACTGGGCCCGGTCGATCCCGCCCGGCCAGCGGCTCGGCCCGCACACTCCCGAGTTGTCCTGCTGCGCGCCGCACACGCGATAGGGGAAGTGGTTGGTCGTCGTGACGTGGTAGAACTGCGCCGTGGCATAGTCCTGGTCGGTCCACGTCCTGCCACCGTTGAAGGAGACGTTCGCACCGCCGTCGTTCCCCTCGATCATGCGCTGCGGATCATTGGGCGCGATCCACAGGTCGTGGTTGTCGCCGTGCGGATCGGGCAGGTGCCGGAACGTCCGGCCCCCATCGGTGGACCTGTAGGCGAGCACGTTGAGCCCGTACACCGTGTTCGTGTCCTTGGGGTCGGCGAAGATGCGGGAGTAGTACCAGGGCCGCTGCCGCAGCTTCCGCTCGGCGTTGACGTAGCGCCAGCTGGAGCCGCCGTCGTCCGAGCGGTACACGCCGCCCGCGCCGGCCTCGATCAGCGCCCACACCAGCGACGGCTTCGCCGCCGAGACCGAGAGCCCGATGTTCCCGAGCAGCCCCGGCGGCAGCCCCGGGTTGCGCGTGAGCTCCGTCCATTGCTCGCCCCCGTCCGTGGACTTGAAGATCCCGCCGCCCGACCCCCCCGAGACGAGCTGCCAGGGCTTGCGCTGCGCCTGCCAGAACGCCGCGTACAGCACGTCGGGATTCGAAGGGTCGAGGACGAGGTCGGAGACTCCCGTCGAATCGTTCCGGAACAGCACCTTGCGCCACGTCTTCCCGCCGTCGGTCGTCTTGAAGACGCCGCGCTCGGAGTTCGGGCCGAAGGCGTGACCCTGCGCGCCGACCCACACGACATCGGGGTTCGTAGGATGTACCCGCACGCGGGAGATCTGCCCCGTTTCGGCGAGGCCGACGAGCTCCCATTTTTTCCCGCCGTCGGTCGTCTTGAAGACGCCGTCGCCGTGGGAGACGTTGCCGCGGATCGGGTACTCGCCCGTGCCGACGTAGACGATGTCGGGGTTCGACTCGCTCACCCCGATCGCGCCGATCGTCCCGCCGAAGTACTTGTCGGTCGCAGGCATCCAGGTATGGCCGCCGTCGGTGGTCTTGAAGACACCGCCGCCCGTCGTGCCCATCCAGTATTCGTTGGGGCGGGACGCCGAACCGGCGACGGCCACCGACCGACCGCCGCGGAAGATCCCGATCTCGCGCCATTTCAACGCAGCGAAGACGGTCGAGTCGTACGGAGTGGCCTGGGCCGGCGCGGCGCGGACGGGCAGCAGGGCGGCACAGGCGGCAAGGAAGGCAAGGGCGGCAAGCGGGGTGGCTCGGCGGGCGGGCACAGGGCCTCCGAAACGTGGGTGCGAGGCGCACCACGTAGCACGTAAGCCGGGACCCTCGCAAGGGGCCCCTACCGGCGTGCCGGTTTCCGCGCCCGCACGAACGCGCCCATCACCCGGCCACTCACTTCGCGCGCCAGCACGTCGGCATCGAGCCCCGCCCGGCCAAGCAACGCTTGGGCATCCGTGAACTCGTACACGCGAGTCGGCTCTATGCTGATCTCGACGAAGCCGTTCTCGGCGAGGAGGGCCCTGAACTCTCCTTCCTCGAGCGCGCCCGCCACGCAGCCCACCCAGAGCTCCATGTTCCGGCGGACGGCGGCCGGAATCTCGCCGCGCACGATCACGTCCGACACCGCGAACCGTCCGCCGGGCTTGAGCACACGGAACGCTTCGGCGAGCACTCTGCGCTTGTCCGCCGCCAGGTTGATCACGCAGTTCGAGATGATCACGTCCACCGACGCGTCGGGCAGCGGGATGCGCTCGATGTCGCCCTTCAGGAACTCCACGTTCGGGACGCCGGCCTGGCGCTGGTTCTCCCGCGCCAGCGCCAGCATCTCATCCGTCAGGTCGAGCCCGTAGACCTTTCCGGTCGGCCCCACGCGCCGGGCGGAGAGCAGCACGTCGATCCCCCCGCCCGAGCCGAGGTCGAGAACCGCTTCCCCGGGATGCAGCTCCGCCAGCGCCGTCGGGTTGCCGCAGCCGAGGGAGGCAAGCACCGCGGTCTCCGGCAGCCCGGCGGCTTGCTCGGCGGAGTAGAGGTGGGAAGAGATGGGATCGCCGCAGCAGGCGCTGCCCTTGCC
>WNFU01004577.1_pt1 | contig 18846 bp, 16 predicted proteins | sample 5400121 | NCBI WGS metagenome assembly WNFU01 (sample SAMN13153360, study PRJNA577476) | soil metagenome | isolation source: 100 cm soil or saprolite under grassland replicate 1 | place: USA:California | collected 2016-06-15 | reverse complement strand
TATCGGGACTTTCGCCAGAAGTACGCGCGCGCGACAAGCCAACCGTTTCGCCGAGCGGCCGGAGTTTTTGCGACCAGTACGCGCGCGACAGGGGCTCGGCTGAAACTGTGCCAAGCTCAAGCCGTCGGGCGCTTCCCGGTAGAAAGTTACAGTTTACCAATCCCTTCATTTCCTCTCCAACCACTAAGACATCGGCGGCTTGCGTCGTCTCGAATTCCTCCCGGTATTTTGATCCGAGAGCAGTTTTCCGGTCGAGAGAGCCAACGAGCCACGTCTCATCCTTAAGTTAGCCACTAGTCCTGTGCAGGTACCGGAAATGTCGGGCAGCCGAGCCTGGAACTTGGTCCCTGCTGTCCGCTTTTCAAAAAAATAGGCCGGCCGACGCCTTGACGAGCTGCCCGAGGCGGCAACGGTTAATCGCTCACCACAGGCACGACGCTGACAGCAGCAAGTCCGGCAAATCCAGGGGCGCGCGCACCGGCCTTGGATAGATGAATGCAGCGGCCTTTAACATAAGGCCCTCGGTCCGTGATCGTGACCGTGAGGGCATGACCACTCTTTCCTGTTGGTGACCTTGACCTTGGAACCAAAGGCCAGCGATTTGTGCGCCGCCGTCATGGCGCCCAATTTACTTGGCTCGACCCCCCCTGCGGCGAGCTAAAAGTGGCGGCGCCCCAGCGAGATGCTGTTGCAAGACGCCGATTCTGGCTGATCAAACCGACACAGTCTTCGGCACGAACTCGCGGTGGTCAACCCTCGCATGTTTTCTGATCTGATGTTTGATGGCGATTGTCGCAGGAAGTTTGATTTTTCGTCCGAACCGGTGTGTGCGCATTCAGGCGCTACGAGAAGGAGGGGAGCCCACTGAGTTCGCGGCCCTGTATAGGATCGAATTTTGGAAGATGGACTTACGAGCATTCACCGGGAGGGGCTAAGGCGGGCCATGCCTCACTGATGCGGCCCAATAGGCCGCTCCCGATGTTGCCGTCGCAAACGTGCCGCTACGCCGCAACCCGAACGATGCCGCAGCGATCATCGCGGCTTGAGTAACCCGGGGGCATAGCACCTCCATTCGGTTTTTCGTTGTGTGTGCGCAGCGCTCCTGACGAATGGATGATCTGTGCACAGTTTAGATTTGGTGAGTGTCGATGCTGCTGTCAATGGGGTGTGTGTGTCGAAAACTAGATTCTGCAATATTGGTGATGAAGTCCGCCGAGGACAGGCTGTGATGTGCAGCCAGAATTGGCAAAATCAGCGATGGGGTGGGTGCGAACTCAGGTGCGAACTCACGTCTCGCTTGGGAAGGACACGCCCTGCACAGGTCCGATCGAGAGGTTCGGAGACGTTGTTGCGTATCCGATCCTTGGCGGGCTACACCATCGATATGCACGAATCTAAGATTTCGGAAGCGACATCGAAACCGAACAAGAGTCCCAAGGCCAAAAAGAAAGCCCCGCGGCAGCGGGGCTAGGTAGATGACCAACACATCACATGCCTCCTGATGGGTAACGCGCGTCCGGGTTCGTCCAATCCCGTGGTCTTCACCGGATGCGTACCCTAGTGGAGGCAACCCATCACTATCACATCGTTGGGCGAAATGGCACAGCCGACTTATGGCACCCATCGAGTCAAGACCCCCGGACTGGAGGATGGGGTTTGGATTACAGACGGCAAGAACGGGTCTGAGATACCGGAATCCCGTTATCGAGAGAACGGCTATAAGCCGGGTGTCGAAGAGCTTCCGTGGAGATCTTCAACCTGGGAAGGTGGCAATGCCCCATGGCCCTCGCAGTGAGAAGCGCCCGCCGACGTGATCGGCGCGAGAAAGAATGGTTTTGGTACTGAGCCAAAAAATACGTCTTTTTCAGATCATAAAAAGCGCCGGTCTCGTCATCTTGCACACAGTGAGCCGCCGTGAGGACCACCCTTGGTGAAATGAACTGCCCAGTGCATTGAAGATTATATTTTTGTCCGTCCTTTTCGAAGGCTGCGTAGTTCAACACCAAGCCTGCCCATTTCAGTGGAGCAATTGTAGGATTACCGGTGGCACTCAAATCAGGCTCACTCTGAGCCACGCGAAGGGCGGGATGACGGATTTCTCTCGAACGCGTCGGCATCCCTTTGATCCAATTCGTGGTTGCGGCGATCTCGTGATTTTGCCGTGCAACCTGCTGGATCATTGGAGAAGAATCCGGCACGTCCGATCCGACCTCACGGGAAGGTGCGGCATTCAACCAGCCGATAATGCCCAGTGTTAGCACTACCCCGACAAAAGAGCGGACTGCACGCATAGACCTTCCCGTAAATGACGAACTTTGAGTACCATGCGATTCTCGACTACTTCCAACCACAGCCCGTGGCTACCGAAGGATAGCACCCTCGTCAGCCCGTGTCCGGGCTTTACATCCGGCACCACAAGCCCGCAGGCATCCGGTGCACGGCTTCGGTCCTAAGGCACGATGCGCGAGGTACCCACTGCGTGACGAGCGGCTTGAGGTCAGCGTCACCTTCGACGCGCAGCGCGGCTACGTCGCCAGCGCGCCGGAGCTGCGCGCGCCGGTGACGGCGCTGAGCCTGGGGCGGCCTGCCGCGCCATCTTGAGGCAGCCAAGTGCCGTTGCGTGGTCACCCTCGCTGCGATGTGTCGCAGCGTTACCTGCGATCCGCAGTTGATGAAAAAGCTCCAGCACATTTGGGGGGTAGTTTCCATCAATGCGGAGACGCCGCAGCAGATCAGCTTGTGGTTCGTTCGCGTCGGTGAATAAGCCCGAGCGTGCGGCAACCAGTTGCGCCAACGCTTCACCGAACTGGCGAACTCTAATCAGCGAGACGACGGGATCGTCGGAGAAGTAGCGTTCGCCTAGCGCTCCGATTCGCTCCAACTGCGGATAGTGCTTGCCAAGAAAGCCGAAATTGGACGATGTAGCCTGCCCCTTAGCATTCATGTGCGTTGGCCACCGTCCCGGAATGCAGTCGCAAAACCTAGAGCATTAGTCGAAGGCATGCCACCAATTTGCCACGGCCAAGAGGGGCGCATCTCGTAAACCGCCTTGATCGATTTGGCTTTGATCTAGCGCAAGGGTCGGCTGTGCCCCCCCTGCTCCGAGGCGCGGCAGGGCTGCTCACGATCACAGAGGTTCCAGATGCGCCCAAGTAGAGGCAGCGACCAGACGATTCGCGACGCCTTGAGTTTTCTTGCCAATGACCTCGGTATGAGCGGGATTACCCGGTTCCGGTTTATGGACGATCGCGAGAGTCTTCGCTCTCGCGACCCCCGCCTTAAACCGTACGAGCGAATATCCCGAATGGTTTCGAAGTGTGAACGTCCAGTCTAGTCCGTGTTGGTGCAAGATCGGCTCTGTATCGACCGACATTGTCGGGTCTTTGAAAGCTGCGCTCGATGGCCTTTGGGCTCCCAAATTCTTGTCGTCGACAATTTGATCGGGGCGAATCCTACGCAGCAGATCAGCACCGTCGGCAATTGATCCGTCGTCGACGTCTGGCGGCATGCTGACGCAAGCTTCATCTTGTGGTGAGCAATGCAATCGGTCGTTTTAGTTCGGAAAAATCGTCTGTCAGCTCAAGCGATACTGGCTGAGAAATGGGGTCTTGTAGATCGCGAAACCAAAGCTCCCATTGATATGGAGCAGTGACGTGTAATTCCAGATCGACGCCTTTCTCATGCCACTCCAGTTGTACGCCGCCAGCCGCAGAGGGGGTTACTTGAGGGATCGGTGTTCGAGGACGCATAACACGTTGCAGAATTTCCAACGCGAAGTGCGCGGCATCCCGCCTTAACGGTGGTGCATTATAGCTGTCCCATCCAATCGGCATGTTTACAAGCCGGACGAGAGCTTGAACTACCGCAGCTTCCCATTTGCGTTCAGGTTCGGCGTTGTAATGACGAGCGAAATTCGGGAAGTTTGATTCCCTTGCAGCATCCGCCGCTGGGGCCGTTTCGCGGTAATCATCGTACCGGGCGCTAGCCGTTGTCATCGGTTCGTCCCCACATTGAGTGCATGGAAGGCGTCGTCACCCCTGCAAACGTCTTGACCACCGCCCGCCGTCCCAAATCGAGAAAATCGAAAGCGCTTTCGGGCGTCTCGTGTTTCGGGCGTCCACGAGCTGTGATGTCAAGCTTGATCACCTCTTTCGATGGATCGGATTGAAGAACGGCTGGTTGGAACGAGACATGCACCCTTCCTACTGGCTTTCCTGCTTCAAGCAACTTGAACCGTAGCTGAGCAGAGGCGTCTTCAAGCTCAGCATCTAATTTTTCGCTGAGGCGACCGGTCCAAAGAGTTGTGATTTTCTCCAGACGATCATGCACCCTTTCGGAGCCTGGCAATTCAATGATGTTTGTGTACGTGACCTCACATTGGTTGGGGCGCAGCTCGCCGATCTTCTCATCATCGAGAAATGAGATGAACTGGTTGACTTCTGTATTGAACCGGTCGCGCAAAGTCTCGTATCGAGGATAGATCGACTGGTCTTCGTGCTTGCGCCAATTATGAATGATTCGATCCTGTTGGACCTGAAGCAAATCCGGCATTCCGCTTTTTTCAAACCAATAACGCGGCATCGGCGGGCTCAAGAACTGTTCGAATCGGATACTTCCTGGCTGTGGAGGCGTCCCAAACGTTTCAAACACTGCGTTAATCGTCACTTGTTCCCTCACGTCTGGGTACTGCGCTCTGAACCGTGCCCAAAGAAGTCCAATGTGGGCGCTCTTCATTTTTTCGAGCGCCGCAAACTGAATAGACAAAATGACCTCATTGACGGGCGGCCGATCAAAGTCGGGCAAGTCCGATGGCCGGTGGACCTCCTGGGGGGTGTTGTGCGGTGTTCCGGTGTTCATCGGTTCGAGCTTCGGGCGCGGGCTCATCCAGCGCAATATAATCACTCAGGCCGACACCGCGGTTAAGAAGGGCATTCGAGGGCATATAGGAGTGCTTCTAGCCATACTTGGCGGTAACACGCAATTGCCCATCAGGCACCGCCGAGGACGGCGGCCGCGCCAGCACTTTGCCCCGCCTACAGCGGGGCTCTGTTTTTGCCACGGTCTGCCGCCCCAGCGGAGCCCGCCTGTGCGATTTCTGGGCCGGCCCCGGAAAACATCCGTTAGCCTGGACGGGGTCTTCCTCCGGTCGATGCCCAATTTTGCTGGACGGGACGGCAGCTTCCGGCTGATCGGGGAACAGTGTGGATCGCGGGGGCCTCGAAGCGCGGCCCCTGGCTGCTCTCGATCAACCACTCGGGTGTCGTCGCCGAGGTAGGTACTATCCCGGCGTCGCCCGTTCCGGGTCCCGGCACCGCGACCTTCATCTTCGAGACAGTGACCCAGCTTCATGCCGCGCTCGACCGCGTCTACAAGCTTGCCATCAGCTTGCCCGACGCGCCGCTCCTGCGCTTCCGCGCCGAGACCGCCAAGCTGCCGCGAACGACCGAGGCCGAACGCCTCGTCATCCAGCGCATCGGACAGAATTTGTTTCGCGACGCCCTCATGGATTATTGGGGCGGCCGCTGTCCGCTCACCGGCATAACCGAGCCAGCGCTCTTGCGCGCCTCTCACATCGTGCCCTGGTCCGACTGCAACGACGCGCAGCGCCTCGACGTGCACAACGGCCTGTTGCTCTCCGCGTTGTGGGATGCAGCCTTTGACGCCGGCCTCGTCACCTTTGCCGATGACGGCACGGTGCGCGCCAGCTCCTCGTTGAGCGCAACCGCCCGTCAGGCCCTCGCTCTTGAGACGGCGCCCGCATTCCGCGGCTTGCGTGACGCACACCGCGCCAACCTCGCCGCGCACCGCGCCCGACATGGATTTTGATGCGACGAGCCGCATTGGCGGCTGATCTTGCGGCGAAATAAGGAACCGATCAAATGGGGAACGGCAGTTATATCGGCGCCCACAGCAAGGTTTTCATTAGCGATCGTGGAACGAGCTGGGAGGTCCCCGATCGTTCAGCGAAAGGGCGGAGTGTAGTATCGAGTGTAGCGGGTGATCAGGTTGCGCACGGCTGGTGCCGCGATTTTAGTGGGGGCCGCTGAATTGGATTGATAAGTCGTATTTTCTGGTTCGCCGGCACCAATCAGCCTCACAACTCGATGACGATCTGCTCGACCGGAACGCCAATCTCCTGAGCGACAGGGGTCCAAATGTCGACACCCTCGGCGTCGGTCTCAATGCTGATCACCAGTGCGTAGCGGGCTCCGAGTTCGCTTCGGTCCCGCTTGGGTTGATCTTTCCACCATCCGGAGACCGGATAGATGCCGACCGAGCCTCGTTCGGCCAGGTCAGCGGCGGTTCCCACCCAGATGTCGGAATGAATCGATCCCTTGTTACGTGCAACTTCACCGAGATACCATGAAGCAGCGTCGCCACCCGCTATAGGTTTGTCTTCGTCCTCATCGAGCGCCCGCTGGTTCAAGCGCTTTCGAAATTCATCCACCGTTTCGGTTGGGTGCTTCAATTCGAAGCGAAGGCCGTGCGACGCGTACCGATGCCGTTTGCGCCAACCGCGTCGGCCAGGATTTGGCTCGATGAAGTACGACAGAGTTACACGAAGGCGGACTGCGGTCTGCCCCAACTCTTCCAACGCCTCCTTCGGCCATGGGAGTTGATGAACGTGCATCTCCCGCATCTTGCCCTTGGAGAAAGGGTGTATCGTGGATTGTGCGATCAGTGTCAGGGCGTCATTTGCGCTCCGAAGCGCACGGTCAAGGAGAGGCACGCCAAAGCCGTATCGGCGAATCAACTTCGACCTGGCACGCTTGCCGCCGGCACCCCGGAGATGGGCCTCCATCGATCTTGTCCACTTTGCCGAATGAACAATCAATGCTCGTACACTCTCCGGCCAGAATTCCGGATAGTCAGCCCTGATGATCGCCGCCATGCGTGCGACCTGCGCCGTCGCTGCGCTCGTCGCCCACGACAGCACGAAGGGGCGTTGGTCAGGTCTGTAGTAAATCGACAACAAACAGAGATCGGGGACAGCGGCGTCGATATTCCCGCCATTGATGGCTACGTTGCCACCCTCGAGAACGACTTCAGGTTTTACTGGCCAGATATCCTGAAAGATGACCGAGGTCGTGCTCCAAGGTGAGAGATCGCCCGCGGCTGCTATCGGTGACCAGCCATTCCAGGCTGCATTCGAGATTGCAGCCTTCTCCGTGAACGCGCCGACAGTCAGCGCATTCCACGCTTGTGCGGGATCGTGAACGGCCTCAACGTCGCTGCGATCGAGATGGTTTGCGTGAAGCCTATCAGGTGCGACATTTCCTGCACTCAAGATGAACAGCCGCCGCGCACCTTCCTCGGGCTGATCCAAATAAATGAGGCCTTGAGTGGCTGGGTCGAATGTTCGCCCTGCGGCGAGTGCATCGAGCGCTGCGGACCACGATGTTGGCTGACCGCGGTCGCGCTCGTCGGTTGCCGTTACGGCGAGGGAGAAGACGCGCGCTCGTTCTGGTGCATTGATCTCAGGACGGGCGACGGCCTGGGCAGTAATTGCGCCATAGAGCTCAGGTGCGTTCGCACCTGTTGGTGGAAGAATTTTCACCGACTCCAGCCGATGCCGCATGTTGACCGGGATACCGGAGACGAGAACTGGGGTAAGGTCGCCATAAGCGGCAAGGCCGGCCATCTCGGTTCCGTGCCCCCTACTGCCGGTGCCGCCTCCGTCATCGTGTCCGCCCCAACCAGCGTCCACCGACATCGCGTCGCCCACTGCTATAAGGTCTTCAAGGAGGGGATGAGCGCGCGTGACGCCGGTATCGAGAATGCAAACGGTTGGTGCGCGAACTCCCGGCGGGGTCGTTCGATGTTTAAGGTCATCCAGCCACTGCGCTTGCTCAACCGCAGGCGCATCTGCGAAGAGGGCGGTGCTTTCCTTTGCCTTACGAACCTCGGCGAGATCATTGAGAACATCGAGTGAGCCTGAGAGATCGGCGGCTGTGCCCCTTACGAGAATTACGATCCGATCATCGAACCCCAGTCGTCTCTCACCAACCTCCAGATTGGCCTGCTCTGAATATTGCAGAAGGCGTTGAAGCTCTACACCGTCATGTCGGCGCAGCCATACCTCCCACCAGATTGTCTCATTACCAGCGGGGTAAGCTTCGGTCGCGTCGGTCCAGAGTGCCTGCAGCGTCGCCTTTCGAAGAGCTGCAATACGGTCGACCATGTCCTTATGGCGAGGCTCGTCCTTCTTGGTCCTCTCAGATTGGTATTGCTGGAATCGATTGAAGAAATGCTTTAAGGACCCATCGGGCACGAAAACAGTTGCCAGTTGAACCTGGGGCTGGTCGAGGTCAGCGGTCCCCCGTTGAACTGCAACGAGTTCGATTCCTTGTCTGCGGTCCTCTAACGATTCGAGCTTCAGCTCGACCCCGGGAGGACTCTCGAACTGGATGTAAAGACCTGGCTCGGCACTATGAACAGAAATGTCGAGCGCTTCGCGAGCTTCTTGGGCCTCACGCTCAGCGGTTGACAATGCGTCACGAAGTGCTCTCGCGTGGCGCCGGCGGTTTGGCGGTCTGGCAAAGGGCGGCTGTTCAAACTTTCTCGGGTATGGGGTGTATGCCTCTGACGAAGGGAGATTGGGAACCAGTAGGTGCCTGCGGTTTCGTGGAGCCGGCATCTTTCACCCGCCGGCTAACGAGGGGTGGAGCGTCGTTCGCTCAGAGCTTCGATGAGTTCTGGTCCGTCGATGCGTGTATGATGCTGCAAGATGGCATTCTTGGCTGCATTCTCGCACGCTCGGGTAAGATCGGAATGACTCAGCCCTTTGGCTGCTTCTAGGATATGTGTCCATTCAACGTGAGATGTATCCAGAAGCGCGAGGCGAGCGCGCATGACTTCTTCAATTATGCCCTGCGATGGCAGGCGGTATTCAATAACCGAGTCAAACCGGCGAAATAACGCCCTGTCCAAAATCTGGGGATGGTTCGTTGCTGCAACAATAATGCTGTCCGAGTCGTCCTGTTCGAGAAACTGAAGAAAAGAGTTCAGGACGCGACGGATTTCTCCAACCTCGTTCTTAGCTGCGCGCTCCCCGCCCAAAGCATCGAACTCATCGAACAGATAGACCGCGCGGTTGTCGCGAATCGCCTCAAAAATGAGACGAAGCTTAGAAGCTGTTTCGCCGAGATACTTTGTAATCAATCCATCAAGTTGGATTGTAAAAAGAGGCACACCGAGCTCGCCGGCCAGCACTGCAGCGGTCATGGTTTTACCGGTGCCGGGCGGCCCAATCAGAAGGAGCTTGCGTAGAGGTCCGAGCCCGTGCGCCAGAATCTTCTCGCGTTGACGTTGTTCGATGAGCACCCTGTCGATTCGAGCGCGAATGGCGTGATCCAGCGCCATGTCGGACAAACGGGTCTTGGGAAATGCAGCAGTTAGTAACCCGGCTAATTCTCCACGGGGCTGGACGATAGGAACCGGTCTGGTTCGCTGACCTGTGGGAGCGGCGGCTCGGAAACGGGCCTTTGCCTGGTCGACTAAGTCTCGCAGTTCCTGGGCGAACTTGGTGTGCCCTTGCCGAGCAGCCTGTGCTGCCACCTGCATAGCAATGGCATAGAAGCGCTCGTCATCGCCCTCGGCGTGACTTCGAATCAAGGCCTTTACATGGTCTGCTGTCGCCATCTAGGCAATTCCCACAGCTCGTCGGATCAACGCCAATACACTAAGCCCTTTTAGAATTTCCATCTTAAGAGAGTCCCTACCTGCTGCTGACCGGTTCGTGGAACTTCAACTTAGTCCGATTCGGACAATTATAGGTCGGGGTCGGTCGCAACAGCTCGCGGCCCAGCGTGGCCACCCGGAATGTTTAGAGTTGAAGAGCGGCTTTCAACTCCTCTTTCGAGACCAGTTCTCTGCCAGCGCTAGCTGTCACAAGGTGACGCGAGTAATCACTTACTGAGGACTTGCCTGCCAGAAGATAGCAGCTTTGCCTTCTTTACGCACAATCTCACTAACAGCACGGCTGTGGTGGACGGACGCCGATACAGGTGAGCGCAGTCCTCTCAGGCATGAATGCCAGCGCTAGCTGTCACAAGGTGACGCGAGTAATCACTTACTGAGGACTTGCCTGCCAGAAGATAGCAGCTTTGCCTTCTTTACGCACAATCTCACACCTTGACCAAAGCGGCGCCGTGATTGCTGCCGGTCCAGAACGTCGGCGTCGGCGTCGAATTGTCGATGAAGACGCTGCGCATGTGATGTGTTGTTCGCATCGGATTCCTCCCTAGGAGTTTAGTCTTAATATTGGAACGCGGCTGGTACGTGGTTCATCGTAGAATGCACGATCAATGGAATCCAGTGCCGCGATCGACCGTGCGCGTGTAATCCGCGTAAAACTGCGCAGCCGGCAGTCGGCTACTTCAAAGGAACGAGTATCAGGCGAACGCCGTCGAACTGTTGCGGTAGGGATGAGCGTTTCCGCCCCCCTCGCAAAAGCGCATTGAAAAGATCGAGCAGCAGCGATCGCCGCGGACATCCGAAAGCGCGAATTCAGCAGCGGATCGCGACTGAGGAAGCGTCCGATCACCGCGTCATACAGGCGCGCGCCCAGTTGCGACAGGCCGAATGCAGCCAGTGCGTCGCCGCCGTTCCACTGGTACCTCGTATAATTCGCCGAACCTGCGGGCGCGCCCGAGGACGTGGCTTCCCCGAAGGGCTCATAGTACACATGGGGAGGCACCAGATGGCATCTTTCGACAATTACAAGGGCATATTGCCGTATGCCAGTGAGCTCTTTGGGATTTATCAACCGCTGCTCGGCTGGAGATCACAAATTATCCAGAGACGATTCCACGATCGAAGGGGCAACTAATGAAACTGCTTCTGTTGCTCGCCCTGCTGCTAACGCTTGATGCCTGCCAGAATCCGAGCCGAGTTCTGGCTGCGCTCCACCAAGATCAGTTCGTGATCAATCTGAAAACCGCCAAGGCGCTCGGCCTCGAAATACCGCCATCGCTGCTCACCATCGCCGACGAGGTGATCGAATGAGGCGGCGCGAGTTCATGGCGCTGCTCGGCGGCGCGGCGGTTGCGTGGTGACCCCGACTTGCGGTGTCAGCCCGCACACAGGGCGAACGGTCGCTCTTCACCCCGCCGGCCGGGACGCCGAACGCAGCGAATTGAAGCGCCCCTTCTGTTCATCGCTTAGCAAATTGTAAAATTTTGCGAGCGCGGGCTGCACGGTCTTCGCCGCGCCAAGCGTGACTTCGAGTCGCCTCTCCATCGCCTCGACGCGACCCGTGGGGGTGAGCGTTTGGTAGGTCGGGCAATTGGTCTTGAGCCCTTCCGCGGCCTTGACGGATGCATCCTTCAATTCGTCGAGCGCGGCCCGCTGCGCTGGCGTGGGCTGGACCGCCTCGCCAATTCGGTCAATCGGCAGGTCGGTGACGCCCGGCGCCTTCTCATCGCAAAACTTCGTGAAATCGCGCCGGTCCTTTCCGGCGGCGTCGGGATCATCCGCCGGCGCGATGGCGTTGAAGCGAGCTTTCTGCTCGTCGCTGAGCGATTGGTAGAAGCGCTCAAGCGCGGGGCGCACGGTCTGCACGGCTGCAAGCATGGCCTGTAGCCGGCTCTCCATCGCCGCAAGCCGTCCGGTCGGGATGCTCGGCAGGTCCTTTGGGCAACTGGACTTGAGCATATCGATGGCCTTGACGCTTGCGGCCCTCAATTCATCGAGCGCCGGACGCTGCGCATCGGTTGGCTGTACCACCTCGGAAATGCGTTCAATCGGCCAGTCCGTGAGATCCAGCGCCTGGTTGCTGCAAACTTCGGCGGCGCGCCGGGCGGAGCTATTTGTTGGCGTCGCATAGCGCGCGGATCCATGGCGCCCGGAGCTCACGGGGCCGCTCGCGCGGGAGGCGCCGTAGGGGCCGTAATAGGCGTAAGGGCCGTAGATGCCGTAGTAGACGTCGTCGTAGGCATAGGGCCAGAAGTCGTCATAGGCATACGGCCAGTAAACGTAATCGAACACGTCGTAACGCGCGTAGGGCCAGAACAGCGGTCCGAACCAGCCGAGGACGAGACCGCCACGCCACCAAGGCCAAGCCGACCCGAAGAAGGCACCGTGGAATCGCGCCGCCCCGAATTGCGATCGCAAAGCGACATTGGCAATGGCGCGGTTGCCGAACACCCGGCGACCCAGGTCGCCTCTGCCGACGTGGCCGCCTCTGACTCCGCCGCCATGTCCGGCAAAGGCTGCGCCGTGTCTGCCGCCACCGTGGCCGTCGCCGTGTTTGCCAAAGCCGGCACTGTGTCCACCGCTACCATGTTTGCCGCCACCGTGGCCGCCGCCAGTATGCTTGCCGCCACCGTGCCCGCCGCCACCATGTCCCCCTCCATGGCCGCCGCCGTGTCCGCCGCCACCGTGCCCGCCGCCACCGCCACCGCCGCGGGCGTCTGCTTCGAGTGTGAGAAGAGGCACCACGAGGAGCAGCATCGCGACCAGGCAAGCGCCGGTCGTCAACACCGGCCTCACAGCGTTGCCGCACTGCGCGCGTCGCACCATCGCGGCCGACTGAGCCTTGCCATACCTCCACGAACGAAGAGCTTCTAATACTGACACGGCAGTTTTCCTTCGGTCGCGGCGCTGCCTAAACTATTAAAACTCCGCCGCTTGCTAAGCGGTTCCAGCTGTTCCGCACGGCAATCGCACTCTGTGCTGTCGCAGCCATGGCGTGCTCCTTGGCTTGGCGCCCCTGGCCAGCTTATCGCTGGCGGGGCAGGAGCACGGCCGGACCATCCCATTATCGGACATGAGGGTTGGCGGGATTCGCGCGAACGAGAACTATGGAATATCTGGCCGCTAAAGGATCAGGCTACTCCGCTTTGATGTTGGCGGCCCTGATCACCTTGCCCCACTTCTCGGTTTCGTCGGCAATGAATTTCCCGAACTCGGCGGATGCCATCGACATCGGGTCAACGCCTAAGCCGTCAAGCCGCGCCTTCATATTGGGATCAGCCGCGACGGCGTTGATCTCTTTGTTGAGCTTGTCGATCACCTCGGCGGGCGTATTCCTGGGCGCACCAACGCCGTACCATTGGCTCGCCTCATAGCCCGGCACGGATTCGCCCATGACAGGGACGTCCGGCAGCGCCGTCGAGCGCATCGCCGTCGTCACCGCAAGAGCGCGGAGTTTGCCGGCGATGATGAGCTGGATGCACGAGGCTATAGTGCCGAACACGACCTGCGTCTGTCCTCCGAGCAGATCGGGAACGTAACCGCCGCGATACGGAACGTGGACTAAGTCAGCACCGGCCATCATTTTGAATAGTTCGCCGAAGACATGGGATACCGATCCGTTACCGGACGATGCCATGTTGATCTTGCCTGGATTGGCCTTGGCGTAGACGATAAATTCCGGGACCGTCTTGGCGGGAACCGATGGATTGACCACCATGACATAAGGGCCGCCGGCAATGCTCGCGACCGGAGCGATGTCTTGGATGAAATCGAAATTGAGCTTCTTGTAAAGCGTCGCGTTAGTTGCGCTCGACAGGCCGGCAAGCAGAAGCGTGTAGCCGTCCGGTGGCGCGCGCACGACCGCCTCAGTGCCGATATTGCCGCCTGCGCCTGTCCGGTTCTCAATAACGAATGCCTGCCCAAGCCGCTCCGACAGCGATTGACCCATGAGGCGCGCAATGCTGTCGGTTGCTTGGCCTGCAGGAAAGGGAACGATGATGCGCACCGGTCGTGACGGATAGGTCTGCGCCCATGCGATGCGCGACACGGCCGGGAGCGCGGCAGCGCCCGTTGCCAGATGTAGAAATCGACGGCGGGGAAATTTCATCATCTGTATGCCCCAGGTCAGCGCGCGTGGCGCGCGAATGTGCAAAGGTGATTTATGAAGGTTGATGCCCGCCGACGGCATGAGGGCTGCCGCAAAAAAGGGGACTTCGCACGTCCCGGTGGACAGCTCTGCTATCAGGCTGCCTCAGTCTCGCGGCGATGCGAAAGGGGGAAGGAATCCTGGCAGGTAGGGCGGCCTGCTCGGCTACGGGCATAAGCTCCCTCCTTACTTACTCCGCACGCGCATCGCCTGCGTCTCCCTCGGGATCGTAATCAGCAGCACCACGTCGCGCGAGCCGTACATCGGGCACCGCAAGCGCGTTTCCAGTCGCGAAAGCGGAAGGCCCCGTCCTTTCGTCCACACCAAAGTCCCCATATCCAATCGCAGCAGACTTCATCTAGCTGTCACGGCCACACAGGGCGGTGATATCCAAGCGGAACTGAGGGCCGCGCCCAGTACGGCGGGGTTTCCGACAACTGCACGGCTGGCTTGAGGTGGCCGAGCCGGCCAGATGGTGTCTCACTTACCGTCGACCAACGTTCCAGTTCGCTAGCGGTGAACTCAGCAGGTATATCCTTAAGCGCGGCAGCCGGCGCTTCGCCGAGATCGACGATCCACTTACCGACCTGAGCGAGAGAGATCCGTACCAGCCAGCTGCCACCTTCCCGCGTCCGGCGTGCCAATGCCACCATCGCGCCAAATGCCATTAAGTAACCTGTGCAATAATCGATCGCCGAGACCGGGTAGAATTGTGGCTCCGGAGTCTTGCCCGGGATGCTCTCCGCCTGACGTATCGTCATGCCGCTGACGGTTTGCACCACCGTGTCGAAGCCGCGCCGCGACGCCCAGGGGCCGGCATGACCGAAGGCACAGAGCGAAACGTAGACGAGCCCAGGCCGGATCGCAGCCAGTTCCTCCGGCGACAAGCCGCGGTTGGCCAAGGTGCCAGGACGATATCCTTGCGAGAACACATCTGCCTTGCGCGCCAGCCCACGCAGGATATCGACATCGGCCGGCGCGCGCAGATCGAGTTCGGCCGAAAGCTTACCGTGCCCAGTATCCCATTCCTGGTACCCAAGGCTGGGCAGATGTGCGCCGGTGATCTTCATGACGTCAGCACCGTGTTCGGCGAGCGTGCGGGCACAAGTCGGTCCAGCGAGGACGCGGGTAAGGTCGAGGACGCGGATGCCCGAGAGTGGCCGATCACCGGTCGGCAGCGGCTCGGAGGCGCTGTCGCCGATGCGCATAATCTCCATTAGCGGCAGCGCTGCGATCGCAGCGGCTTGTGGATGTCTCGCCCATTCCGCCTGCGTGCGCGCCATGCCGCCGGCGCCCTTTGCAGCAATGATCGCCTCCTCGAGATCGGCGGCGTTCCAGGTGGCAACTGCGCGCGCCACTGCGTCGCGATCCTCCGCTATGCCGAGCACGCTGAGTGCAGCCGCGCGATGATTGGGAAAATTGCAGTGGAGATAGGACCAGCGCCCGTCCCGGGTAGGATAGAAGCCCATGATAGTGTTTCGCGCGGACGAAACTCCTGCGCCGGCGAGCTGAATGTAGTGGCTGCTGCGCAACGCAGCTGTGGCCTGGCGAAGATCAACTGTCACTCGCTGACGCCGCCCGGTACGAGCTTGCCACAGCTCCGTCGCCGCGAGCCCGGTTGCAGCGAGAGTTGCAGCACCGGCCGCGCCGATGCGGAACGGCGTAGGCAGCACAGGATCGGCACCACCGGTGAATACGACATCCGCTGCTTGCCCGTCACACCAACCTGCGATCGGCAGGATCGTGCGAAGCGCTTCATTCGGCGCGGCCATGATCTCGTAAGCCTCTAGCCCGTCGACCCCAGCCATTGTGCACGGGTCCGCGGCGCACATCTATCCTGTGAGTACCCTCAATTGACCACCCGGAAGCGCGCCCACCTGAGGCGCGTCGAATGTCTGTTTTCAGGTGCAAAAAGGGAAGAAATATGCTCACTCTGAGTTCTTCACATTTTGACCCCATCTGCGACATCGGTCGCCCTCGCCAACGGCTAACAGGTAGTAAAATCGTTCCGTTGCCTCCTGACTGATTCTCGCCAATTCGATATCCTACAATCCGGCCTGGCTGGCGGATCGAATGCAATTCGATCAATTGAAACGGCGGGAGTTCATCACGCTGCTCGGCGGCGCGGCGGCGTGGCCGCTCGCGGCGCGCGCGCAGGGCGAGCGGATGCGGCGCGTTGGCGTGTTGGTGCCCGGGGTCGCGGACGATCCGGAATGGCAGGCCCGCGTTGGGGCGTTCCAGCAGGCGCTGGCGCTGTTGGGCTGGACCATCGGCCGTAACGTGCGCATCGACACCCGCTGGGGCACGACCAGTGCGGCCGAAATTCGCAGGCAGGCGGCCGAATTGGCCGCACTCGCGCCCGACGTCATCCTCGCTGGCGGCGCTTCCGGCGTAGGGCCGTTGCTGCAGGCGACCCGCACCGTGCCGATCGTGTTCACGCTTGGCGTCGATCCGGTCGGTGCCGGCGTCGTCGACAGTTTGGCGCGGCCGGGCGGCAACGCCACCGGTTTCATGGCATGGGAATTCAGCATAGCTGGGAAATGGCTGGAGCTGCTCAAGCAGATTGCGCCGGGCGTGACGCGAGTGGCAGTCCTTCGCGATGCCAGCCAAGCCTTTGCGACGAGCCTGTTTGCCGTCATGCAGGCGGTGGCGCCATCACTGGGGGTGGAGGTCATCCCCGTCAACATGCGCAATGCCGACGAGATCGAGCAGTCCGTCGGGATTTTCGCGCGCTCTCCGAACGGAGGTCTGATCCCGGTGGCAAGCGCCGCAGCGGTGCGTCATCGCGAGCTGATCCTCACGCTGGCGGCCCGGTACAGACTGCCGGCGATCTACTGGGAACGCTTCTTCGTCGCTGCCGGCGGCCTGATGTCTTATGGGGCCGACCTTGTCGGCCAGTTCCGACAAGCGGCCAGCTATGTCGATCGCATCCTCAAAGGTGAGAAGCCGGCCGACCTTCCGGTGCAGGCGCCAACCAAGTACGAGCTGGTCATCAACCTCAAGACCGCCAAGGCGCTTGGCCTGGAGGCGCCGCCGACACTGCTCGCCCGCGCCGACGAGGTGATCGAATGAGCGGGCAAATCAGACGCCGCGAGTTCATCACGCCAGCGGCGCGGCGGCGTGGCCGCTCGCGGCGCGCGCGCAGCAGCCGGCCATGCCGCTGTAGCCGACTCTTTCCTCAGGCCCGGAAAGTCGGATCGCGGGGCAACGTCCTTGAGCAATTCACGCCAACGTCCCCTGCAGCACGGGAAGGATTGGAAGGGGACTCGGAACCGGCTATTCTGCAGCGCACATCGGGGGTAAGCCCGTGAGGCAGCTGGCTAGGCGCGATTCCAGGGCGCGGCTCATTCGCGACCTGGCGGCTTACGTCGTCGAACTCCTTGCCGTCGGCACGGTCTATTTCGTGCTGGCGAAGCTCGGCTTGACGCTGGCGTCGATCAATCCGGGCGCAAGCGCGATCTGGCCAGCAACTGGATTTGCCCTGGCGTCGACGTTGGTGAGGGGCTATCGCGTCGGACCTGCGATCTTGGTCGCTTCGTTCGCTGCCAACGTGACGAATGCCGGATCGGTCTACACTTCGGCGGTGATCGCCGCCGGCAATATGCTCGAAGCTTTGGCGGCTGCCTGGCTGATCAATCTCTGGTCCAACGGACGCGAAACGTTCGAGACGCCGACCGATGTCGCGAAATTTGCGCTGATTTGTCTCGTTCCGAGCACAATCATCAGCGCCACGCTTGGGGTCGGAAGCCTGACCTTGGCCGGCTACGCCGACCCGTCGGCCTTTGCATCGATCTGGATGACCTGGTGGATCGGCGACGCAGCCGGCGCGCTGGTCTTTGCGCCCTTCGTCGTTTTATGGGCCACAATCGATCCGCAGTCCTTCGGGCGCTCCCAGTTGCGCGCGACGGGCGCAGTCGTGGTGGCGGCGATCGCTGTTGGTGTCGTCGCATACAGCCCGCTCATTGGGCAGACGACATACCGCGATGCGTTGGGGTTCCTCGCGATCCTGCCGTTGTTGTGGGCAGCGCTACGATGCGACCAGCGCGCGACCGCGACCGTCGCCGTCATTCTCTCGTGCTTCGCCCTGTGGGGGACAGTGGCGGGCGGCGGCCCCTTCGCGCGGGATAGCCTCAATGATTCCTTCCTTCTGCTTGTCATGTTCCTCATCAGCATTTCGGTGCCGGGCCTGGCCTTGAGTGCCGACGTTGCTATGCGCCGACGCTCGGAGGAGAACCTCGGCACGGCCCAGAGCGAGCTAGGGCTCATCTCTACTCAATTGCGCGACGCCACCGCCGACCTCGAAACTGTGCTGTCCACGATTATCGCGAGGGCAGTCCAGCTTTCAGATACCGAGGCGGGCGCGATCTATGTGCGCGAAGAATCGTCCCAAAAACTCCAGTTGCGCGCCACCTACGGCATGAGCGATGCAATGATCGCGGCGATCTCCGGCATCGCAGTCGATGACAACGCCGCAGTCAGTCGGGCATCCACGGAAAGAGAGGCGGTGCAGATCCCCGACATGCTGGACACGCCGCCGTCTGCGCTGCGGACCGCCATTCTCTCCGCCGGCTTCCGGGCGATTTTAGTCGTGCCGCTGCTCCGCCCTGATGAATTTGTCGGTGTGCTGGTGATCAGACGCAAGCAGCCGGGTCTCTTTCCCAAGCGCACGGTCGAGCTTCTGCAGACATTAGCGAACCATTCAGTGCTTGCAATCCACAATGCGCGCCTATTCAGCGGGATCGAGGAAAAAAGCCGTCAGCTGGCGATTGCGAACATCTCAAAGTCGCGCTTCATGGCGGTGGCGAACCACGACTTGCGCCAGCCGCTGCACGCCTTGGGTCTATTCGTCGAGCAACTGCGCGGGCGTGTCAGTGCCGTGGAGCGCCGCCAGCTCGTCGAACGAATGGATGCTGCGGTTACCGCCATGGACGAGCTGTTCGATGCGCTGTTGGACATTTCCAAGCTCGATCTCGGCGTGCTGGTCCCGAATATTTCCGAATTTT
>WNFU01004081.1_pt1 | contig 18852 bp, 22 predicted proteins | sample 5400121 | NCBI WGS metagenome assembly WNFU01 (sample SAMN13153360, study PRJNA577476) | soil metagenome | isolation source: 100 cm soil or saprolite under grassland replicate 1 | place: USA:California | collected 2016-06-15 | reverse complement strand
GCGTTCCACGCCATGGTCGAGCAGGCGAACGCCTACCACGAGCTGTACGACAAAGAGTTCCTACGCTGGAAGATCCCCGACCAGCCGCCGCCTGACCTCGACATGACACCGCGCCGGTAGGCGCGGGCGCGTCTACCCCGCCGCCTCCTCCCGCGGCGGACGCCAGAAGAAGACGAGGAGCGCGAGCGCACCGCCCAGCCCGGCGATGGCCGTGACCGCGAAGCCGGACCACCCGTCGACCCACGAGAGCCCGAGCGCGTTGTCGAGGGACCACTCCCCCGGGCCGAGCGCCCCGAGCGCCAGCCCGAGCACGGTGAGGACCATCACGTACTCCCACCCCTCGGTCGGCCGCTTGAACACGAAGAAGCCGGCGTTGCGGTGGTTGGTGACCCACGCGACGGCCGCGACGCCCGTGACCGCCGCCGCGCCCAGCGGCGTGAGCAGGCCGAACACGAGCGACGGCCCGGCCGCGAGCTCGGTCACGGTGACGAGCCACGCGTGGGCCGGCCCGGGGTGCAGGCCGAGGCTGGCGAACCAGTTGGAGACGCCCGGCCCCTCGCGCATGCGGGCCAGGTGGTTCCAGCCGTGGGCGAACATCACGACGCCCGCCGCCACCCGCAGCCCGAGCAGGGCGAGGTTCACCGCGTTCGTGTCCATCCGTGGCTGTCCTCCCGAGGTGTCCCATCCGCCGTTCCCTGACGCTATCGTCAGGGTCGGATGAGCGTGCCTGAGGCTATCGACGACAGCTACGACCCGTTCGAGGAGTTCAACCGCAGCGTCGGCGCGGGCTTGGTCGAGGACCCGTACCCGCTGCTGGCGCTCAACCGGGCCAAAGGCCCGATGCTCAAGGAGAACCTCGAGGCGGAGTTGCTCTCTGCGGAGGTCGACCCCCAAGTCACGATGGGACCGGAGGTCTTCACCGCGTTCAGTTACGACGCCGTGCAGACGGTCCTCCGCGACGGCGAGACATTCTCGTCTGCGGGATACGCCGACGTCATGGGCGCGGTCATGGGCCACACCATCCTCGAGATGGACGAGCCCGAGCACCACACGTACCGCGGGCTCGTGCAGCAGGCGTTCAGCCGCAAGGCGATGGAACGCTGGGAGGTCGAGGCCGTCGCGCCGATCGTCGACGAGTGCATCGACGCGTTCGTCGACCGCGGCAAAGCGGATCTCGTGCGCGAGCTGACGCTCCCGTTCCCGGTGAACGTGATCGCCAGCATGCTCGGGCTGCCGCGCGCGGACCTCCCGCAGTTCCACCGCTGGGCGATCGAGCTCATCAGCGTCTCGTTCGACTGGGATCGCGGCACGCGCGCGTCGGCGCAACTGCGCGACTACTTCGCCCGTGTGCTCGCCGATCGCCGTTCCCACCCCGCCGACGATCTGATGAGCACGCTCGCCGCCGCCGAGCTCGACGGCCAGCACCTCACGGACGAAGAGATCTTCGCCTTCCTCCGGCTGCTGCTCCCGGCCGGCGCCGAGACCACGTACCGCTCGTCGAGCAACCTGCTCTTCGGTTTGCTCACGCATCCGGACCAGCTCGACGCGCTGCGCGCCGACCGCGCGTTCATGCCGCAGGCGATCGAGGAAGGGCTGCGCTGGGAGCCCCCGCTCACCACGATCGTGCGGACTGCGACGCGCGACACGGTCGTCGACGGCGTCGACGTCCCGGCCGGCGCCGTGGTCATCACCAACATGGGCTCGGCCAACCACGACGAGAAGTACTGGGAGCGCTCCGAGGAGTTCGACATCCACCGCGAGCAGCGCCAGCACCTCGCGTTCGCGTTCGGACCGCACATGTGCCTCGGCATGCACCTGGCGCGCATGGAGACGCGTGTGCTGCTCGAGCGGATCTTCGAGCGGCTCCCGAACCTGCGCCTCGACCCTGCGGCCGAGGCGCCGCACATCACCGGCATGACGTTCCGGGCGCCGCCCCACCTGCCGGTGCTCTTCGGCTGAGAGAGGAGACACGATGCGGGCAGACGATCTCATCCTCGTGAGCGTCGACGACCACGTCGTCGAGCCGCCCGATCTGTTCGAAGGCCACCTCCCCGAGAAGTGGATGGAGTTCGCGCCGAAGAGCGTGCGCCGCGACGGGATCGACGTGTGGGTGTACGAGGACAGCGTGATCCCGAACATCGGGCTCAACGCGGTCGCGGGCCGTCCGCCCGAGGAGTACAACATCGAGCCCACGAGCTACGAGATGATGCGCAAGGGCTGCTACGACATCGACGAGCGCGTCAACGACATGAATCGCAACGGCGTGCTCGGCTCGATGTGCTTTCCCTCCTTCGTGCAGTTCTGCGGCCAGCTGTTCTCGCGGTCGAAGGATCTCGACATGGGGCTCAATCTCCTGCGCGCGTACAACGACTGGCACATCGACGAGTGGTGCGGCTCTTCCCCGGGCCGGTTCATCCCGCTGTCGATCCCTCCGATCTGGGACCCGCAGCTGATGGCGGACGAGGTGCGGCGGGTCGCGAAGAAGGGGTGCCACGCGGTCACGTTCTCCGAGAACCCGTTCAAGCTCGGCTGGCCGCACATCTTCGGCGACCACTGGGACCCGTTCTTCGCCGCCTGCGAGGACGAGGGCACGATCATCTGCCTGCACATCGGCTCGTCGTCGACGCAGATCGAGATCGCGCCCGGCGCGCCGATCGACATCATGATCACGCTGACGCCGCTGAACACGATGCAGGCCGCTACCGACCTGCTGTGGTCGCCGGTGCTGCGGAAGTTCCCGAACCTCAAGTTCGCGCTCTCGGAGGGCGGGACGGGTTGGCTCCCCTACTGGCTCGAGCGGATCGACTACGTGTACCAGCAGCACCGCTTCTGGACGCACCAGGACTTCGGCGACACGCTCCCGAGCCAGGTCGCGCGCGACCACTTCACGTTCTGCTTCATCAGCGACCGCGCCGGCGTCGACGAGCGCGACGCGATCGGGATCGACAACATGACGTGGGAGTGCGACTACCCGCACTCCGACTCGTCGTGGCCGAATTCCCCCGAGTCGGTGGCCAAGCAGCTCGACGGCGTCTCGGATGACATCGTCAACAAGATCACGTACGAGAACGCCACACGGATCTTCCGCTACGACCCGTTCGTGCACCGTCCGAAGGAACAGAGCACGACCGCGGCCCTGCGGGCCGAAGCGCCCGCCTAGCTAGCCGGCGGCCTGCGCCCGCCGGTGGCGCAGCTCTGGGACCAGCCCGGCGTCGGACAACATCCGCACCGCCCGCTCCTCCTCGACGTCGATCACGATCGCGTCACCCGGCCGCCGGTCGACGATGAAGCTGACCACGCAGTCGTCGCACGCGTGGGTGTGCTGCATCACGCAGTCGTCACAGTTGATCTCCATACGATGAGGATCGCAGGGGGGTATGACAGCTACCCCGGCGTCCTCGTTCGGAACAGTTGACAGTTGTGCCCCCCATGTCCGGGACAACTGTCAACTGCTCGGATCAGCCCTGAGCTACGCCAGCGCAGCCCGGAGCGCCTCGAGGCGCTCGGGCGCGACGCGATACCAGATCCACGGCCCACGCCGCGTGCTCTCGACGAGCCCGGCCTCCCGGAGCACCTTCAGGTGGTGGCTCACGGTGGGCTGGGAGCGGCCCAGCGGGGTGACCAGATCGCACGCGCACCGACCGTCGGGCGCGTTGGCGATCATGCTGACCAGCCGGACCCTCGCCGGGTCGGCGAGCGCCTTGAACGCCCCGGCCAGTGCCTCGGCGTCCTGCTCGCCGAGCACACCCTCCAGCAGCGGCGGGCAGCAGGCGGGAACGGGATCCGCGGTGATCTCCATGCCTCTATATTGACAGACATCGATATCCGTGACAAGGTATCGATGACGATCGATATAGGAGGGCCCCGATGTCCCGTGTCCAGCTCGCCCTGAATGTGTCCGACCTCGACGAGGCGGTTGCCTTCTACTCCCGGCTCTTCGCGACCGAGCCCGCCAAGCGTCGCCCCGGATACGCCAACTTCGCCGTCGCCGAGCCCCCGCTCAAGCTCGTGCTGTTCGAGAACCCAGACGCGCCGGCGCGCCTGAACCACCTCGGCGTCGAGGTCGAGTCGACCGACGACGTCGGCGCGACGCAGCGCCGCCTGGACACCGAGGGCCTCGACACCGCCACCGAGGACGGCGTCACGTGCTGCTACGCGGTGCAGGACAAGGTGTGGGTCGACGACCCCGATGGCGCGCCGTGGGAGGTCTACACGGTGCTCGCCGACTCCGACACGTCACAGCAAGAGCAGCTTCGGACCGTCGAGGCAGGCGGAGACGGCGGCTGCGACTGCGCCGTCTGACTATCTGCGCAGTGCGCGGAGCAGCGTGTCCGACGACACCACCCGGGCGTCGGCCTTCCGCGCGTGCTCGGCGACCCAACCGTCGGACGACGCCACGACCACCGGTACCTCCCCCGGGAGGTTCATCGCCTCGCGCACGACGACGGCGTCCGCCTCCTCCCCTTCGGGTGAGAACACGACCCGCACTCCGGGTCGCCGCGGCGGACGGACGGCGCCGACGTCGGCGCCGTCGAACACGAGGATCACGTGCGCACGGGTGCGGAGCTGGAGCTCGCCGATCGCGCTGAGCAGCCGGTCTCGCTGCTGCGCCGGCGGCGCATCACCCCACGCCAGCATCGACACGTTGTACCCGTCGACCACGAGGACGGCGTGCGGAGTGCGCAGCATCGCGTCGAGCGCGTCGGGATCGTCCTCGACCATGCCGGGCGGGACACGTGGCTGCGTCCGGCGCCGGCGCGTCGGCTTCGGTTCCGGTTTCGGTTGCGCTTTCGGCGGCGGGACCTCGACGGGCGTCTGGGGCCGCAGCACCCTCCCGGCCTGCTCGGCGACGCCGCTCAGTCCGTCGGCGAGTCGCTGCGCGAGGTCGGCCGCGTCGATCAAGGCGCGCAGGTCCTCGGCCCGCAGGACGGGGAACCCGGGCCCCGCATCCTGATCGCGGGCGGCGAGCGCGAGCTCCTTCTGCTTCTTCGCGCGTCGCAGGTCACGGAGCTCCTCCTCCGCTTCGCGAGCCCGGCCGGCCTCGCGCGCGAGCCGCTTCTCTGCGGCTTGAGCCGCCGAGCGCGCCTCCCTGAGCCCCTTCTCTGCTTCGTCGACGCGACGCTTGGCCGCCGCGGCCTCCTGCGAGGCCTGCGCGTCGCGTGCACGCCGCCCTTGGCGCTCGGCCCGCAGGTCGCGCTCGAGGCGCTCGGCTTTCTGCTCGGCGGCAACGCGGGCGGCCTCGGCCCGGCGGCGCGACTCGGCCATGCCGCCGATCTGCGACTCGCGGGCCTTGCGCTCGTGGCCCTCTTGCTGCTCCACCCTCCGCTGCTCGAACGCGGCGCACGCGACGCCGAGGCCGAACGCCCACCCGGCGGGGGTTGCCGAGTACAGCGTCGAAGCCAGCAGCGGAAGGTGTCGCTCCTCCGCCGCGTTCTCGACGAGTTGAAGCGCGTTGTCGGGGCGCCACGCTTCGAGCGTCTCGGACACGTCGGGACGCCGGAGGAATCGGTCGACGGCGCGCTCGCGGAACGACTCGTCGGTCTCGATCGCACGCAACAGCTGTTGACGCGCGGCGCCGCGGGCCAGGCCGCGCCGATCGAACTCGGCCATCGGCCGCAAGATGGCGGGCACGTCCGTCGGGTCGAGCCCGCGCAGCACGTCGGCCGCGACGTCGAGCAACGGGACCAGCAGCGCCTCGGGAGGTGCCGGGAGCGACGCCTCCCGCGGCGGGCTCGACACCGGGTCGCCGGCGCTCACCGCGACGCCCGAGGTGCCGTTCCGCAGACCGGCTCGTAGACTGAGCCGGAGCCGGGTGGCCGGCAACGACGCCGGGGGCGAAGGAGCGAGATGCGCGCACGGTACGAGGAAGTCACGCTCGACACCCAGGGCGACGGCGACATGCTCGACGTCACCCCTTACGCCCAGAAGGCCGTCGACAACGCCGGGCTCGCCGATGGCCTGTGCACCGTGTTCGTGGCCCACTCGACCTGCGGCATGACGACCATCGAGCACGAGCCCGGCTGCAACGCCGATCTCAACGCCGTGCTCGAAGACGTCGCCCCCCAGGACCGCGGCTGGGAGCACAACGCCCGCAACGCGGACACCAACGGGCACAGCCACGTCCGGGCTGCCCTCATCGGCCCGTCGGTCACGATCCCGGTCCGGGCCGGCGAGCTCCAGGTGGGCGTCTGGCAGAAGGTCGTCTGTGTCGACTTCGACGACCGGCCTCGCAGCCGCAAGGTCGTCGTCCAGCTGCTCGGCGAGTAGTCGGCCAACCTCACGGTCACGCCGGCTCGGCCGGCGCCGGCGCGTCGGCGGCAGATGCTTCGATGCTGTCACCGCTCGCGCCACACCAGCGGCAGGTGACGCGGTCGACGCGTTCCTCGAGCACCTTCTCCTCTTCGACAGCGAGATCGCCACCGACGCTGTAGTGATGGAACGCGCTCGTGCGTCGAGTAGTGACGACGTCGAAGCGGGTGAGGTTCCCGCACTCGCCGCATCGATATCGCGCCGCCATCGTCCTCCTGATCGCCCTCGCAGGCTCGGGCTTTGCGGCAACGGTCGGCAAAGCCGCCGTCGCCGCGGGATTGTACGGCTCGCCCACCTCTACCGGCTGCCCCGCTGCGCTGCCGTCCGCCTCGACCGCCGGCCGTCCCCCGCAGCCGTGGGCTCGTCGGGCAGGCCGGCATCCGACGCCCCCGGCGCCTCAGGCCGCCGGCGCCGGATCCCCCGTCGCGATCCGCTGCCCTCGAGGCGCTTCTCGGCGCGACGCCGCGCGAGCGCCGGGCCGCCCTCGAGGAACAACGTGAGGAACAGCGCGGTGAACATCGCCCAGACGGGCGCGATCGCGACGACGCGGATGTAACGAGTGAACCCCGTCCCCGTGAACACGTCGACGAGCCGCTCGCCGCTCAGCCAGCCGGTGGTCCGAGCCAGCCAGACCGTGATCACGAGCCCGAGCGGGAGCGCGACGGCCCAGGCGAGCGCACGCCAAGGCAGCGTGACCGACTTCGTCGACCCGGGGAGCACAGCACCGACTCGCGGCTTCGCAGCACGCGGGGCCCGGGCCGCGACACGAGCCGCGGGTGCCGCCGCCGCAGCTGCCGCGCCGGCGCCGTCCTTCGGAAGCGCGGCCGTCGCGTCGCCGCGGCCCGGCGGGCTCGGTCGCTGCGAGGGTCGCGCCGCCTCAACCGACGGCCGGAACTGCGCCGGGACCTTCAGGCTCTGACCACACTTCGTGCACCGGAACGACGGCGCGTCCGGCAACGCCGTCACCGGGTGCTTGCTCCCACAGGCCGGGCACTGGATCGATTTCGCCATGCGGTTGCTCAGCCCTCGTCGGCGGCTCGGGCTGCCTGGCTGGTGCGCACGAAGGTCTCGAGCACCGCGGCAGCCTTCCCCGATTCGACGGCCGCCAACGCCTGCTCGAGTCCGGCGCGGAGATCGGGCGCCGCGCCGGCAACGACGAGCGCCGCGGCCGCGTTGAGCACCACCACGTCGCGCACCGGGCCCGGCTCGCCGGCGAGCATGCGCTCAGCGATGGCGACGTTCGCGGCGGCGTCGCCGCCGACGAGCTCGTCCAGGTCGGCGCGCGCGATGCCGTAGTCGCCGGGGTCGAGCATCGACGCGGTGACGCTTCCGTCGGTGAGCTCCCAGACATTCGACACGGTCGTCGTCGTCAGCTCGTCGAGGCCGTCGCCGCCGCAGAACACCATCGCCCGCTCGACGCCGAGTTGGGCGAGCGCGTGTGCCATACGCTCCGCCATGGACGGGTCCGAGACGCCCACGACGCGGCGGCGCACCCCGGCCGGGTTCGCCAGTGGCCCGAGGAAGTTGAACGTCGTCGGTGTGCCGAGCTCCCGGCGCGCCGGTCCGGCGAAGCGCAGGGCGGGGTGGTATTTGGGCGCGAAGCAGAACCCGATCCCGGCTTCGTCGACGCAACGCGCGACGCCCTCAGGGCCGAGGTCGATCACGACTCCGAGCGCCTCCAAGATGTCGGCCGACCCGCAACTGGACGACGCGGCGCGGTTGCCGTGCTTCGCGACCCGCACGCCGGCACCGGCGACGACGAGCGCGGCGAGCGTCGAGATGTTGACCGTGCCCGAGCGGTCACCGCCAGTGCCGCACGTGTCGACGACCGGGCCGGCTGACGTCTCGAGCGGAATGTCCACCGTCTGGCCGAAACGCAGCATCGTGCGGACCAGCGCCGCGAGCTCGGCGGAGGTCTCACCCTTGGCGCGGAGCGCGACCGCGAAGCCGGCGATCTGGGCGTCGGTCGCCTCGCCGGCGAGGATCGTGGCCATCGCCTGCTCCGCGAGCTCGGGCGGCAGCTCCTCACGGCGGAGGAGGCGGCCGATCGCGTCGGGCCACAGGGCGGGGGTGGGGGCGGTCATGGGGAAAGTCCGTTCTCGCGCCAGACTCAATCCCACCACAGATCGTGGTCGAGGACCCCGCGAGCGATCAGACCGAGCTGCACCTGGGTCGTGCCCTCGACGATCGTGAGCTGCTTGGCGTCCCGGTAGTACAGCTCGGTCGGGTGGTCCTCCATGTACCCGGCGGCGCCGAGCATCTGCAGGGCTTCGCCCGAGACCTTCACCGCCAGCTCCGTCGCGTAGTACTTCGCCATCGACAGGAACGGGACGTACTCCTTCGTGAACTGGTTCCGGTCGGCCATCCACGCGGACCGGTAGGTGAGCAGCCGCGCCGCTTCGATCTCTGCGGCCAGCTCCGCGATCTTCCACTGGATGCCCTGGAAGTCGGCGATCGTCTGGCCGAACGCCTCGCGCTGCTTGACGTACTCGACCGCGTACATCAGCGCGCCCTCGGCGAGCCCGATGCCCCGCGCCGCCACGATCGGCCGCATCGAGTTGAGCCCGAGCATCGCGAGGCGGAAGCCGCCGATCTCGCCCACGACGTTCTCGGCCGGGACGCGGACGCCGTCGAGCACGAGCTCGCCGGTGTCGACGCCCTTGACGCCCATCTTGTGGTCGACCCGGCCCACGTCGACGCCGGGCCACGACCGTTCGACGATGAACGCGCTCACGCTGTCGTGGGCGCGGGAGCCGACGGGACCGCTCTTGGCGAACACGCAGTACCAGTCGGCCTGGCGCACGCCCGACATCCAGCACTTGGTGCCCGTGAGGAGCCAGTCGTCGCCATCGCGCACGGCACGCGTCCGCATGCCCATGACGTCGCTCCCCGCCTGCGGTTCCGACAGCCCGAAGGCGGCGCGGGCTTCGCCGGCGGCGACGGGCCGAACGTAGCGCCGGTTCTGCTCGGGCGTGCCGGCGATCATCACCGGGCCCGTCGGGAGCCGCGTCAGCAGCAGCATGAGCGCCGCCGCGTTCGAGTACTTCGCGACCTCTTCGATGGCGATCGTGAGGCCGAGGATCCCGGCGCCGGCGCCCCCGTACTCCTCGGGGATGCACAGCCCGGTGAGCCCGGCGTCGACGAACAGAGCGAACAGGTCGTCGGGGTACTCGCCGGTCCGGTCGATCTCCCGCGCGCGGGGCGCAACTCGTTCCTGCGCCAGCTTGCGGACAGTGGCCTGGAGCTCAGCGAGCTCGTCGGAGAGCTCGAAATCCACGGCCGATGATGCTACCGGCCGGTCTCGAGCGTTCCCTCGTGATGTCCGTTACGCGGACTTGCGACGCTGACGAACGAGACGACGGCGCTCGCGTTCCGTCAGACCACCCCACACGCCGTGCTTCTCGCGCACGCCCAGGGCGTACTCGAGGCACGGTTCCCGTACGGGACACTCGGCACAGATCTCCTTGGCCTCCAGCGCCTCGTCCTCGTCGGAAGCCGGGTAGAAGACCGCCGGATCGACGCCACGGCAACGGGCCTGTTGGCGCCACGTCAGGTTCATTGCTCTTGCCACCTCTTCCCCGGGGGAGGATTCCAGGGAAACTCGTTCAACCCTTGATGATTCGGTCGTTATTCCCCTGAGGTTGAGCCGAAAACCTCTGCCCAAGGCCTCCGGGAGGCCGGCCGTAGGATCCGCGGAATGGCTCGGATCCCCCACCCGATCCTCGAAGCGACGCGCCCGGCCAGCCATCCGCGGCGTCAGCTCATCCTGATCCTGGCCGCGGTCGCCACGACGCTCCCGGCCATCGGGGTCCGCATCACCGGGGCCGGGCCACCGGAGTGGCTGGCGGCGGTGATCTTCGGTCTCGGGGTGGTGGGTGCCGCGTTCCTCCTCGCGTGGGGTGCGGAGGCACTCCAGCTCGACATCTCACAGGGCCTCGCGCTCGCGCTCCTCGCCCTGATCGCGGTGCTCCCCGAGTACGCGGTGGACTTCACGTTTGCGGTCAAGGCCGGTCAGGACCCGGACAAGTATGCGCCCCTCGCCCTCGCCAACATGACCGGCGGAAACCGGCTGCTGATCGGTATCGGCTGGTCGCTGGTGGTGTTGCTGGCGGCGTGGCGCATCACCCGGGTCGCTCGCGCGCAGGGCTATCAGGGCGAGCTCGACACGAACGTCACCCTCGACCGACCCCACGCCATCGAGATCGCGTTCCTCGGGCTCGCCACCATCTACTCGCTGACCCTGCCCCTCAAGCGCACGCTCACGCTCTTCGACGCGGTCGTGCTCGTCGGGCTCTTCGTCCTCTACGCGGCGCGGATCAGTCGCGCTCCGGCGGAAACACCTCACCTCGTGGGCCCGGCCGAGCTCATCGGCCGGCTTCCGACCGCACGGCGGCGCGCGGTCGTCGCGTTGATGCTGACCGCCTCGGCGGCGGTGATCCTGATCTCAGCCGAGCCGTTCGCCGACTCGCTCGTCACCACAGGCGAAGAGTTCGGGATCAGCACGTTCCTCCTCGTCCAGTGGGTCGCCCCGCTCGCCTCCGAAGCGCCCGAGCTCCTCGTCGCCGGCCTCTTCGCCTGGCGCCTGAACACGAACGCCGGGTTGGGCGCGCTCGTCTCGTCGAAGGTCAACCAGTGGACGCTTCTCGTCGGGACGCTGCCGGTGGTCTTCGCGATCTCGGCCGGCGTCTTCCACGGGTTGCCACTCGACACGCTCCAGCGCGAGGAGCTCTTCCTCACCGCCGCCCAGTCGGTGTTCGCAGTCGCGGTGCTCACCAACCGCTCGATCAGCGTTCGGGAAGCGTTCGCCCTGCTGGGGTTGTTCCTCGCGCAGTTCGTCCTCGGCGGCGTGCTCCCCGACGGTCTGCGCGCGGCGGAACGGATCGGCATCGGCGTGCTGTACCTCGTGCTCTCCGCCGTCATCCTGTTCCGGAGTCGGCGCTACATCACTCCCCTCGCGCGCGACGGCCTGCGCACCAGCGTCACGGAGCTGGTCCACGAACGTGACGCAGCCCCGGCGGAGGCGTAGGTGACGCGGCCGCTGGGGGCTCGGTGGGGCAAGATCGTGTCATGAGCAGCTCCGAGCTCGATACGAGAGCGGTTGTCGACTGGCCCGCCGTCGTCCGCGGCGCATCGCTCGGCCTGGCGCTCATCGTCCCCGTCACGATCCTGGGCGCCGTCCTCGACCGCGCGATCGACGACTTCGAGGACTCGGGGTGGCGGGTCCTGCTCGCCCTCCTGATCGCGCTCGTGTTCGTGCCAGCCGGGGCGTACGCGGCTCGGCTCGCACGCGGCGGCGCGCTCACGAACGGCGCGCTCGCAGGCCTCGGGGCGTTCGTGCTGTGGCTCCCCGTCCGCGTACTGATCTGGCTGACGCGCGACGACGACCAGGGGCTCGTGAGCGGGCACAACCCGGTCTTCCGTCCCGGGCAGGTGTTCGGGTTCCTCGTGATCTCGACCGCCCTCGGCATGCTCGGCGGCTATCTCGTGACACGGCGGCAGGCGAGCGAAACAGGGGGCGGTTCGACGACCTGAGCGCGAGAATGATCGTGGTGGCGAGTCGGTTGGGCGGCCGCGTGCCGGGCGCTTCGGCGCACCGGTCCGAGGAACGTCCGGACTCCGCAGGGCACGGCGCTGGGTAACACCCAGTCGGGGCGACCCGCAGGAAAGTGCCACAGAGAACAGACCGCCGATGGCGGACCGGTCGAAGGACGCGGCCCCGCACAGGTAAGGGTGAAACGGTGCGGTAAGAGCGCACCAGCGCCCGGGGCGACCCGGGTGGCTCGGCAAACCCCACCGGGAGCAAGGCCAGACAGGGGGAGGACGGCCCGTCCGCAGACACCCCCGGGTAGGCCGCTGGAGCCGGCGGGCAACCGTCGGCCGAGAGGGATGGCCGCCACCGGCGGTTCCACGGAACCGCCGGGACAGAATCCGGCGTACAGGCCGACTCGCCACCACAACCCTTCTGACCCGCGGAAAGCGCAGGAGAGAACGACTCGATTCTTCGGCACTTGACGGTCCCTCGGCACGCGCAGACAACGGGCACATGGACGACCTCGAATCGATCAAGCAACTCAAGGCGCGGTACTTCCGCACGATGGACTCCAAGAACTGGTCCGAGATGCGTGAGGTGTTCGCCGACGACGTCGTCGTCGACACGACCGAGTCAGGTGGGAGCGTGATCGAGGGCGCCGACGAGTTCATCAAATTCCTCGAGCGAACCCTCGGCGACGCGGTCACCGTGCACCACGGCCACATGCCCGAGATCGACGTCACGTCGCCGACGACTGCGACCGGGATCTGGGCGCTGCAGGACACCATCTGGTGGCCAAATGACACCCGAATGCGCGGCTACGGCCACTACCACGAGACGTACGAGCTGATCGACGGCGCGTGGCGGATCAAGACTTTGAGGCTGACCCGCCTCCACATGGACATCACCGGCCTCGACGCCGAATGATCAAACCGCGCGACTCAAGAACGTGCGGTGCGCACCGTAGGCCGCGCTAGGGATCAGCAGCCGAGCGCGTAGCTGACTGCCGAGCAGACCCTGCGCATGATGTCGTCGCTGACCTCCCCGACAGGCTCCGTGAGCACTGTCTGCGCCACCGTATGGATGCCGTCGCAGTTGACGACCGAAGGCCGGTCGAGCCCAACGCCTGTGTGATCGATGCGGACCTCGGCGGCGAGGCCCCGAATCGACGTGGTGACCTCGGCGACCGTGACGAGACCACGTACATCGATCACCTCTGATCGAGTCAGCACCAACACCGGACGCTTCTTGCGTCCGATCTGTGCCAGCCAGAGCTCCCCTCGCCTCACTCCTCACCCCACGCCTCGGCTTCGGTCCAGAACGAGTCCGGGCGTTCGGGGTGCCGTTGGTACGCCCGGCGGTCCGATCGCGCCAAGGCCGCGCGAACCGCGTCCGCGACCCCCTGTCGAGCAGCGGCCGAGATGTTGATGCCGAGCTGACGCGCGCGCTCTGCCAAGTCATCGTCGAGGGTGAACGTGGTTCGGGACGAAGCCATACGTGAATGCTATCAGATAGTGATAGCCTACAAGCCCCACCTCTTCGCGACGAGCTTCTCGAGGCGTCGCGACGGACTGTACGCGGAAGACCCGACGATCCGCGACGGGCGCTCAGATCCCTGGCGCGCAGAGCTGGTTGCAGCGACCACGCTCCCCAGAGCGGTTGTCGTCAAACTCCGGTCCGCGAAATGTCCGCGCGAGTCCGCGAAGCGGAGGGTCCGGAGGCGAACTACCGAGCAGTGTTTCGCAGGTCAGTCACCATTTGGGCACGTCAGCCCGACCTCGAAACAGAGTCCGGCGTACAGACTGGCTCGCCACCACCTTCACCTGCTGGTACGCGGTCATCGGAAACAGCACGTGGGCGGAAGGCTGTTGGGCCAGCCGCACGCCGGGGCGCACGCTTGAGCGGCTGGAGTTTCGGCGCTGGACGGCTCTCGCGCCCGCAGGCACACTGTGGCGAGTTCGAGGAGAGCGGGGGGACCCATGCGGGTTCGACGCTCGATAGTCGCGGCGATGGCGGTCGGCGCGCTCGTGTTCGGGGCCACCGGGCCCGCGACGGCGGCGAAGAAAGCGCCGAAAGTGAAGGTGGAACTCATCGAGTTCCAGGTCAAACCTGCCCTCGAATTCGTCGCAAAGGGCAAGATCAACTTCGTCGTCAAGAACGCCGGTACCGAGAAGCACGAGTTCGTCATTGTGCGAGGCAACGATCCGGCGGCGCTTCCGACCAAGGCGGACGGCTCTGTCGATGAGGAACAGATCCCGAAGCGCGACGAGGTTGGTGAGCTGGAGAACATCAAGAAGGGCAAGACCAAGTCCAAGACCTTCAAGTTGTCGACCGGCTCATACATATTGCTCTGCAACACCGTCGACACCGAAGAGGACGGCACCGTCGTCAGCCACTTCGCCCGGGGAATGTACACCGTGATCAACGCCAGCTGACGCCGACTATTTGAATGTCGGCTCGGCCGGGAGAGTTACTTACGCACGCGGTAGTAGAGGTGCGTGACTCCGGTTCCTTCGATCACCTTGGGGCCGTCGAGCAGCACGGGCGTCGTCGACAGGTGGTCGAAGAGACGGATGCCATCGCCGAGCAGCACCGGCGCGAGGTTGACGACGATCTCGTCGAGCAATCCCGCGTTGAGACACTGCTGAACGACGTCGGCTGAACCGACACCGACCACACGATCGCCCGCGACCGCCGACGCCTGCGCCACCGCGCTCTCGACGCCGTCCGTGACGAACGTGAACGGCACGTCGTCGCGCGGCCAGCCCTCCGGCACTTCGTGCGTGACGATGAAGACCGGGACGTCGAGGGGATGGTGGTTGCCCCACGCGTGGGCGACGTCGAACGTCCGTCGCCCGCTCACGAGGGCGCCGATGCGCGCGAACCCGTCGCGCAGGTGCCCGGCGCTCGCTTCCGATACGTGCATCGTCATCGTGCCGCTCGGCATCGGGACGGACACCGGGCCGTTGTTGTACCAGTCGAAAATGTGCTCGACGCCGTCGTCGGGAGTCGCGATGAAGCCGTCCAACGACATGCTCAGCTCGGTGCCGACGGTTGCCACGAGACCACCTCCACGCTGCCGCGTTCGCGTTGGCCGATGTGGGTCAGACGCCGTTGACCGGTCGAACTCATCGCGGCCGCCCCGGCGACGGCAACGTCACGCTTCGGGGATCGCCTCCCACCACTGGCACCACCAGTGGGCGCCGACGAGAATGCGCAGCTTCGGGTGCCAGCAGTACGAGATCTCGGCCGTGTTCTCGGTGTAGTAGCGGCAGTTCTCGCACTTCTCGTCCCCCGGTTGGGGCGTGGCTTTCAGCACCGCGTTCTCGGCGAGGTGCCGGAGCTCGATCGCCAGCTTCTCGTCGATCTCCTTCGGTTCCGGTTCCGGGATCTCGTAGTCAGCCACGGCGGGGACCTACCTCATGGTTCTCGGGGGGACGATGCGACGACGCGGATCTTCGCGCGCTACTCGCAGTGCGCCGGCGACGGCGGGACATCGAGTGCGGGGTTCCGGTCGAAGAAACCGACCGGCGCAAGGAGGAACCCCGTCGACTCGACCGGCATGACGGGCCAGTCCTCCGGGCGCGGGATGTGCGTCAACCCGAAGGTGTGCCACACGACCACGTCGGTGTCGACGATCGGCCGATCCGCCGACGTCCACCGTGGCAGCCCGTCTCCCCCGGCGTGCTGGTTCGGGTAATCACCGGCGGCTCGCCGTTCGTCGGCCTCGTACGGCGTCACCCAGAGGTTCCGGGTTGCGAACGCAGCGCGCCGGCCGATGCTGGACTCCGGGTTGGCGAGCAGCGTCGGTGTCGACGCCGGGATGAGCTTGTACGCAACGGGCTCGCCGAGCTGGTTGCGAGCTCCGGCGTTGACGATCTTCCAGTAGCGGCTGCGAGACGCGTCGACGAGCCGTTGCGCCTGCTGCTCGGTCTCGAGCGGGGTCGCGTGAACCGTGAACGCGTTCGCGAGCGCGTTGTCGGTCCCCGCGGCCTCCGGCACCGCGTCGACCTCGTACACGGTGTTCGCGGTGCCGTCGACATCGAAGTCGAGGCGCACGTTGAACAGGTGCTGGTGATACGGAGCCGCGAGCTGCGGCGCGACCATCGACGCGTTTCCCAGCCCGTTGTCGGGCGTCACCGCCATCGTCGACATCACGCCGGTCAGCTTGACCTCGAGCTGCATGCTCCCGTCGAGGTAGAAGTACCAGTAGAAGCCGTACTCGTAGTTGCCGACCGTTGCGATCGAGCTGATCACGAGCCGCCGCTGGCGCCGCACCTCCGTGGTACCGCTCCGCAGGTCGACGTGCTTCCAGAGGATGCCGTAGTCCTCCTCGTGCATGCAGATCGCGTTCTCGATCGTGTACGGCTCGCCGCGCTCGTTGCCGAAGGTGACGTCGAAGTAGCGGATCTCCCCCAGGCAATCGCACCCGAGCGTCAGCGAGTTCGCCATGCGACCGAGTCCCCACTCGCCGGCGTCGAACGCGTTCTTCCAGTTGTGCATCGGGCCCGTGTGCCCGTACGGGACGACCATCTCACTCACCGACGCGCGGTGCAGGATCGGACGGACGCGGCCGCCGTCCTCGTAGCCGATCGTGTGCAGCACGAGTCCCTCGTACGGATCCATCGACACGCGCACCGACCAGCGCTGCCAGCGAACCAGGTTGCCCTCGACGGTGAAGCTCGGCCCCTCGGGCTGTGTGATCTCGAGCGGCTTGAGGTCGTCGCGCATCGGCCCGACGTCGTCGGGCAGGTAACCACCCCGCTCCACGGGCAGCGGGACCACCCCATGGTCAGCGACCTCGAGAACCTCACCGCGCCCGAGATCGACAAACCCGATCAGGCCCTCGATGGGGCGCGCGTACCCGTTGTCGGTGTCGGTCTCCCGGTAGTACGCCAGACACCGGCTGATGCGGCGCCCGTCCTCGTGCGCGAGCCCGAAGTTCCCGGCCGGCCACGGGTCGATCTGGACCTTGCTGTCGTCGGTGATGCCTCGGCGGGCGAGCGCGGCCTTCCATTCGGGGTGCTCGTTCAGCGCCAGGATCGCGTTAAAGGACTCCCCGTAGAGCAGCGCCGGTCGCATGCCGGGCACCTCGCGCCACGACACGAGCGCGCGGCGGCCGACGTCGACGACCGCCTCGACTACCTCGGTCGACGGGCCGGGAACGATGACCACGCGCACGCGCCGTTCCACCGCGTCGCCCAACACGAAACCTGCCACGGTGTCCTTGGCCGGCTCCTCGAGCCCGAAGTACGCGAACAGCGCTTCGTCGGTCAGCCGAGCCTCGCCGCGCAGCACCTCGGTCGCCGTCTCGATCTCCGCTCGTGTGAGCGGCTCGAGCGGATGCGTGGGTTGCATCGTTGCTTCCGAGGCTGCCGTGTCGATCGCCATGCCCTTCCTTCCGCTGGTGGGCTGCGGTTCACCGTCTAGTACACCGCGGACCGACCGGCCGGCGCCCCTCGGGCCGCCACAGGGTGTCCACCTCGCCCCGCTACGGTGATTGCGTGCCATCGGAGACGGAGGCGGTCCTCGAGCTCGACGGGCACGAGGTTCCCGTCAGCCACCCCGAGAAGGTGTTCTTCTCCGAGCACGGCGAGACCAAGCTCGACCTCGTCAACCACTACCTCCGCTTCGCCGAGCCGCTGATGCGCACGATGGGCGGCCGGCCGACGCTCATGCAGCGCTTCCCCGAGGGAGCGGGAGGATCTTCGTTCTTCCAGAAACGCGTCCCGAAGTCCGCGCCCGAATGGCTGCAGACGACGATCGTGAGCACGCCGAACGGCACGACGTCGCGAGCCCTCGTCGCGGTCGACCTCGCCCACGTCGTGTGGGCGGTCAACATCGGGTGTCTCGGCTTCCACGTCTGGCCGTACGTCGCCGACGACCCGGACCACGCCGACGAGCTCCGTCTGGACCTCGACCCGCAACCCGGCACCGACTTCACCCACATTCGTGCCGCCGCGACCAGGGTGAAAGCCTTCCTCGACGAGCTCGGGATCGTCGGTTACCCGAAGACGACCGGCAACCGCGGCGTGCACGTCTACGTCCGCCTCGAACCGCGGTGGGACTCCTACGACGTCCGGCGGGCGGCCGTCGCCGCCGCCCGCGAGCTCGAGCGGCGCCACCCCGATCTGATGACCGCGGCGTGGTGGAAGGAAGAGCGAGGCGAGCGCGTCTTCCTCGATTTCAACCAGAACGCGCCCCACAAGACGGTGTTCGGCGCGTGGTCGGTACGCGCTCGCCTGGGCGCCCAGGTGTCGACGCCGCTGCGCTGGGGCGAGATCGACGAGATCCATCCCGACGAGCTGACGATCTCCACGCTGCCGGCCAGGATCGAGGAACACGGTGATCCCTGGGCCGACATGAACCACCACCCGCAATCCTTGGAACCTCTGCTCGCCATGTACGAGCAGGACCGCTCCAACGGGCTCATGGACGCGCCCTGGCCGCCTGTGTACCCGAAGCAACCCGACGAGCCGCCGCGCGTCGCACCCAGCCGCGCCCGCAAGGAGTGACGGAGCTCAGGCTTCCGGCGTCGGTGCCAGCACGACCTTGCCGGCGGTGGCGCGCCTCTCGAGCCCGGCGTGCGCGTCGGCCGCGCGCGCCAGCGGGAACCGGGTGACGAGCGGCACGAGCCGGCCGGCGGCGGCTTCCTTCAAGGCTCGGTTTTCGAGTTCGCGCAGAGCCTCAGGACCGCTCGGGCCGAGCGCCCAAGTGGCGGTGAGGCTCCGACTCATCAGGTCCGGGGTCGTTACGGCGGTCGGCTCTCCGGATGCCATGCCGAACATCACCAGCCGTCCGCCGGCGCCGAGCAGCTCCAGAGCGGCATGGCCGGCGGCACCACCGACGCCGTCCAGCACCACAGTCACGCTGCGGTCACCGAGCGCGTCGCGCACGTGCTCGGGCCAGTCGGGCGCGAGGTAGTCCACCGCCGCGTCGGCGTCCAGGGCGCGAACGCGCTCGACCTTGCCCGGGCCTCCCGCGGCGCCGACGACCACCGAGCCGGCGTTGCG
>WNFU01010121.1_pt1 | contig 18863 bp, 22 predicted proteins | sample 5400121 | NCBI WGS metagenome assembly WNFU01 (sample SAMN13153360, study PRJNA577476) | soil metagenome | isolation source: 100 cm soil or saprolite under grassland replicate 1 | place: USA:California | collected 2016-06-15 | reverse complement strand
CGCTGGAGCGGCTGCAGGTTGGCCCCGCCCCGGGCGGCGGCCTGGCGTTTGGAGTGAGGATCTCCTTCTAGATCGAAGCGCTTGTTAGGGACCGGCCCGACTCATGAAGCTCCCCGTGTTATCAGGCCCAGCAGTAGGAATAGCAACGGCGCAGTTCCTTGAATGAGTGCCCCGCGCTGCAACCGCGGTGCCGACGCCGCCAAAACGATTGCCGCACCAACCATGAACAGGCAATTCCAGCTCACAAGCGTCAACCCTGAATCCGGGTGCCCTAACAGAATCAGCGCGAGCCCAGCGAACGTGCCGATGGCCAGGAACAGATTGTAGAAGCCTTGATTGAACGCGAACAGTTTGGTCGCGTCCGCTTGTTCGGGGGCTTGGCGAAATCGCGCACGTACCTTCGGCCTGGTCCACCAGAGGCTTTCCATGCAGAAGATCAGGACATGAACAACAGCGGCGACGATCGCCGCCAGCCACATCACCGCCAGCATCGTGGGGCCTCCAGGATCGTTGCCGGAAAGGGGATCATACAATGGAGCCGGGTGCCGCCAGCCAAGAGGCGCGTGTCAGGCAGCCCCACGCCGACGGCTCAGGAGCCACATGATGAGAACTCCCCAAATGCAAGTCCAGACCGCCAAGCTCACCACGACGTGCCAGTCATGGATGTTCTGAGCGCCAAAAGATCAACCGTCTAATACCGCAGGATGAGCGGCAGCAGGGCTCGGTCTAGTCCCAGTCCTGCCCAAGCACCACCACGACACCGTTCGGGTCGCGAATGGAGAAGTCGCGCACGTGATAGGGACGCGTTTCGATCGGAACATCGATGGCGACCCCGCGTGTGATGACGTCCTCGTAGAGCGTATTCACGTCCCTGACCCAGAAGAAGATGCGAACACCGGTCGGCGCGCGCTCGCCCTTGGCTAGATGAAGTGCTGCGTTGTCTCGCCAGACGACAGCGTACTCCGGCGTTTCGGTTCCCGGATCGGACTTGAACCCCAGGATCCTCCGGTAGAAGGCGGCCGTAGCGGCAACATCCGGGACCAGTAGCACGGGCGCGCCCTGGTAGAACTGCTCCGGATTACTGGTAGGAACATCTGGCATTTTAGACCGCGCGCCTCGGCGCCAGGCCCAGTACGCACAGGATCACCGCCAAGGCGACAGCCGCGCCTGCTTGTCCAACGTACCACGCACCCGCCTCCTGCATGATCGCCGGGCCGAGGTGTTGGTCGAGGAGATCGCCGAGCTGCGTCCAAGCCGCGGCCGCGATGAGTGCGAGCGCCGGGAGCACCAGCCAGCGTCGAAAGCGCACGGCCCCGTAGCCGAGGAGCCCTAACGTGAGGCCACCGGCCCAAATCGCCCTGAGGCTGGGTTCCTTGTCCATCACTTCAAGCATGAGGTGCAATTGAGGCTTCTACCCCTTAGAGCGGTTCGGTGGGGTTCTGAAGCTCGAGCTGCTTGGCATGCGTTTGCATCGAGGAACTCCAGGTCGAGCCGTGAGCCTAAGGCACCAACGGTTGAGCCGTCCAGGCTCGGTAAAACCGACCGCGCGCATCACGCACCAAAGTGAGATCACGACCTTCCGCTACGACCTCATCCCTTCCCGGCTTCTCACTGTCAGTCAGCGTGGCGCGCACCGATCCGACACCAATGACGACGAGACGAATGCTCTGAATCGAATCCGCGATGGACAAGACAGCGGGTGGCTCGACCACGACCTCAGCCGGCTGTCGTGTCCTTTTCTGCACTTCCGAGGCTGTCATCACGCGCACGCTTAGGCGATTCTGACTGAGCGCAGCGATGCGTAGCCGGAGCGCGGGTTCGGGTCCCGCACCGAGGGAATTCGCGCCGGTGACCAGGGCTAACGCCGTCAAGGACATGTGGAATGCTAGACGAGGCATGGGTTCCTCCCAGTCCGACGATTCTAACCCCACACCAGTACTGACTGATCCATCAGGGAACCCGGGCGGCCCCCGCCGGGTAAATTGGTTACTATATCGCGTGTCGATATAGCGCCAGGGAGGAGAGCCATGGTCACTAAACGGCGGGCCGGCCGGAAGCCAGAGGCATACTTGCCGCTGCCCCCCGCGACCTTCCACATCCTGCTCGCGCTAGCCGACGGCGAGCTGCATGGCTACGCGATCATGAAGGGTGTGGCAGCGCGCTCCGAGGGCGGCGTGCGGCTGGGGCCGGGGACGCTCTATGGAGCGCTGAAGCGGCTGCTGGAGGCGGGCCTCGTGGAAGAGGGTGGCGAGCGGGCGGACCCGGAGCGGGGTGACGAGCGACGGCGCTACTACCGACTGACACCGCTCGGCCTATCCGTGGTGCGCGCGGAGGCGCGCCGGCTCGACGCGATGGTGCGTGCGGCGCGGCGCAAGAAGCTGATCGGTGAGAGCCCCGCATGAGCGCCGAACACTTCTATCGTCTGCTGTTGCGCGCCTACCCGCCGGAGTTTCGAGCCGAGTACGGAGGCGAGATGGTGCTGCTGTTTCGGGACCAGTGCCGGGAGAGCAACGTGCGCAGCCTCGGCTTCTGGGCGAGGGTCTTGTGCGACGTCGCACGCAGCGCTCCGACCCTGCGCATGGAAGCGTGGCGTGAGAACAATCGAACCATGGAGGTGACTATGAAGGTCGCGGCAATACTGACCGGGTTGCTCGGGGTGTTTGGCATCGCCAATGACGCTGTCGAGTGGGTCGCCGGATCCAAAGGAGTAAACGAGGGAACATACGTGCTCGCGGTGGTGCTGGGGGTCTTCGCCAGTGTGCTGCTGCTCGGCGCCGCGGTGGCGATCCTGCTCCAGACGCGGTGGGGTCGGCAGCCGGCGCGTCTCGCGCTGGTTGTCTCCGTCGTGCTGTTCGTGGCCGCCCGGCTGCTGTTTCCCTGGATGTCCTACTTCTCCCAACTCGTTGGCTTTGGGCTGCCGGTCGCGCTTCTGATCGCGCTGTACTGGCCGCGCAAACCCTCCATGACCGCTGGCCTTGGCGCGCTCATGCTCGTTTTCGGCCTTTCCGCTTCTGCCGCGGCCGCCCAGGCAAAGCCCGACACGATAAGGGACCTGCCGCTCACCGCCGCGCAAAGGCAATCCTTCGTGGGGACCTACACAGTGACGCTACCCATCGGAGAGAGCGGAGAGAGGGATTTGCTCCGGATTTTCGAGGAGAACGGAGTGCTCAAGGCACACAGCCCGAGGGACCAGGAAACGCGACGGCTACTCTACCAGGGTGACGCCGTCTTCCGGCCGGAGGGAATGCCGAACTTCGTCATCACGTTTGTCATCGCGGGCGGGCACGCTACAAAGTTCACAGGCCGCAGGCCGGAGTTGGATGGGGTAATCGAAGGCGTGCGGATCCAGTAGGCTCAAGGTCCCGCTGGCCGCACCGAGATGCGCAGGCCTCCCACGCTACCGAAACTCTTGCCGGTGGCAGTGACACGCGTTTCCCCGGCGCCCCGTCCGGTGACGTGACCGGTCAGTGAATCCACTGTCGCGACCGATGCATCTTGGGAGTGCCATGTGAACGCGTCCGCCAGCGCGACCGCCCCGCCGCACGTAGCGAGCTGGACAGAAGCGATGAACCCCTCACCAGTCAGAATCGTGGTATCAACCGGAGTGAAATGGACTCGGAGCTCATCGGTGCAGACCTGCACAGGCGCCTCACTGGTACACGCGCCTGAGACGGCGGCTAGGAAAGCCATAGCAAGGAGGCTAGAACGGTGACTCATGCTCAGAGAGATACCCTCCGGCACTCCCGTCGGTTACTGCGGCCTTAGGGCAGCGACTCAGCGCCCCACGACGATCAGGAGACCCGCCACGAGCGCGAGGACCGCCATGATAGTACCGAGCCCTGAGAAGCGCAGATCGATCAAGCTGATGAGACCAGTTAAGACTAGCCAGATTCCAAGCAGCAGCGTGCCGAGGTTTCTGTTCAGCTTCATGGAGCCTCTCTTCTTGTAGTGGGCGACCTAACTCAGTGCCAAATGTCGCTCTCCCGCATCCAGAATGCGTAACCGAACGCGAAGGGACCGGCGTTGCTCAAGAGCAACCCACCCCAGAATGCGATCTGGGCCCAGTCCCCGGTCATGCCGAGGCTTCCCCATGCGAGCACTCCGCCGGCTATGTACGTAGCGCCGCAGCGGAGGCCGAGCAGCACACAACGCCGGCGCCAAGCACGATGCCAACGCTCTTCGTCGGCGTTGATCTGCTGCCAGCGCTCGATCTCGCGAGCAATCCGGTCCTCCGAAAGAACCAGCAGATTCATTCCTTAATCTACTGCCGGGGACTCGCGGGCGGCCTGCGCGTCGAGTCCGGGAGTGTGAACGTGACGCGGCCATCCTGGTCGAGGAAGTCGAGTGCAGGGACGCCAGACGAGTCGACACGGATGCGCAGCCGAGGTCTCCCCTGCGGGTCCGATAAGACGATCGCGGCGGCGCGGTCGAGCGAACGTCCGACAAACACCCGTGGCGCGACGAACGCGTCGACTCTGTACTTGGCCTGGAGCCTCGCGACCGCGTCGGCTCGGGCGGGCCGAGGCAGCTTTCCGATGCTGTCAAACGGCCCCATCAGCTCGCCGAGCGGGACGTTTGCCCGGTCCCATACCTGAAACCCGACCCGCCGGCGACCGTTCTCGTCGTCGTATGTGATCCCCGCGACCTGATCCTGATCGAATTGATCGAAAAGGAGGGCGCCCTCAGCGTGGAAGGTACCGTCTCGATCGCGACGGCCTCCGTAGATCAGTCCTCCGTTCTCGTTACCCTCGTCGTTGAAGAAAATAAACCCCGCGCGATTCCCTCCTCCCCGAGGGTAGGTCTTCCCGCGCACTACCGGGTCTGGCGCTCGTGCCTTGTTCGAGATCACAAGACGCAGCGTGCCGTCTTTCTCGACGATATTGATACGCTCAACGTCGATCTCCTCGAAGCGTGTCTTCTGACCGAACCGCGAAAACGCAGCGAGAACAAAGACTGTGAGCAATACGGTGGCGGTGAGGGCGTATGCCCTGAGCAGCCGTAACTCCTTGCGGCTCGTCGTGTCCATGAACCACCTCGCGACGGATGGGGATCTAGGGTTTAGGCGCCGAGATATCAACCAGCGGAAGTCCCAGAGCTGCGCGCGCTACGTTTTTGAAGAGAGAATCAGGGCCAAACGAACCGGAGTTTGTGAACACGGTGACGGACAACGAGTCATCGGGAAAGTACCCGTTGGCACTCGTGAAGCCGATGATCCCGCCGCCGTGCTGGATCATGCGGTGGCCGCCCAGCGTGTCGACGACGAGACCAAAGCCGTAGCGGCGCGCCTCGGCGGCGCCCGTCGGCGTCGTCATGGCTCGATACGAGGCCGGCGTCACCACCTTCCCTGAGGAGAGGAGGAAATTCCAGCGCGCGACATCATCGACCGTGGCACACATCGCCCCGGCCGAGTATGGCTGCGTCATGCTGAAGTACACGGCGCGGTGCCAGCCCGTCGAATCGTGGTCGTATCCCGCCGCCCGGCCAGGAAGCACACGGTTGAGGTCACAGTAGTAACTGTGGGCCAGGCCGAGCGGACGCAGGAGCTTCGTTTCGAGGTAGCTGGGAAAGGGCTCTCCCGTCACACGGTCGAGCAGCATGCCGACCAGAATGTAGCCGGTATTGTCGTAGCGCCACGCAGTCCCGGGCTTGAACCACATCGAATCTCGCGCGGTGAGTGCAACGAGCGTATCCGTGGACATGTCCTCGCGCCAACGGCTCAGCCACCTCGGCCCAATGTCCGTCATGCTGGGAATGCCCGAGGTGTGATTGAGCAGCTGACGCACGCTCACCCGCCGCCAGTCTGTCGGCAGTCCGCTGATGTAGCCGCTGATCGAGTCGTCCAGATTGATACGACCGGCTTCCACTAAGCGCATGACGGCAGCCGCCGCGAACTGTTTTGTGATCGACCCGATTTGGTACAGCGTCGACGGCGAAGCTCCGACCTGTTGCTCGAGATCTGCAAAGCCATAACCCGCGCGCACGATCGTGTCCCTGCCCCGGAGGATCTCGATTGATACGGCCGGGGAGCGTTGGGCATCGATGTACGCATGCGCCAAGGAGTCAACGACTCGCCGCACGGCGCGAACCGGCGGCCGCGATTGGGCTACGGTCACAGCGCCGAACGCTGTTGTCAGAGTCACGGCGACAGTGAGAGAGCGAGCGCAGAAGGTCATATGATGTCCGTTGCGACTAGCGGGGTGCGCCTGAGCTGCAGCGCCGGCCTGAAGAATTCACCAAGCAATTCTACGACAGACGCCGGGCGCCGCCAGCAGTCAAACCTTCCATCCTCAAGGGAATCAAAGCGGAGCAGTAGGACCGTACTGGCTATCTCTTCAGAACGGATTCCGGGGGCCCCGGACCCACCCCCAGAACTCCTGTCCAAAGCGCACCGCCAGGCTTCCGCACACCACAGCGCCACCGAGCGCCAGCAGCGCCAGTCCCACCGCACTGTCCGTCCAGCCCCGAATCCAGGCCGTCAGCGGGAGTGTGAAGGCCCCGAAGACGGCCCCACACGCGAACCGGACACCCACCTCCATCGCATCGAGCGGTGCACCTGCGGTCTCCCGAGGACGCAGCGCAAACGCCGTCACCTCGCAGACGGCGGCAATTGCTGTGGCCACAACAAACCACTGATGGGACACGTCGAAGTCGAACAAGTAGCTGAGCACCGCCAGGACCGCGATTGCGTGCAGTACCATGCGTAGGCGAGCGTACGGATCACGCGGAGCCGGAGTGAGTGGCGGGGGTCGCCGAGGTGTTGGGGGATAGGGGTTACTGGGCGCGGTCAGGGCTCACTCGACTGATCGATGCCCGGTATCTCCCGACAAGCCCCCGTGCGCACACGCGTCAACGTCAGAGACGGGCTCGGCGCAGGGCGCCGCAGCTCGGCGGCAACGGTGTCGGCGACGATGCGCACCACCGCAAGCCCAGTCGCCCATTTGCCCTCATCAGAGAGCAAGCTGTCATACCAAATAACACCACTGATCACATCCTGAAGACAGTTTCCAATAAATGCCCTGGATTTTCTAATCACCGTACGAGTGTCCGGATCAGTTTCCCGCCCGGGACTCCAGTACCTGTCCGTGCTCGCCTCGGAGACTCGAGGACCTAGGGGTGATAGGAAGTAGATGGAAATGTTTGCGTCGCACTCTGTGCATCCTCGACCGCTCAACACGAGGTATGGAGCTGGACGTGCGGCCAAAATGCCGAGAAAGGTCACATCGTAGAGACCTGTCGCGAACCGTTTACCGTTGTGGAACCGAATGGCAATTGGCGCAGGGAGGCCACCGCGGCTCGGCGCGCGTTCGGGCAAGAGACTCTCTGGCGCCCATGCCGCATCTCGGTTGGCGGCCCGAGGGGCCAGCGGCTGCTGAGCCAAACACGGCCACCAGAGACTTGAGAGGAGGACACCAAGAGCCGCCAGCTTCATTGTTTGAGAACAGCGGAACGAATCGCGAGCAATGGCGTCGCTCTCCCCCCGTTACCTGTCCCAGTGAATCGCCCCGTGCAACGGTTACCTGTCCCAGTGAATCGCCCCGTGCAACGCCGGCGTTCCTCCTTCGCACCGCTGCTCAAATCGCAAGTCCAGCGCCGTGAGGACGCCGTTGGTGTAGACGACGCGGTCTACCGCGAACCACCCCAGGAGGCGATTACAGCCCCGCCCCTCGCCGGTCCAGCTGAGGCCACCTTTGGCCGGATTGTGGAAGGGGTAACGCCGAAGATCGGGGTAGTAGCCGGGCTCCAATTGACTGAGCGTGTACATGGTCTGGAAATCACCGTTCCACCCCTGCGCTCCGCTGACTGCCACGGACAGGTGGCCCTGACTGTTGGTGGACAGGGTGATCGTGGCAGTCTCCGGCGTGTACGTGTAGGTCTGACCCTGCCCGATGAAGTCACCAACGTCGCTGTTGAGGTAGACGAAGTTGCCGGTCGCCGGTGTCGATCCCGGGGCCGGTTGCCAGAGGTTGCCTGGTACGGGGAACACGGGACTCGGCGGCAACGTGGGGTCACTGGCGTCCCAGTGGATCGAGCCCCGCAAAGCGGGAGTCCCGCCCTCGCAGTGCTGCTCGAAGCTCAGGTCGATGGCCGTCAGGGCGTCGTTCACGTAGGTCACGCGCTCGATGGTAAACGACCCCGTGAGCGTGTTGCAGCCGCGCCCCTCGCCGAACCAGGCGAGCCCTCCCACCGCCGGGTTGTGGAACGGGTAGCGAGTGAGGCCGGTGTACGTCCCAGGTTCGAGCCGACTCAGCGTGTTGGGCTCTTGGAAGTCTCCCGACCACCCTTGGTCCCCCTGGATACCGACCGCCAGGTGGCCTCCGCTCGCTGTTACCGTGATGATGGCGTTCGCCTGGGTGTACTCGCGGCGCCGATGTAGTCTCCGGGGTCGCTCTGGAGCCGGACGAAATTGGGTGCGACCTCGTTTGAGGTGTCGTCGTTGGTGATCTGGCAGACGGCGGAGTCGCCCTCAGCCAGCGTGATCTGGCTCCCGGCCTGAGTGCCACCGGTGCAGCTCCAGGCACCGGGGGTGTACCCAGCTGGGCCGGTCTCGCTCAGCGTATAGGTCCCCGGCAGGAAACCGGGACCGCTCGACACGCCGCCCGCCCCCGAGATCGGTGTGGGGCCGGCGGCCGTGAGGGTGAAGTCGGTCGCCACCGCGGTCCCGCCGTTGTCGTTCACGACGTGCTTCGCCAGCGTCAGGCTCGCGCTGGGTTGGACGTCGTCGTTGGTGATCTGGCAAACGGCGGAGTCGCCCACAGCCAGCGTGATCTGGCTCCCGGCTTGAGTGCCGCCGGTGCAGGTCCACGCGCTGGGGGTGTACCCAGCCGGGCCGGTCTCGCTCAACGTGTAGGTCCCCGCCAGGAAGCCAGGACCGCTCGACACGCCACCCGCCCCCGAGATCGGCGTGGGTCCGGCGGCGCTGAGCGTGAAGTCGGCGGCCACCGCCGTCCGTCCGTTGTCGTTCACGACCTGCTTCACCAGCGTCAGGCTCGCGCCCAGCGCCCCCTGTTCAATGCGGAACGGGATGAGGAGGTCCCTGCCGGTGCGCAGCGGGATGTGGTCCGGATCAACCCGCCTCAGATCGCCGTTGTTCGCAACCACGTCCACATCCGCGAACCCGAGCTCCGTTCCCGCCACCAGCACGCGGATCCGGTAGTTGATGTTCGGATTGAGATTAAACAGGGCCGAGTGCCAGTTGACGAAATACCGCTGGCCTTGGACGTCGAGCTGCACCGTCTCAGACCCGGGCCCTGAGGACCTCGTGTACTCGGCAACGAGCGCACCTTCGCCACCGGTCCACTCCGAGATGCGAACGACCGGGGAGCTCGATGGGTCGAACGTGCCCGTGGGGCTCGGCGCGGGGACCAGCGGCGGCAGCCAGTAGAAGTGGGGATTACCGCCATTGTTGGCGTCCTGGATGGCGAAGGACGGCGTGCCCACCGCCGTGGGTGCCGGAATGTCGCGGCACGCCAGGGCGACGAAGGCCAGAGGGACACAAAGCACCAAGCGCTTCATGGGTTCCTCCCAAGAAATCTTTGTGGATCACTGCTCTTTTCTAGAGTACCAAATGGGCTCCTAACTCGCCAGCAGGGGCGCGCCAAAGGTCACAACACGGTGTTAGGCAGCAGCCCAGAAGAAGGGGCGCGGCGGGCACACACGGCCCTCCTCCAGCACTCCCAGCCTCATGCGCTGGTTAGAACGCGGGGGCGGATGTGAATCCATCCGCCCCCGCTGGACTGTCCATTCGCCCAAGCAACGCGCCCTAGTTCTCCGTCACCACGATCCTGCCGGTGTCAGAGATCGCATCGCCCAGGTTACCGCCGGACGGGGCGAAGTTGGTCGCGCTCGCCCACGCCTCGTTGTTGAGGACCTTGGGCTCGCAGTTCGTGAGCTGCACCGGGATCGGCGCGATGAAGTCCTTGAGCTCGGACGAGAAGCTGTCCGACGAGCGGCTCTTCAGGTACGCGCTGCCGAAGACCGTGCACACACCCGGCGTGAAGATGCCGGAGGCCTGCAGGTTGATCGACGCCTCGCCGAAGGTGCGCGGGCTCAGCGTGCCACCCGCTATCGGTTCCGGTACGGTCCCGGTGTTGATCGCGCCCGCGACGTCCGTAGTCAGCGGCGTGCCCGTGCCCCAGCAGGGGAACGTGTTCGACGCCTCGCACATCTGCGCGGGCGTTTGGCCTCCGGCACTCGCCGCCGTCACCCACCTGTGGAAGCCGAGCGTGGGAACGGTACCGCCGCGCGCCAGGTCATACTTGATCAGGATGTCCCCGGCCGTCCGCAGGGGCGTGACCCCGTTGGCGCTCAGCTGGCCGGACTGGTTGAACTCGAAGTCCATGTTGGTCGTGCCGTTGGGCTCCTGCACCCGCTCCCATGCCAGGTACAGGTAGTCCGTCGACAGGAAGCGCTCCTTGGACACGTAGAAGCGCAGCAGGTCGCTCTTGTTGTTCGGGATCGAACCTGCGACGACCGTCGGCGCCGGGGTGTCCTCCTTGGAACCCTGCCCGAACGAGTTGTCCGACGTGCCCGTCGGCTGGTCGATGTCGCAGCCAACCCTCGGGGTCGAGGTGCAGCTGAACACGCCGGCCGGCAGGCTCGCCCAGTCCTTCCCGCCCCCGGCTTCGTCGGTGAGGTTCCCGTCGATCTCCAGCGGGGTGCCCGGCGGCGACGGATCGATCTGCAGGAAGCCGGGCGGGATCAATGCCGCGACGACGACCGAGAAGCTGGCGCCCGGCGCGAGCGATCCGATGTCGCAGAAGATGCGGTCGCGGCTCACCGCGTTGACCATGATCTGCGTGATGGTGCACTCGGCCCTGTTGTCCGACCAGGAGAGGCCGGCCGGGAGCGTGTCCGTCATCGTCACACCGTTCGCGGTTCCTGTGCCCGCTGCGGCGCTGTTGCTCACGGTGATCGTGAACCTCGCGATGTCCCCGGGGTGCACGGTCCCGCCGGGATCCGTGGGCAGGTCCGGCGTCTTGATGATGCTCAGCCGCGGAGCCACGAAGACCTTCACCGCCGGGCCGCTGCCGCCCGGGCCGGCGCCGATGTTCGCCGTTGCCGGGTCGGTGTCGCGGGTAAGCGTGAGGCCGCCGACGGTCGCGGTCGCCGTGGCGTTGGCTGTGAACGTTCCGGCGACGTTGCTGCTGATCGTGCGAGTGCAGGTCTTGCTGTTCGTGGCGGCGTCGAACGCGGCGCACGTCGTCGTGCCCGGCGTGCTCGGCGTCGGCGTCACGGTGATCGTGAAGTCGGCGATCGATACCGGCGAACCGCCGTTCGGGATCGCCGTCATCACCGCCGTGAACGTATGTGACGCGCCCACGTCGTTGGTGTCCAGCGCCGGCCCGATCGTGATGAACGCGTCCGGCGCGATGTTCACGAACGCCGTCTCGATTGTGACGCTGGTGGTCGCCGTGGACAGATCGGCGTGCTCAGTGTCCGGATCGGGGATGTAGCCGGGCGGCGGAGTCTTCTCCTGGATCGTGTACTTGCCGAGAATGAGCCCGCCGACCTCGAACTCGCCGGCCGTACCGTCGCGATCCGCGGGCGGCGGCGCGCTCGGGCTGTCGGTGCCCGACACGTTGTCGGTGACGTCGGAGCAGACATCGGCGATGTCGGTGTAGCCGCCCGCGCCGCCGTTCAGGTCACTGTCCCACAGGTGCGTCCGGCAGAGCGTGAACACCGCGCCGCCGAGGAGCTGCCCGTTCCCGTCGTGCTTCAGCCACCGGATCGTCCCGGCGAGGAAAACCTTGACCGCGGGCGGGGAGTTGTCGCCCGAGCCGTCGGTCGACACGGTCACGGAGGTCCCGCCGAGCAGCAGCGTCGCCGTGGCCGTGCCGGTGATCGTGCCCGCGGTGTTCGAGGTGAACACCATCGTGCATTGTCCGCTCGAGTTGGTGTTCGCGCCGGCGTCATCACAGGTGCTGGCCGCCGCGTTCACCTGCACGACCGCTCCGCCCGCCGCGGACAGTGTCACGTCCACGTGCTCGCCCGCCGCCGGCACGGGGCCGGCGCCGTCGTCGAGGTCCTTGAGCAGCGTGACCGTGAAGGTGTGCGGCTCGCCAATGCCGTTCGTATCGCTCGCCGCGATCGCGATGCTCGCGCTGGGTAGCGGCTCGAGGACGCTCCCCTGCACGTTGTTCGACAGCGAGCCAATGCCCGTCGAGTCGCCAGTCTGAAGATTCTTCAAGTACTGCTGCGTGAAGTGGAACGGCGCGCCCGTCTGCCCGGCCGCTCCCGTCAGGTTGCCCTGGACCTCGGGCGTCCCCGCGTTCTTGTCGTCGTCCCAGACCGCGAAGCGATAGTCGCGGCTATCGGCAAAATGGCCGCCCCAGAGCAGCATGACGGTCGTCTGCGAGGCGACAAATCGCACCGTGAATCGCCCCGTGACGTCGTCACCGTTCACGGTGTACGCGACGTTGTCGAACGCACTCGCCGGGAAGCTCCCGCCGAGGATGTCGACGCGCACCGCGTCGGCCCCGTGGGCGGTCTGGAAGCGGTCGATCGCCGCCTGCAGCTCCGTGCCCAGCCCCAGCGGCGCGTTCGTGGTGAAGATCGCGTCGGGCACGACCTGGAACGCCGCGCTGGCGCTGTAGTCCGGCTTGATCGTGTTGTTGGCGTTGCAGATGGCGCGGATGTCCGCCGAGCCGTTCCCGAGCGGGTCGCCGCACGGGTTGGCCAGCGGCCCAAGCGTCGTGTTCCACCCGGCCAGGAAGTCGTAGTTCATGTGACCGGGGTTGACTGCCTTTTCCCACCCGTAGTCGAAGACCAGCCGGTAGGCATGGCCCACCGTGAGGCCGGGGATGACGAACCGCTCAGCGATGACGTCGCTCTCGTGGTAGAGACTCTTGGTGTCGTTCAGCACACCGTTGATGTAGAAGCACGGCTCGCCTCCCTCCCCGCCATTGGCGCACTGCTGGAAGTTGTTACTGCCGACCGACAGGGCGAACGATGGGGGCGCGATATTGAGGGGCGCTGTGTTGTCGGAACAGGATTCGAACAACACGAGACACGCGACCGCCCCGATAGCGAGGCGCACCCCTGTGGAGAGACGAGGCATGAGATACCTCCCGTCGTGTGGGATCCGCTGCAGGTGTCAGCAGTGGGGTCACGCGCATATCCCATACCTGCACGCTCGCACAGGCCTGGAACGAATCCGTCGTGCAATGAACGCCGCCGGTGTTGCCGTGCGGGGCAACCGGTAGCGTTGGTACCAAAGACTTTATTGTGGACTGCACGGGTGGGCTGCGGTTACGGTCCTGTTGCAGCGCCGGGCGTGCGGGCGCAAGCCGGTTCCAGCGATTGTCTCACCGATCTGTTACACGCCGGCCACAAACCTGTAAGTACGGACGTACAGCAAGGGAAGCGAGCTGAACTCGCTCGCGGTGCGAGTGGGCTGTCTAACGAATCGCGCCAGCTTCAAGGGCTTGTCGGACGGCCCGCGGTTCCTCATAGAGTCCGAATTCGTTGCCGACGGGATCCGCGAACACTGCAAATGCGCCCATGCCTGCGCCGATATCGGTGCGCGGCGTCAGGACTCGGCCACCTGCAGCCTGTATGCGCTGGAGGGTGTCGGTAATGGCATCGACCATGATGTAGGTCCGGGTGCGTTCGTCAGGGGTCCGATCGCTTTCCTTCACCCAGGTTCCGCTCACCCCACCAGTGTCATCAAAAGCCAGCTCGCCATCTCCACGTCGCCTGACCTTCCAGCCGAAAATAGAGCTGTAGAAGTCCGCGGACGCTTGGGCCGTCTGCGCCGGTATTTCCAGATAACAGATCTTGCCGTGGGGCATTTCGTCTCCAACGGAGATGGAGGAGCGGCGCCTAACGGATCGCGCTCAAGCTGCGGCGCGCTGAGGAAAGATTAATTGCACAATCTACGCGCTCATGCGCTTGTTAGGCGGCGGCTTCATCGCGAAGCCTTAGCGCGCTTGTTGTACTCAAGGCACGCTCTCACCCAGTAGTCCAGGTCTCTCGCGAGTGCAACTGCCTCCGCGCGCACGTGGACAAAGCCCCGATACGCTCGCCCCTTCATTTTGACAGTCTGGGCACCTCGGCGCTCGATCGCCCGTTCGTGCGACGCAGGGTCGATACGGCACATCAATCGGTTACGGCCAACACTGATACACATCTTGCCGTTCACCATGAACGTGATCCCGCCGAACATCTTCTTTTCCGCCACTCGTGGTAGGTGCGCGAGTGCCATTCTCACTCTATCGATCAGGGGTTTACGCGCGGCCACGGGGATGTCTACTCGAAGTGGGCCGCCGGGGACCGCCACGCGGTGCCCCGCACCAGCACCCGCGCGAACCACACGCCGCCCGCAAGGCAGAGCACGTTGCCGATCTGGCTCAGGACCACCTGGGCGGAGATGATCTCCGCCAAGATCAGAGCGGTGCCGAGCGCGAAAACGAGTGCCGGTCCGCGCAGCGGTCCGGCGCTCGACGCAAGCGGCACGACCGCGAGCCCGCTACCGACAAAGAAGGCGAGCAGGCCGGGCGCGAGCGCCGCGAATACGGTCGGTCCCATGAACGTCTCGAGCAGGGTGACGGCGGTCGCCTGGTCGGCGCCTGCGGCAACGACGCGACCGAGCAGCATTTCGAACCCGAAGACGGCCGACAGGGCGCCGACAGCGGCGAGCATGAGCACGCGGGCGGCATACCCCAAAGCGGGCCGGCGCTCCAACACGACGGCGGTCAGCGCCAGGATGCCCGGGACGAACAGCAGCATCCCGATGAACAGTAGCAGATGCGCAGCATACCAGCGCGATGCGGACGCGGCGACGATCGCGGCCTGGGCAACCGGGTCCCAGCTTTCCGGCGGGTGGAGCAGGTCGCCGACGCTCATCAGCGTGGGACCCACGATGAGGCTGGCGGCGCCGATGACCGTGTGATATCGCCGGGGTGTGGCATTCATCGTTGGTGACCTCACGGTGAAGGTGGTCGTATTGTGCCCCGCGATTCGTAGTGCGGCTGGACGCTACGTGCGCCGCCAGTTCAAGCGCTGGTTAGGCGGCGTCACGCCGCGACCTGCGCCGGTGCGACCACGTGCCCGTCATCAAAGCGCCGAGGAAGGCCAATGCAAAGGCGGTGCCGATGTCATCCCGCGATGATGCGCCCACACCCCGGATCATAAACCACGCCGCTCCCGCGTACGAGGCTATGCTACTCACGAGCCAAAACATCGTGATCCAAGATTCAGGGATTCGCGGGCCCGGAAAAGAAACGCGGACTCGTTCGCCTCGTGCGCCGACCCCCAGGAGGCCAAGCAACACCGCGATCACAATCATCAACAGGATCTTGGTCAGCAGCGACACGGAAGGAAGCCAGGCATCACAAGGGTTCGGACGCGATGGGTGCGATCAAAGACAAGGAGAACTGCCCTGAGCTTGAGTGTCCACGCCGGAAGGTCTGTCATGACGGCCGCCTAACGGGATGCGCCTAGGCTGCGGCGCCGAGCAAGAATGATCACAACTGCAATTCTACCATAGACGCCGGGCGCCGTCAGCGTCAGGCGCGTGCTAGGCGGCCCGAGGGGCAGATCTATTCAAATGCCCGATGTTCTTAGCGCTCCATAGTGTTGAGGTGAACAGCTACGACACCTTCACGACGCACCTCCACGATGTCCAGCCGTCGGTCCCCATCCAGGTCGGCTAGACGAACGCGACGACTGGTCACGCCGACCGTTCCGAAGGCTGGTCCAGGCGTGAACTGCCCCTTACCGTTGTTGAAGTACACACGATTCGTGTCCGGTCGCACTTTGACAAACCAACGGTCGTACGGAGGCTTTGTTTGATAAAAGACCTCGGTGCTTTGGTTGACGACGGCCGCATCCAGGTCCCCATCGCCATCAATATCACCGAGGGCAATATCGAAGGTCTGATCAGCGGGGCCGAAATCGATCCGTCTTCCGAAGCGACCGCGTCCGTCGTTGAAAAGGACGTGATTGCGGGCCCCGATCTCGTCGCCAGCTCCAGTCCGGCGACCGATTAAGCCCACGACTAAGTCGATGTCTCCGTCGCCGTCCACGTCGCCGGGCCTGAGCGCGCTGACGGCATCGAGGGTGTCCCCGAACGGCAGGCGCATGGTGAAGCGACCTGTGGAGTCTTGGAGGAACACCGCGTGTTCCGTCGCGGAGGGCTCGCGTCCAGCCAGCGCCAGGTCCACGCGCCCGTCGCCGTTGAAATCGGCGATTGCCACGGTGAACGAGCCACCGTTCTCACGCCCCACAGCAAGCCGATTGGGGAAGACACCAGAACCGTTATTCAGATAGACCGCGCTGCTGGAACCGCGGATCGCCATCACGACATCCAAATCACCATCCCGATCAACATCCGACAGGCCGCCGTCCTGTACGAACTCGCGGCCCGTCCCGAACCGGGAGGCCGGCACGAACGTGCCGAACCCGTCGTTGAGGTGGACGGTATGTTGCCCCTGTTCGCTCAAGAGGACCGCGTCGAGATCTCCGTCTCGGTCTACGTCGCCTAAGAGGGCCACGGCGGTTCGCTCGTCGCGGCCTTCGAGCGGCCTTGGTCCGTAGAAATTGCCGTATCCCGTGTTCGAGTACACGAGACTCGGAGTTGGCCAATGGCGACCGCGGCCGATCAGAATATCGAGATCCCCATCGCGGTCCACGTCCCCCAGGTCAACGCCTTCGACCGATCCCCCCACTTCGATTGGAAAGAACCATTCGAATCGCTGGGCAGACGCAAGCGTCGGGAACCCGAGGACGAGTAGGAGGTTCAGGATGCGCATGTGATACATCGGCCCCCCTCTCTCCGACTCGGCTACGTGAACCAGCATCCCTCAATCCATGACGTCCTGAGCACTTCGCAGAGTTATCGCGGGCCGCCTAACGGATCGCGCTTAAGCTGCGGCGCGCTGAAGAGAGATCCATTCCCTAATCTACGCGCGCTGCCAGCTTCAAGCGCTGGTTAGGCGGCACGTCACTCATGCAGGGCGTACCTCATGACGCTCAACGGCTATTCACCTCATGAAAAAACATGCGACGTGCGTAGCCGCTTGTACTCAAGCCACGTGAGTACGATGACGAGAACATCAAAGACCGAAAGTACCAGAAGCTCGGGAGCGAAGGTGTGCGAGTAGCGATAGAGCTGGTAGGTCAGGAAAAGCAGAAACGCCAAGATCGCCGCGGGGTATGCCCAACGCTTCTTGAGAAGCAGAGCCGCAACTAGAGCCACTTTGACGACGCCGTGCCAGAGTAGGTAGGTAGCGGCGAATACTTGAGCGCCCGCAGATAGCTGCTCGGCACTGTTTAGGAGGTAGCTCGCAACGAGGTCGTGCGGATCCTCGCTGAGCTCGTGCTGGGTCAGAATGCGCACGATGTTGTGGATCTGGAGTGGGTTGACGAAGAAGAGCAGCGTGCCACCGACTATCTCCAGGGCGCCGTCAACGCCCTTGCTGATGACACTAATGGCGAACAATGCGTGGACGAGGCGCTGTCTCTGCATGGCTCTCGACGCTGTTCCGCGTGCCGCCTAAGGGTGATCCGTCAATCTGGAGCCGGCTTCAATGCGGTCATCATGACGGCCTTGACGCCGTAGGCCTCGGCCGAGTTCTGCGTCGACTCTTTGCGAAACCGGAACCTCGGGACCACGGCCGACCGGACACGACTGAAGCCCGTCTCTTCCAGCAACCTGAACATCTCTCCCTCCGGGAGAGCACCGCCGATTCAACTGGCCCAGAGCTTGGCGTCGTTGACTATTGACTGAGACAGTTGCTTGGCGCTGACAATATCCGTAATCGAGATCCGGCCGCCCGGCCTGAGCACGCGGAACATCTCCTCCACGACCCGGCGCTTGCGGAACGAAAGGTTGATCACCCCGTTGGAGATTACCACGTCCACCGAGGCATCAGGAAGCGGAATCTCTTCCATGCGACCTTCCTGGCATTCCATCTTTGCACCAGACGCCGCCGCGTGGGCTTGAGCCTTGACGCACATGGCGGGGTTCAGATCTATGCCCACAACCCGGCCGGTTAGGCCGACACGCCACGAGGCGATTATCGCGTCGAGGCCAGCCCCGCTCCCGAGATCGAGCACGGTTTCCCCTGGTTGCAGGTTGCTGCGCTCGTGCGGGTTGCCGACGCCAGCGAAGGACGCGACAGCGCTGGCGGGTGCGCGGTCGAGCCACTCCGGCGCGTAGCCGAACAGGTGGGCCGCCTCACGGCCGTGAAAGAAGTGGAATTCGCTAGCGGGGTTGTTCGCTACCTCTTGATACATACGTATGATCTCGTCCTTGAGGGTGAGCTCCAAGGATGCTTGAACGCTAGCAGCATCGGTCATAACAAGGTTGCTCCCTGTGTGGTGGCCAGTGTGTCCAAGTGGGCGCGGCCTAACGGACCGCGCTTAAGCTGCAGCGCACTGGTGAAAGAGTAGTCATTCAATATCCTACACGCGCCGTCAGCTTCAAGCCCTTGGTAGGCGCCACCCGGTTGCGCGCAGGCCGTTCATGCACAGTGTGCAAGGAGCTCGACCTCGCGCTCCGGAGCGATCGGCGTGACCCGAATCGCAAGATCCTGTCCGGCCGTGCCTTCACGGCGGTCCCACTCGAGCGTCGCGCGGATCGTGTCAGCAAGCGGCCGGAAGTTCAAGCCCGCCGCCACCGCCCGCCGGTTGTCAGCCAGCAGCATCCCGCCCACCCGAGTGTCGCTCTCCGGAATCCAGAGGGGGAGCTCCGTCCAAGGCCTGATGCCGGCCGCAAGGAGATCCTCGTCGGGCACCCACATGAAACGGGCGATGCTCTCCGTAACCGCGGCGCAGCCCTCGAGCAACTGGCCCATCGTCAGCGTGGATCGAGGACCGACGGCGTTGAAGACTCCGACGCAGTACTGCTCGGCTACCCGCAC
>WNFU01004077.1_pt1 | contig 18865 bp, 22 predicted proteins | sample 5400121 | NCBI WGS metagenome assembly WNFU01 (sample SAMN13153360, study PRJNA577476) | soil metagenome | isolation source: 100 cm soil or saprolite under grassland replicate 1 | place: USA:California | collected 2016-06-15 | reverse complement strand
TCATCACCCCCCCGGTGATGTTTTCATCACCCCGACTGATTTCATCCGGTGATGAAAGCATCATCCCCCGTAGCCGATAGACAATGATGCCATCTGGGGTCGTTTCGCCGGTGGGCTCTAGGCACTTCTCGTCGCGCAGCTTCTTGATCAGCGCTTTGACATTGCGTGGATCGATGTTCATCTCGCGGGCGAGTCGTGCCACGCTGCAATAGATCCGACCACAACGTCCGCAGGCATGATAGGCCAGCAGCACTTGCGCAAAGCGGGTCGAGGATTTGGTGTGATTTGAGGACAGCACGGCATTGAGCAGCGTGAGGCTCATGGGCACCCTCCTGTTTAGGGTGTGCGGGGAGACAGTGAGGCTCCTGCGTAACAGGGCCGCAGGACTTGGGTACGGGCGCGGCGTCCCGCGCGCACCCCACTGCGACAGATATGATACCGCGCGAACTTCCCTGATTACTACAATCAATCAACGACACAGGCCCGGCGTCAGATAAAAAACTTGTCGATCGTGAGCAGCAACCCGAGGCCGGCAATCCCCACAAGGCATTGTTTATACCTCGTAGCGACCTAATCTAACGTAAGATCGGCTTAGCTCCCCACTGGTGTAAACCATGTTGGCTCATCGTCAGTTTTGGTGAACCAGGGTTGGACCCGCCCTTTCGGCATTGACTGGCGAGGGCAGGGACGAGACCAAGCTGTGTCCCCCTCCCTCCAGCTGTGGGCAGCTCGCGCCACACGCCCACAGACGCCATGGTGTGTGGGAGCACTATGAAGTTCATGAGCCATAATCGCTTATCATACCGTGATCCTCCCCGACTCCGCTCCTGCTCACCAAAACTGACGATGAGCCACCATGTTCTGACTCTGTTGGTTAATGCACGGCAGTCGATCTCCAACACCAGGGAGTGAGTTTCTCCAGTGCCATATACTTGGTCTCTCTGGCCTCCAAACGTCGTGTGTCAAACCGCTTTCCGGCGCGTTTTTGACTTCACCAACAGAGTCTGTTCTGACGCGGTTTGGCCCCAGAGGGGGTCGCAACCGCCCCCTGGCATGAGCGTTCACGTAGGTCTACCGAGGTACTCCCTGACGGGCAATCAACGCGCCTGGGGGCGGAGGACGGATCCGGCAAGGCCGATAGGGGCGGATCTGTCCGCCGTACCAGCACAGTCAGGGCAGCCACCTGCTCGACATGCCCCGCACGAGGGCCCCGCACCATGGACCCTGACGTGTCGGCACCGGGCCTCACGGGTGCACGACGACTGACGACGGAAGAGAGCGAACGCCCGAGCAGGGCCGCGCTAGCGCGGCCTGAGCGGTCAGGCGAGGGCGTCCCCAGCCGGCGACGAGGCAGGGGCCTCTGGCCGCATCGCCGTCATCGGCGCAAACTGGGACCGATTAAAGGCGACGGCCTGCTGAATATGCTTCTGGAGGCGGAGTTCGCGATAATGGCCATAGACCACCTTCGGGGTGTTGTTCAGCCAGGCAGCCACGAGTTCGGCATTGTGCGTCGCATCCAGCGCGGCATCCGTCCACAACGTCCGGGCCAGGTGGGGATAGAACCGTTTCTGCTCGGTCCGGACAAACACGTGATGGAAGAGGTACTGGCGCAACACGATATCGGAGAGCGGCCGGCCGTTCGCCGTCAGAAAGACATGCGGATCTGCCTCGGCGCGGGGGAGCATCGGCCGAAACCGCTGGAGAAATTCCTGGAGCGCCGCGACGAGATCTTCTGGAAAGGGGAGATGATGGACGTTGGTGGTCCCCCACCGTTCACTCACTTTCAGCTCGTCCCCTTCGAAGTGCAGCCACCACTGCCCCTGGGCATCCTGGTAAAGGTTGTGGGGGTGGCGCATCTCACAGAGATTGCGCGCGCGCAGGGCGGTGCGGATGAGCACGCGCAGGATAAGCCCGTACTGGAAGCGTAACGCGCGATACAGGCCTGGGCGTCTGGCCGGCTGCGCACGGGGCTTGATGGGGAGGCGCGCCTCTTCCATCAGCGTGAGGCCGATGCTGTCCAGCTCGCCGTCCTGAAAGGTGTGCACCGGATGTTGCTTGTTATGCATACGGGGGGGCCGGGGAAACGTGTTGATGAGCTTCCGCAGGGCAAAGAACTGGGGATGCTCTTCCTGCGAGGCGATGGTCAGGAGACACTTCGCGACCTCCCAGCCTTGGTGACTGATCCGCGAGACCTGGACGCGCGCGGCATGCCAGCGGATAAAACTGGCCAGCCGTGGCACCTCGAAGCAGTCGTCCCAGGTGCCCAGGGGCGGGAGCGGCACCCGATCCGGCTTAAAGGTGGTTCTGCTGCTCTCTGGCAGCGCCGCCAGTCGGGCCTCTGGGGTGAGCATCTGATAGCCCACGTACATCACCATGTGGCTTTCGTACTTGGTCAATGTGGGGGTGCGGAGCGCGAATTGTCGCGCTTCACAGTAGGCCTCCCACTGCGCCCGGACGTCGGGGGGCCAGTGGGTGAGCGGCGCGCCATAGCGGGGTAACAGTCCAGCCGCATGCCCCCGGTAGGGGGACGTTTGAGAGATCGTGGCCCGGAAGATCTCCGAGCGCGGGGCGCGGGGCGGGCGTGGCTCGAAGTGGTGGAACAGCCCCTGCGCCCGGCCCAGCCGCAAGAGCCGACGAATATCCGAGGCTTGGGTAAAGGCGGTCGAAATGGCTCCTCCTTGTGCGAGGATATACGGGCGCAGGCGCGTGAGCACGTCCCGCTCCAAGGCGGGGGTCGCCTCCAGGGTTTCCGGCGGGACGCCGTAGGCTTTGGCTAGCTTGCGCACCGAACTGCGGGCGGTGCAGCTCCACACCTGCGAGACCACCCCACGGCGTGTCAACTCGTCCAGAATCGTTAAGAGCTGCATGAGCAATCCCCCCAGTCCACCTTGATCCACACTCTCGTCGTAGCGCTGGGGCGCAGCGTAGCACAGCATAATGAATAAAGTCAACTGATCTCGAAATATGAACAGATTGGTTTGCTGACCCACGCTAGATAAAAACTGCTGTTTATAGCGATAGATACACTTTCAAAGAAGAGAAAAGTTCATTAATATTCTCATTATCTCAATAAAATACATAACTTAGGTGATGAGCAATGCTCTGGCATGCCGGATCCCCCGCCGTGCACCAGCCCTGATAATGAAAATCGACGCTTCAGAGCAGGAGTGCTCGCAGCAGCAGTTTGCGAAAAGAGGGGGGTAGCTGGTAAAATACTCTTTATGTTCAATTGGTAGCGTTTAGTTCACTGCTTGAGGAAGGGACGGTCTGGAGGAGAGAGTAACGCATGACTCTCTGGTGTCGAACGTGCCACCGAAATACGTCGCATAGAGTGCTTCTGCACACGACTCCCCCGAAGACGATGTGTTATATGTGCAACGCATACGATGCTCGCCCAATTCCCACGGTTCCTCGCGTGAGACCCCAACAAGTCCTGTCCGGTGAGCAGCCCCGCTTGTGTCACCGGTGTTACTCCGGCGCTGCTGGCGGAGACTGTCTCTTTGGGACCTGCATCGAAGGCGATCAACCGACCGACCCTCCGCCACACTGTCCGTAATTCTCTTTTCCCTAGGCCCACGTGTGCGGCCTCTTCTTACGTGTTCCAAACAAACATGGCCACGACCTCCTTGACGCCAGTGCAGAGGTAAGCCGACCTGACTCACCGGATCACCTCGTCCTTCACGGGACCCTCGACGGGCAGCGCGGCACAACCCCGCAAGGAGTGCATATGCTAATGATTTGCTCCAGCCATGCCAAGTAGTCACGGTACGTAAACGTTGAGCTTCACACCTACTGTCAACCCGAGGATATAGAAATGCTGGATCTCAGCAAGTATTCGGATTGGGTTAAACTCTCCCCCAAGTATCTCGCAGCTTTTGCTGTGGCGACATCCTTCCTCCTATTCGCCCCGTCGTCGTGGGTAGCATCTCTCGGACTGGACAGCTTTAGGGACACATATCGCCTCTGGCTAGTACTGCTTTGTTAGTAGCTGCTCTGATGTGGTATCCTCCGCTGTCAAAGGAGGATACCGATGGACGTGCATGCGAGTCCGGACGAGCTGCCGGAGCTGAAGGAGTTTTTGGGGAGCTTCCGGGTGCGCTTCCGGCGCCCTGAGGGCGCGGAAGCCCTGGAGCGGTACACCACGGGGCTGCTCACGGAGCTGCCCACCAAGAACTGCGATACCATGGCGCAAGCGGTCCCGGGCACCAGCGAACAGCGCCTGCAAGAGTTCCTCACCAACATGCAGTGGGACGAGGCGGATCTCAATCATCAGCGGGTACAGAAGATGACCGCGGAGGCGACGTTGGGCGATGGCGTGCTGGTGCTGGATGATACCGGCTTTCCCAAGCAAGGGAAGACCTCGGTGGGCGTGGCCCGCCAATACTCGGGCACGCTGGGCAAGGTGGGCAACTGCCAGATTGCGGTCACCTGCTGCTACACCGATCCGCAGGCCACGTGGCCGGTGGCCGTGCGCTTGTACTTGCCCCGGGTGTGGGCTGAGGATCCGGAACGCTGCCGGAAGGCCCGTATCCCGGCGGAGATGCCCTTTCAGACCAAGCCCGACATCGCCTTGCGGCTGCTCGATCAGGCCCGGGCCTGGGGCGTGCCGCATCGCTGTGTGGTGGCCGATGCCGATTATGGCGACAACCCCAATTTCCTGGCGGGCTTGGAGGCCCGGCGCGAACGCTATGTGGTCGGGGTGCGGGCAGACTTTCGGGTGAGTGACGGACGCGCAGCCATCAGCCCTGTACAGCGGACCGATGAGCGGCTGCACGCTGTGCCCCGCGCTCAGTGGCGCACGATCTACTGGCGACACGGGACCAAAGGCTGGCTGCGCAAGAAGTTTAGCGCCGTGCGCTGTTGGCGCGTCACCTCGACAGGCCGGCGACATGTGGGCTGGCTGCTGGGGGAGCGGATGACCCGTGGGCAACCGGAGGAGCGGAAATACTATTGGAGCAACCTGCCGGCCTCGGCCACCCTGGAGGAGTTGGCGGGGTATGCGCATCGCCGCTATGCGGTCGAGCAGTTCCATGAAGAAGCCAAAGGGGAGCTGGGCTGGGATCAGTACCAGGGGCGCTTGTGGCCGGGCTTCCACCGCCATACGGTGACGGTGATGCTGGCCTACAGCTTTCTGGTCTGGCTGGAGCTGCGGCAGCGGCGAGCGCGGCGGGGCCGAGGTCGCCCCCGCGACCCGTTTTCCCCCTCGGCCGGATCGCCAGAGGTGTGCACTACCCGCCGTGCATCGCGAAGTCGCGCGGTGGCTACGCCACCAGGCTGTGCAGTGGTGGATCACAACCGATCGATTCATCGAGCTCTGCTCACGCAGGTTCTAACAAAATAGTACTAGAGCGGTTGCCGTCGCGGTGAAGAGCGGGTGATCCTGTTCACGGGGGATTTCCATTCACTTGACAGAAGTTGCAAGATGAAATATGATGTCCATCATATGAGAGAAGTCAAGGTAGGTTCCAAGAAGGAGCAGACGCGCGAGCGTATCCTGCGCGCCGCCGCGCGTGCCATTCGCAAGCACGGCTACGACGGCGTCGGCGTTGCCGACGTGATGAAGGAGGCGGGCCTCACGCACGGCGGCTTCTACGCGCACTTCGCGTCGCGCGATGCGCTGCTAGCGCAGGCCGCCGAGCAGGCGGGCGGCGAGTCGGTCGAGAACCTGGCGCGCGCTGTCGCCCGCGCCAAGCCGGGGGAGGAGCTGATGGCCCTGGTGGACTCGTATCTCGCCGACCGGCATGTCGAGGCGCCCGAGCAGGGGCTGGGCTGCGCGCTCGCCGCTGCGGGCAGCGAAGTGCCGCGCCAAAATGACGAAGTGCGGCGCGCCGTCAGCCGCCGCATCAAGGAGCTCATCGGGCTCGTCGAGCGCCAGTTCCCCGACTGGGGAAAGAACGCCGCGCACGAGAAGGCCATGGCGATCGTCGCGAGCATGGTCGGCGCGCTGCTGCTCGCGCGCGCGGTGGGCGATCCGCAGCTTTCCAAAAGCATTCGCAAGGCCGCGCGCGAGCTCATCCGCAGCGCGGCAGGCTGATTGTTTTTGCACGCAAATAGCTGGCATCGGACCTGGACCTCGACAAGCTCGAGGACATGAGCGTCACTATCCCATTGGAAGGCGTGACGGCCCTGCTTGCGGAGCTCCTGGCAGGGAAGGTCCGCGGGCGAACCGTAGTCGATCTTCAACACTAGCCCCTCGCACCGCCAATCCGATGACGGCCCATTCGCAACTCAATCAACGACGAAGGAAAAAGCATGACTAACGCGACAAATGTCGAGACCAAGCACCTCAAGGTGGGGGATGTGAGCTACGCGTACCGCGAGCTACGCCCGGCCAAGCTGGCGGATCCCACGCCCGTGGTCTTCCTGCACCGCTTCCGTGGCACGTTGGACGATTGGGATCCCGCATTCGTCGACGAACTCGCCAAGACGCGCCACGTCATCCTGTTCAGCGACGCCGCTGTCGGCTCCTCTACCGGCACTCCGGCTAAGGACGTCGATGAGAAGGCACGCAATGCCGCATCCTTCGCTCGCAAACTGGGCTACGAGCAGATAGATGTCCTGGGGTTCTCGATGGGCGGCTTCGTCTGCCAGGCCATCGCTATTCAGGAGCCCAAGCTCGTCCGCAAGGTGATTGTGATCGGCACCGGGCCCGGCGGCAACGCTGAGACGGCACCTCCGACCGACATCGTGTTTGGCATTGCCTTGCGGGAAACGTACGCCTTCGAAGACATTCGCTACCTGTTCTTTGCCGAGGGACGCGAACGGGAAACGCAGGCCTACATAGACCGCATGGCCATTCGCAAGGATCGCGAACCGGTCGTTGGGGCGCAGGTCATCGGCACGATGGTCGAGTTGATCTCTGCGTTCATGGGAGGCAAGACCGACCACTATTCGCGCCTGGGGCAGCTGAAGCAGCCGGTTCTCATCATTGCGGGCGACAGAGACCCTTTCTTTCCTCTGAAGAACACCTGGTTGCTCTATCGAGAGCTCGCGGATGCGCAGGTAGCCGTGTATCCGCTCGCTGGCCACGCACCTCACCAACAGCACCCCACCGAGGTCGCGGCGGAGGTCGACCGCTTTCTTTCCAAGAAGTGATCAGGTCGGCCGAGCCGACGCGCCAATCCTAAGCGCACGCTTCGCTTCAATGCGCGACCCAAGAGATAGAAGGTGCTCCGCGGAAGTTCGATCACTTGGCACCCCCATCGGATGGAGCAGCCTTCGGGCCGCTGATGATCGAGGAGTTCTCGTTGTCGCTCACGAGACGCAGGCGCGGCGCTGTAAGGAAGGAAGGACACTATGAAGAGCAAGACAGCGCTCGTTACGGGCGCCTCATCAGGCATCGGCAAAGCGACGGCGGAGCGGCTCGCGACGGCTGGCTACAAGGTCTACGGCACCAGCAGACGCGGAGCGCAAACGGGCCAGCGCTCGTTCGAGATGCTGCCCCTCGACGTGACCAGCGATGAATCAGTCGAAGCGGCTGTAAACGAGTTAATGCGATTGGAAGGTCGAATCGACCTGCTGGTGAACAACGCCGGCTTCGGTGTCGCTCCCGCCGGAGCAGAAGAAAGCTCGATCGAACAGGCCCGCTCGATTTTCGATACGAACTTCTTCGGGATTGTCCGGATGACGCGTGCCGTGGTGCCCCACATGCGACAACAAGGAAGCGGTCGCATCATCAACATCGGATCCGTACTGGGTTTCCTGCCGATGCCGTACGGGGCGCTCTATACCGCAACCAAGCACGCGATCGAAGGTTATTCGGAATCGCTCGACCATGAGCTCCGCACGAGGGGCATCCGGGTCTCGGTCATCGAGCCTGCGTACACGAAGACGCCGTTCGACGCGAACTTCCTGGAACCCGACGCCAAGCTCGATGCGTATCGCGAGGCTCGTGCGGCCGTGAACAAGAGGGTGAAAGAGGTGATGGCAACTGCCGAAGAGCCCCGCGTCGTGGCCGACGTCGTGCTGAAAGCTGCCAGCGCGGCTCGCCCGAAACTCCGATACCCCGCCGGCGGGCTCGCGCGCCGCCTGCGATTGCTGCGCAGATTTGCGCCTGCTGGCCTGGTGGACGCTGGGATTCGAAGAGATCTGCGGCTCGACGCGCCGCCGGCGTCGCTGCGTCGCACACCGGTCTTGGAGAAGTAGGCGATTTAGGAGAGGACGATGACATTCAAAGCACTGCTCGCAGCAAAGACAGGTGAAACGATTTCGACCAGCGTGGTCGAAATGAATGAGCAAGATCTCATGCCTGGAGACGTTACCATCGCGGTCGACTATTCGACTGTGAACTACAAGGACGCGCTGGCCATCACTGGGCGGGCAGAGGTCATTCGCCAGTTCCCTTTGATCCCGGGTATCGATCTGGCCGGCACCGTTGAGGCGTCCTCGTATCCGGGCATCGCTGTCGGAGACCGCGTCGTCGCCAACAGCTGGGGCTTAAGCCAGACCCATCACGGCGGATACGCGCAGCAGGCGCGCGTGAAAGGCGAGTGGCTGATCAAGATTCCGGCGGCCTTTTCGACAAAGGACGCCATGGCCATCGGCACGGCAGGGTACACGGCGATGCTCTCCGTGCTGGCGCTCGAACATGGCGGCCTCACACCGCAGCGTGGTGACATCCTCGTCACCGGCGCCAATGGCGGCGTCGGCTCCATCGCGATCGCGATCCTGTCGGATCTCGGCTATCGCGTCGTCGCGTCAACCGGACGTCTCGAGGAGGGCGATTACCTGCGCAGCCTCGGCGCGGCGGAGATCATCGAGCGCCGGACGCTTTCGGAGCCAGGAGCGCCGATCGCGCGTGAGAGATGGGCTGGCGCAGTGGACTCCGTCGGCAGTCACACGCTGGCGAACGTATTGGCGCAGACACAGTATCGCGGCGTGGTCACGGCCTGCGGCCTGGCTCAGGGCCTGGATCTTCCTGGATCGGTCCTGCCCTTCATCCTACGCAACGTGACCCTTGCCGGCATCGATTCCGTCAATGCCCCGCAGGAGGCCCGCATCCAGGCCTGGTCGCGACTGGCGCGCGATCTGGACCTGCGCAAGCTCGCCCGCACGACGCAGGTGGTCGGCCTCGCAGAGGTGCCCGCTGTCGTAGGCCGGATGTTCGAAGGGAAGGTCCGGGGCCGCACAGTCGTCGACGTCAACGCGTAGCCCCGTTGCGATCGTTCCACTCAACGACACCAAACCGGGGCGTAACTAATTCAATCCCGCGGAGATACCAGAGGCCGCCCGGTGCCTCGGCCTTAAGCGCCGAGAGACTCTCGTTGAAGCGCAACTTCCCTGGAGGGAAATCATGAGCCAAGCCAGCCTGATTGTCGCCAGCCGGCGTCTGTTTCTCCGCAACGGCGGCGCCGCCGTCCTGTCGGGCGCCGCGGTCGCCCTGCTCGCCGGTCGCGAAGCCCTCGCCCAATCAGCGACCATGTCGCAAGCCAATCTGCATGACTCCGCCCCAACCCAATTTCGAGAGGTCGGCGATGTCCGTCTCGCCTATCGCCGGTTCGGGAAGGAGGGCGCGCCGCCCCTGGTCTGCCTTCAGCACTTCACAGGCAGAATGGACAACTGGGATCCCATCCACACCAACCGACTCGCCCAAGACCGTCCCGTGGTGCTCGTGGACTATAGGGGCGTAGGCCGCTCGAGTGGCGAGACACCGGACTCGATGCAGGGCATGGCGCGCGACATCATCGCCTTCATCCATGCGCTCGGCGCCGAGCAGGTGGATCTCTTCGGGTTCTCGATCGGCGGAATGGTCGCTCAACAGATCGCTCTGGATGCCCCCGAGCTTGTGAGGCGACTTATTCTCGTAGGCACCGGTCCGTCGGGTGGCGAGGGCATGGCTGCGTTCTCGCCGCAGGTCCAGGAGATCATTGGTCGGCCGAACAGCACGGCGGCCGAACGGGCGCTGGAGCTGTTCTTCTCACCGACCGCCACAAGCCAGGCTGCGGGCAAGGCATGGCTTGCTCGCATCGCCGCGCGGCAGGTAGATCGGGAACCTCCCGCATCGCCGCAGGTCGCCGCCGCCCAACTGGCCGCGCTGAAGGCATGGGGGCAGGTGACCGGCGAGCGCTACGGCTCTCTGAAGAACATCCCGCACCGGACTCTCGTGGTGAACGGTCATGACGACATCATGGTCCCTACGGTGAATTCGTTCATCCTTCAGCAGAAGCTTCCCGACGCCCGGCTCATGCTCTTCCCGGATTCCGGGCATGGCTCGCATTTTCAGTTTCCAGAGGAGTTTGCTGAAGCGGCCGCCCGCTTCCTCGCCGCTGACTGACATCTGAGCCACTGCCCGCGAGGCAACCCCGGTCAGCAGCATACGCCGGAGAGGTACTTCGGCCTGGGTCCAGCACTGTGTGGTGAGAACAGGCGGTGAAAGTCGCCATCGACCCCTGCGGATCTGACAAAGTAGTCCTAGGCGTGATTTGGCTTGCTTCTGTGGCGTTATTAGTGGCTCATATGGGAAGTAGTCTGTTTCAGACCATTAGGGAGAGAGTATGGTGGGTGCTATGGTTTCGTGCTGGGCGGAAAAGGCTTAGAGCACTTACGCCAGCAGAAAAGGAGATACTCAGAGGGTTTATAGATTGCAATTCAAGGACTCAGCCTCTGGATCTTCGAAATGGTACAGTCTCAGGTTTGGAAGATGAGAATATCATATACAAATCTGCGCCTATGAGTGATAGTCTGGAATACTTCCCATTTAATATTCAGCCATGGGCATGGAGAGAGCTGAAGAAGCACCCAGAATGGTTGGCCCGATGATTAAAATCTGCCCATTTCCCCACGTCGCTTTATCCCCTGAGCAGAGACATCGTTCCGGGCTCTAACCAGTAACTTGGAGAGGCCTATGTATCGGCGCATAACTCTTTCTGTGTGTGTGGTCGCTATCGTCGGTTGGTTCCAGATCTTCACGGTGACTTCTCATGCGGCGTCGCGCCTCACATCGAGTGCTCTCTCGGAGAGCATGAAGCGCTTAAACATCTACAGTAAAGAGTTATTGTCTTTTGCCAGAGCTAACCAGCAAGACCACTTTGAGTACAAAATTGCTATAGATATGCGCGCCGCAGCTTCCATAGCCTTTGCTTATGCCGATGCTGTCAGAACCTTACTAGAAGCAGTCTCATAAATACCCCCGACGCATCTGGAAAGCCCATAAAGATTGGCTCAAAATGTTGCCCGACCTATTTATGAGATGGCTTGTAGACATTTACCAACTGATCTCGTCAAGCGCCGACCGTGCACGGGTGCGACCAATTATCTTTGAGTCCTGCCAATTCTACGCAAAGGATCTTACCGTGCTTGTAGATGAGGTCCAGGAGGTTGGCGTGGCCTACACAAAGGTTCCGGGCATGGCGCTGTCCGGAAGTAAGTTACGTGATGAGCTTCGTCAACTTGCCACCCTGTTTGAGCACCCAGAGCTACCAAATTAGTTGATGAGCCCTGCCCATATGCCCTATATAGCGCGTCGGCAAGGATTCGAGTCAAAAACTCACGAATCTCTGCATGCGCGAAAAATCGAGCGGTTCGCACCCCGACCGTTTACTACACTAGAGGCAAGTAAACGCCCCAAGCGCACGGATCTCTCCTTGGATTTGCAAGGGGTTACGCCAGTAAAGGCTCGAGGGGTTTAGTAAACACTCCTCCGCCCACTAATTTGGCGGGATGGACTATGTCTGAATAGTGCACAAATCGTTGCCGTAATCCAAGAGGGGCTGCAGGGTCCTCCAGCACTCCGGTACGACACATTCATGAGTTTTTGACCTGAATCCTTGCCGGTGTCCGGCCGGTAGCAATTAAGGGTTACGATTTTGCTTTGGTTGGAGAACACCAAGGATCTCCCGGAAGCTTGCTTCTAGCACTCTTTTAACTTCTGAAACTTCTTTATCAATTGAAGACATGGCTTTCAACCACTCGTGATGTTCCGCGCCATCTTGAAGATCAATTACCCCTTTATCCTTATGGAGCGATATTAATGTACTACATGCATGAGAAAGTTCTTCTTTAAAAGAAATAATTTTTTCACAAACATTTACATCAAAATATATTTTACGTTTATCAAAAAATTCTTGAAAGTCATCGAATGTTTTCCGCATATCGTTTATTTTTTGATCTTTACTTGAATCATCGATAATTGAATAATGACGTACGAAATCAGATATAACCTTATGTACATCGTCTATTTTACTATAGAGAACATCTATTATTTCAGCTCTCTTTTCATGCAATCTACTGAACCTCACTTGATGTTCGAAAGCTATCCGTTCAAGAGAAGACTTAAGCTGGTTCATCTCACGTTGAGACTCAGTTTGAAGTTTCGCTTTATAGGTTTCAACATCCTTGGTTAATAGATGTGAGATAATTGACTTCGCCAACCAGCTTATAGCAAGGAGAAGAACAGCGGAACCACCGATTGACGCAATTATTGTTATAATTATTTCACCGATACTCATCACTATTGAACCTCCCGGTAAACCTACCTATGTAAAGATTTTTCGGCATAATAGCATAGCCTATGATGTTACACCCGAAGTATTAATGAAAAGCTGGAGCGCCAGCCTTCCGTTAGGTCCTATCGCAGCTCCCCTCCTGTAGGTTCTACTTGATGCAAATGCGTATTGCCGGTTTTACGTAAATACGCTATACTGGGGGCTGTGTTTGGAGAGGTCTATTGCCTATCCCTGGGGGATCGGTACCGCAAAGGCGGGTTTTCGGGAGCGATGGGGTGGGGAGGCGTGTGCTATGCGCACTGTGGCGGATGTCGATCCTCGTATTGAGGCGGGAGGTGTGGGGGTGGTCGCTATCCCTGATCTGGGGATGCTACTACCCGTGGAATCGTGGCCACTGGATCGGCATCCGGTGGCGGTGTATCTGGCGCGGTTGGATGTGAACAGCCGGCGTACCATGCGCGGTGCGCTTGAGATTGCGGCGGCGCGCTTGACGGGCGGACGGTTGACGGTGGAGCGCGTGCCGTGGGCATCTCTGGACTATCAACACCTGGTGGCGTTGCGCTCGTGGTTGGCCGGGCGCTATGCCCCGAGTACCGGCAATCGCATCTTGACCGCGGTGCGCGGGGTGCTGCATGAATGTCGGCGGCTGGGCTATATGGCCCACGAACAGCAAATCCGGGCCGGCGATGTCCCCCCGATCAGAGGGGCGCGGGTGCCAAAGGGCCGGATGCTGACGGCTGGCGAGTTGGGAAACCTCTTTCGGGGGTGTGCCGACGATGCGAGGCCGATCGGTCGGCGTGATGCGGCGTTATTGGCGGTCTTGTATGGGGCAGGCCTTCGACGCATGGAAGCGGTCAATCTCGATGTGCGTGATTATGACCGCGCGACGGGGGCGCTGGTGGTCCGCGCCGGGAAAGGGAAAAAAGATCGACAGTTGTTCGTGGGCCATGGCGCTGCAGGGGCTTTAGGGGATTGGCTCGGGGTCAGGAGGGAAACCCCAGGCGCCCTGTTTGTGCCGATCAACAAGAGCGGCCGTTTACGGCTCGATCGTCGGCTCACGGATAAGGCCGTGACGCTGATCCTGGAGAAACGGGCCATGGCGGCTGGGGTGCGAGGATTTTCGCCGCACGATTTGCGGCGGTCGTTCATCAGCTCGTTGCTGGATGCCGGGGTGGACTTAGTGACGGTGTCGGCGATGGCGGGCCATGCCAACATCGCCACCACGGCCAAGTATGATCGGCGCGGCGAAGAGGCGAAGCGGCAGGCCGCGGCGCGGCTGATCGTGCCGTTTGTGCGGATGCGCCAGGTGTCATAGTGACGCATTGACAGCTTTACGTAAATGAGGCATGTTGACGGCTATGGATATTCTGACGATTGCCTCACAGAAAGGCGGCGCCGGCAAGACGACGTTGGCCGCACACTTAGCCGTAGAGGCCGAACGCTGCGGCGCGGGGCCGGTGGCGGTGGTGGACACGGACCCCCAAGGCAGCCTGGCGGCCTGGTGGAATCAGCGAGTGGCGGACACGCCGCTCTTTGCCGCGGTCGATGTGGCTCAATTGGCGGACCACATGGTCGCGTTGCAGCGTCAGCGGGTGAACCTCGTGGTGATCGACACGCCACCGGCGTTGCTCGATGTCATCCGCGCGGCGATCGCGGTGGCTGACCTGGTGCTGATCCCCGCACGGCCAAGCCCGCATGATTTACGAGCCGTCGGGGTGGTGGTGGAGATGGCAGAGCAGGCAGGCACGGCGTTGGGCTTTGTGGTGAACGGCGCCACGTCGCGCAGCCTCATTGCGCTGGAAGCCGTGCAGGCACTCGCTCAGCATGGCCCGGTGGCGCCGGTGATTGTCCATCAGCGGATTGATTTCGCGGCGAGTATGACCGATGGGCGGACGGTGGGCGAGCTCAACCCGCGATCGCGATCGGCGGAAGAGATCATACAGTTATGGAATTACGTTTCTACGCTCTTACGTAAATAAGAGGTGGAGAGGATGGCGACACGAAAACCTGCCCCATTGGATGGGAATTTGATTGCCCGTAAAGGGCACGCGGCACCTGCCCAGGCGACGATGGCGACCGCGTCGGCCGATGCGCCCAAGACGCCGCATGGGACGAAAGACACCATTGCGGTCACGGTGCGCTTAGATCCCGAGCGCTATCAACGTCTCATCGCCTACCGAGCCCAGTTCCCGCGGCGGAAGACGAATCAGGAGATTTTGATTGCGGCGCTTGATGCGTATCTCGCACAGGTGGGGGGCTAGCGTGTTACGTTTATGCGTTTTTACGTAAATAAGGAAAACCTATGCTGACAATGGAGTAGGGTTTTACCCCCTCCCAATTGGAGGCAGTAAGAGGATTTGTGATGCCAGCTGAGACAAACCACCCCGTGTTCGCTCAGCCATCAGATCCGAGCGTCCCCGTCTGGCGATTTATGGATGTTGCGAAATTCGCGCATCTCTTATTAACCTCGTCGCTCTTTTTCGTACGTGCCGATCTTCTTGGTGACCCATTTGAGGGTACTTTGCCACGCGGTACTCGTGAGCAAATGGAGGGCTGGCTCAGGCAGGTTTATGCAAGCGGTGGACATACTCCGGAGCGTATAGAGCAGATAATCCATGGAGGGCCTGACTTCCCCGGGCCTGGAATGTTGGAAGACATAAAGCAGATGTACAAACTCCAGCGGGAGTGGGTATATATTAGCTGCTGGCATGCCAATCCACACGAATCCGCAGCCATGTGGCGTCTCTATACACAGACGCAGGATGCGGTAGCAATTCGATCTACCTACGAGCGCCTCGCAAGATGCCTCTCGAATGATGCGCTTATTGGACTCGTGCATTATGTCGACTTCGAGCAGATGACAATCGCGCTTACAAATGCATTTCTCCCGCTTGTCTTCAAGCGAAAGTCATTTGAGCACGAGCGTGAGGTTCGTGCTGTGATTGCAGAGTATCCCAAAGAGAACGGAAGACTCGTCTATCGCCCCAATACAAAACCCGGTCGTCCGATTCACGTTGATCTAGCCGCACTAATTGAAGCAGTTTATGTCGCGCCATTAGCGAGGGATTGGTTCTTGGAGCTTGTACAACTGATGTGTGGCAACGCTGGGCTGGCAGTCGATGTCCGCAGGTCTAGCCTTGACTCTAAAGCGGTCTGGTAATCATGCCGCATATTGGGTCCTATGCGGTGACAGTGCGGTTAGATCGTGAGCGGTATCGTCGGCTCAAGAGCTATGGGGATGGCCAGGACCGCGCCCCCCTCCTGGACCACTTCGACCAAGCGTTTGAGGCCCACCATCGTCTTGGGGTGGAGATCGTGCGCAACCCTCGTCAAAATTTTCGTTACGTATGTGGCTCATGAAGCCGACTTTATCGGCTCATCGTCACTCCGCAAAATTGCAGACGTTGCCTTTTTCACATAGAGAGCCTCATCCTGACGCTGTAGGACCTACGGGAGGGAACGTGCGATAAGACCTAACAAGCTCTATCCCATTGAGGGGAAAGGTATTATTGCCTCGCTATGTGCGTTCGCCGTTGCAAATTCCCTGCACGGCAAATTTCCCAGAATGAGGGGAACCGGCAATGTTACCCTGCTCTGGAGTCGCCAGAGGCGTCTTTACAGAGGATTTTCAAGGCGAACTGCCAGGGCAGCACTTCAAAAGGGAAATATCGACGCCACACGAGACTCTCTTGTTAGGTCTCGTCGCAGCTTCCCTCCCGTAGGTCCTTGTATAGCCTCCAGAAGTTTATCGCCGCTTGGGAGTCTCTGAGCGACATGAGTAAAGCGAACTGGCGGGGAAGTGTGAGCGATTGGCTGCAGGAGTTAGGGGTGATCAGAGGCAGAACGGCGGAGTGAGGAGAGGAGAACACATGGCAAGGGCACTCAGCATCGCAATGTTCGTGGTCGTCGTGGTCGTGAGCATAGGCACGGTGGCGGCGCAAGAACCACGCTATACCCTGGTCGATCTGGGGTCGTTTTTTCCCAACTATATCGATGAGAAGGGGATGATGGCGGGGTTTGTGCTCGGCGACTGGGAGCAAGCGGCGCGTGGCACCGTGGGGAACATTGAGATCTTGACGCCGGAAGGGGGCTTTGGACGGGCGAATGCGCTGGCGAAGCATCAATGGACGGTGGGACAGTTTCAAGATGGCTTTGGCGTCGGCTCGTTTGCCATGGTGTGGGATGAGGCCGGGACGTCCATTTCACTGGGGTCGTTTCCTGGCGGTGGCAGCAGCAGCGTCTATGCCATCAATGACGCGGGCCTGATGGTGGGCTATTCGGAGACTGATGCCCTCGTGCCGGTGGCGGTGTGGTGGGATGAGGATCTCATCATCCACCAGCTGCCTGGGGGGGGCGCCTGGGCCACTGCGGTGAATGCCAAGGGCGTCATTGTCGGCGGCATCGGCGCACCGGACGGCTATACCCATGCCGGGAAGTGGATGTCAACCACCTCAGAGCCGATCGATTTAGGGACCATGGGCACCACCAGCACGGCGTCGGGCATCAATAAAGATGGGATCGTGGTCGGCCAAGCCTACTTGCCGTCTGGACCATCAGCGGTGCTGTGGACGGCCGAGAACGTGATGCAGCCGTTACCGTCCATTGCGGGGGCGGAATACTGTGGGGCTGGCAAGATTAACAGCCGTGGCGTGATCATCGGGGCGTGTGTGGTCGTAGTTGATGAGCGCTGGGTGGGCCATGGCGTGGTGTGGGAAACGCCAGAGGTGGCGGTGGATCTCAATACCGTGGTGACGCTCCCAGAAGGCTTTGTCATCGAGGTGCCGACCTGGATCAATGACAAAGGCGTCATCGTCGGGTATGCCACGCTGAACTATGCGAACCATGGCTTTATGCTCGTCCCGATCAGCAAGAGCGCCACGAAGCGGCAGGAGTAAGGGTGGATGTGGTGTCGGCGCTGTCATGGCGAGGGCTTCACCTGCTTCGGCTATTGTGCGGGGTGCGCGCCCTATACGCATTGGCTGAAGCGCTGTAGCGACCTGGAGATGGATCGCTTGATGCGGCGTTTCGAGCTGGTCTCTCGACGCAGCGCCCTGTGCGATTGGCACGCCTGAGAGCGCTGGCTGGATAGCCAAATGCGGGAGCAGCCGTGGCAATGGCGAGCGGCGTTACTGTTTGAAGATTTTCACTATGAGGTGCGCGTCACCGAAGTCTGGCGTGACCCGTGGCGCAGGGAACGAGCGGCCTACGAGTATCTCCGGCGCCTGGGACTGCCCATGGAGACGCGCCCACCGGTGGCTGAGGCTCGCTTGAGCCGGCTGCAACGGCGCCTCCTGCGCGAGCTCCGGGCACAGGAGGCCTGGATCCGGGCCTGTGGCGATGCGCGGGCCCAGGTCGCGCTCTTCGCGTGGGGCGTCCCCTGGCGCCCCGGCGCGCCCTATGCCCGCTGGACGGCCAGCCGGCGGGCGGCCTACTCGCGGGCCCTGCGGCGCTTGGAGCAGCGCGGGCTGCTCCTGCGGGTGGGGCGGGGGCGGAAGCGCCCGGGTCGCCGCACGACGCATGTGCGGCTCCTGCAAACCTGGCCACGACTGACTCTGTTGGTTAATGCACGGCAGTCACTCTCCAACACGAGGGAGTGAGTTTCTCCAGTGCAATATGTGTGGTCTCTCTGGCCTTCAAACGTCGTGTGTAAAGCCGCTTTCCAGCGCGTTTTTAACTTAACCAACCAGAGTCAACACATCCTTGACACTGATGGGGAATTGAGCCGGCTCGCGAGGCCATGCGAAGCCTGCACGTTCCGGCTCACCGTTGACAAGATGGGGGCTGCCCTGGTAGAAGAGGGGCCGCATTCGCGGTGTGCTTGTCTCGACCTCCTGGCCCCGGACAGCGGCTCATGCTCCCCTGACTGCTCCTCCTCCTTGTGCCCCACACCCTTCCGAGGGCCAGAGGAGACCTCCATGGCGGGGTGAGTGATCCCCCCCAGACCAGCTCATGCCTCCAGAGGAGAGATCCTATGAAACCCGCCACCGTGCTGCGCATCCTCGGTCTCGTGCTGGCCTGCCAGGCCGCAGCTAGGGCCGAAACCCATGTCTCGCCTGTCCAAGACCTCACCGCCGACGCCGTCTTCCAGTCCACAGGGAAAGGAGCCATGCGATGACCGCGATGGAGAAGTCTCGACGTGGAGTTCGGTTCATCATGTGCGGGGCGATCCTGGGCCTCATCGCCCTGGCTATGCCCGCGCTGGCGGGGAGCGGCAACGTCTTACCGCCCACGGCCAAGCCGAAGGGGTATTCGCTCACAGAGGCGGCCGCGGCCACGGCCGTCTTGGACTAGCGGGGGCATTTGAACAGAAACCTACGGTTTTGATTTTCTGCTGAGAGAGCCCCCCCTGAAGCGGCTTTCTGCTATACATCCTCAATGAAATATGTGCCATTTGGTACAACGTGTCTGAAGGGCAAGAGAGA
>WNFU01005593.1_pt1 | contig 18869 bp, 17 predicted proteins | sample 5400121 | NCBI WGS metagenome assembly WNFU01 (sample SAMN13153360, study PRJNA577476) | soil metagenome | isolation source: 100 cm soil or saprolite under grassland replicate 1 | place: USA:California | collected 2016-06-15 | reverse complement strand
CGCGTCAGCTGCTCCGCCGCCGTCGGCTCCTGCTCGAAAGGCTTGAGAAAGATCTGGGCGCTGAAGTCGAACTCGATCACATCGGTTCGGTTAACAGCCGGGACCCCGAGCTCGGGGGACATTCGCGAACACTCGCCCAAGCGACCGTGTTAGCGCGGGAGTGACTGGAGCACGCGTCGTTGTCCCTGAAGACGATGCTCGTGTAGCTAGCCGAGAGATGCGGCGCGCCGTATTCGCGCAGCGAGCGCCCGCGAGATCTTGAACACGACGTCGTTGCGGATCAGGAGCGGTCGGTCCCGCCCGATCCAGACGCTCCCGCCCCAGGGACTGGGCGCTGCGGTGACGATCCGCACACGCAGCCACCGCGCGTCGGGTGAATCCAACATCGACGTTCGCGTGCCGACCGACCACAGCGACTCGTATCCGGTCGGATGGCTCACCACTTTTCGGCCGACCCACACGCGCACCGGAAGTGCAGCCGGAAACGGCGCGAGCGAGGAGGCCGTCTTCGCAAGCGCTGTTTGGGCGCCTGCTTGGAGCCTGAGCCATCCGCGGAGCGTCGCCACCGGGCCGCCGGTCGACTGCAACAGATACGTGGCACCCGCGGCCGGTACGTAGTACGCCGTGTAGTCCGGCCCCCCGCTCGACCAACCGCTTCGTCAACCGGGTGAGCAGGCCCTCAGGGCCGGTGAGCTCTTCCGGCGTGCGCGCGCCGGCGAGCAGCTCGTCGATCAGCTCGTCCGGAAGCTCGGGCGGCTCGAGCCGGGCCTGGTCGGCTTTCTCGGTCAGTCCGCGAACGCTGCTGCGCTGGCACCAGCGGCTGGTGGCGCGCCGCTGGACATACGCGCATCGCCGGCCCGGCCGTCCACCTCTCGATCGCGAAGTCGAGGCTCTCGTCGTCCGCCTCGCGCGGGAGAACCAAGCTTGGGGCTACCGGCGGATCGTCGGTGAGCTGCGCGGCCTCGGCGTCAGCGTCTCAGCGAGTTCGGTGCGCGCGATCCTGATCCGACATCGGCTGCCACCGGCGCCCGAACGAGAGGGGCTGAGTTGGCGGCTGTTCCTACGCCAGCAGGCAACAACGATGCTCGCCTGCGACTTCCTGACGGTCGAGACCGTCTGGCTCACGCGGATCTACGTCCTCTTCTTCGTCTCGCTCGAGCGTCGTCGGATCGAGTTCGTGGCGAGCACGAGCAACCCGGATGGGCGCTGGGTCGCACAGCAGGCGCGCAACCTGCTGATGCACCTGGCCGACCGGGAACAGTTCTTCCGCTTTCTGCTTCATGATCGCGACAGTAAGTTCAGCGGCGCCTTCGACCAGGTCTTCCACAGCGAGCGCATGAGGATCATCCGGATGCCGATCCGAGCTCCGAATGCGAATGCGTACGCTGAGCGTTGGGTCGGCACCCTCCGCCGCGAGTGCCTCGACCGGATCCTGATCGTCAACCGCCGCCACCTCGAGCAGGTGCTCCGCCTCTACACCGCCCATTACAACCGACACAGGCCACACCGCTCGCTCTCGCTTCAACCGCCAGACCAACCCCCGGCCGTGCTCGCCCGGGCACCCGCGATCCACATCCACAAAAACCCGCCCGCAGGCTAACCGGGCTGAGACTAACGTCTCGCGCTCGAATAGGGAACCGGGGAAGTCCCGGCTCCCCTCGTTGCCGGGGCACTCCCTCAGCTCCTTGATCGGTCGCAGCCACTGCCGGAGAGCATCCGCGCCTTCCAGCGCATCAGGAGCTCCGTTCTAGCAGGACCGGGATCGGCGCGAAAAGCGGGGCCGAATCAAAGGCCGGGCGTGGCCGGGCACTGTCCTTTCAGCTGCTCAAAGAGATCCGGGGTTCGGAGTAACCCGGTGATCGTCCAGCCTAGGCATGGGAAAACGCGCTCAGAGACGACCGGGAGCAGCCATCCAATCCCTCAGGGCGAAACGACCCGGTGCTCGGGGTTTTCACCCTCGACCAGAGTTTAAGGTTCGTGAACTCCGAGCCTGTCCAATCGGCCCTGCCGGCGAGTGTCAGCCGTCCGCGGCTGGGGAACATGACGCCGCTCCGAGGGGTTGCGTTCGACTGCGATCGTGCTAGGTGCGTTTCTGGCCCGCTGTCGTCTAGCGTCGAGGCGGCTCACCGGCTGGGCCAGCACGATTTCCCTGCAAATCTCGCGTGAGCGAGTCTTACGAACCCTACGCGCAAACCGTCGATTCGCGGGCGCGGCCGAGTTTTGGACGCCGTGGGTGCACGTATTCGCGGTGCGTGATGCCGGGCGGGACCCTCACGCTCGAGTCGGTCAGCCTCGGCGACGCGTGACGAACACGTATTCGCGACTTTGATCGTCGAGCGGCTTACGGTCGAAGCTGCCGTAGAGCGCCTCAACCTCGAGCCCGGACACGTCGAGGAGTCCAAGCCACTCATTCTTTGTCGCCCACCACAGCGAGCTCATGCCGTTGTCGTCGAGCGTGATGTCGATGCGGTTGTCGCCGATGGCGTAGCGGACCGTGTGCGGGACGGGCTCGTCCTGGTGTGACCCGTCAAGGCGCGTTGCGACGTGATGGTCGAAGGCGAAGGCGTTCCAGGCGAAGCGGCCGCCACGCCGCAGCGAGGCGGCAACGCGCTCGAACGTACGCCGCCGGTCGCTCCAGCTCGATAGGTGCAGGAGCGCGCGGAACGGACAGTAGATCAGGCCGGCCGGCTCGTCGAGCTCGAGATCGCGCATATCGCCCTCGCGCAGATCGAGCTCGACACCCGCCTCGATGGCACGCCTGCGCGCCTGCTCGAGCATCGCCGGCGACGAATCGATTCCCACGACCGGCCGACCGGTCTCACGCGCGACCGGAATCGCAACACGACCGTTCCCGACCGCAAGCTCGACGAGAGGGCCCTCCGCCTGACGAGCAAGCTCGACGTAGAAGGGGACGTCCTCGGTCATCGGCGCCGACCATTCGTCGTAGCGGGCCGCGAAGCGCTCGTCCCAGCTCACTCCGGGATCGTACGACCGCGACGACGGTGATGCGCGAGCCCATCAGACGAGCTGCCGCGGGCGGCTCAGCTTGAGCGCGTAGGGTTCGTTAATTCGGTCGCGCCGGATTTGCAGGGGAATCGTGCCGGAGCCCCGGGGAGGCGTTACGAGCGGATCGGGCGGCCGCCGTCACGCGGACGACGACCCAGCCCCCCTCCTTCCCGATGTCTCGCGCGGCAGACGAGACCCGCGCGGCTTCGCCCTCGAGCAGCTGAGCACCTGCTTCGCCGAGAACCTCAGCAGCGACGGAGAGGGCGACTCCCTCGCCGTCATCGGCCACCCAGAGGGGACTAAGAAATCACTGGCGAACGCTCACGCGCCCGCCCGAATCACTGGCGAACGCTCACGCGCCCGCCCGAATCGCTCTCTTCGTCCGCCGCTATTCAACGTTGCGGCCGAAATGCCGCAGGCCACCGGATCCAAGATTTCCCTGGAAACCCGCCACGACCGAATTTACGAACCCTACGGGGTGGCGAGACGCGCGTTGCCGCTCGTTTGCACCTCTCTGCGCCGGCTGGTGGTAGCACGCGGTAGCACCGGCTTGCAGTGCTGCAACCCGACCTCCCAAGGGCGTCGCAATAGCCGTGCCTACACGACTGCGAACAGCTCGAATGGTTTCGGAGGTGCGGGTAGCGTGCGTGCGTGGAGTGGTGGCTTTGGCTCCTTGTCGCGGCCGGCATCCCGCGCTCTCGCCGAGCCTAAGCTAAGCCGTGAGCGCGACCTTGAGGAAAGACGCCGTTCCGTCGGGCGAGTGCAGTAGAAGAGTTTGAGTGGAGATGACACGTTCTGAAGGTCGCAACCTCGCGATCACTCCGATGCGACGAGCGGTTCGTAGTCGACCCGCTGGCCGGTTGGCTGGAAGCCGTTTTGGCGGATGACATCGCTGTACCAATCGGCGCTCGCCTTCGGGATCCGGCGCTGCGTTCCGTAGTCGACGAACACGAGGCCGAACCGCATCGAGTACCCCGAGTCCCACTCGAAGTTGTCCAGTAATGACCAGACGAAGTAGCCGCGCAGGTCGACGCCGGCTTCGAGCGCAACGTGTGCTGCCTCGAAGTGTTCGCGCAGGTAGTCGATTCGTTCGCTGTCGTTGACCCGGCCGTTCGGGTCGACATAGTCGCTGAACGCTGCGCCGTTCTCGGTGATATAGATCGGCGCGCCTCGCGCGTACTCGTTTGCGACCCGAAGCAGGATCCTCGTTAGACCTTCGGGCGCGATCCCGTCGCCCTTGCTCGTCAGATCGCCTGTCGGCGGCACACGTCGCCAGCCGCGCTCGGCTTCCGTCGGGTCGGCCGCAATCGTCTCGCTGACGTAGTAGTTGAGGCCGAAGAAATCGAGTGGTGCGGAGATCGTCTCGAGGTCGCCGTCACGGACGACGGAAGGATCGGCCAACACCTCCCCGACGCTGTCCGGGTAGCGGCCGTGAAAGACGGGCTCGAGGAAGAGGCGGTTCTCCTCTAGGTCGGCACGCTCGGCGGCCTCCGCGTCGTCGGGCGACGCGGGCACGATGTCGGCGAGGTTGACGGTGATGCCGAGTTCTGCCGCTGGCGACGCGGCGCGCACGGCCGCGACGCCGAGGCCGTGCGCGAGCAGGAGGTGGTGCGTCGCGCCAAGCGCCTCGCTGTAGTTGCGGTGACCGGGTGCGAACCTGCCTTCGTAGTAGCCGAGGAACGCGGAGCACCAGGGCTCGTTGAGCGTGATCCAGCGGCCTGCGAGCTCGCCCAGTTCGTTCACGACACTCGCCGCGTAGTCAGCGAAGCGGAGCGCTGTGTCACGGTTCAGCCAGCCGCCGTCGTCGTCGAGCGCTTGGGGGAGGTCCCAGTGGTACAGCGTCGCCATCGGCTCGATCTCGCGCACGCGGAGGCCCTCGAGCAGCCTTCGGTAGAAGTCGATTCCGCGCCGGTTGACGGCGCCGCGGCCGTCCGGCTGCACACGCGGCCATGCGATCGAGAAGCGATAGCCCGGGATGCCGAGCCGGGCGATCAGGTCGAGGTCGTCGTCGAATCGGTGGTAGTGGTCCGCGGCCACCTCGCCGGTGTCGCCGTGGAGAATCGCTCCCGGTGTGTGCGAGAAGGTGTCCCAGATTGACGGCCCGCGTCCATCGGCGGCCGCTGCTCCTTCGATCTGGTAGGCCGAGGTTGCGACGCCCCAGAGGAATCCGTTCGGAAATGTGGGCAAGGTAGGGCTCCTGTGTGTCCGTGTCAATGGGGTCAGGCGCCGGCGGTCCCCGTCGCGAGACGGCGGCGTCGGCTGAGCGCGTCGACGCCGACGGCGACGACGAGGATGATGCCGGTCGCGATCGACTTCGTCGCGGTCGACTGTCCGAGTAGGTCGAAGCCGTTGGCGACGCTGCCGATGACGAGCGCGCCAAGCAGTCCTTGGTAGACGTGGCCGCGGCCGCCGAAGAGGCTCGTCCCGCCGATCACGGCGGCGGCGATCGCGTCGAGCAGGAGGTTTCCGCCGCCGGTCGCGTTCGAGACCGAGAAGGCCCGCGACGCGGCGAGAATTCCGGCGATGCCGGCGAGCGCGCCTGCGAGCGCAAATACCGTCACCTTGACGGCGGCGACGCTGATCCCGGCGCGGCGTGCGGCCTCGCGGTCGCCGCCGACGGCGTAGATGTGCCGGCCGAACGCCGTGCGTCGCGTGATCAGGGTCAGCAGCCACATCACGATGAGCAGGATCACGAGCACCCAGGGCACGCCGAAGTAGCCGTCGAGCAGGACGACGATCCCAGACGACGCGGCCCCCGCAAGCCCGAGGCGTACGAGCCCGGCCGTGATGGCGGGAATCGGGAGGCCAGCTCGGCGACGGAACTCCCGGCTCAAGGCGAGCCAAGCGGCGTAGGCGGCAAGGCCGACGGTGAGGGCGATCCACGCATGCGCGTGCGTGAGATAGGAGGAGGCGATCCGCGTCACCGCTGTGCTCTGCACGAGCTTCTCGCCCTGGTCGGAGAGGAGCGCAAGCAGCGCGCCCTGCCAGACGAGTAACCCGCCGAGCGTGACGACGAAAGAGGGGATGCCGAGGCTGACGACGCACAGCCCATGCACGGCGCCGATTCCGGCGCCGAGCATTGTTACTGCCAGCATCGTCAGGTATGGGTTCCAGCCGTGGTCAGCGAGCAGAACGGCGAGGACACCGGCGCAGAAGCCGGTGAGGGCCGCGATCGAGAGGTCGATCTCGCCCACGAGCAGCACGAGCACGACGCCGAATGCGAGCGGCGCAAGCACGCCGATCTGCAGTACGAGGTTCGAGAGGTTGCGCGCGCTGAGGAAGTTGTCGTTCTGCAGCTGGAAGAAGACGCCGATCAGGAGCAGCGCGGCGAAGACCGGGATCGGGCCGAGCTCCCCGTCGCGAACTCGCGCGAGCGTGCGCGCAACGACCGCACCCGGCGAGACCAGCTGCAGCGCCGCACGCCGCCGCTCCGTGACGCCGATCACACCGACACGCCCGCGAGTGCGGCGCCGCCGGTGATCGCCGCGACGACCTGCTCGGGCGCGTCGCGGCCGGGAACGAAGCTCCCAGCGTTCCTGCCGAGCCGGAGCACGACGATCCGGTCGGCGACCGCGAAGACGTCCGCAAGGTTGTGGCGAGACCAAGACGACCGCGAGTCCGCGCTCGCGCAGTCGTCGCACGAGCTCGAGCACGTGTGCGGTCTGCTCGACGCCGAGCGCCGCGGTCGGCTCGTCGAGCAGCACGACCGTCGACCCCCAGAGCACCGCGCGCGCGACCGCGACCGCCTGGCGCTGCCCACCCGAAAGCGTCGCGATCGGCCGGTCGAGCGACGGCACGCGCACGCCGAGCGCGGCGAACGTCTTCGCCGCCTCGGCTTCCATCTTGTTCGGCGCGAGGAAGCGCGCGATGTGCGGAACGAGCGTGATGCGTCGCTCGCGGCCGAGATAGAGGTTGTCGACGACGGGCAGGTTGTCGCAGAGCGCGAGGTCCTGGTAGACGGTCTGGATCCCCAGCGCCGCGGCCGCCCTCGGGTTCGGGATCGACACGGGCCGACCGCCGAAGAGAATCGTCCCTTCATCCGCGTGCAGCGACCCGGAGACGATCTTCACCAGCGTCGACTTTCCCGCGCCGTTGTCGCCGACGAGCGCGACCACCTCACCTGCTGAGGCCTCGAAGTCGACGTCATTGAGCGCGCCTACACGACCGAAGCGCTTGACGATGCCGCGGAGGGCCAGCAGCGACTGGCCCTCCGCGAGTTCGGGACTTAGAACTTGCACTTCTTCTTTGGGATGCCCTTGCAGATCTTCGCTTTGGTCGTGAACCCATCCTTGATCACGGTGCTGCGAATATTCGACTTCGTGACCGTGATCGGGGTGAGGAGCTTCGCCGGAACGCCGATCGTGCCGTTGTTCACCTTCGTCGTGGCGACGCTCTTGACGATCGACGTGTTTCCCTTCGCAAGCGCGACAGCGACCTTCGCGGCGACGGCCGCCTCCTGCTTGATCGGCTTGTACACGGTCATCGACTGGTTGCCGAGCACGATTTGCTGCAGACCTGCGTCCGTCGCGTCCTGCCCGGTGACGCGCACCTTGCCGTTCAGGTGACGTGCCTTCAGCGCGACGATCACAGCCTGCGCGAGCCCGTCGTTGGCGACGAGGACGCCGCCGACGCGGTCGTGTAGCTTCGTAAGGGCCTGCTCCATCAGGCGCTGGCCGTTCGCCGGATCGAACTTGGCCGCGTCGCCCTCGAAGCCCTTCTTCAGCTTGCCCGACCGGAACAGGGGATCGAGCACAGCGTGCGCGCCCGCCTTGAACTGCCGGCCCGGCGCGCTGTCGGGGGCGCCGTTGATCATCACGACCGTTGCGCCCTTCTTCAGGTGCGTCGCGAGATACGTCGCTTGCAGCCGCCCGACCCGCTCGTTCTGGAACGAGACATAGAACACGGGCTTCGCGCCGCCGGTGATCTGTCCGTCGTAGGCGATCGTCGGCACTCCTTCAGCGGCCGCCTTGGCGACAATCGCCGCTCCCGCCTGCACCTCGATCGGGCTCATCACCAGCACCTTCGCCCCATTGGTCAGGGCCGCTTCGGCCTGCGCCTGCTGGGTCGCGCCCGACCCTTCCGCATTATTGGCGATCACCTCAATCGACGAGTCGAGCTTCTTGACCGCCCGAATGAACAGCGGCTTGTCCTGATGCTCGAAGCGATCGGCGCAGGTGGAGCAGGGCATCAGGAACGCGATCTTGATCGACGCGCTGCGGTGGCCGGAGGCGCCCGATGCGACAACCGCGGCAACGAGCCCGACGGCGCCGAGGCACGCAGCCCCCACCACTCTCTTGCGAAGCGTTCGCATGGAATCGTCCTTTCTCGGGAGTTCTCGCGCCGCGGCATCAGAAGCCGGGCGAAGCGCACACATCTGCGACACCTCCGGGCTTCGGAGGCCGCATCTTGATCTCTATCCGGTCGGCATCTCCCCCTTTTGCCGGAACGAGCGCGCCGGCGTGTTGTCGCGGCGTGCTCGCGCCGGCCGCGCTCCCCCCGCGGCGAGGAACAGCTCGATGGCAAGCGTCGCCGCACCGAGCGCGACCGCGTCGGGGCCGAGCTGGCAGAGCTCGATCTCGACGCGGTCGAATGCCGGCCGGAGAGCGTGGCGGGCGACCTCCTCGCGGACGAGCGGAAGCAGCCGCTCTCCAAGCATCAATCCCGCCCAGCCGCCAAGCACGATCTTGTCCGGGTTGAGGAGGTTGACGAGGTTCGCGATCCCTACGCCAAGGTAGCGGGCGGTCTCGCGTAGCACTTCGGACGCGGCCTTCTCGCCCCGCTCGACCTTCTCCAGGAGTCGCTCGAGCGCCCGCTGCTCATCGAGCTGCGCCGCGGCGCGAACGCGACGGGCAAGACGGTACGAGGCGAGGATTCCGGATGCGCCGACGTAGGCCTCGAGGCACCCGCTCGCGCCGCAACGGCACTCGCGCCCATCGATCACGACCGTCGTGTGGCCCCACTCGCCCGCGCTCGACGTCGCGCCTCGCTGCACCTCACCGTCAACAACGACGGCGGCACCGACGCCGGTTCCGATCAGGGCGACGATCACGTTGCTCGCGCCGCGGCCCGCGCCGAACCACGCCTCCGCACGCCCCATCGTCTTGGCGCCGTTGTCGAGCAAGACCGGCGCAGGGAGCGCCGCCCGAAGCAGCTGGAGCAGCGGTACCTCCTCCCAGCCGAGACTGGGCGCGTGCACATACTCCTCGCCGTCGTGAACGACAACCCCCGGCACGCCGATGCCGATCCCGAGCACATGCTCCGTCGACATCCCGGCCTTGCGAAGAACCTCCTCGACGCCTTCCGCGACAAGCGCTACAAGCGGCTCGGCCGACTCGCGCCGCAGGCTCAGCGGCTTCTCGACCGCTGCGAGCTTCCGGAGCGTCAGATCGAACAATTCGATCGCCGCACCCGTCTCGCCGACGTCGACACCGACGACCGCGGCGTTGTCGGGATTCACCTCGACTAGCGCCGCCGGACGTCCACCCTCGGAATCGAGCTGACCCGTCTCCAGCACGATCCCGTCCGCCAACAGCTCCGAGATCACGTTGCCGATCGTCGCCGGACTGAGGCTCGTTCTTCGAGCGAGGTCGAGACGACTCGCAGCGCCGTCGAAGTAGAGCCGACGCAAGACCGTCGCCCGATTGGCCCGTCGCAGGTCCTTCGTCGTCCGCCGCCGACTTGACACCGTACTTAGCCTAAGATTTAAAATAACTCGTTGTCAAGCACCCGGTCTGGCGGTTGTGCGTAGACGATGGGTTGGTGGTAGGCCGTGTGGTGCACAAACTCAGCCCGCGTATGAATCCGGCCGATTTGCAGGAAGATCGAATAAGTGCACCCCACGGGGTGGCGCCCGCCCCGCGCAGGCTGAGAAGCGCCCCCCGCCTTCTCCAGAAGGTCTCCTAGGCGCACCGAAAGTTTCGGGAGCGACCTGGTTGGACTCCGAGGCTCGTCTTTGGGCGTTGGCGGATGATGAGTCGGCGCCGAGTTATGCGCGGGTGAATGCGTTGAAGGAGATTCGGGCGCATTTGACGGCCGAGCGCGAGGAGCCGGAGCCGCCGTCGGGTGCGGCTCGTGCGCATTCGCTAGTCGATGTGCTCGAGCTCGCCGCCAAAGCCGGCCTTGCGATCACTGCGGAGGAGGTGATTGCTGCGATCCGGCGGGGGAGGGTGTCGCCTGATGCTGAGCGGGCGGTCGAGCACGCGTCGGCGGCCGACGGCTTGAAGGTCGTGAACGAGCCTTGTGATGTTCCAGCCGCGCCAGCTGGGGACGCGAACGGCGGCGGCGGGTTGAGGCGGGCCCTCGGAGCCACCCCCACGTAGGCCGTTATCTCGTCCGAGCGAGCCGCTCCGCGTCGTCGAGCCTTGGTTCGGGCGAGAGCACGCTCGCCCAGGCGACGGCCGTCTCGGTCGATATCGAAGGTCAAGGTTCCAGCCGGAGGAGCATGTCGGCGATTGCCTCGGGAGCCATGGCGATGTGAAGGTGCTGCGCTTCTGTGATCGCTTCGACCGACCAGCCGAGCTCTCTCGCCTCCGCGGCCGCCTCCGTGTAGGCGTCCGAAAGCAGGAGGTATGCGCTCGGTGTCCGGTACCAACCAGTGGGGCTTGGGATCCGCTGCTCGAGGAAGGCGAAGGGGAGTCGCGGCATCTCCCGCAAGAGCGCACTGCGCAGCACCGCGTCCGGCACCAGCTCGTGCATTGCGTCCTCCCCGAACCAGCTCGACCAGGGAGGCAGGATGCCGTCGACGACCAGCGGGCGGAACTGATCAAGAAAGGCTGACGGGACGAACGCCGTCTCGCCCGCTCTCGCCGGTATCCCGGAATCGACGAAGATCAGTCCCTTCACAGGCTGGGCGACAGCGTCGGCAATGACCGGTAGAAGCAGCCCGCCACCGCTGTGGCCTACGAGAACAAGTGGCTCCGACAGTAGCCGCGTTGCATGGCGGACGGCCTCGACGCAACCTCGCCAGTCGCATGGCGGTGCACCGCCTGATCCCAGGAGCGAGGGCACCACGGCTTGACGCCCTCGCCGCTCCAGCTCGCGGGCAGCCGGCCACCACGTGCCAGGCCCGACGAGCGGGCTATGAACGAGAACGAAGACCGGCTCGCGAGCCGAACTCACACTTGGAGTAGATCAGGCTCGCTCGGGGGACGGTAAGACTCGGCGGGTCGGTCTGTCTGGGGCCGTTGCCAGCCTGGTTGTCGCCGTGCCGCGTGTGACTCGTCAGGTGACTGGCCGCTTCGTGCGTGCCTTGGGAATGATCTGTCCGCGTGTGTGCGGCGGCGCCGGTCTGGCGCCCGCTGCTGGCTTGATCAGGAGCTTGTCCGCCTCACCGGCGTGACTCATTACCGTCCTGCCGCTGCGGTTTCCCTGCATCAGACCGGCACCACCGGACCCTACGAGCGGAGTCGGAGGATCGAGTCGGATGCTTGCAGACGAGCTGGACTACGTGATCGGCGTCGACACCCACCGCGACGAGCACGCGCTCGTGGTGCTGACGGCGCCGGCCGGTGCGGTCGTTGCCGGCCGGACTGTGCGAGCGAACCCGCGTGGCTACGGTGCGGCGCTTCGCTTCGCCGAGCTGTACGCGTCCGGTGCTCGCGCCTGGGCGATCGAGGGGACAGGCAGTTACGGCGCGGGCCTCGCGCGCTCCCTGGCCAACTCGGGCGAGACGGTGCTCGAGGTCAGCCGCACGCCGCAAGCTGAACGTCGACTACGCGGCAAAGATGACACGCTCGACGCGGCGCGGACGGCGCGCGCCGCGCTCGCCAGCGAGACGCTCATGCTGCCTCGATCAGGCGAACGGCGCGAAGCGTGCGGTTGTTGCTGATTGCGCGTCGCAGCGCCGTCGACGTGCGCCGGGAGGCGCTCACGCAGCTCCGTGGCGTGATCGTCACGGCCCCCGATCGGCTCCGCGAGGAGCTGGCGGTCTGCCAGTCGGAAAGCTGCTTGACCGCTGCAGCCGCCTGCGCCGCATGAGCTCAGCGGCCGCCGATGAGCTCGCGACCAAGCTCGTCCTGCGCAGCCTCGCCCAGCGGATCGAGGCCGCCACGCTCGAAGCGAGCGAGCTCGAGCGCGAGCTCCTCGGACACGTGCGAGCGCTCGCACCAGGGCTCCTGGACGAGCCGGGCGTCGGTCCCGTCGTCGCGGCGCAACTGATCATCGCCTGGTCACACCGCGGCCGGCTGCGCTCCGAAGCCTGCTTCGCGCGCCTAGCCGGCGTCGCCCCGGTCCCCGCCTCCAGCGGCCAAACCCGGCGGCACCGGCTCAGCCGCGGCGGCGACCGCCAGCTCAACCGCGCACTGCACACGATCGTCGTGCACCGCCGCCAACACGACCCGGCGACCAAGGAATACATCGCGCGACGCATGGCCGAGGGCAAGAGCAGCCGCGACGCGACACGCCTTCTCAAGCGCTACCTCGCCCGCCACCTCTTTCGGCTATTGCAACAGCAGCCGCCGATTGCTTGACAAGTCATAGGAGCATCATTCCCGCACTCACTGTCATTCTCGGCGTTGTGGTGGCGTCCGGTGAGGATGTCTGGGCCGGTGGTGCGGTCGGCAGCTTCACGACGCTGCATCGGGGTGCCGTCGGCGACGCCAGGGGCTCGACCCGGACGCTCAACCGGGAGTTGATCTACGACTACCAGTACGCCGCGGCGGCCCGTGCCTACGGGATCGTGATCTGGATCGACGCACGCGACGCAACGGACTGTCCCGCGGTGGACGCCTACCGGCAGTCGTTGATCGACGGATCCCCGATAACCGCACCGTCCCCGCTGACCGACTGCCCGGCCGGCTTCGGCAACCTCGACAACTACAGCGGCTCCTTCCCCGACCCAACGCCCTGACACCACAGACTGCTCGCCGCGGCCGTCCAGGCACCACGAACGCCCTGGGCGGCCGCGGCCAAAGCCGACGGCGGCCGCGCGAGGTACGTGTATCGCCGCCCCTCGCCACCGGTTCTTGCCGCGAACTTTCCGCGCCACCGGTCCCTCGCCCGTTCCGTCGCCTCCGCGACGCGGCGCTTCCGGTTGATCAGATGCGCGCAGACGTCGAGCGTCACCCGGACGGACGAGTGCCCGAGCTGCTTCGAGACGTAGACGACGTCGTCGCCGTTGTCGAGCCCGATCGACGTTCTTGGCGGGCCCACCGGTCAGAGGGACTCCAACGCTGGAAAGGTCGCAGACGCGTCGGTGCGGCGTGCGTACGGTCGGTGTAGCCAACGTCGCGCCGACCGATCGGTCGGAAGCGTCAGGTCGCGCGCGGGGCGGCACCGCACGGCCCGCGCGCTAGAGCGGCTGACACTCCGCGTCCGCGAGCATCAAGTCCGTGCGCTCCTTTACTGCAGGCAGCCACACGTTGTAGAAGTCGACGTCCCGGTTCAGGTCGGCGAAGTAGCGGTTGAAGCAGGTCACGAGGCGGTCGGTCGAGTTCCAGGGCAGCCGCGACGGGTCGTGTGCCGACATGTACGTGTACACGTCGATCAGCTTTTGCGTTGGGTTCGCCGGCGCCTCGAGCGGGAAGTTCGGGTCGTTGAAGAAGACCTTGTAGTAGAGCTTCGTGCCGTAGGTGGTCTCGGCAAACGACTGACCCGGCAGAAGCGGCGTGTCGTACGGGGCGTTCGTGATCCAGATCGCCGACCCCTCGTTCAGCGACCCGACGGGCCCGCCGTTCACGCAGTTGAAGGAATGGAACGACTCGTGCATGAGCACGGCGCGGGCATCCTGATCCGAGAGACCGCCCCACGCATCCGGGCCCAGGAAGACGTGGTTGCACGTGCCGAAGAAGCCGCCGCCGGTCAACTCGACGAACGTGTAGCTCCAGATCTCCGTGTAGAACCCGAGCTCGGGGACGGCCAGCACGGCGCGAAAGACGCGAAGCATCTTGTCCCTCGCCTCGCCGGTCGCGTTCGTGTCGAGCAAGACGGCGGCGAGCTGATCGCGGTGGGCCTGGTCGAGGGCGGCAACCTCGTGGTTGATCGTGGTGATCGAGCGATCCGCGGCCCACGTTCGAATCGCGGCTCGATCGCCCGAGTCGATCAGCGACGTCAGCGTGGGCTGGATCCCCCTGCCACTCATCTTCACAGTCCGGCTGTAAACCAGCGCTCCGTCCGCGTCACGTGCGCTCACGTCGAGCGCGCCCGTCTGCCATCCGGCAAAGGTCGGAGACGGGTCAGCAAAGAAGTCGACGATGTGGGTGCAGCTTTCCCCGGGCTCAACTCGCGTGGGCTCGAAGATCACACACGTGGAGCCGGTTTGGCCCGGGCTGAAGGTGTCTGGCACGGCAGTTCCCGTCACGGACACGAACAGCGGCTCGGAGCTCGTATTGGTGATAGTCAAGGTCAACGTCGTGGTCGAGCCGAAGGGCTGCGATCCGAACTTGAGGTGTTGGGGCGTGAGGTCGAGGGCAGGCTTCGCGGCTAGCGCCGGCGACGCCAGTGCCAAAACGACGAAGACCACAGGCAGCAGTCGCTTCAGCGCTCTGCCGCAGTTGCTAAGCGTTCTGCCTCCCTTGCTAAGCGATCTCCGCCGCTGCGATCCCCGCTGCGATCGTATCTCGTCGGAGTTTGCGAGACAACCGTGCTTGGCGCGCTGGGCCCAGAGTTTCGCTCTTTCGCCAACTTGAAGGACCGACGTGCAGCGGCTCGAAGCGGCCCGACGAATCCCGAGCGAGCTGTGGGTCGAGGCGGTCGAGCTCGATTGGAGTCCGAACTAGGCGCCCCACGCCAGGCTCAGTTGGGCGGTTCGTCGCGAAGTCGACTGGCAGCGGGGAGCGGTAGGAGTCACGAAGTACGTCCGGTGAACCGTCTACACCTGGGGTGCTTGGGTTCAGGTGGCGGTCAACGGGCGCCAAAGTCGCGGGCAGTGAAGCCCGATGTCCGACTGCGCGCGCTCGCCGCCTTCCTTGTGATCGTGGCGCTGGCCGCTCTTGTGATCGGCGGCCATGACTTGCGCCTCTCGCCGGTGAGCTTCGGTGTAACAGGCTCGGCGGCTGCGCTGGTCGCCTTCTCCGTCGTGCTCGTCCTTGCTGCGAGGGAACTCGTTCGGCTTGGGCAGAACCGTGCTGGGCCCATTGATCTGACGCAGGCAGCGGCGCGGCCGCCTTTTGCCAACCGACCGTGCCCGCGAGTCGTCCAGATCGCATTGGTCGCGACGATGGTCGTCGGCGTCTACGTCTTCGTTTCTGCGTTAAGGGCGTCGAGCGATCAGGGCGCGATTGTCTTAGCGGTGGGTCTTGTGCTGGCCTGGGTTCCACTCGCTGGTTGGTTCTATATTCGGCGGCAGCGGCGATTCAAATTTGCACGTTTCGGTGGTATTGCGCTCGGCCTAGTCACCACGATCGTGGGCGTATCGGAGTTCTGGTTTCAGAACCAGTACGTCCCCTCGCGCGCCGGACGCGCCGTCGCACTTGTTGCCGACATCAAGCGTGTCGGGACTAAGGGCGACGAGGACATCATCCGCGCCACCATCGACTACAAGGACATCGGCCGGAGTGTTCAGGCGATCGGATCGACGTACACGCTCACAGGGTCTCGCGTGATTCGGTGTGCTCGTAGCGCAACAGCACAGCGAGTCGGCTCGTATTTCCGCGGTGCCCTCACCGATCCTCAACGCACCCGCTTCATGGCCGACGTCTGGGAGACGCGCCCGGCAAACGTCCTTGCGGCCGGCAAGTTCGTCCGCGATGGCAAACGCCTAGACCCTGACGTCCCGGCCAGGAGCAACTTCGTCTTCCTCGTGCCACGACGCCGCTATCAACTTCTACGCTTCCGCGCCCAGCTGTTCGCAGTCCCCGCCTCGATCCCCCTCGGGCGCCGAGCGCTGCCCCAGTACTTCACGCTCCCCAACGACAACAACGTCTACGGGGTGTGGCACATCGATGACGACAGCTGGTTGCACGACCTCATCTCGGGGCGGGACCGGTGGGTCCTGCTGCGCTATGAATTGGTGACCCCCGGGCGGGAAAACACCACCACGGTCTCCCCGGACCTACGTGTCACGGCAGTTTTCCCCGCACCACGCTGGGCCGAGGGATCCCCGAGTGCGACCTACATCAGAAGGCAATTCGCGCAGCCGACAAGGAACTTTGCGGACAACGCGGGAGAAGCATTCGCAGACAGCGAGCTAGCCCTCGGCGGCGCGACGGAACCAAGCGGAAGCGATCTCGGCCCACGATCCTGTGAAACCACTCGGTAGGCGGCCAGCAGCCGAGTGCCTACCGAAGAAGACGCGCGCCCGCAAGGCGATCATCGCCGCGCGGACGAAGTTCGAGACTAGCTGCGGGCAGCCGACGAATGAGTGGCAGCCGCTTGGAGCCGTCGCCAAGATCAGCGGCGTCGGCTTTTCCGACATCCCGCACACGCAGAAGCCGCACGCGGACAACTTCGCCGAACTGCATCTTGGTCCAGGCTCGTCGGCACGGTCATCCCAAGCTCGCGGCAGGCACCAGAAAGAACTTGAACAGCGAGCCGACGGAACGGCGTCCGCAGCGCGCCCGCCGCTGCAAGCAGCAGCTCGACCTGCTCGTGCCTGAGCGCGTGCTCGCGTCGCGTTCGCGACACCCAGCGGCGGATCGCCCGCTCGAAACGGGGATCATTCTCCACTTCGTAGAGCAGACAAAGCGCGAGCGCGTCCGAGAGTGACAGAGCCCCAAGCTCTCGAGCCGCGGTCTCGGCGGCGAACAGCTGGCGACGCTGGATCGCGCGCTGGAAGCGGCCGTGTGCTGTCCCCTGCGACGTCATGATGGTCGGCCGCTGGGGCGACGGCGACTCAGATCATAGGGCGGCGCTCAGACCGACGATGGCACTGGCGTGAACCGCCGCGCCTCCAATGCCGGCCAGGCGCGGGAGAGCGTCAGGTGCCGGGTCGAGGTTGTAGCTGCAGGCGTCGGGGACAGAGAATCATCGGCCGTGGCTATGAACGAGCCGCTACGCCTTGACCCCCAAACCCGGCGCTGGCTCAAGCTGGAGGTGAGTCGACGCCGGAAGGAGAGGGAGCTACACGTCGGTCGGCCTGTCCTCTATCGCTCAGAACAAGCAGACGGCGCGGTGACGCGCTGGAGGCGGGGATCGCGTTCCCGGCGGCGGTAACGCTCGTTGCGGAGGGCGGGCCCGAGCCGCTCCGCGCTGAGCTGGCGGCGTTTCATACGCGGCTGCGCGCCGGTGGCCTCGCAGCAGCGCTCGCCGGGCTGGGCGAGCGGGGTGAGCGGACGAACGACACGATCGCGCTGCTCTTGCGCGCGGGGCTGCTCGAGCTGCCGACGGGCGGGCTGGCGCCGGTGCTGCGCGAGTTGGCGGAGGTTCTGTCGGAGCGGTTCGAGGCGCGCGAGACTGCGCGCTCGCGCGCATCGACGCTGCAGCTCGAGGCAGCAGTGCTCGCGCTCAGCCCGATCGCGCTGCTGCTGCTCGTCGGCGCCGCTTCGCCCGGCTACCTCGATGCCTACCGGACCGCCGGCGGAACGGTCGTCGCCGCGATCGGTGCGCTGCTGATCTTCGGCTGCTACCTGCTGATGCGCAGGCTCGGCCGCGTCCCCGAGCCACGCCGGACGGGGGTGCGCCGGTGAACGGGCTGCTCGCCCTGTCGACCTTCTGCCTGCTCGCCGGCGGGCTCCTGCTCGCGCACTTCTACCTCGGCCGCCGCCGGCCCGCACTCTCTGTACGGCTCGCGCGGGCGCAAGGAGCCGCCGTCGCCGGCTGGTCGCAGGGCTGGCCGTTCCGGATCGAGCCGCCGGCCGCGCTCGCGCGGATAATCGAGTCGTATCGGCGCGACCTTCGCCGCGCCGGCAGTGCAAGACGCTGCCGCGCTACCTCGCGGAGAAGGCGCTGCTGGCGGTCGCGACCCCGCTGGTGCCGCTGCTCCCGTACGCGGCCGCGGTCGGACGCTTGCCCTCCGCGGGTATCGCGCTGTTGTTCGCGATCGCCGGCTTTTTCGTGCCCGATCTGATCTTGCGCGCGGAGGTGAAGCGCCGGCGCGAGGCGATCTTCCTCGACCTGGCGGAGGCGATCTCGGTGCTCGCGCTGGCGCTGCGCGCGGGCCAGTCGCTGCGCCAGGCGCTCGAGCTGGCCGCGCGCGATACCGCCGGTCCGCTCGGTGCGGAGTTGCAGCGGGCGCTCTCGCTGGCGCGCCGGGAGCGTGGGCTTGGCGAGCGTGAGGCGCTGGTGCGGGTCGCGCGCGAGGCGGGCGAGCCGACGTTCGCCCGCTTCGCCGAGTTGCTGGCGGCGAAGGAGAGCCCGTGCGGTAAAGAAATTCGATTCCGGTCGGGGCGGCGTGTTGGTGATCCCGGTCGAGCAGGTTCAGACTGGGCGTTCGTGCTGATGTGTGTGCTGTATCGGCTCCTTTGCTGGGTTGTCGGCGTGCTCGCCCGCGGCGGTGGTGAGCGGGAGCTTGAGATCGTTGTGCTGCGCCACCAGTTGGCGATCCTCAGGCGCGGAGGGAAGCGGCCGCGGTACACGACCGCCGACCGGGCGTTGCTGGCCGCGGCCAGCCGCCTGCTCCCGCCCGAGACTTTGCGGTCGGCCCGCAGACGCTTCGCCGCTGGCACCGAGCGCTGCTTGAGGGAGGTCACCGAGCCCGCCGTCGCCGGCCCGGTCGTCCCCCGCTCGCTGCCGAGCCGCGCAGCTTGATCACTCGGCTGGCGCGGGAGAACCCGAGGTGGGGCTACATGCGCATCCAGGGTGAGTTGCTGAAACTCGGGATCGGCGTGTCGCCCACGACGATCGCGACCGTGGGGTCTGTCCGATTCTCTGTGTAGGCAGGGCCTGACTTGAGTCGTGTCCGCCGCTCGGGAATTCCCGAGCGGCGGGCCGGCCGGAAAGGAAGGCCAGCTTGCCCGATGAGTTCCCCGATAGGAGACTGCCGGCGATCG
>WNFU01004074.1_pt1 | contig 18870 bp, 22 predicted proteins | sample 5400121 | NCBI WGS metagenome assembly WNFU01 (sample SAMN13153360, study PRJNA577476) | soil metagenome | isolation source: 100 cm soil or saprolite under grassland replicate 1 | place: USA:California | collected 2016-06-15 | reverse complement strand
CGCGGCACGCCGTCGAAAGACTCCGACGCCTCGCGCGGCGGCGCCGCGTCGCCGAGATGAAGAAGGCTCGGCTCAGTTCCGGCGGCGCCGTGAAGGCGCCGAGCAAGTAACCCTCAGGACAGGGTCAGGAGCTCCTTGGCGCTGCCCGTCATGAGCTGTCGCATCTCGACTTCTGTCATCCCGTAGATCATGGCACGAAGAGCCGCGCGAAGTGGTTGTCCACCACTTCGCCCTGCGGGCCGACCGTGAAGTTCGACGTGATGAGGCCCTGCGCGCCCGCGAGCGCCCCCTCGCCCCCGGTGACCTCCCACAGGACGGCGCCCCGCTGGAGTCCAGCTTGCGGACTCGCACCGAGGATGCCCCGGCCGACGGTCCTGAACGAGACCCGGCCCGCGTCCCCGTATCGGATGCTTCCGGACTCGACGAAGGCCCCCTCACCCACGATTTCGACCTCGGACTCGAAGCTTGCGGACCCTCCGCCAGTCGACGTTTCGATGCTCCCCTGAATCCCGTCAGGCTTCAGGACGCTCCGGAGGGTCTGGCTGGCGGCGGAGGTCCTGGCTTGCAGTTTCTTGTCCGAGCCGGCGACTGGCGCGGCGCTGCCTCTGAACTCTAGCGCGAAGACGAGTTCCTTCATGGCCTGTCCTCCTGCGGTTAGGACATCTCGGAGATCGCCCAGGGACGTGATCGGATTCTAGGGACGGTGGTCAGGGCAGTCAAGAGCACGACCACGTGCTTCCTTTGTGATTCTCGCACCCGTATAGTTCTCGTGCCCGCGACGTGACCATGCGGGCGGCCCACGGAGGAATGGGATGTTCAAGGCCACCAGAGAGGAGACGGGCATGATCATCGACGACATCCTGGCGATCCGCGAGCGCTGGCACACCAAGAACCATCCGTTCTTCCGCGCCTTCGCCGAGGGCACGCTGCCGTTGCGCGCGATGGGCGTCTACAAAGCGATGCACTGGAAGTTCGTGCAGCACGGCCTCGCGAGCTTCGGCATTCTCTACGCGCGCACGATCGCCCACGAGGACGTGCGCAAGGCGATCGCCGAGAACATCGCCGAGGAGGAAGGCTTCAAGGCGATCCCGCGCGCGGGGCACGTGCCGCACGACCACAGCGAGCTCATCTTCCGGTTCTGTAGGACCGCGGGCCTGTCCGAGGCCGACGTGCGCGCCATCAAGCTGACGCCGGCCTGGTGGGCGCGCGCGCTCCACTACTATCAGACGGCGGTGCAGGAGCCGATCGGCGTCGTGCTCGCGATGCAGAGCACGCAGGAGGGCCAGCAACCCGCGCTCAACACAGAGGTGGTCCTTCCGGCCTTCGCGAAGCACTACGGCTATCCGGCGGGCTCGCCCGAGATCGAGTTCTTCACCGAGCACGCCGAAGCGGACGTCGAGCACAGTCAGCGTCAGGCGACGCTCTGCGCCAAGTATCTCGACAGCGACGCGGCGAAGGCTCGCGCGCTCGAGGTGGCGGAACAGGCCTGCATGCTACGCTGGGCCTCGATCACCGATCTCTACCGCCGCGAGTATCTGGGCGAGAAGGAGATCCTGCCGTCTGGCGTAGACTGAGCCCCCGAGAGGAGATGCCGGTGACGCGTTCGAGAGCGCTCCTGGTGGGCATCACCATCGTCACGCTGGCGACCGGCCCGGCAGCGCCCCGCGGCGCGTCGGGCGGGGCGATCAAGGGCACGGTCGTGCTGAAGGGGGCGACGCCGGAGCTGCGGAAGCTTGCCGTGACGATCGATCAGTACGTGTGCGGAAAGGAGAAGAACCCGGAGGATCTCGTCCTGTCGCCTCAAGGGGGCATCCGCAACGCCGTCGTCTGGCTCGACAAGCCGCCGGCGACGGCGACCGCCGAGGCGCTGCCGTCCACGACCGCCATGGATCAGAAGGAGTGCATGTTCGCGCCCCGCGTCGTCATCGTGCCGACGGGCGGCCGGATCGACTTCCTGAACAGCGATCGCCTCCTGCACAACCTCCACAGCACCCCGAACACCAACCCGCCCTTCAACCGGACGCAGCCCAAGGGACGGACCATCGCCATCACGTTCGCTCAGCCGGAGATCATTCGCGTGACCTGCGACCTCCATTCCTGGATGCGCGGGTGGGTCGTGGTGGCGGAGCATCCCTTCTACGTGATGACCGACGCCGCCGGAGAGTTCACGCTGCGAGGGCTCCCGCCCGGGCGCTACACCTTGAAGGCATGGCAGGAGCGGCTCGGCACGATCTCGAAGGAGATCGTGGTGGGCGACCAGGACCCGACCGCCGTCACGCTGGAGATGCCCACCCGCTAGCCGCGCGGGGGGTCACCATGCGCCGCGCGTCGGCCACCGAGCGAATGCCGCCGCCCGTGGTGACGTTGCTCGCCTCGCCGCTGGGCGCCCTCGTACGGGCGGTGGCGCGGATCCGCGCGTCGGTCCACGTCAAGCTCCTCGCCGGCTTCCTCCTCATCACCCTCCTCTTCATCGCGATGACCGCGGTGAGCCTCCGGACCCTCACCGAGACCGCCCGCCAGACGAACCTCCTCGACGAGGCCCACGAGCGCGTCGGCTGGTCGCGGCAGATCGAGCACGCGCTCGCGATGCAGATGCACTTCACCGCCATGGCGCTCCTGTCCAAGGATGACGGCATCGTGGCGCGGATCCTTCGGGAGAACAACCGGTTCAACGATACGCTCGCCCGCCTCGAGAAGGCGGCGCCGGCCGAGGAGCGCGCACTCATCCAGGCCATTCGCGGGTCGCAGGACGACGCGATGGCGACCGTCGCCGACATCGCCAACGCCGTCCGCGACGGGCGACTCGCGGACGCCATGACGGCGCTGCGGACACGCCAGGAGCCGCTCTACGCGAAGATCGAGACGCTGGTCGGCTCGCTCGTCGCCGCCGAGGAGACCCGGATGGCCAGCCTCCGGGTCAGCATCGCGGCGGCCAGCCATTACTCTCTGCGGGTGATGGCGGGCTTCGCGGTCGCCTCCATCGTTCTGGCGCTGCTAGGCGGGTTCGTGATCTCGTGGTCGTTCATCCTGCCCGTGCGGGAGGCGCACGGCTTTCTGAGCGAGGTCGCCGAGGGGCGGTTCGGGGGCACGATCGTCGTGCCGAACCGCGACGAGTTCGGCGCGCTCGCCGAGCACATGAACTGGATGAGCCGCGAGCTCCGCCGGCTCGACGACGAGCAGCGGGTGGCGGCGGAGACGCTCCGCAGCCTGAACGACCGCCTGGCGCTCGCCAGTCGGGCCAAGTCGGAATTCCTGGCGAACATGAGCCACGAGCTGCGCACACCGCTCAACGCAATCCTCGGCTTCACCGAGATCATGCTCGACGAGCTCTACGGCGAGGTGCCACCCACCCTGCGCGAGCCGCTCGTCGACATCCAGACGAACGGCCGACACCTGCTCCGCCTCATCAACGACGTGCTCGACCTGTCCAAGATCGAAGCGGGACGGCTGGAGCTCGGCGTCGGCGAGTACTCGGTGCAGGAGATCGTCGAAGTCGTCCACGCGTCCCTGAAATCGCTGGCCCTCGAGAAGGGTCTCGCGTTCACCGCGGGGGTGTCGCCCGACATCCCGCCGGCCTGGGGGGACGGCCGGCGCATCACGCAATGCCTCATGAACCTCGCCGGCAACGCGCTGAAGTTCACGCGCCAGGGCCGGGTCGACATCGAGGTGCGTCTCGACGGCGAGTGGCTCGTGTATCGCGTCAGCGACACCGGCATCGGCATTCCCAAGGACGAGGTCGAGAACATCTTCGCCGAGTTTCGTCAGGTCGACACCACGGTCACCCGGGAATACGGCGGCACCGGGCTCGGGCTCAGCATCACGAAGCGGCTGGTCGAGCTGCACGGCGGGCGCATCGGGGTCGAAAGCGAGCTCGGCAAGGGATCGCGGTTCTTCTTCACGGTGCCCCTGCGTATGGACGGAGGGCGTGCATGAGAGATCGGACGGTCCTCCACATCGAGGACAACGAGTACAATCGGAAGATCGTGAGGCAGCTCTTGAGCCGGACGCCGTACCGGCTGCTGGAGGCCGCGGACGGCGAGGAGGGGGTCGCGGTCGCGCAGCGCGAGCTGCCCGATCTCATTCTGATGGACGTCCAGCTGCCCAAGCTATCCGGGCTCGACGCGACCCGCCTGCTGCGCGCGGATCCGCGCACCGCACACATCCCGCTGGTGGTCGTGACCTCGTTCGCCCTGAGCGGTGACGACCGGCGCGCGATGGACGCCGGCGCCTCGGCCTACCTGGCCAAGCCGTACAGCCCGCGCGACCTGCTGGCGCTGATCCACAAGTTTCTCCCCGAGAACTGACCCTCGAGGCTGTGCGAGAGGAGAGGATCCATGAAATACGGAAAGACGTCGGCGCTCGCCGCCGTGGCCGCCCTCGTCCTGGTCCCGGGCACCGCGCGGGTGAGCGCGCAGAGCCAGGCCGAGCAGTTCACGCCGGAATACCGTGAGGTTCGCCGGTCGTACGACGAGAAGCACACACCCAAGATCGAGGCGCCGGACTCGGTGAAGCGGGGGCAGTGGTTCGAGGTCACGGTCACCGTGGGCGCTGGCTCCATCCACCCGTCGCTGGCCGAGCACTTCGTCCGCTACATCGCGCTCTACAAGGACAGCGCCGAGATCGCGCGCGTGTATCTGCATCCCGTATTCTCTTACCCGAAGGCCGTCTTCACCATCGCGCTCGACGAGGGCGGCACGTTGCGGGCGGTCGCCGAGCCCACGCATTCGGCGGGCTGGGAGAGCGCGAAGAAGATCACCGTCACCCGCTAGGCCCCAGGTGAGGACTCCGCCGCGCGTCCTGGTCGCCGACGACAACCCCGCCAATGTCCGCATCTTGAAAATGCGCCTCGCGGCCGACGGCTACGACGTCGTCACCGCCGGCGACGGGGAGGAGGCGCTCGCGGTCGCCCGCGACGCGCAGCCCGACCTGATCCTGCTCGACGTCATGATGCCGAAGGTCGACGGCATCGAGGTCTGCCGCCGGTTGAAGAAGATCCATGATGCCTCCTTCACGCCGATCATCCTCGTGACCGCGATGACGGACGCGAAGGACATCGTCGCCGGACTCGAGGCGGGGGCCGACGAGTACCTCACGAAGCCGGTGGACCACGCCGCGCTCTCCGCGCGGGTCCGCTCAATGTTGAGAATCAAGGCGCTCCACGACACGGTCACCGCCCAGGCCGAGGAGATCGCCCGCTGGAACACGACCCTCGAGCGGCGGGTGACCGAGCAGGTGCGGGAGCTGGAGCAAATGAGCCGGCTGAAGCGGTTCTTCTCACCGCAGCTCGCGGACGCGATCGTCGCCGGCGGCGCCACGGACCCGCTCCGACCGCACCGGCGGGAGATCAGCGTGGTCTTCCTCGATCTGCGCGGCTTCACCGCCTTCGCGGAGATGTCCGAGCCCGAAGAGGTCTCGGATGTCCTGGGCGTCTACCACGCCGAGATGGGGCACCTCATCCTGGAGCACGAGGGCACGCTCGAGCGATTCACCGGCGACGGCATGATGATCTTCTTCAACGATCCGGTGCCGGTCGCGAATCCGGAGGAGCGCGCGGTCCGCATGGCCTCGGCCATGCGAGCCAGGATCCGCGTGCTCGGCGCCGAATGGCGCCGGCGGGGCTACGACCTCGACTTCAGCATGGGGATCGCGAAGGGCTATGCGACGATCGGCGCGATCGGCTTCGAGGGACGGCAGGATTACGCGGCCATCGGCAGCGTCACCAACCTCGCCTCTCGCCTGTGCGCCGAGGCATCGCCGGATCAGATTCTCATCAGCCAGCGGATCCACGCCGTGGTGACCGACCTCGTGAAGGTCAAGGAAGTCGGTCCGCTCCAACTCAAGGGGTTCCACCGTCCGATCGTGGCCTACGAAGTCGTCGATCTGAAGGAGCGCTCACCATGATTGTCCCCCTCACGCTGGCCGATTTCCTGGAGCGCGCCGAGCTGATCTACGGCAGCCGCGTCGCCGTCGTCGACGAGCCGAATCCGCCCGGCGGTGGGCTCGGGCGCATCACCTACGCGCGCTTCGCGGACATGTGCCGGAGCCTCGCGGCGGCCCTCGACGACCTCGGCGTGGCCGAGGGCGAGCGGGTGGCCATCGTCTCGCCCAATGCCGGGCGCTTTCTGGTGAGCCTCTTCGGCGTGAGCGTCTACGGCCGCGTCCTGGTGCCGGTGAACTTCCGTCTCAACGCCGACGAGATCCGCTACATCATCGAGCACTCGGGATCGACGGTCGCGCTCATCGACCCCGAGATGGAAGAGACCGTCCGTTCCATTCCCGTGAAGCACCGCTTCGTCCTGGGCTCGGCGACGGATGCCCAGCTCTTCGGGCGCGCCCAGGCCCGCCCGCGCCGGCACGTGAGCGACGAGAACGCCACGGTCTCCATCAACTATACGTCCGGGACCACCGCGCGCCCCAAGGGCGTCCAGCTCACGCACCGGGGCTGCTGGCTCAACGCCGTCACGTTCGGCTGGCACGTGGGCGTGTGCGACCGCGACGTGTACTTGCACACGCTGCCCACGTTCCATTGCAACGGGTGGGGCATGCCTTACGGCGTCACCGCCATGGGAGCACGCCACGTCATCATTCGGAAAATCGACGGCGAGGAAATCCTCAAGCGCGTGGAGACGGAGGGCGTGACGCTGTTCAACTGCGCCCCCGCGGTGATCGCCACCGTGCTCGACGCGGCGACGGCCCGGCGTCAGCGCGGTGAGCCGGTGCCCGGCGGCGGCCGCGTGCGCGTGGTCGTGGCCGGCGCCCCGCCGCCCTCGAAGACCATCGAGCGCGTGGAGGCGGAGCTCGGCTGGGAGTTCATCCAGATCTACGGCCTCACCGAGACCTCACCGCTCCTCACGATCAACCGGGCGCCCGCGGAGTGGGACGCGCTCGACCGCGGAGAACGCGCGCGTCGACTGGCGCGCGCGGGCGTGCCGGCGGTGGGCGTCCGCATCGCCGTGGACGAAACAGGCGAGATCCTCGCCCGCTCGAACCACGTCTACGAAGGCTACTGGAACCAGCCGGAGGAGACGGCCAAGGCCATCGTCGAGGGCTGGTTCCACACCGGCGACGGCGGCCGCGCCGACGAAGCCTTCATCGTCATCGAGGATCGGAAGAAGGACGTCATCATCACCGGGGGGGAGAACGTCTCGTCCATCGAGGTGGAAGACTGCCTCTTCCAGCACGCGGCCGTGCTGGAGACGGCGGTGATCGGGGTCCCCGACGAGCGGTGGGGCGAAACGATCAAGGCCCTGGTGGTCCTCCGCCCGGGTCACGCAGTAGCCGAGCGCGCGCTGATCGATTTCTGCCGGAGCCGCCTGGCGCACTTCAAGTGCCCGACCTCGGTGGAGTTCCGGGACGCGCTCTCGCGGACGGCCACGGGCAAGCTCCAGAAGTTCAAGCTGCGCGAGCCCTACTGGGTCGGCCGCGACCGCCGCGTGAGCTGACGGCCTCCGTCATCAGATCACGGCGTCGCGCCGCAGCCGCTCGATCTCCTCCGCCGCGTACCCGGCCTCATGCAGGATCTCGTCGGTGTGCTCGCCGAGGGTCGGCGGCTCACGGTCGAGCCCGGGGCTGCCGTGCGCGAGCCGAAACCCGGCGCCGACGAGCCGCATCGGCCCGTAGCGCGAATCGATCGTCTGGAGCACGTCGCGGTGCTCGAGCTGCGGGTGGCGGACGATCTCGTCGATCGTCCAGATGGAGCCGCACGGCACGTCGGCGGCCGTCAGCCGCACCTCCCAGCTCTTGGGATTGTCGGTCGCCAGCGCGGTCTCGATGATCTCGCGCAGCGCCGGCTCGTTCGCGGTGCGGGCGGGCCAGTCCTTGAACCGCGGATCGTCGAGTGCGTCGGCGCACCCGAGCGTGCGCATGAGGCTCGCGAATTGCTTCTCGGTGAGCACCGCCAGGACGATGTAGCCGTCGCGCGCCCGGAACCGGCTCGCGGTCGGTTTGCGGCTCACCGAGCCGTTGCCGATCTGACGCTGCTCGATGCCCGCCACGGTGTACTCGGAGACCGGCCCAGGGATGAAGGCGAGCGCCGCGTCCAGCATCGCGACATCCACGAGCTGCCCCCGCCCGGTGTGCGTCCGCTGGTAGAGCGCGCTGGCGACGGCCAGCGCCGCCGTCACACCGCCGATCGTGTCGCAGATCGCGAACCCCGCGCGTGTCGGGCCACTGGCGGGCTCGCCGGTGATCGACATGATCCCCGACATCGCCTGCAGCTTGCCGTCGAAGGCGGCCGTCGTCCGCTCGGGCCCGGTCTGGCCGAAGCCCGAGACCGCGCAGTAGATGAGCCGTGGATGGACGGCCGACAGCGCCTCGTAGCCGAGCCCGAGCCGGTCCATGACGCCCCCGCGGAAATTTTCCCAGACCACGTCGGCGCCGATCACCAGCCGCTTGACGATCTCCACCGCCTCCGGTCGCCGGAGGTCGAGCGTGATGCTGCGCTTGTTGCCGTTCACCGCCAGGAAGGACGGCGCCATCTTCCGCTCCGCCCACACCCTGTCGGCGAGCTGCCCGCGCGTGTCGTCGCCCTCGCGCGACTCGATCTTCACCACGTCGGCGCCCAGAAGCGCGAGCTGGTAGCTTCCGTACGGCCCCGCGAGATAGCGGGTGAAGTCGAGAATGCGGACGCCCGCGAACGGCTTGCTCATGACGCCTGGCGCTTGGCCCGGGCGACGGTCTTCACCTCGTCGAACTCCTTCCGACGCTCGGCGATCCGTTCCGGGGAGAGCTTCGTGAGGTCGAGGTAGTCGAGCTTCCAGGACCCGTCGGCGTTCCAGCGGAGCGGCGACTGTAGCGTGGTCCGGGCGGCCGGCGCGCTCTCGAGGACCCGCAGGGCGAGCGCGAGCGTCTGCGCCTGGGACTCGACGTCGAACGGCCGGCCGGCCGAGTTCCCGAGCGGGAAGTCACTGAACAGAAAGCGCGGGACTCCACAATGCTCGACGATGTCCTTCGCGCAGCCCATGATCACGGTCGAGATCCCGTGCGCTTCGAGGTGCCGGGCGGCCAGACTCACGGTCTGGTGACACACGGGTCAGCTGGGCACGAGCACGGCGGCATCGACTCCGTCCTCGCGGCAGCGGCGCAGGAGCTCCGGGCAGTCGGTCTCGGTCGTCACCCGGTGGCTGCGGTTCGTCGGCGCACCGTGCAGGCGCGGGCCAAGCGCCCCGATCCGCCCCGCCGCCGCCGCGTCCTTCATACGCGCCAGCGGTACGTAGCTGTTGATGTCCGCGGCCGACGTGTGCAGGCGGTCGTAGCCGACATGCGAGATTCTCAGATCGGGCACGCTCTCGGTGGAGGCGGAGTACACCTGGTAGAACTTGGCGGTGGCGTTGTAGGCTGCGCCGGGTCCTTGATCGCCGAGCTCCGGCTGGAACGGCGCCGCGGTCGTGATCAGCGCGACCCGGGCCCGGCTGAGCGGCGTCCTGAGCGGCGTGAATGGAACCTCGGCGAAGTGCGCCCAGCGGTACGGGCTGTAGCCGAGCGCGAGATAGTAGTCGCGCGTCCGCTGCATGTACGGGATCGGGACGTCGTGCTCCGCCGCGAACACTGCGTTTGTCTCAGGGGCTGTCGTCGTCATCGCGGGCGTTCCTCCGTCGACGCGGCGCCACGTGCCCGGCGGGGCCGAGCGCTGTGGTCGCGCCGCCCCAGTCTAGCCCGCGTCGCCCCCGGCGTCCACGCCGCCGATGCCCCTCGAGCTCTCGTGCCGCCCGCGACGTCTGTGCTAACCTTCGCGTGATCGTGAAACGGATCGTGCGGACGCAGCGGTCGGCGCAGTGGCCAGTTTCTCTCGGTGCCTCCGATCAGCGCGCCGGCTGACCGGACTCACCCGCGGTGATGCGGTGGCGCGATATCCCGGCGGCGATCGCCGCGGCGGGACGAAACTACGTGTGCGGGAGAGTGTCGCGAGCGTTCACGCTCCGCGTGATCGGGCCACTGACGAACGGGGGCTTCGCCGTGGGGACGACGCTGGCCATCGCCTGCCTGCCGACCTCGTACGACGTCCGTCACGCGTGGGTCTCGTCGCTGGCGTCGGCGCGAACCAACCCGTCCGGGTACTTCTACCTCGGCACAACGCTCATGGTCGTCGCGGTGCTGCTCGTGCCGCTTCCCGGCCATCTGTCTCGACAATTCAGACCGCGTGGCCGGGCGAGTGTCGCGGGGTCGCTCCTGCTCTGGGTCGGGATTGTCGGCCTGTTTCTCCTCAGCGTCGAGACGACCGTCTTCCCGAATCCCGGCCGGACCCGTTTCGTCCATCAACTGTTTACCGCCATCACGCTCATCTTCTTGACGCTGGGCTTTCTCTCCTTCGCCGCCCTGTCGGCCGTTCGGGCCTGGATCACGCGCGCGGAGCTGTTGCCCGCGTCCCTCGCGTGTGCGGTGTTGTCGATCCCGGCCATCGGCGCCGGTCTGACCCATCTGACAAGACTCGGCATGGAAGCGCTCGGGTCGAGCGCCCTGCGAGCGGGGAAGCTCGAGACGCCGTTCTTCCTGACGCTTGTGTTCTGGGAGTGGGCGGCGGTGATCGCGCTCTTCGTCGGCGGCTATCTGACCGCCTGGGCCGCGCCCCGGGATGTTTCTAGTCCGCCGCCCTAATGGGCGAGTGGATCGGGGCGCAGCTGGAAGTGCACGACCAGCGGGCTGGACAGAGTCTTACCGGGCGCGCCGGGACTGGGCGCGTCGATGCCCTCGATGTGCATGGGCGTTCGATTGCCCGAGGTCACCCACAGTCCCCTGCCCTTCCAGCCGGCCTTCGGATCGTCGACGCGGCCGTCCACGCCTTTGGCGAAGAAGCCCATCGGATACGGGACGCGCAGCTGGACGACCTTCCCATACGTCAACGCGTACAGCGAATCCGAGAAATTGCCGGTCCCGATGGGCGTGTCGGGACCCAAACCCAGGATGTCGTGCTGGTCCACCCAGCTGTAGTAGGGGCCTTCGGCGGCGCCGTCTCTGCCCGCAAATGACGGCCCCGGGAGCGGATAGAACGTCCAGCCTTCAGGGCACAGGGTGCCTTCCGCGGCCCCGGGTCCATTGAGGCGTCCCTTGCATCGGCGACGGTCGAAGCTGGCGATGTGACCACTCGCCAGTGTCACCCACGCCACGCCATGGCGGTCGACGTCGAACCCACGCATTCCGTATCCGGGCGACGGGACCTTGTAGACTTCCGCCAGCGCGGTCTCCGGCGGATTTGGTCCCGGCTGTAGCCGCAGGACGTACCCGGGGTGGCCGATGTTCGACCCCCAGATCGAACCGTCAGCCGGGCTGTACGCGATGCCGTAGAAGCCGAGCCCGGTCCGCTTGTCCTTGGTGGAATCCTCCGGCTGGTTGGGCTCGACATAGGCGTCGCGCTTGCCGTTGCCATTGGTATCGACGACGAGTGGCGTCCAGCCCTGCGCCTTCCCCGCGTCGCGAGTCTCCCAGAACATCTTGGTGTTGACCCAGCCGACGATGGCGAGCTCGTTTTGGAGGTTGTTGCTGAGCCACAGGGTGTTGTTGGCATCCTCGGCAAAATTCAAGTGGTGCGTGCCAAAGCACGTGTCGATGAACGTGAACTGCTTGCTCTTCGGGTCATACACCGTGACCTGGCGGGAGTTCTGAACGAAGCCATCCGGGGTTCTCGTGAGTGGGTAACCCTTCGCCGACGGATGGCCCGACGCTGCCGCGCAGTACGCCGGTGGATTCTTGGGCGAGCGGATTTGCGCCGTGTAGTAGACCCGCCCGGCCTGATCCATCATCGGGTTGTGCGCGTTGACCCGCGAATCCCACACTTGTTCCGTGCCGAAGTACGGCGACGGCGCCACGACCGGGTTCGCCAGCGCCGAGCTGGGGGCGTCCTGATCGCGGATTGGCACCTTCATGGTGGTCTTGGTCACCTTGACCGGGTCCAGGATCGGCAGGTGATCCGTGCTCAGCTCGCCAGCGCCATAGATCGAGCCGAAGGCGTTGACCGTGGGTTTCCGCCGGTCGGTGACGGTCAGGTCGTGAATGTAGTACTTGGGGGACAACCAGTCGTACACGGTCACCACGATGTTGCGCTCCACCCCATGCGGCCGCGGCGGCACCGACGCCGGCAGCTCGCCCGCGTGGATGCGATCGGTCCACTCCGCCAAGCGGCGCACGTGCCCCCCGTCCGTCGTGTTCAGGGTCCCGATGGTCCTGACCATGGTGCCGCCCCCCGGCCCGGACTGGAGCCGCCGCGCCCATGCCTCGACAGAGCTTCTGGCCGTGCCCAACGCCGCGGGAATCTCACGCGTGGCCTTGTCGCCGAGCTGGTGACAGTTGCCGCAGCCATTCAGCTGGACGGCGTTGAGCCACTGTTCCTGACTCTTGAACGCCACCGGCATGCCATTGCCCTCGGGGCCGGTGCCGGGGAACATGCCCTTGTCCGGAATCTTGAGCATGGCGAACCAATAGATGGCGGGATAGTATTCCGCCGCTGCCGCCGCATTCCGCGCCGGCGCGGCGTTCAGGTTCACGACCTGGCCACGGACGCTCCTGATCTTCGGCGAGTCGACCAGGCCGTAGCCGCGCACCCACACGTTGTACGTCGCTTGTGGCAGGTCGGGAATCACGTAGCGGCCTTGATCGTCTGTGACCACGATCTTGGCGAATCTGGTGCCCAGGTCGGTCGTTTCCGCGATCACCCAGACGCCCGCTTCCGGTCCCTGCGTGCCGGTGACCACCCCGCCGATGTCGTCGCTGTCGATCTGCATCGCGACGTGCGGCGCTTGTTGGGCATCCGGCCGGGTCGCCGGCCAGGCGGCCAGCGACACGACGAGACCGACCACCGCGGTGCACGAGTACAGCGATTTTTTCGTCACCATATCTGCCTCCCGCGCGGATGTCGAAGGCCTCGCCCGGCCATCAGCCGCCGGCGGCGCGCACCAGGGTCTCGCGCCCCGTCGCCATGTCGTCGAGCGTGCCGAAGGCCATCATGTAGTGGCCGCGGTAGCCTCCGCCCTCGATACGCGCGAACATCCGCCTGAAGTCGATCGTGCCCTCGCCGGGGCGGAGGTGCTCCTCGTATCGCCCGTGGCTGTCGGCCACGCGCACCTCGCCGCAACGGCCGAGATCCATGGCGTCGAGGAAGCCGTCGATGCCCTCGGGGACGAGATGCGCATGGTTGACCGTGAACGCCCAACCGAGGTTGGGCGACTGGATGCGACCGAAGTACTCGCGGCATTCCTCGAGGTTGTGGGCGAGGTAGCGGACCTCGGCGTGCTCGGGCTCCCGGTTGAGGTTCTCCAGAAGGAGGCGGGCGCCTGACCGTTCGGCGTGCGCGGCCGCGCGCTGGAGGCGCTCGAGGCTCGCCGCGCGCCGCGCCGCGTAGTCGCCGGTGAAGTGATAGCCCCCGTGGACGACGATCCACTCGGCGCCGAGGCGTCCCGCGAGGTCGATGTAGGTCTGCAGGTATTGCTCGGCGCCATCGGCCAGGAGCGGCGAGGTCTCCGCGACGTTGACGGCGGAGGCGGAGTGCAGGCCGAGGTGGATGCGGTGCCGCTCGCAGGTGGCGCGCAGGGACGCCACCCGCGCGGCCGTCCACGTGGCGGGCGCGTTGGGATGATCGGGTGCGCCCTCGAGGCACGCGTCGACGTAGTGGACGCCGTGAGCCGCTGCCCACGCGAGACCGTCCTCCAGGCGCCGCCGCCCCCCGAGGTCCACGCCGATCCGCTCACGCAGCGTCATGGCGGAGGAGCTCGACTAGCGCGCCGCCAGCCCCGGCATCGCGAATCGCTGTTGATCGAGCTCTGCCACCAACGCGTGCGCCTGGCCCGGCGTGAGCGCCGCCAGCGGGGGACGGACGGTCGTCCAGCCCGGGTCGGCGCCATAGTGGGCGATGGCGACCTTGAGCGCCGGGATCATCGGGAACTTCTGGAAGACCCCGCGAATCACGTCCAGGCGCGCCTGCTGGGCGTCGGCGTCGGCGGCTCGCCAGGTGTCGTAGAGACGCGCGATGGGCCCCGAGTGGACATTGGCGGTGGCGCTGATGCAGCCGGCTCCGCCGTGCCGCATGTTCTGGAGCAGGAAGGTCTCGGAGCCGGCGAAGACGTCGAAGCCGGCCTTCGCGAAGGCGTCGAGGAACGACTTCGTGTTGCTCCAATCACCTCCGCTGTCCTTCATCCCGGCGATCTGGGCCGGGTACGCGGCGAGCAGGCGCTCGACGAGCCCGAGGGTAATGGGCACCTGCGCCACCGGTGGGATGTGATAGACGTACACGCGCAGACGCGTTTCTCCCACGCGCTCGATCACCTCCGCGAAGTTCCGGAAGAGCCCGTCGTCGCTCACGCCTTTGTAGTAGAAGGGCGGCAGCATCAGCACGCCGCCGCAGCCCAGCTTCATCGCGTGGGCGGTCAGTCGCACCGAGTCCGGCAGGGCGCAGCAGCCGGTGCCCGGCATCATCCGCGCGGGATCGAGCCCCGCTCCGACCAGCCGGTCGAGCAGGTCGATCTTCTCCTCGACCGAGAGCGAGTTCGCCTCGGAGTTCGTCCCGAAGACGGCAAGGCCCACGTTCTGGGACAGGAGCCAGCGGCACTGGCGTACGAGCCGCTCCGGATCGGGTGCGAGGTCGGCCTTGAACGGGGTCACGACCGGGGAGAGCACGCCCTTGATGCGTGGGAGATCGGTCACGCTGTCGCCTCCTGTCGGCGGTCGGCCTAAGGCGCCTCCAGCCGTCTGCCGCACAGGATATACATTATCGTAGCCTCCTTAGCGAGACTGCTGACACGCAGCGCTCGTCCGTCACCAGCTCCGGCGGCGCACGGTTGTCGAGCCCCGCGCCGAGTGCGCGCGGTCGACAGCATTCATGTGCGCGAGCCGCTCCGCACCCCGAGCCACGGCGGCGGCGATCGTCAGGAAGTGATCACGTGATTCCTCGAGGGTCGCTCCCCCGTAATCGCAGATCCGCCAGCGCCATCCGGGGCGCACCGGGGTCGAAAATGCCGTCACTTGCATGCGGGCTTACCTCTCTCCTTGCGGGTTCCCGATCGACACGCTGAAACTGAACATCTCTTCCCGGTAAGGAGAGGAGACGTAGCCGATCTCGAGGCGGAGTCTCGTGAGCTTCCTGGCGGTGAGCGCGTCATTGGGAAACGCTACGTTAAGCGCGTGGATCGCCTTCTGCCCGGGGTCCAGCCATTCGCTGCCGTATGTAGCGAACCGGAAGGTCTCCTCGATCCGAGAGTCCTCGAGCTTCATGGGACGCCACTGGTCGTCGAGGTACTGGATCTTCGCGACCACCAACCGGACGCTGTGCGTCTCCGAGCCACTCCAGAGCCTGAGCGCGCCCATCAGTCTCGGCGTGGAGATGAGGCGGTCGGAGCTCCTCTCTAACCGCTGCACAACGCGCATGCCCGTGATCTCGCCGGCGATGATGCCGGCATGTACTTCCACCGCCGCCGGCGTGACGGCGTAGGTCGTGCCCTCGAGCGCCACGGACGCGGGCGACAGACCCTGGCCACCAGAGAATGCCTCGACGCTTACCGCGGGCGTCGCAACCCATCCACGCCGCTCTCCGTCAAACACCTTGACCGTCCTCCCGATTCAGACGCTGATCCTCAGCGTCCTTGCCTTGAGTCACGAAGTCGCCGCCGGGTATCAGCGGCCCTCCTTTAGAGGGGTGATGATCTTCGCGAATGAAAGGAATGGGGGGCAGCCGAAGGCGCGCGGGAGACCGGGGCCCTCGGCCACCCTCGCATCAGGCGGCCTTGACTTCGATCGTTCTCGGCATCACGGCTCGGGGCGCGGGAATCCTCACCTCGAGCATGCCGTTGGCGTACTTCGCCTCGACCTGGGTGGCGTCGACGCCCTCGGGGAGGGCGAAGCTCCGCTGGAACCCGCCGTACGCGACCTCGCGGACGAAGTAGTCCTTGTCCGTGGTGTCGGGGTCGGGCTTGCGCTCGCCTTTGACGGTGAGGGCGTTGTCCATCAATGTCACCGCTACGTTCTTCGGATCCACGCCCGGCAGGGCGAGCCGAATGACGTACGTGCCGTCCTCGATGCGCCCCTCCGCGGCAGGGACCCACGACGCGGGGCGCTGAACGGTCTCGTCCGGGACGCCGTCGAAGAACCTCAAGAACCGGTCATCGACATCATGGTGGAAGTGGAATTTCCGAGCTGGGGACCAGCGCAACATGGTGTTCATCGTACTCCTCCATCGGGGCAGTCCGTCGTTGGGTACCAGATCCCCGCTTGACTTCATACATATACCATACTATAAGTTATATAGTAAATAAAATACATATAAGAAGCTCATCGCTCGCGTAAGAGCACAAGGTGCATATGGGCCTGGTGACCAGGGGGTCGGAGCCATGGAAGACCGACAGACGCTGAGGCAGGCGACGAAACTCTGGCGGGAGGCCTACCGCTGCCACATAGGGGGAAAGCTGGATCGCGCGATCGAGATCTACCGGCACTCCATCGAGGTGTATCCGACGGCCGAGGCCCACACTTTCCTGGGGTGGGCCATGAGCTTCCAGGGCCGCTTGGAGGAGGCCACCCAGGAATGCCTGCGCGCGATCGAGATCGACGCGGAGTTCGGCAATCCGTACAACGACATCGGGGTCTACCTGATGCAGCAGGACAAGCTGGACGAGTCGATCTCGTGGCTCGAAAAGGCTAAGGAGGCCAAACGCTACGAACCGCGGCAGTTTCCCTTCATGAACCTGGGACGGATTTATCTCCGGCAGGGGCACTGGTGGGAGGCGCTCCGCGAATTCGAGGAGGCTGTGCGGCTGGCTCCGCGTGACGTGCGCGCGGCGAGAATCCTCCACAGCCTACGCGCTCGGCTGAACTGACGCGACGCCAAGGGAATGCGTGAACGCGATGGCCTCTGACCTCATTGCGCTGGGAACGGTTCCCACGGGCGAAACGCCGGCGGCCGCGAGTGAGAGCAACTACCCCGGGCGCGCGTTTTGGCAGTGCCGGCGCTTTATCGACCTCCTGCGTCACACGGTCGGCGCCGAGCCCGAGGGCGCCAACCTCCGGGTCCGGCGTTCCGGACCCGACTTCAATCCCTACGTCGAGGTCGTCGTCGAGTTCGACGATGCGAACCATGCCGCGCGCGCCTACGCGATTCGCTGTGACCGCGAGGCGCCGACCCGGTGGGACCAGGCTGCCGCCTGAGCGATGAAGCTCCTACTCATCCGCCACGCCGCGGCGGTGCCCAGAGGGACGCCCGGCGTTCCCGACGACGAGCGCCCTCTCACTCCCGACGGCAAGGCCAAGTTCCGCGTGGCCGCTCGAGGGCTCGCCCGGGTCACGCGTCGGCCCGACGTGTTGCTGACGAGCGCGCTTCCCCGCGCCCGGCTGACCGCCAAGATCGCCGCGCGCGCCTTCGGGCACATCGCGCCCGCGATCGAGCCAGCACTTGCTCACTCGAGCGTCGACGGAATCGTTGCGGCGCTGAGGACACAGCCGCCCGGCGCCAGAATCGCGCTCGTGGGCCACGAGCCCCTCCTCGGGGCGCTTCTCGCGCGCCTGCTCGGCGCCGCCCATGGCGAGCGGCTCGCGTTCGAGAAGGGCGGTGCGGCTCTGGTGGATCTTCCGAATGGTCCCGCAGCCGGCGGGCGGCTCCGCTGGTTCCTCAAGCCACGCATCCTCAGGAGCCTCGGCGGTCCGGCTGAGATCAAAGCACCTCGCGTCGACCCCTGAGATGGCCGACTGGTCGCAGTCGTCGATCTGGGCTCGACGGCCGTTCGGATGCGGCACGGTTGCGATCGGAATCTCCAGGTAATTGATGTTGACAGCCGCGTATTAGAGGTCCACCGTACTCTCCGTTACAAGTTCGTGACGCGCCTTCGTAGGCGGGATGCTCGAACGCGTTGGCCTGAACATTGCGACCGCCCGTCGCGAGGTGCAGTGAGGTGCACCCCCCGCTCCGCTAACGGCTCCCCGCAGGCCGCCCCTGTATCGTTCTGGCTCGCCCCGGCAGGTCTCGCTGCCACGGCTCGGTCTCTGAGACTGCGCTTCAGGCTCAGCGAGAAAGGTACGGTCGACATGTCTCGTCCTACGACACGGACGCCCGTGGCGATCTTCAACTCCAACGCGGAGTTCATCGACGCCCTCCGCGAGACCCTCGATCGCGAGGGTCTGCCGACCGCCACGGCGCTCTTGGCAGAGATCCAGGACGGCACTCTCGATCTCGTCGCCTTCCTGGAGGTGCATGACCCCCGTGTGATCGTGTACGACCTTCCCCGTCCCTTCGAGAGGCACTGGAACTTCCTCCGGCTCCTGAGACAGACCGACGCCCTGCCGAAGAGGACCTGGATCCTCACTACCGCCGACAAGAAGGCGCTGGACGCGGCGGTGGGAGCGTCGGACGCGATCGAGATCGCCTCAGGAGAGCCCTACGCCCTCGGCGCGGTCGTGAAAGCGGTGCACCATGCTCTGGCAGATGGGCCGCCGCCCAGACCCGAGAGGCTACGCACATGACGCTGCAGTAAATTCGCTGCGACGGCGCCCTGGTGTCCGCTCCCTTCCCGCACAATCGGGGGCGGACAACCGATCATTGAAATCACAAATCCCCAAGACCGCAGCCGAGGCCAGCCAGGGAAGCCCGCGAAACCCTTGATCCACGAGGCCCTGGTCTTGGCCCTTGATGGAGATCGACAACCGACGGAACTTGACAATCTGTGCGCGGGCGGTTCACTGTAAATCTGTTACAAGTTGGTGACGCGCTTTCTGGGCAGGATACCTGAACGCGCGCCGGCTTGACCATAGCGACCCCGGTCGCGAGGTGCAGTGAGGTGCACCCCCCCGCTCCGCTGACGGCCTCCCCGCAGGCCGCCTTCCCTGTACGCCTGGATCGTTCTGAATCGCCCCCGGCAGGTTTCGCTGCCACGGCGCTCAGCCTCCGAGTTGGCCAGACTCGAA
>WNFU01004070.1_pt1 | contig 18878 bp, 17 predicted proteins | sample 5400121 | NCBI WGS metagenome assembly WNFU01 (sample SAMN13153360, study PRJNA577476) | soil metagenome | isolation source: 100 cm soil or saprolite under grassland replicate 1 | place: USA:California | collected 2016-06-15 | reverse complement strand
CCTCGCCGGCCTCGACCATCACGCGGTCGCCGGCGCGCAGCGCCGAGGCTGGCACCTGCTCGGTGCCGCCGTCGGAGCGCAGCCGCCTGGCGACCGTGTCCTTGCGGGTCTTGCGCAGCTCGTCGGCCTGGGCCTTGCCACGCCCCTCGGCCATCGCCTCGGCGAAGTTGGCGAACAGCACGGTGAACCAGAGCCAGAGGGCGACCTGGCCGGTGAACGAGATGCCGCCAGGGCCGCCGCCGCGCACCAGGTTGACGGCGAAGCGCAGGCTGACCAGCACGCTGCCGACCAGCACCACGAACATCACCGGGTTGCGGACCTGCACCCGGGGGTCGAGCTTGCGCACGGCCTCGACCAGGGCGCCGCGCACGATGGCCGGCTCGAGCAGCCGCTTCGGGGTTGACGCTGCCATGGGACGCAGATGCCTTTCGGGAGCTAGAAGAGCTGGCCGGTGCTCTGCAGGAGCTGCTCGACCAGGGGGCCGAGGGCCAGGACGGGGAAGAAGGTGAGCGCGCCGACGATCAGGACGACGCCGATCAGCAGGCCGACGAACAGCGGGGTGTCGGTCGGGAAGGTGCCCGGTCCGGCCGGCACCCGCTCCTTGGCCGCCAGGCTGCCCGCGATCGCGAGCACCGGCAGGATGATCAGGAAGCGGCCGACGAACATGGCCACCGCGCCGGTGAGGTTGAAGAAGGGCGTGTTGCCGGTGAGGCCGGCGAAGGCGGAGCCGTTGTTGTTCGCCTGCGAGGCGAAGGCGTAGAGGATCTCACTGAGCCCGTGGGGGCCCAGGTTGAGCCGCGACGAGGTGCCGGCGCCGAGGACCGCCGCAAGTCCGGTCAGGACCAGCACCGTCGCCGGCATCACCAGGATCGCCAGGCCGGCGAGCTTGACCTCGCGCGCCTGGATCTTCTTGCCGAGCCACTCGGGCGTGCGGCCCACCATCAGCCCGGCGATGAACACGGCGAGCAGGACGAACACGAGCATGGTGTAGAGGCCCGCGCCGACCCCGCCGGGCGAGACCTCGCCGAGCAGGATGTGCGAGAGGGGCACCATGCCGCCGACGGCGGTGTAGGAGTCGTGGAAGGAGTTCACCGAGCCAGTCGAGGTGCCGGTGGTGCTGGCCGCGAAGGTGCCCGAGGCGCCGATGCCGAAGCGGACCTCCTTCCCCTCCATGTTCCCGCCCGCCTGGGCGAGCGCGCCGCCGGCGGCCTGCTGGTCGACGCCGGCCCGCTGGACGATCGGGTTGCCCGCCTGCTCGGCGGTGACCGCGACGGTGACCATGCCGGCCCAGATGATCGCCATGGCGGCGAACACCGCCCAGCCCTGCCGGCGCGAGCCGACCATGCGCCCGTAGGTGGCGGTGAGCGCGAACGGGATCAGCAGCAGCGCCAGGATCTCCAGGAAGTTGGTGAGCGGGTCCGGGTTCTCGAACGGGTGGGCGGAGTTGGCGTTGTAGTAGCCGCCGCCGTTGGTGCCGAGCTCCTTGACGGCCTCCTGGGAGGCGACCGGCCCGCCGGTGATCTTCTGGCCGGCGCCGGCCACCGTGGCGACCTCGCGGGCGCCGTGGAAGTTGTCCACCGCGCCACGGGCCAGCAGCAGCACCGCGAACACGATGCAGAGCGGCAGCAGCACGTGGAGCACCGCCCGGGTGAGGTCGACCCAGAAGTTGCCGATGGTCTCCTGGCGCCGCCGGGTGATGCCGCGGACCAGGGCGATCGCCACCGCCATCCCGACCCCGGCCGAGACGAAGTTCTGCACGGCCAGGCCGGCCATCTGGGTGAGCTGGCTCATCGTCTGCTCGCCCAGGTAGTTCTGCCAGTCGGTGTTGGTGACGAAGGAGACGGCGGTGTTCAGCGCCAGGAAGGGGTCGACCGCGCCGAACCCGTCGGGGTTGCCCGGCAGGAGCCCCTGCAGGCGCTGCAGCAGGTAGAGGCCGGCGATCGAGGCGAACGAGAAAGCCAGCAGCGAGCGCGCGTACGCCTTCCAGCTCTGCTCGCGCTCGGGCGCCAGCCGCAGGCCTCGGTAGACGAGCCGCTCCGCCGGGACGATCACGCGGCTGAGCGGGGTGCGCTCGCCGGCCATGGCGCGGGCGATGTACGCCCCGAGCGGCGGCGTGAGCGCGGCCACCAGGGCGAGCAGCAGCAGCGGCTGGACGACGTCGGAGATGGGCATCTAGAAACGCTCCGGGCGGATCAGGGTGTAGACGAGGTAGCCGGTGACGGCGACCGCCACCAGCAGGGCGAGCAGGTTCTCCCAGTCCATTTCAGGCCTTTTCGACGAAGACGAGCCAGGCGAACGCGACCGCGGCAAGGGCCACCACGACCGCGACGGCGACCAGGTCCTCCATGTGGTCCCCCGAGTGCTCGGATTCCGGGTGATCTCGTGCCTCCACCCTCCCATCGCCACGCAAAGACGGCGTCAACGCGGTCGCGGGTGGCGCAAAGAATCCGCAAAGATCCCCCGGGCCTGGAGCGCCGGCCGCCGCCATTACCGGCCAAGCACCACCTGCTCCTATGCTGGTGACCGTCATGGACGTGTCCAGGCGCGTGCTGGCGGTCACGGGGCCGAGGACGGCCCTGGGCTACACCGTTGCCGTCGGTGGCACCACCGCCGCCACCGCGGGCTTGCTCCTGTTCCGCGACAGCGCCTCCAAGACCAACGTCGTCCTCACGTTCCTGCTCGTGGTCGTCGCCGCGGCCGCCGCCGGCGGCCTGGGACCTGGCCTGGCCGCCTCCGCCCTCGGCTTCCTCGCCTTCGACTTCCTGTTCCTGCCGCCGTACAACACCTTCGTCGTCGACGACCGGCAGGACTACCTCTCGCTCGGCGTCTACCTGCTGATCGCACTGGTGGTGAGCCTGCTGGTCGGCGCCGTCGAGCGACGCCGCGTCCAGGCCGAGCGGCGCGAGCGCGAGACGCGCACGCTGTTCGAGCTGTCCACCAGTCTGGTCGCCCACGGCGGCCTGGACGACACCCTCGAGCAGGTGGCACGCACCGTGCGTACCCTGTTCGACCTGGCGGGCTGTGCCATCGTGCTGGCCGACGGCGACGGCGGGACGCGCCTGGCCGCCAGCGACGGCGTCGTGCCGGACCAGCTCGACGAGCGCCTCGCCGGCGTCTCGGTCGGCGTGCGCGGGCCCGCGGTCGGCGACCTCGAGCAGGGTCGCGCCCTCACCGTGCCGATGCGTGCCGGAGAGACCGTGGTCGGCGCGCTGGTGGTGGTGGCGGGCGGCCCGGACTCGCTCGGCTTCGGCGAGGCCGAGCGGCGCGTGCTCGCCACCTTCGCCAACCAGGCCGCCCTCGCGGTCGAGCAGGGCCAGCGCGACGAGGAGCGGCACCACGCCGATGCCCTGGTCGAGACGGACCGGCTGCGCACCGCGCTGCTCAACTCGGTCTCCCACGACCTGCGCACGCCGCTCGCGTCGATCAAGGCGTCCGCCTCCAGCCTGCTCGACCAGGAGGTGAGCTGGGACGCCGAGCAGCGCCGCGAGTTCCTCGCCACCATCGACACCGAGGCGGACCGCCTCACCCGGCTGGTCGACAACCTGCTGGACATGTCGCGCATCGAGGCGGGCGCGCTCGACCCGCGCCCCGTCGAGACGTCAGTGGCCGACCTGGTCGGCCCGGTGGTCCGCCATGCCAGGCAGCGCAGCCGCCAGCGGGTCGACACCGACGTGCCGGAGGACCTGCCCCCCGTCCAGGTCGACCCGGTCCGCGTCGACCAGCTCCTCACCAACCTGGTCGACAACGCTCGCGTCTACGCCCCCGGCGGGCCGGTGGCGGTGGTTGCCCGGCCTGGTGCGGCCGGCGAGGTCGAGATCCGCGTGATCGACCACGGCCCTGGCATCCCCGGACCGGAGCGCGAGCGCGTCTTCGACCAGTTCTACCGGCTCAAGGCCGGCGGCAAGCGGCCTGGAGGGACCGGCATGGGCCTGGCGATCTGCCGCGGCATCGCGCGAGCGCACGGCGGCCGGCTCTGGGTCGAGACCACGCCGGGCGGCAGCTCCACCTTCGTGCTGACCCTGCCGGTGGCCGGCACCAGGCCCGCCCCGAGCGAGCCAACGGCAGCGGCCGGGTGAGCCCCCGGGTGCTGGTGGTCGACGACGAGCCACCGATCGTACGGGCTGTCGCGGCCAACCTGCGGGCGCGCGGCTTCGAGGCGCTGACCGCGGCCTCGGGCGAGGCCGCCCTGGCGGCCGTCGAGGCCCACCAGCCCGACTGCGTCGTGCTCGACCTCGGCCTGCCCGGCGTGCCGGGGCTGGAGGTGCTGCGGCGCCTGCGCACCTGGACCGACGTGCCGGTGGTGGTGCTGACCGCGGTCGACTCCGAGCGCGACAAGGTGGCCGCGCTGGACCTCGGCGCCGACGACTACGTGACCAAGCCGTTCGGCGTCGCCGAGCTGATGGCCCGCATCCGCGTGGCCCTGCGGCACGGCCGCGGCGCGGCGCCCGAGCGACCGCGGGTGATCCACGCCCACGACGTTGCCATCGACTTCGACGCCCACCTGGTCACCAGGCAGGGGAGCCAGGTGCGGCTGACCCCCACCAAGTACCGCCTGCTGGAGGTGCTCGCCACCAACGCAGGGCGCCTGTGCACCCACCGCTTCCTGCTCGAACGGGTATGGGGACCCGGCTACGGCGAGGAGTCGCAGTACCTGCGGGTCTACGTTGCCAACCTGCGCCGCAAGCTCGACGATCCCGCCGAGCCCCGGATCCTGCTGACCGAGCCCGGCATGGGCTACCGCTTCGTCGGCGACGACGACGGCGGGGGGCTCGAGAGCGAGGCCGCAGCTCCCCGGGATAGGGAAGGGAGCTGAGCCGTGCGGGTGGTGATCGTCGGCTGCGGCCGCGTCGGCGCCGGTCTGGCGGTCGCGTTGGCCGCCGAGGGCGACGCGGTGGCCGTGGTCGACAAGGACCGCAGGGCGTTCGACCGGCTCGGCGAGGACTTCGCCGGCCCGACCGTGGAGGGCATCGGCTTCGACCGCGACGTGCTGGAGGCGGCCGGTGTCGGCCGCGCCGACGCGCTGGTCGCGGTGACCGGCGGGGACAACTCCAACGTGGTCGCCGCCAGGGTGGCGCGCGACACCTACCGGGTGCCGCGGGTGGTCGCCCGCATCCACGACCCGCGCCGGGCCGCGATCTACGAAGAGCTCGGCATCGTCACGGTGTCGTCGACCGACTGGGCGCTGCGCAAGGTGCGCGACTACCTGGAGCACCGCACGCTCAAGGAAGAGGCCGCGTTCGGGCGCGGCGAGGTCGCCGTGTACCGCCTGGAGCTGCCCCAGCACCTGGTCGACCGGCGCGTCACCGACCTCGAGGTGGGCGGCGGGCTGCGGGTGATCAGCATCACCCGCCTCGGCGGCGCCTTCGTGCCCGAGGCCGGGACCGTGCTCGCCGAGGGGGACGTGGTGCGCGTCTCGGTCGCCGCCGAGGCCCGCGACCGGCTCGACGCCCTGCTCGCCGAGGAGGCCAACCGGTGAAGGTGATGGTCGCCGGCGCCGGCGTCTGGGGCGCCTACATCGCCGACCACCTGGTCGAGCAGGGCCACGAGGTGGTGGTGGTCGAGCAGGCCGCCGAGACCGCCCGGCGCATGCGCGTCGCGGGCGACCGCACCGTGGTCACCGGCGACGCCTGCGAGCCGTCGGTGCTCGACCGCATCGGCCTGGACACGGTGGAGACGGTGGTCGCGGCCACCGGCGACGACGAGGACAACCTGGTGGTGAGCCTGCTCGCCAAGCGCTACTACGCCGTCCCGCGGGTGGTCGCCCGCGTCAACAATCCGAAGAACACCTGGTTGTTCACCCAGGACTGGGGGGTGGACACGGCGGTCTCCGCGCCGGCCGTGCTCACCTGGCTGCTCGACAGCGCCGTCGGTGTCCAGGACGTGGTCACCCTGCTGCGGGGCGGTCGCGGCGGCCGTGGCGTGGCGCTGGTCGAGGTCACCCTGGACGAGGAGTCGCCGACGGTCGGCACGGCGCCCTCCGCGCTCGGCCTGCCGGCGGGCGCGACCCTGGTCGCCGTGGTCCGAGGCGACCAGGTGCTGCCTGGGGCCGAGGCCGGCCCGCTCGAAGCCGGCGACGAGGTGCTCGCCGTCACCACCCTGGCCGCCGAACCGGACGTGCGCCGCCTCCTCGGCGGCCAGCCCGGCGGCTCCCACACGCCGGGGTAAGCGCGCCCCGTCCCGAACACTCGACTGGCGTACCTGCTCTCTCCGCCCACCAGGGACGGGGCGCAGATCCGAGGAGTGGTGGGTTCCCGAGTTCTCAAGAGTGGAGCCGAGTCATGCAAGGTCTTCGGGGGGCTTGCGGGGGGCGGAGCCCCCCGCAGTCGGGGTACACTGCCGACTCTGGGTCCCGCGCGGACCCGATTTCGGGATGTAGCGCAGCTTGGTAGCGCGCCACGTTCGGGACGTGGAGGCCCCGGGTTCAAATCCCGGCATCCCGACCACCACGAAGCCCCATGATCCGGGGCTTCGTTCGCGTCTGGGCCACCCCGAGCGGCCCGGTCGCGGTCGTGGGCGAGCTGGAAGGGGAGACGCGGGTGGAGCTGGCCGACTTCCAGTCCCGGATCGAAGCGACCTTCGGTGAGCGGGACCGGGCACGCGGGATCGACGGCACCTTCCGCTGGTGGGTCGAGGAGGTCGGCGAGGTGGCCAAGGCGCTGCGCCGCCGCGACCCGGGAGAGCTGGAGCACGAGCTCGGCGATGCGCTGGCCTGGCTGGCCAGCGTCGCGAACGTGGTCGGCGTGGACCTGGACCGGGCGGTGGCCCGTTACGCTGGTGGCTGCCCGCGCTGCGGCCGCTCGCCGTGCGGCTGCCCGCCCTGATGACGTCCCGGCGAATCCGGTTGGCGGGCAAATCGATACCAACGGTCGGAATCGGACGGGACCTGTCCAGCGTTGTGCTCAAGAGGCCGACAACACGCCAACGACACCGAGACGATCGGCAGGCGGGTGGGAACGGATCGCCCGGCGTCCGGCGCGGCAGTTGGTGAGCCGCGCGGGTCGCCCCGCCCCGACGCCACGACGCGAGGAGGTTGCGCGTGCCCCGCAGGTATCGGGCGGCTCGGCTGGAAGAGCATCACGCCCTGGTCGTCCAGGACGCCCAAGCATTCGGTGACCCCAGCTCCGGGCAGGCCACGGAGCGCGCCATGGCGCGCACGCCGGTCGAGGAGCTGCGGGTGCTCGAGGACGAGGGGGGCACCGCCGTCGGCGTGCTGCTCGCCCGCGGGCTGCGGGTCTGGTGGGGTGGACGGCCGCTGCCGGCCGCCCAGGTTTCCGGCCTGTCCGTCCGGGCCGAGCACCGCGGCCGCGGCGCCGGCGGCGAGCTGCTGCGCCACTGGCTGCAGGAGGCGCACGACCGCGGCGCGACCATCGCCACCCTCTTCCCGGCCACCGTCCACCTGTACCGGCGCGCCGGCTTCGCCTACGCCGGAACCTGGACCCTCTACGAGGCGAGCGCCCGCCACCTCCCGTCCGCCTGGCCGGACGGCTACCGGGCGGCCCCGTTCCCCCTCTCCGACGACCCGGCGCCGCTGCAGGAGCGCTTCGCCCGGCTCCTGCCCACCCGCAGCGGCCAGGTGGAGCGCGACGCGGCCTGGTGGCGCGAGCTCATCCTGGGCGAGCGCGAGGGCGGCCCGCCCCAGGCCTACCTGATCGACGGGCCGGAGGGGCCCGACGGCTGGGCGGTTCTGGGGATCGAGGAGCGAGCCGGCAGCCACGGCCCGGTCACCCAGGTCAGCGTGCTCGACTGGGGCGCGGCGTCGGCCGCTGGCTGGCGCTCGCTGCTCGCCCTGACGGCCGGGTTCTCCTCGCTCGACGCCACCGTGGCCTGGAAGGGACCGGACCCGGAGCCGCTCGCCCTGCTGCTGCGCGAGGAGGACCTGCGACAGATCCGCCAGGCGCGGTTCATGGCCAGGGTGCTCGACGTGCCCGACGCATTCGCCGCCCGCGGCTACCCGGAGCAGGCCCGTGGCCGCTTCACCGTCGAGGTGGCCGACGAGGTCTGCCCCTGGGTCGACGGCACCTGGACGGTCGAGGTCGACGGCGGCGAGGGCAAGGCGGCCAGGGTGGACAGCCGGGCCGCGGCACGGACCGACGCCTCGGGCCTGTCGGCGCTGTTCGCCGGCTACATGGACGCCGGCGACCTGGCCACCATGGGCATCGTCACCGGCATGACCCCCGAGGACGTGAGCTTCTGGCACGCGGTCCACGCCGGCCCGCGGCCGTGGAGCGCCGACTACTATTGACGGATGCCCCGCAGGCAGCGCGACCGCGGTTGAAACGGCGGCTCACACCCGTGGTGCCGGCTCACTCCTGCTTGCTGGAGGGGCCGGGCGGGGGGGACTGGCCGAGGATCTGCAGCAGGTGGGGGCCGAAGGCCTTCACCGCTGACGTCTCCAGCTCGTAGCGGACCTCGCGGCCGTGCACCTGGCTGCGCACCAGGCCCGCCCTGGCCAGCTGGGCCATGTGGCGCGAGACGGTGGCCGGGGTCAGCCCGGAGCGCGCGGCCAGCGCGCGGCCGCCGGTCGCCTCCCCCAGCGCGACCATGCGCAGCAGCGACAGGCGGCTCGGCTCGGCCAGCGCCTCCGCGCGGCGGCGCACCAGCTCCAGGGTGAGGGTGTCGTCCACCGACCAGCCCGGCGGCCGCACCTGGAAGGCGCAGACCATGTGCCTGGGGCCGAACACGTTGGCCCAGCGGGCGCCGATGTAGCAGGAGGGGATCAGCTCCAGGCGGACCGTGCGGCGCTGCTCCTCCTTGAGCTGCTTCAGGATCTGCGGCGCGTCACCGAAGCGGCCGAGCAGCTCGACCAGGCCGATGCGGTCCAGGTCGGCCTGCTGGCGCTGCAGCGCCTCGCGCCAGAAGGGGCGCAGCGTCTCGGCCTCCTCGGCCCAGCCGGCCGCGATGGCGTAGCCGAGCAGGGTGGTGAACTGCGAGCGGGCCTCCGCCGAGTCGTCGAACAGCGCGCCGACGTCGTCGCGGTACGACGGCGGCAGGTGCAGGTCGCGCAAGGCGAGGCGGCCGGCGAGCACGCCCTCGATGGCGGAGCGGGGCACGGTCCGGCCGGTGGCGAGCCAGAGGAACTGGGCGTCGGTGAGCGAGTCGACCCACGGCGGGAAGCGCTCGAGGTCACGGTGCGGACCGGTGACGAACAGGTCGGACAGCAGCAGGCCCCGGTCGAAGCCGCCGAAGAAGCGCTGGAACAGGGCGGTGCCCTCGTCGTCGAGGGCGCCGGCGAAGGCGTGGTGCCACGGCAGCTGGGCCGCGTCGAGCTCGATCAGCCGGGCGTGGGCGCACAGGGCGAAGAACAGCTCGGCCACGGGTGACGCGCCGAGCACGATAGTGACCCCGGCCTCGCCGTCGCTGCGAACCACGGACGGCTCGACCCGGCGCGCCACCACGGCCGGCCGCCTCAAACCCGTCGAAGGCACCGCCACTCCCCGTGCCGGACACGACCACTCCTGGCATCCAGCCTCTATGCTAACCCGAGGTGCCGTCCGCTCCCCTCGGAAGTCTCCACGAGCGGGCTACGGAACCTTGGGCGAGAGCGCTACCTATCACCGCGCGAGGGGCCCGGTCAGCCGCGCAGCAGGACCTCGCCGATCTGCACCGCGTTGAGGGCGGCCCCTTTGCGCAGGTTGTCGGCCACCGACCAGAACAGCACCGCCCTGGGATCGGCCAGGTCGGCGCGGATGCGGCCGACGAACACCCCGTCGGTGCCCGCCTCCTCGAGCGGCGTGGGATACCCGGTGGTGTCGTCGCCGACCGTGACCCCCGGTGCGGCCACCAGCTGGGCGCGCAGCTCGGCGAGGTCGACCGGCCGCGAGCACAGCGCCCGCACCGAGACCGAGTGCCCCACCATCACCGGCACCCGTACGCAGGTCGGATGGCTGACCAGCTCGGGCAGGCCGAGGATCTTGCGCGGCTCGTCGCGCAGCTTCAGCTCCTCGACGGTGTAGCCGCCCTCGGCGAAATCGCCGCACTGCGGCACCACGTTGAACGCGATCGGCCGGGGGAAGACCGCGCCGGCGGGCAGCGCCTCCGGGCTGCCGCCGCGGCGCAGCAGGTCCCGCTCGGCGACCAGCTTGGCGGCCTGCTCGGCGAGCTCGTCCATGCCACGCTGCCCGGTGCCACCGGCGGCCTGGAACGAGGTCGCCGTGATCGCCTCCAGGCCGGCCAGGTCGCGCAGGCAGGCCAGCACCGGCGTGATGGCGAGCGTGGTGCAGTTGGGGTTGGCCACGATCCCGATCGGGTGGTCCCTGGCGGCGCCGGCGTTGACGTCCGCGTCGACCAGCGGCACGTCCGGGTGCATGCGCCAGGCGCTGGAGTTGTCGACCACCAGCGCGCCCCTGGCGGCGGCGACCGGCGCCCACCCCCGGCTCACCCCGCCGCCCGCGGAGAAGAAGGCGATCGTCGCGCCGTCGAACGCCTCCGGCGCCAGCGGACCGACCTCCAGCTCGCCGTCGCCGAAGCGCAACCGCCTGCCCACCGAGCGGGGCGAGGCGACCAGGCGGACCTCGTCGACCGGGAGCTCGCGCTCGGCGACCAGGCGGCGCAGTTCCTCGCCGACCGCGCCGGTCGCGCCGACGATCACCGCGACGGTCATGGCCGCGCCCTCCTGGCGGTGGGCGCCATCACGAGACCACCGGGATCTCGGCGGTGCCGTCGGGGTGCTCGTGGCGGTACTCCGCCTCCTCCGACAGGCGGAAGCGGTCGTGGATGGCGCGCACCGCGGTGGCCACCTCGGAGGCGCGGATCACGCAGGAGATCCGGATCGTCGAGGTGGAGATCATCTCGATGTTGATGCCGGCCTCGGCGAGCGCCTCGAACATGGCGGCGGCCACCCCGGGGCTGGACTTCATGCCCGCGCCGATCAGCGACACCTTGGCGATGCCCTGGTCGGCGATGACCTCACCGGCGCCGATCTCGTCGCGGATCTTCTCCAGCACCAGCATCGCCTCGGACAGGTCGGTCTTGGGCACGGTGAAGGAGATGTCGGTGTGGCCGTCGTGGGAGACGTTCTGCACGATCATGTCCACGTTCACGCCCTGGTGGGCGATGGCGCGCATGATACGGGCGGCGATCCCGGGCCGGTCGGGCACGCGGACCAGGGTCACCTTGGCCTCGGAGGTGTCGTGCGGCACCCCGGAGATCATCGCCTTCTCCATGCGTTCGTCCTCCTCCCGCACCCAGGTCCCCTGAGCGTCCGTGAAGCTCGACCGGACGTGCAACACCATGCCGTACCTGCGGGCGTACTCGACCGAGCGCAGCATCAGCACGCGGGCGCCGCAGGCGGCCATCTCGAGCATCTCCTCGTAGGACATCGCGTGCAGCTTGCGCGCCTCGGAGACGATACGCGGGTCGGCGGTGTAGACGCCGTCGACGTCGGTGAAGATCTCGCAGCTCGCCGCCCCCAGGGCGGCCGCGAGGGCGACCGCGGTCGTGTCGGAGCCGCCGCGGCCGAGCGTGGTCACGTCCCGCTCCGTCGAGACACCCTGGAAGCCGGCCACGATCACCGCGTGGCCCTGCGACAGTGCCTCCCTGATGCGGCCGGCCCGGACGTCGAGGATGCGGGCCTTGCCGTGCAGGGTGTCGGTGATGATGCCGGCCTGGGAGCCGGTGAAGGACTTGGCGGTCGTGCCGAGGTCGGCGATCGCCATGGCGAGCAACGCCATGGAGATGCGCTCGCCCGCGGTGAGCAGCATGTCGAGCTCGCGCGGCGGCGGGTCCGGGGTGACCTGGTGGGCCAGGTCGACCAGCTCGTCGGTGCTGTGGCCCATGGCCGAGACGACCGCCACGACGTCGTTCCCGGCCTGCCGGGTGGCGACCACCCGCTCGGCGACCCTCCGGATCCTGGACGCGTCGGCGAGCGAGGTGCCGCCATACTTCTGAACGATCAGGGCCATGAGGCTCCTCGCGCAGGGATTCGCTGGGCGGCTGCCGGACGGCGCTGCCCGGCGCGGGGAGCATGGCGCGGATCGTGCTCGCCCCCCTCTCGCAGCCTACCAAGTGCTCCCGATTCGGGCGGAAAGCACTGGCCAGCGGCCCGGACGCTGTGTCCGTCCCGCGACCCGTTCGTTACCCGACTGTCGCGCAACGGACGGGGGCTGACGGAGGTGTACCCGGTGAGGACCAACGAGGAGGACCTGCCGGCCTCGTCGCCCACGAGGTGCGCGAGCGGGCCGGCGGGCAGAGGGGGAACAGCCCATGGCTCGCCGTCTCGGCATCGTGCTCCTGGTCACGCTCGCGACGGCCGCGGCGGCCGTGCCCGCCCGGGCGGTCGGTGCGTTCGCCCCGGCTGTGACCGTGGTCGACCTCGGCTGCGCCGGCGACGCGTACTCCGCCGCCAGGGCCTCCCTCGGAGGGGACGGCACCGTGCGGGGATGGGCGGTCTCGACCGGCGTCGGCTGCAGCGACGACCGCATCTGGTACTTCGAGGGCGCCAGGGGCAGCTGGAGGCGGGAGCGCAGCCCGTTCCGCGGAAGGGTCCTGGATGCCGCCTCCGACGGCACCGGCGCCTACCTGCTGTACCTGGCGGCCGACGGTGTCCACCTGAGCAAGCGGACGCCGGGCGGCACGTACACCGCCGGGCGCCTGCTGACCGGCTCGACCTACCGCTACAGCCAGGGCGCGGTCATGGCCAAGAGCGGGAGCTGGTGGGCGGTGTGGACCGAGCAGACCGGCGAGAACCGCTTCGGCGATCCGGAGTCCGGGCTGTTCCAGGCCAAGACCTACGGGACCGACCAGGCACGGCAACGCATCACCTTCAACGGCGACTCCGACGTCCAGCCGGACCTGGCCCTGCGCCCCGGCGGCGGGGCGGTGCTGGTGTGGACGCGGGTCACCGAGCTTCCGGAGACCGGCTCGGTGCGCGTGGCGACCAGCGCGGACGGCGCCTGGACCTCGCGCGCGTTCGCGACCGGCGGCGACTTCGGCCCCTACAACCAGACGCCGCGGGTGGCCACGGACGGCCGCTGGACCTACATCACCTGGGAGTTCGATCGGCACGTGATCGAGGCCGACAACCACTCGGGCAGCTTCCACCGCCACCGCTTCTTCACCCCCGGCAGCGAGCCGTCAGTCGCCGTCTCGGGTGGGAGGACCTTCGTCGCCTGGGCCACGCTCGGCAGCACCGGGCACCCGGCGCACGTGTTCGTCGCCGAGCGGGCCGGCGGCACCTGGACCGGCGTGAACCTGCCCCGGGTGGCCTGGGAGAGCGTCGAGGAGCTGACCGCCTACCGCGGCAAGGCGACGGTGCTGGTCTTCGCCGCCGGCGGGAGCGGGACGAACAAGATCCTGGCCCGTTACCAGCGGTAAGGGCGGAGCCGCCCCGGCCGGGCGCGGTCTGGTCCCGGCGTCACACCGCCATGTCGCGGCGGCCGACGAAGGCGCGGCCGAGGGTGATCTCGTCGGCGTACTCGAGGTCGCCGCCGACCGGCAGGCCGCTGGCGATGCGGGTGACCCGCACGCCGAGCGGGGCGAGCAGGCGGGCCAGGTACATGGCGGTGGCCTCGCCCTCGATGTTCGGGTTGGTGGCCAGGATGACCTCGCGGACGCCCTCCGACTCCAGGCGGCGTAGCAACTCGCGGATGCGCAGGTCGTCCGGGCCGATGCCCTCGATCGGGCTGATCGCGCCGCCGAGCACGTGGTAGCGGCCCTTGAACTCCTGGGTGCGCTCGATCGCGACCAGGTCGCGCGGCTCCTCGACCACGCACACCAGCGTCGGGTCGCGGCGCGTGTCGCGGCAGATGCGGCAGAGCTCGCCCTCCGCCACGTTGAAGCAGACCTTGCAGAAGTGAACCTTCGCCTTGACCTCGTGGATCGCCCTCGCCAGGCGCTCGGCGTCGGCCGGCTCGACCTTGAGCAGGTGGAAGGCGATCCGCTGGGCGCTCTTGGGCCCGACTCCAGGCAGGCGCCCGAGCTCGTCGATCAGGTCCTGGACCGGCCCTTCGTACAGCACCGCCCCACCTCCGGGCTAGTCGCGACCCCGACGTGCGCGGGGCTAGAGGCCGAGGCCGGGCGGCAGGCCCATGCCCTGCGTGATGCCGCCGAGGCGTTCGGCGGCCAGCTCCTTGGCCTTGCGCAGACCATCATTGACCGCCGCTGTGACAAGGTCGCCGAGCATCTCCACGTCGTCGGGGTCGAGCGCCGACGGGTCGATGCTGACCGACGCCACCATGGTGTCGCCCGTCACCCTGGCGGTGACCACGCCACCGCCGGCCGTGCCCTCCACGACCTCCTCGGCGAGCTGGGCCTGGGTGTCCTCCATCTGCTGCTGCACCTTCTGGAGCTGCTTCAGCATCTGATTGGGGTTGAAGCCGCCGCCACCGCCGCCGCCGCGAGCCCTGCTCACCAGCTGCCCCTTTCGTTCGCCGGCCCGGCGGGCCTGCGCCCGCCCGACCCGGGACTCCCTTGTCCACCGGGGGCCTACCGCTTGCGGCCGCCCGAGCCCCCCGCGCCCTTCTTCCTCGCCGGCCCGCGCCGCGAGTCGGTGGCCTCGTTGGGCCGCTCCTCGATGACCTCGCCGCCGAGCTGCTGCGCGGCCCAGTCTGCCACCGCGCGGGCGTCGGCGTCGGCGTCCAGCACCTCGCCCGCGTCGTTGTCGGGATCCACCTCGAACTCGGCGGGAGCCGCGGCGGCCGGCGCCTGGTCGTGGGCCGGCGGGTCGTCGCCGGCCGTCCCGGCCGCCTTGCCGACGAGGATGCGGATCTCCAGGTTCCCGCCGAGCACCGCGTCGATGGCGGCGTCGACCCGCCGGCTGCGGCCGTCCTGGCCGAGCGCGTCGGCGTAGAAGCGGGCCTCGGCCGGGAACTCGACCACCAGCTGGCGGCCTTCGAGCGCGACCGGGCGGCCGTGGTCCAGGAAGGTGGCCACCACCCGGCTGGCCGCGCGCACCTTCTCGAGCACCAGGGGCCAGGAGCGCACCACCAGGTCGAGGTCGACCGGGGCGGTCGGCGGGGCCGGCGCCGCCCAGTCACCCGTCTCGGGCTCCTCGGCCGCCGGCCGGCGGCCGCGGCGGCCACCCTCCTTGGTCTCGGCGGCGCCGGAACGGCGGCCACCGGCGCGCCGGCCCGCTTGGTCAGGGGCCTCGGCGGTCTCCTGAGGGCTGGTGGCGGCCGAACGCCGAGCCTCCGAGGCGCCACCGGACGCCTCCTCGGCCTGCTCGGAGCCGGGTTGGGTCGTGGCCTTCCCGGCCGCCGTACGCGGGCGTGGGGGCTGGGCCTCCCCGGTCCGCTCGCGGGCGGGCGGCGCGGCCGGCTCGGGCTCGGCGCGCGCCTCGACGGTCGCGTGCCCGGCGGCCGGCGCCGCGGCCTCGCCGGTGCCGATGGCCAGGCGCCGCTCCAGCCGCTCGATCCTGGCCAGCAGGGCGTCGGCGTCGAGCGAGGCCTCGGGCAGCGCGGCACGCGCCAGCGCGACCTCGAGCGCCAGGCGCTGGTCGGTGGCGGTGCGCAGGTCGACGTTGAGGTCACCGAGGATGCGGACCACCCGGGCCAGCTCGCCGGGGCCGAACCGCTCGGCCTGGGCGGCGAGGCGCTCGCGGGTCTCCGGGGTGGCGTCGACCAGCGTCGCCGAGTCGGGCGCGATCCGCATCACGTAGAGGTCGCGCACGTGCTCCAGCGCCTCACGGGCGAACTGGTGCAGGTCGTGGCCGGCCTCGGAGACTCGCTCGACGGTGGCGAACACGTCGCCCACCCGGTGGGCGGCAAGCGCCTCGGCGAGCTCGAAGCGGAGCTCCGCCGGGAGCACGCCGAGCACTTGGGCGACGTCCTCCAGTCGGACCCGGCGGTCGCCGACGTAGGTGAGCACCTGGTCGAGGCGACTCTGCCCGTCCCGTACCGAGCCGTCGGCCGCCCTGGCCACCATCTCCAAGGCGGCCGTTTCGGCCTCGACACCCTCGGCCGCGCACACCTGGGCGAAGTGCTCGACCAGCAGTGCCGCCCGCACGCGCCGGAAGTCGTGCTGCTGGCAGCGCGAGCGGATGGCCTCGATCACCTTCTCCGGCGCGGTGGTGCAGAACACGAAGCGGACGTGCTCGGGCGGCTCCTCCAGGACCTTGAGCATGGCGTTGAAGCCCTGGGGGGTGACCATGTGGGCCTCGTCGATGATGTAGACCTTGTAGCGCGCCGCCGCTGGCGCGTAGCTGGCCTTCTCGCGCAGGTCGCGGGTGTCGTCCACGGAGCCGTGGCTGGCCGCGTCGATCTCGACCACGTCCAGGTTGGTGCCGGCGGTGATCGACAGGCACTGCTCGCAGGTGTTGTCCGGCTCCGAGGTCGGGCCCCGCTCGCAGTTGAGCGCCTTGGCCAGGATGCGCGCGGTGGAGGTCTTGCCCGTCCCCCTGGTGCCGGTGAACAGCAGGGCATGGTGCACCTGGCCGGTCTGGATCGCGTTCACCAGCGTCCCGACCACGTGATCCTGCCCGATGATGTCGGCGAAGGTCTGGGGCCGCAGCTTGCGGTAGAGCGACACGTACGCCATGAGTGAGTCCGCGGGAAGGCTGGCCGGTAGGAGAAGAGGTCTGCGGGGCGGCGGGGGAGGCGGCTGGCGAGGGCCGAGAATACCACCGGCACGGGACGGCCTCGGGCGCCGCAGCCCTCGTGGGACAAGGCAGATGAGCGGACCGTGCACCCATCGTCGAGCAGGTCGCCCGGAGCGCCTACCGGACCGGTAGCTCGAGCCCGGCAACCCCGCGGCACCCGTCAGTGCTCGCTTAGCGCTGCTTCCTCCCGGACCTGACGCGGTTCGCAAGGTGACGTCGCGCGGGACCTGACCGTCAACACCCCGTATCCGGCGCTGACCTCCGGACGCGTGCCCTCGGATGGGGATTCAGCCCCGCTGGAGCGGATTGCGGGTTCAGGGCACCGCTAGCTCCCCACCTAGCACGGTCCGCCCCGAGCCTACGCGCCCACCGTGCCCGCCGCCAAGCGAGAGGAGGACACGAGGTCAACCTCTCCTGTTGAGCGTGACCAAGACCTCGGTGTTGGCGTTGGAGCTGTTGAGCAGCAGGGCGTAGGACTTCCCCCCGAGCGCGAAGGTCAGCCGCACGTAGTCGCCGAGTGCGGCAGGAGCCGGGACCCCTTGGTCCGACTCGACCGACACCCCGACCGGCCTGCAGGTCCGCTCGTCCACCATGCTGATCACATGAAAGCCGACGCCGGGCCGGCGGAACAGCTTCGCCGCGCCGAGCACCCGCGGCACCGTCGACGACAGGGTGTCGCTGAACACCAGTCCGAACTCGGTGTCCTGCCGCTCGCCGACGCCGAGGACGCGCCGGTCCTGAGCCTCGAGCTCGACCGACCTCACTCGTGAGGAGCCGACCGGGGGACGCCGAGCAAAGTACGTGCTCGTGCAGTCGGTCTTCGGCGCCACCGCCAAGCCGGTGACCCCCGACCCGCCTCCGGTCTCGGACGACGGCGACCGCGAGTTGGCGACGACGGCGACGACCAGCAGGACCAGCACGACGCCGACCCCCGCGAAGATCCACGCCTGCGTGGAGCGGCGTCGACGCTGCTCGTCCGATCGCGCGCCCCCGTCCGAAGCCGCCGCCGTCGCTGTCGTGCTCAGGTCTGGCGCTCCGCTTGCCGGCGCCCCCGTCAATGGCGCCTCGCCCTGTGCCGTCCGCGCCTCGGCGAGGGTCCAGTCCAGCACCTTCAGCAGTCGGCTGGTGTCGAAGTCGAAGCGGGCCGGGCTCAGCTCCAAGGCCTGCCGGTGCACCAGCTTGGCCAGGCTCTCCGGCAGCTCGTCTCCACGGGGCATCCTGGCCCCATCCACCAGGATCGGGATGACCCGGACCTTGCGCGTCAAGGCCGCCTCGATCTCCAGCCGCACGAAGTCGTCGCGGTTGTCGAGGCGGCGGCGGCCGTGCTCGTCGGTGATCGTCAGCCACTCGTCCCCGATCAGCGCCAGCAGCACGTCGCAGGACCCGACCGCCCTGGTGATCACCTCGACGAAGTCGTCGCCCAACTGGATCGAGTCGACGTCCTTGAAGACCTGGTCCCCGCCGAAGCGGTCAGCCAGCCGGTCGTACAGCCACCCGGCCGGGTAGGCCGTCTCCTCCCTGCGGTAGCTGATGAAGATCCGACCGGTTGCAGCCGGGATGGGTCCAGCCATCACCCCGCCCTCTCCAAATCCCGACCCCCGTCCCACTGCCCAGCATCATAGAAGGCGCGAGCGGCTCGACACATCCCTAGCCCGCTCAGCCGGACAAGCGGACCAGCTGAGAGGACAGCGGAAGGCCACGTAGATGACCTGTCCTCGTGGCGGAGAATGAGCAGGGCGGCGGGGACGAACACCGTGCACACCAGCAGAGGGTCGCACAGGACGCCGATGGCGACGGCGGTCCTGACTTCGGTGAGGTCGATCCGCCGAGCGCCGGTGGCCCTGACCTCATCGCCTGGTGCCGGTGGTGAGTCGTTCGCGGTCGAAGGTCGCTGACATGATCCGCCAGCCGAGTCCGTCGCCGAGCAGCCGAGGGCAAGGCCGAGCGTGGCGTGGATCACGTTGAACGCGACCAGCGCCGCCACCACGGCCGTCGGGAGGCTTGCGAAGATGCCGAGCTGCTGGGCGACCCGGAGGTCGCTGGCTCGGGCGGAGATCGCGATGCCGATCCAGATCGACCAGCCGGCCAGCAGCGGCGTGAACAGCAGCTGGGCGAGCAGGTCCGGGCCTCGCAGCAGCGCCGACGCCACGGTTGGCTGTGCGACGAGCCCGACGCAGGCCAGGAAGACGGCGTAGACCGCATACGGGCTCTCCTGCGAGCTCAGTTCTGCCACTGCCACGCCTCAGGGATCGGTCAGTTAGACCTTGATGGGCTTGATGGCCCAGCCGAAGTGCTCGGTGAGCGCCACGACGACCACGAGCACGATGCCCACCCCGACAGTCCAGAG
>WNFU01005267.1_pt1 | contig 18884 bp, 10 predicted proteins | sample 5400121 | NCBI WGS metagenome assembly WNFU01 (sample SAMN13153360, study PRJNA577476) | soil metagenome | isolation source: 100 cm soil or saprolite under grassland replicate 1 | place: USA:California | collected 2016-06-15 | reverse complement strand
TCGCCCAGCCGCGCGCGACCGTCCGCGAGTCGGCTCCAAACACCCGGCGCGGCTGTCGCGCGCACACGCCCACGCCACAGAGGGTGCTGCGTCGACACCGTCCCTCCCAACCTGCGGCACAGCAGGCGCCCCGGCGGCCCAGACCCCACGTCGGTCCTGCCGTCCATCGCCCCCGCTCGCGCGAGTCCCATCCTGCCTCCGACTACGTGTAGGAGGCAATACCGAATCCAACAGGAACGGAGTTCCAGATGGCTGCTGTCCTTTGCCATCCAAGACGGCCCACTGCGAGTCGCTGACCTGGGCGGACCTGATTGAGTGGCATGCAGGCGCGTGGGGAGCTGGTGCTCGCCTCGAGCGGGACAGGCGCCTTGACCAGCATTGGCCAACTTGGATGGCACAGGTCAGACTTCGATGGCAAGGTACGCTCGTCGTCATGCCGCTGACCAGCAGCTGTGAGCCGCGCGGTGAGCCCTCGTGGCAGCTCCTGTGAGCGGTGTGGAGGGGCGTCCGGAGCCGCAGCTTGCGGTGATTCCGCAGGCATCACCCAGCCGATGCGTGCGGAATCGGTCTGGGTCGCGGCCGAGGCGGCCTGCCCTCGCCCGCCTCGGGGCGGCGTGTTACTCACGGCCCGCGGCGCCGGTGCCGGGTCAAGGGCGGCCCACCGGGCCGGTCCGAAGGACCGCGCCGCGCCCTTGACGCGCGCCGCCGAGCGCCGCGGGACTGGCCGCCTGGCCGCGACAACGGCCGGTCCGCGGCCGGGTGCAGGGTCCCGGCCGCGGCGCCAAAGGCGAGGCCGTTTCCACCCCGGCGAGCTGTCCCGGCGAGAGCCGAACAGCGGACAGCGACTGTCGATCGGTCGTCGTTCCTGCTTGGGCTTCGGGTGCAGATTGGTATGCTCGGCGGCGTTCCTGACCGCAGTGACGATGGCCGAAGGCGTCGATTGCGTGCGTGCGTGCAGGTCAGAGCCTCGCGGCCAGAGCAATTTAAGAATATGGACAGGGCAACGGATCGACGTCGCCGAAGGGCGATCAAGACCAAGACGAATCTGCGATCATGGCGATACCTCCGGACCCGATCTTTGTCGGCTGAGGCGTCCTTACGAGGCAAACGACAAGATGAACGTGTGGCAGAAATTCCCTTGCGACTGTCAGCGGATGCCAGCAGCGCCGGTGCGGCGACTTGCTCGCACGAACTCGGAGCCATCCCGGCAAGATGCCGGTTTGCTCCTCGCCAACGCCTTCGGTGAAGCGTCCACGCAATGCCACTCAGTCCGATCCTGGCCACTCCTGACCAGCCAGTCCACTCGCCAGACGCCCATGTTGAGCAGGCCGGATGCGGGTTTCTCCTGGTCGGCGAGATGCGACGGTCGTCTCGAGCTACGTGGCTGCAAGCGACGAGATCACGACCGACGTCGGGATCCGTCATGGTCAGGGGATGCCAGCGGACCCCTTCGTGTGTCTTGCTCGTACGAGCCGGAGCCATCCTGGCAAGATGTCCGGTTTGTTCCCGGCCGAAGTCTTCCGGGAAGCGTCCACACAATGCCACTCAGTCCACGTAATGCCACTCAGTCCACTTGCCGGACGGCCGTGCTGAGCAGGCACGATGCGGGTTTCTCCTGGTCAGCGGGGATGCGGGAGTTGCCTTGAAGTGCGTGGTTGTAAGCGACGCGCTCTGACCACCTGAGCTACACGCCCGAGAGACTCATTACCCCAGCTCAGAGCCTATATTTCCTCCGGTCGCTGATGAATGTAGTCCAGTCTCTTCCGGAACTTTTCCGGAACTCTTCCGGGGACCAGCACCTCCAACTCTTCCGGGAACTTCGACGAACGACCAAAGGACACTACTGCATGGCCTGGATCGTCAAGCTCCCACCCACGCCCCGCCATCCTCAAACCCGCTGGCGGGTACGCTACCGGGACGGTACCACCCAGCGCTCGGCCGGCATCTACCCCACCAGGCCGAAGCGCGCAGCATCCAACACGCCATCGAGCGAGGAGATCACGTCGCTATCTCCGACCATCTCCCACCCGATCACGCCTCGACGCTATTCGGGGAGTACGTCACCACGATCTGGTGGCCCGCCTGGAAGCCCGCCCATCCCCGCTCCGCCGACGGCACCACCAGCAAGCTCACCGCACGGATCCTGCCCCGCTTCGGAGATTTCCCCCTGGCCCAGTTGGACGCGCACGTCGTTGCCGCCTGGCAGCACGACCTGACCCGCGAGGGACTCTCGCCTCGCACGATCGCTACCTACCTATCGCTGCTTGGCACCGTCTGCAACGCCGCCGTCGACGACGGCTACCTGGACCGCTCCCCCCTCACCACCCCTGGCCGTCGCCGACGACGGCCCGCGGCCCTCGTCGAACACGCAGCCGAGCCATCCCCGCCACGCATGATCTGGCTGACCCGCCCGCAGGTGCACGGTCTCGCCGACGCCATCGACCCCCGCTACCGCGGCCTGGTGATCTTGGCGACCCACACCGGCGCCCGCTGGAGCGAACTGACCACCCTGCACTGGATCGACGTCCGCACCAACTACCCCCTGGACGACGGCGCCATCAGCGGACCAGGCCGGCTGCGCATCCGCCCACCCACCCCGATCGACCAGGAGGAGGACCCCGCCAGCCGCGGGCGGTCACGACCCCGATCCGGCGGGCGCACCGTCGCCCTGGACCACGACGCCGTCAACGCCCTGCACGCCCACCGCGACCTGGTCGACGGCCGTGCCCGCGACCTGGTCTTCACCAGTCCCGGTGGCACCCGCGGCCCCGGCGGCCCACTCTCATCAGCCAATTTCGCCCGCGTCTGGCAGCGCGCCCTCGCCTCCGCCGGGCTCGAGCAGGGCGGGCCCGACCAGCAGCGGCCACGGTTCCACGACCTGCGCCACACCCACGCCGTCTGGCTGCTGGCCCAGCAAGCCCCCATCGGCGCCATCGCCAAGCGGCTGGGCCACGCCAACCCCGTGGTCACCATGCGCATGTACCAGCTCGCCGCCACCGAAGTCCACGAGGGCCAGCTCACCACCCACTACCTTGGCCTCACCACACCTCGGCCGCGCGGGAGACCTGGCTGACTCGTCGGGACTCGAACCTCTGCCGTAATCATCCAGCCTCATCACAGACCGCTTGCCCAACAAGATCGTGGCGAGAGCTCGCTAGCGGTTTGCTCTATTGCTATGGCCGAGGACACAGGATGGCCCCAGTGGGCATCGTCGCGCCCGCCCTCGTTTCGCTTGACGGGCTTGCCTGAAGCAGGTAGTCCACCAGTGGTGATCACATGAGCAGTGCGAGGATACCGTTGACCATCTATGCGCTCAGGGAGCGCGTGGATGGGGAGTCCCTCCGGAGACCTGACCAGGTTGTCGACCCGGATAGACTGGCCCAGTCTACGTTGACACAGTTCGAGGTTCCGGACCGTTTCGGATTCAGCGGGCGCTTGTACCTGGAGCTAGCTCGCCCTGAACCACCTCCATGGATCTGGTTCTTGCGTGGTGGGGTCGAGGCGCTTCCTTGGCAGGAACGACACAATCCTGGGGCGCTGCTTGTCATCCGGTCGGCAGCGTCCAACAGATGGTTCGCGCTGCCATTCGGGCGTACGGGTCGTTTCCTTCTGCGTCGCAATGCATATGAGCGTGGCTACGGGCTGCGTGTCGCGCTGAACATACTCTGCGAGGGTGATAGGCAAACACCGCCGGATGCTGTCGAGGAGGCTCTGCTTCGGTACGTTTCGGCGCGCCGGTTCGACGTCGAGGTTCTCCACACACAGCGACAGGTCAATCGGCTCGCGCCGTTCAATGCCTTTGGTATGGATGTGCAGCGGGACCTACTGAATGGAGTGGTTGGCGAGCCAGCCCGACCGCGTTGGGGCCCTAGGATTCATGGTGCTGACTTTGTCAAGCTGTCCCGCTCGTGTGACTTTGCCGAGGTGGGGTGCTGTGTGACGAACTCCATCTGATGCGCCAGCGCCTGGACTACAGGAGTCAGTTTCCGTGGGTCGACGACGTATACGTGGAGACCGACCCGAACGTCATCCAATTGCTGGAACGGGCGCTCGTCCAGCAGCTCAAGAACGACGCCGAGGGCCTTCAGCTCACCGAGCCCGAGTTCGTGGACTGGAGCCTCGTCGACAGCTACCGCTTCAACATCGACCCCCCCGAACAACGACGCGGCAGTCTGCTTCTCGCCGACTATCTGGACCGGGTGGAGGAACTCGGGCTACGCAGCACCTTGGACATTGCCCTCTTGCGCCGACACGAAGTCCAAGCGATCGGAGTGGACGGTGAGCTTATCGAACGCTGGTCGGTGTTGGACTGCGTGGATGGAGAACTGGCCACTGGTCGCGGGGATGACGGCCGTATCCATTACATTGCCAGCGGTGAATTCTTCACCGCGGCGCGAGAGTTTCTTGTGGGACTCGACAAGGATCTCTCTCGGATTGAGCGCAGCGCGATCCGGCTACCGGCGGCGGAGCCACGGCAAGACGAGGGCGACTACAACATGAGTGTGGCCGGACAACTCGGCTACCTGTTGCTCGACAAGCGGCTTGTATCGATGCGTGATGCTGGTCGAGTTGAAATCTGCGACCTGCTCACCGCGGAGGGCGCGCTCATCCATGTGAAGCGGCTCAAAGGCAGCTTCAGCTCCAGCGTCCTCAGCCACCTGTTCGCGCAAGGGGCCGTTTCCGCCGACCTGCTGGTCAAGAGCCCCGACTTCCGGGAGCAGGCCGTGCAGCGCGTCCAGGCGGCGGAGCGCGCTGCCCATCAGTCTGGTGATGGCGAACCGGACCGATTCTCGCAGCAGTTCACCGGAGCGTTCCGGGCTGCCGATCACGAGGTGGTGTACGCGATCATCGGTCCATGGGAAGGTCGACCGCTGACGGCGCTGCCGTTCTTCAGCAAGGTGAACCTCCGCCGGCACCATGAGAACCTCGTGAGCATGCACTTCAACGTCTCATACGCCGCAGTTGAGTCCCCGCCGGCTTGACCCACTATGGCGGTACGTGCTCTGACCATCAGGACGGCACCGCCGACATCTCAGGTGGGAAGCCCCTCGCGCTCACCTTGGGCGCCGCTGTGGCGGGAGGTAAACGTAGACGCCGAGCACGTCCGTCGGCGGCAGGGCACGGACCACCAGGCCGCGGCGGGGTACACCGGCGGCCTCTCGGACGCGCCGGTGGATGGCATGAAGTTCGTCTGCTAGCCGTTCTCCAATCGCGTCGAGGGCTGGCTGTAGGGTGTCGAGGTCGGCAAGAGTCTGGGTGATGATGAAGCGCTTTTGGCCTGCATCGATGTTCTCGCTTGGCCGAGCGGCAAGCAGCGCCTCGACCTCGTCGTCGGGGAGCCAGTCGGGAGAGGCGAAGCCACCGCGGAGGGCGAGCACTCGAGCCTCCTCGGCGACCAGCGCGCGCCTCCCGTCGCGGCTGGGCAGCATGAAGTGCAACCGATAGCGGGTCAGGAGCAGGGTGGTACGGCGCTCGACATTCCTGGTGCGCAGCACACCGCAGCGACGAGCCGGCCGCTCGCCTGCGGTGAGGTCAGGGTCGAGGGCCGAGTCGAGAACGTACTGGGCAAGTGTCTCGACCGTAGGGTCGGTACGAGCCAGGAGGGCGGCACTGGGTGGTGGAGGCGGTTCCCGATGAAACTCGATTCGATCGCGGGAGTGGCGGCTGCTGGGGCATGGGAGCGCGGCCCGGAGGGCTGTGGGAATGGCGTTGATGTGGGCGACGAATCCATCGGGGGATGCGGTGATGGTTGCGCCGAGAGAGGTAAGGGCATCGCGTGTGAACCGCTCGGCGACCTCCTCTCCGCCGAGCGCGGCGCGAACCGTGCGCAGTTCGGTCTCGACCTCGCGCATAGAGATGGCGTGCTGCGCGTAGATCGTCCCACGACTGCGGCGCTCCCGTTCCTTGGCGAGATCCCAGGCCTCGAACAGCTCATCCCGCTTGGCTCTCTCCTCGCCGAAGAATGTGAGCTGCTCGGCTCGGGTGCTCTGGTCACGCTCCTGGCGTAGCACGCCCTCGATGATTGCTTCGATTACCTCGTTGGCGTCGGTGGGGACTGGCACGGAGACGCCGAGGTCCCGACGAATGGCTTCGTGTTTGCGGAGCAGCACCTCGAGCACGACTCGGTCGACCGGGTTGTCACCGTACAGGGTTACTGTCCGCACGACTGGGCAACGCTGGCCGAAACGGTCGACGCGGCCTTCGCGTTGCTCGTGTCGCGTCGGGTTCCAGGCCAGATCGTAGTGGAGTACGGCGGAGAAATGCTCTTGGAGGTTGATGCCTTCAGCCAGACAGTCAGTGGCAACGAGAACGATGCGGTCAGTAGCGGCTTTACCGTGCCCAACGCTTCCTACGCTCGTCGAGGCTTGACCGCTCCGGCCTTTGAGGGCCAGAGGGATGCCCGCTGTACCGGCAGCGTCCGCCACCAGGTCAGCGATGCGCCGCTTGCGGTCGGCAGGCGGGAGTGTGCCGGTAACAGCCTCGACGCGGACGCCACGCAAGGCGCGGCGTAGCTCGTCGGCGACATAATCAGCCGTGGGAATGTATCTGCAGAAGACAATCGGCGTGTAGCCCTCGTCGAGCAGTTCGCGGACGATCGCAGTCGCCTTGGCGAGCTTGGCGTCGCCGTCCCTGAGCGATGCAGCCTCCCGGGCCAGGCGCTGGAGCCGCTCACGCTGCCGGCGAGCCTCGGCCGTGGAACCCAACTCTTCCTCGATGGCTCCGGCAGCAAACTCCTCAGCCTCATCAGGGTCCACCTCAGTGTCTTCGTCGGCGCCCGGTGGAGTATCGAGAGCGTCGGATCCCTCGTCGTCGGTGAGGTCCAGCACAGCACGCCGGCTGAGATCGTCGGCCTCCTCAGGGGAGGTGGCACCTGCGCTGGCGGCGCGATTGCGGAGTGTCGCCGCCGCCGCCTCCGGTGAGGAGGCGAGCGCGCGGAGCAGGGCGATCATCGACCACCAGCGCACGCGTTGTCGGGTCGTGGGGTGGCCATTGCGCCCTGCCTCGACGACAGCCTCGCGGGCATAGACGCGGACTCGCTCAAACAGGCGTTGGTAGGCAGGACTCGGCCGGTACAGCACTTCGCTGGCTTGCCGCTCCGGAAATGGGGTGCGCTCGTGCAGGAAGGTGGTGATGTCGGCGCGCCGGCGCTGGACCAGATATCGGGCGAGGAACTCACGGTGGGGGCGGCGCGCTTCGCCTGACAGGTCCTCGGGTAGCTCGGCCAGCCTCGGGTCAAGCAGGGCGAGAAGGTTACGGAACGCTTCGCGCTTACCGCTGTGCGGCGTGGCGGTTACGAGGATGAGGTGCCTGGTGGGGTCGGAGGCCAAGCGGCGGAGGAGTTCATAACGCTGGTGGCTGCGGCGGTTGGTGCCCGCCGCTTCGACGCAGGTGTGCGCCTCGTCCACGATGACCAAAGCAGGGCAGGCGCGGACGAATTCGTCGCGGCGGTCGGCCGACTTTATGAAGTCGGTGGAGACGATGACGTTGTTGTAGCGGTCGAAGAGCCGTTCCTTGGGACGCAGGCCACGCTCCAGTCGGGCGGCGGTGCTCGGCAGCAGGACCTCTGCGTCGAGGTTGAACTTGTCGTGAAGCTCGGCCTGCCACTGCGGGGCGAGTTGCGGACTGCACAGCACTGCCAGCCCTCGTGTATCGCCCTGCGCCAGCAACTCGGCGGCAATCAGCCCGCTCTCGATGGTCTTGCCGATGCCGACATCGTCGGCGATCAGCAGCCGCACGGGGAGCATCCGCAGGGCCATGAGCAGTGGAACCAGCTGGTAGGGTCGCGGGGTGACGGCCACTCTGGCGAGCGACCGGAACGGGCCACCGGAGGAGCGGAACCCGAGGCGTAACGCGTCGAGCAGCAGGCGGGCGCTGCGTGCGTCACCGAGGTCGTCAGGGCTGGGCTGCGGGAAGTGCGCCGTCTCGACCTTTTCCAGGTCGGGCAAGACGCCCACGACATCTTCGTCGTCGCCGCCGAGCGGGCGCAGCAGGAGCAAGCCCTCGTCATCGCTTGGCAGCACAACCCAGTCGCGGCCACGCGCGGTGACCAACGATCCGACCGCGAATCTCATCGCGCGCCCTCCAGTGCGCCGTTCCCTGGACCGAACACGAACACGTGCTCCCGTAGGCGCTGCGGCCACCGATCGCAGTCCTCAAACCAGAATGGGATGACGGTCCAGCCCGCGTCTTCGAGCGCTACCGCCTCGTGCTGTCGCTCGCCCTGCCGACGGCTGAGGAGCACGGCAACCTGAATGCCTTCGGCCTCGTAGCGGAAGTCGGGAGTGACGGTGGTGCCCGGCACCAGGACTCCGGTCGCTGTTGGCTGACGATGGCCGTAGCGTTCCAGCACACGAAGAAACTCTCGCCGTACTGGGTCATCTGTCGCCGTCGGCGGCTCTGTGGACTCTCCGACCAGCGAAGGGCTTGGCTCCTGCCACACTCGTGCGACGGTGAGCGCTTGGAGGAGGTCTCGCACGAGATGGCGGTCGAGTCGTTCGTGGTCGGGCTGGTTGGTGTAGGAGAGCAGGCACTCGTAGCAGGCCTGACCACAGGCATCAGCCCGCCCAGGGCTGTCGTCCGAGGTCAAGTGGTCGTCGACTGGGGTGAAGTGGAGCAGGTCGAGGGCGGTCTTGGCGACCCGCGCGAGCTGGTCGGGCTCATCGACCAAGCGGCGCAACACGCCGGCGCCACCCTCCGATGCCTCATAGAGCAAGATCTGACGTGGGGCTAGGCGATTGGGCAGTGGCTCGACCGCCAGCTCGCTATCTTCCAGCTCGAAGGTGACGGCGATGGCGCGAAGCAAGGCGTGCTGCAGCGTCAACAGGGCATCGGGCAGGGGATGCGGCTGGAAGACCAGGACGAGGGCGTTGCGACGGTCCTCAACGTAGGGTACGACCCGTTTGGCCACGCGCCGACCGGGATCATCGGCCTCGGTTTCGGTGAGCCATCGCCCGCTTTCCAGGTCGAGAAGGAACCCGACACCGGCCTGATCCCGACGGTTGCGCCGGCCCAGGTTGGCGCGGTGGACGGTGGTGCTGTCACCGTAGGCCAGCTCGACCTCGACAGCATTGGTCCGCGCCTGAGCGCGTCGTGCGCTGGCCGGTCCGAACCGGTAGGAGACCAGGACCTCGAAACCGCGTCGGGCCCGCTCCTCCTCATCGGAGGTGATCCGGTCACGCGGGATGGTCTGAACCGTCCCCAACGGCAGCAGGTTACCAATCGGTGCTTGCAGCTCAGCGTCACAGTGCTCGCACCGATCCCGGTCCTGGCTCGCATGATCATGGAGGTAGCCACAGTCGTCGCAGCGCTTGGCCGACTCCAGCGGCGAGTCACCGGCGTGCCCGCCACGCATCGGAAACTGAACGCCGACCACGTCATAGTGGGAGCCCTCGTGATAGATGAGCGCTCGCGGCCCGAATTCACTGAGAGCGATAAAGCGAGGCCGGAGCAGGTAGCGACCGTCCGTCATGGTCGACCTGTCCCGCGGCAGGAAGGCCGTCAGCGGTAGCCGCGGGAAGGAATACCCGGGCAGAAAGCCTTCTGAGGCCAGGTAGCGGTAGACGTAGAAGTCACTTTGGGTAGGGTCGTCAGTCTCAACCCGAAGGAGCTGCAACTGCCGTTCGGCCTGGCGGCGGCGGGCCTCGTACTGCCGCTTCTTCCCGTGGGATGCTCTGGGCTGCCGCGCCGCGCGGTTCTGCGCGTCAAGTTCCCGTAGCGCAGCCCAGTAGAGCTGGCGCCAGCGATTGCAGGCCGTATCGAAGGCCTCGAGCGTGCTGGCTACGACCGACTCGACCCACCGGTCACCGAACCAAGCGGTCTGGGACAGGTCATCGAGGTCGGCAGACAGCATTCGTCGTGCGCGATCCGCGGCTCGCATGCGGGCGTCGTTGTCGTCGAGCCCTCGACGCGCTTCTGGTAGCAGCTCCAGGGTCGGGAGCTGGCCAATGTCAGCGTCCACATCCAGCACCTCAGAAAGGGACTGACCGAGGACTACGGGTGTCTCTGCCAGCCATACCGCATGCACGTGCGCCCGGACAAGGTCCTCATTGGCCAGGTCGAGCCGAGGCGGCACCACGGCGCCAGAGATCAGCCGGCCCGGGTTGCGGAAATGGTATTGATCGTGACCGCTGTTGCTGGTGCAGTACGTGACGACCAAGGCGGGTTGGCCAGACCGACCAGCTCGTCCGCTTCGTTGGGCGTAGTTGGCCGGCGTAGGCGGAACGTTACGTAGTACCACGGCGTTGAGGTCGGCGATGTCGACACCCAGTTCCATCGTTGGCGAGCAGTACAGAATGGGCAGCTCGGCCTTGCGGAAACGCGCTTCGCGGTCACGCCGGTCCTCGGGGTTGACTTGCGCGGTGTGCTCACGGGCGGACAGCTCGCCAAGCTGGTAGGCCACGGTCTGGTACAGCTCACGGAAGTACGGGTTGACGCGTAGCCCTCTAGCGTCGGCGTCAGACTGACGAGTCGGCTCAGGGACACGCCGCTTGCCATCACCAGCCTGCCAGCGCAGCGCATCCGCCCGAACCCGATATCCTGGCGCGCCACGGCCGTCCCGTGGGGACTCACAGACCAGTAGCTTGCCGCGGTGAAGCACAGCAAGAAGGTCGGCGATCATTCGGTTGGCATCGCCCACGTTGAGCGTGCGCGGCCACTCGGGGAACGCCCTCCGACGCAGCCAGCCGCCATACCGGCTGAGGCCCGACATCGCCACGTCATAGCGTCGGTCGTCGTCAGTCCGACGGGAGCGCGGCCAGACCGTGCGGCGCTCACCGGCCTCGTCTTGATCGTCGAGCACCCACGGCTCGCGTAGCCACTGCGCACTCTTGTTGCGGATCTCATCAAACCGCAGCCCGGTCAGATAGCGCGTCTCGATGGCAAGGACCCGGCGCAGTTCGTCCAAGAGAACGCGGCAGGCGCGCTCCCGCTGCTGCGGGCTGGCGCTACGCAGCACTGCATGGGTCTCCTCCCACCAGTCTTGGCGCTGCACCGTTTCCGCCAGCCACGGGTAGTCGATGATCAGCAGGCCGGTCTGCTCAAGGTTCGGCATGGAGACCCGCCAGCCGCGCTCCAAGTCGGCATAGAGGCGACGGCCGATCACAGCGCACAGCGCGCGCTCCGCCTCGTCCAAGCGCGCCGGCGGTTGTCCATCAACGAGCAGGTCAGAGGGCCGAATATAGGCCTCCGGCGGCAGCGCCAGCGCCCCCACAACGCTGCGCTCAAGCTCCTCCGAGCCGAGCCCGTTTGGAGCGGCAGCGACGGCCCGGTACAGGGCGCCGCGCAGCACTGCGACCCGTACGAAGTCATTCAAGTGCCCGGCTTGCAGGGCAGCGTCCTGCCGGTTGTCCGTAAAGGCGAGCAGCTTGCCAGCGGTCGCGCCGAGCTCTCCGGCGCGGACAGCATCACGCAGGGCTCGGACGAGGCTGATGCTCAATACCGTCGTGGCCGAGCTACGCCCCTCAGTCCCCAAGTCGGCCAGGCGGGCATACTCGCTGCCCCGGGCAGATTCATACGCGGTTCCGCAAGAGAGGCAGAACCGGAACGGTGCTGGAACGAAGGCGGCACGCAGCCCCTCCCCCGTGTTGACAACCGTGCCGTCGGGGAGCACGTCAACGGCCACCGGCATGCTGGCCTGCCGTGCAGGGTCAACGTCGCCGTCGAGCTGCCAGGAGTCGGGCAGGCGTTCAACTTGGCGGCCGTGGTCGCTCGGCCAGGGCGCCGCGTCAGAGACATACAGATAGCCGAGTTCACCGGTCTGGTCCCCATCGTCATGCAGCGGCTTGAGCTGGCGCCCAGGACCCTTGTCGTTCCTTCGAACGGCGAGGTACTCCTGCCCGCACTCACGGCAGAACACCAGCGGATAGAGCGGCTTGCGCCGCTCGTGCGGCACCGACGGCTGGTAGCGTAGCGTGCACCACCGCTTAGCTGGCCGCTCGAGGCTGACGTAGATGGTGTCGCCCTTGCTGAGAAGCTGATGCAGACGGAACGCGAACACCGGTCGATTCTGCGGATCTGGGCGGTGTAATCGGGTGCCGGCCAGCAGAGCGTGGGTGATGGCGAGCGTGCAGCGGTCGACACGCTCCCCGGTCAGCACGGACAGGTCGGCGGCGGCTTCGGCGACCGTGGCCGGTGGACGCCGTTCGAATCGGGCCGATCCGGGCGGATACTCATATGCGCCGAAGCGGTCTTCGACCCACACCGCGAGCGGGTCGTCTACGAATGCCTCGTAGCTCGACATAGCTGTGGGCGATTCCACTCGCGCCGGTAGGGCCGCCAAGTCCGAGGCGGCAAGCCGGCGCGTCGCCGGCTCGAGCGTCTCGGTGATCACCTCGGCGGACGTAATCGGGCAGCCGAAAATCCGGGATGCAGCCCCCGAGATGGCCGCCCGCCGCTCGTCCAGCGGGCCATCGGTGGCCATGGTCGCCGAAGTGCCGATGCACTGAAGGGCCGGCCGCCGGCATGCCTGGCGAAGACGTCGGACCAGGAGAGCGACATCGGCACCCTGCCGTCCCCGGTAGGTATGCAGCTCATCCAGAACCAGGAAGCGCAGCGACTCTCGCATGGCGTCAACCAGCCGGTCACGCTCCCGCGGCCGGGTGAGGAGCAGGTCGAGCATGACGTAGTTGGTGAGCAGGATATCGGGCGGTCGGGCAAGAACCCTCGTGCGCTCGCGCTCGCTCTCCTGGCCGGTATATGAGTGGAAGGTCGCCGGCGGCTCGGCGTTCGGGTCGTCCAAGTGCCGCCGTAGCTCCTCAAGGTACTGCCGCAACTCCTCGTGCTGGCTGTTGACCAGCGCGTTCATAGGATAAACAACCAACGCCTTCACGCCGGGCGATGGGGTGCGTAGCGCCTCGTCCACGGCTGGGATGAGGTAGGCGAGGCTCTTCCCGGAGCCAGTCCCGGTCGTCAGCACATAGCTGGCACCACGGCGAGCAGCCTCGATGGCTTCCATTTGATGGCGATATAGCTCGAGCGGCACGCCTCGCTTGCGGAAGAAGTCCGCACAGCGTGGATGCAGCAAGCCCCGGTCAGCCAGTTCTTGGACCGTGCCGGTGGTGGTGAAGGTCGGGTTGAGCGCGAGCCGCGGCTCCGGCCAGCGTGATGCCTCCGAGGCAGCCTGCCGCTCAAGGAAGAGGCTGAGGTCGCTGGCGCTGATCTCAAGGAAGCTCTGCGAGAACTGCCTGTAATCGTCGATAAGGCGATCGCGGAGGTCGAAGACGTTCATCCGCGCCTCCCCCTATCTGCCCTCTGAGGCCGCCGAGGACGTTCCCCAACGCCCGTCGACACGACGGCGAGCGCCCTGGTCATACCGCCATGCCCCAGGCGGCGGATCGAGCAGACTCTGAAACGGCTCTTCGCGCAGGGCGGCCTCGGCCATGCGGTCGTAGATCTCCAGCACGCGGACACAGGTCCGGTATTCTCCCAGCTCTGCAGTCTCCCGTTTCCTGAGGGCGCGAAACGTCCCGAGGACGTGGGCGACCTCCGCCCGGTCCAGGCCGTAGAGATGGAAGTAGGCAGCGTCCAACTCCGCCCGTAGCCAAGCCCGGCGATCCTCATCCCATGGCAAAAAGGGAGGACCGTGGTAGCCGAGTTCAGCGGCATATAGGCTGAGATCTTCCGCTGTGAACACCAACTCAAGGACGCGGTCAGCGACCCAGCGCCCAAGGCTTATTCCGTGCACCCATGACGGCGGCGCTTCGTAAGTCTCGGGAGAAACCACCGGGAGCTGCCGCATCAGGTATAGCGGGACGTGAAATCCGGTCTGTTTGGCGCGGGAAAGGTAGTCGAAGACGAGGGCGGAGAAGTTCGCCAGTAGCAAGGTGTCCCCGTGCAGATCGGGCCGGCCCGGCCGATCAGAGAACTGTAGGACAATCGTGTGCCCGGCTCCGCAGTGCGGCAGGATGCTGGCGATAACCATCCGCTCGTTCGTCGTGTGGGATACCTCCCTCCACCCCAGGAGGTACGGCTTGGTCCCACGGCGGCCCGCCCAGTTTCGCACGGCTTGATCCGGAACCCACCACCGCGCCGTGGGAAGGAACATTGAATCGCTCTTTTGTGCCAGTGACGGACGGGGTAGCGTTCCCTTTCGCCGCTGCGATTCTGTTTGACCCTCATAGGTACCGAACCTGTGATCGAACAGGTTCAGCATCTTCGCCTCGTAGAGTGGAAGGTAGCGGTCTGTGCCACGCACAAACACGTTGCCGTCCAGTCGCCAGCCTCGCTCGCGTAGCCAGTCCTCCGACCGAAAGAGCCCGGAGTCATCTGCCATGTGGAACATCTTGGTCATCATGATGTTCCAGGGATTTCCAACAGGGTCCTGGTCCCGTTGGAGTATGGGCAGACGGCGGTAGATAGCAAGTGCGATCTCGGCGTCTCGTCGAGAGGGGAAAGCCGGACAGGTATTGGTATTTGGGTTGAGGAGCGCGATTTCCTCTAGCGTCATAGCGAATCGTCTGGTGGCGAGATCCTTGGCATGTCGAAGGGCGAAGGCGAGGTCCACGGTGGCAATCCGCCCCGCTGGTCCGGTCACGGTGAGCAGGCAGAAGCGAAACTTGTTGTCGATTGCGCTGGACATCGCGGACGATTCGTTCTCGAAGTCAAATAGCGAGACCAGCACACGCTCCCGCACGAGCGATGCGAATAGGTGACTTGCGGTCTCATCCGTTGCGATTCCTGTTGGAACGATCATGCCGAGCTGCCCGCGAGGGCTGAGCAACGCTCGGCCAAGTTCCACGAACAGGGCATAGGTATTGAGTTGCCTCCTCGCGCTCAAGGGATAGCGACCGGAGCGACGTAGTAAATGAACAAGACGATCGGCTGTCCGCTTCGCTGTGTCATATTTTGTCATAATCGGGTCGCGCGCCAACCGCAGCTCTTTGAGCTTCCGCTTTCGGACGCTGGCGTTAGGTGCGTCCGCGAGGTCATGGCGGCCGACCGCTCGGAGGAACTCTTTGTCTTGAAACGTAGCCCTGTCCCATGGAGGGTTCCCGACGACGCAGGAGAAGCCTCCCGTCCACCCCGTAGTCGGGTTATCCGCCTCCCGCAGAAGTTCCGGTACCTGGAAGATCTGTGGAAACTCCAAGTGCCAGTGGAAGAACGGATCTCCCGTCGCCGCCAGCTCTCTGATGCGCGTCACGGCAACTTCTGCAACCAGGTTCGGATTGTCACCGGCGAGCTGAACAAGGACATCGTAGGTGGGTGCTGGCGGGCACTCCGGTTCTCGAGGCCATAGGAACGCTGCGCACCAAGCGTCGGTCACAAGCTTGGCCTGCTTCATCTGCGGTGACGTCCTCAGCGCCCGCCAAGCCGCGATCTTGGCTCGGAGACCATCGATCAAGTCGTCTTGCTGGGCGTCGGCCATGGCGGCGCGGGCGGAGAGTTCTCCGTTGCCGACGAGGATCGGCTCAGCATCTTCATCCCGGGTAAAGAACGTGCCCTGAGCGCCCTTCCTGCTCCTGCTGCGCTGTCGACGGTTGGTGAGCGTGAGCTGCCGAGCCACCGCGGGATCATCGCCTGGCAGGCAAGCGAAGGCTTGATCAGGAATCCCGGCCCGTAGCAAGGTGGGAGTGACGCCAACGAGTGCATTGCCATGTCGAAGATGCGCGCCGAGGAACGGCAGCGGACGCGTACCATCGAACGCCTCCAGCCAGAGAGAAAGCTTGGCTACCTCAAGGGCCAGGCCGTTGACGTCCACGCCATAGACGCAACGGGCGATGACGTCGCGCATGGCAATCCGGAACGCGCGGTCGGAGGACTCTATCGACCGATCCCGCCATGCTACAAGCCGCTGCGCGATCCGCCTGGCGGCGGCCACGAGGAATTGTCCTGAGCCACACGCCGGATCACAGACCGTGAGACCGAGCAACGCGACCTCTGGATCAGGGGCACGCTCGGCCTCGTCAAGCAGCGGATCGAGGGTGGCATCGAGCACGCTGTCGATGAGTGGTTTCGGAGTGTAATAGGTACCTGTCGCCTTGCGCTACTTTCGTTCAGATCGGTCGTAACGGGCTTCCAGGCTTAGCAGGGATTCGTAGATGTTGCCGAGCTCTTCGCCGGCCAAGTCGCGGAAGTCGACCGTGCGGAGCACGCCCGATTGGTCGGTGAACTGGTCGAGGGCGCGCATGGCCGCGAGCAAGCTGCGGTTGCTCAGCTTTGAATCCTCAAGGACGCCGATGGCGCCAGCATCGAACAGTTCCGTGTCGAGGGCGGGCAGCCCCAGACTGGAGCACCCAGCGTCCTTGGTGAACGCGCCGAAGACGATGCACTGCAGGGCATCCCACCGGTCCGCGTGGGAGGTGCCGGGACGACGTCGAGCCAGCGCGCGTAGGTGGCGCATAGAGAAGTAGCGTTCGTACCGCTCTTTTACGCGCGGATGGGCGTCGGGGATGGGCAGCAGGCCGCGCTCCTCGGCCACCAGGCAGAACAGCAACCGGAACACGAGCCGCATGAGAAGGCGCAAGTACTCCTCGGGCTTGAGTGCACCGTTGTTGAGCTCACTGCGGAGCTTGTCGCTGCCCTTGTGGGCGACGAATCCCTCCCCCAGGATCCGAAGCGCGTCGACAACGCCCTTGTGCAGCCGGTCGAGTGCTCGAACCGCGCGCTCGGCCTCCTGCTGATACCACCGCTCCAACCAGCAATCAGCCGGCCCGGCTGCGCCAACCGCGAGTTCGACCCTGCTATGGTGACAGAGCAAGTACAACATCACGTAGTCGGCGAGATGCCGCTGGTCAAACATCTCCTCCAGGTCGAACTCAATATGCGGCGGTCGGACAATGGAGGAAGACGCACGAAGGAGCAGCAGCTTCCGACCGTTGCTGACGATGCCCCACAGTGTCGGTCACTCCGGTTCAGGAGACCCTGGACCAGGCTCTGTGGTGATCGGGTGGCCGCCCCTGCGATGCCAGCAGTTCGTCGGTCGAGTGGGATATGCCAGCCGAGCAGATGAACAGGAACTGCTTCCCACTCGTGGCTAACGGGGTACACATCGCTGCCGACCTTGATACCCGTGCGCGCTGGGCGCAGCGGGCCATAGCCAAGTTCGTCGAACAGAAATCGTAGCCAGCGATCGCGAGTGATGCTGGTCGCTCGGCTGTCGGCTGAAATCCGAGGGATGGCGGCGCGGTAGGAGGTCCAGATGGCCGTCAGGCGACTCCATGATCGGGTGATGGCGTCCTGCAGACTCTCGATCTCGGCCAGCCCGTAGTCTTGTGCGCTGACACCGGGCAGATGCCGGGTCTCGAGCAGACGCGAGAGCGTGTCGGCAGGAAACAAGCCGTCCACCACCGTCACGCTTGGGTAGGCTCTGACCTCCATAGGCATGTTGTCCTTTAGGGAGGAACAAGAGTCTCGTGACAGATCGTACGAGATGCGGACGATGATTGGGAAGAGCCGAACACCTGTACGATTCAGGCGTAGAGGGCAACTTGCGACTCGCCCTCAGGCCATCCGGCCTACCGCTGTGAGCGTCGTCGCAGGGCGACAACCGCCGGCCTCAGGACTCGTCCACGACCTCCCCCGTCCGGGATCAACGGCCCGCACGTTCAGCAACGACGACGCGAATGCGGTTGTTCGGACTGGTGACGGCTCGTACACTGACCCAGCACAGCCAAGCTGGAGGCTATTGATGTCCGCTGAGCCCGTCGGTGAGTCGACCGGAGAGATCCGCCCGCTCAGGATCTCCCCAGAGCTTGCTCGCGAGCTCCTCCGCGTCCTGCGAGAGGAGGACCTTGAGCTGCCAGAAGGCAGCACGGTCCTCGCGGTCATCGTCGAGCCACATCACGCTATGCAACCCGCATCCCCCCAACGGCCCGAGGACGGCATCGAAGGCCTCATCGGGGTCCTGGGTGACCTCGACGCCCCGGCAGACGCTTCCGAGCGCGTCGACGAGTACGTCTACGGCCAGCGGTGATCGTCGACACCGGCGTGCTCTATGCGGCGATGGCGCCACGCGACCGCAACCACGCCACCTGCGCCAAGCTGCTGCGAACCACTCGCGAGCTGCTGTTGCCCGCGCCGGTGCTGGTTGAGCTGGACTACTTCCTCACGGAACTGAACAGCAGCCATCGCGCGTTCGACGAGGTGCTGCGCAGGATCGAGAACGGTGTCTTCACCGTCTTGGACCTGGCGCCAGTTGACTACCCACGGGTGCGGGAGCTGTGTACGCAGTACGGCGATTGGCCGCTCGGGTTCGTTGACGCTGCGGTAGTCGCGCTGGCCGAGCGGGAACGACAGACTCGCATCGCAACGCTCGACCGTCGCCACTTTGGCGCGATCAAGCCGCGGCACATCGCGGCGTTCGAGTTACTCCCGTAGACCGCGGACCCGCCGGACGCGAGACGTAAGGCGCCGGACAACCCTGTGACGGAACCCTCAGATGGTCAGCGGATGCCAGCGGCGCTGTTGCGGCGACTTGATCGCACGAGCCCAGAGCCATCCGGCAAGATGCCGGTTTTGTCCTGGCCAAGGTGCTCGCCTACTCCAGCAACCAGGAGCATGAGGACCTGCTGGCGTGGCTGGGGCTGGACAAGGCAGGCGACTTCGACCCCCACCGGTTCGACATCGACCAGGCCAACCGGCTGCTGGCCGCCATGGGAGCCCGGCGGGTGCGCCGATGATCCAGCGCGCGCCTATCTGTGTGGACGGCCCGCCCGGCGCGGGCAAGACCGCCTTCGTCGAGCGGCTGGTGGCCGGCCGCAGGCACTGGGTGCTTGCCGTGCGCTGCCAACACGACCCCACGCTGCGGCGGCCGCGGGAGGCCTGCCCAACACGACACCCGGAGCTGGGGCGCTACCGCGCCGCCGGTGCAAGCGCGGCCGGGCTGTTCACCTTCCCGCCGGGCGATCTGGCCGCCGACGACTTCTACACCACCCGGCTGATGGAAGACC
>WNFU01004542.1_pt1 | contig 18892 bp, 21 predicted proteins | sample 5400121 | NCBI WGS metagenome assembly WNFU01 (sample SAMN13153360, study PRJNA577476) | soil metagenome | isolation source: 100 cm soil or saprolite under grassland replicate 1 | place: USA:California | collected 2016-06-15 | reverse complement strand
CGCTGGCGGGCCGCGTGCTCGGACGCTGCGGCATTGAGCAGCGCGGCGAAGACGCGCGCCTCGACGTACCGGGGTAGGAGCCGCTCCAGGATCTCCCCCGGTCCGGGCTCGAACTCGTACGCCGCGCGCGGCCCTTCAGCCTCGCGAGCACGCTCGTCCTCGTCGCGCACGACCTCGCGGTCCAGCGGCATCAGCGGGCGGACGACGACCTCCTGGCTCCCGACCGTGATGAAGCGCGTGTAGATGACCTGCACCATGTCGATGGTTCCGTCGAGGAACGGGTCGCGCACCGCGGCGGCGATGCTGCGGGCGTCCTCGTACGACGGCTGATCGCTGAAGCCGGTGAAGGAGGCCTCGACCGGGAGGCCGCGGTAGCGGAAGTAGCTCTCCCCCTTGCGGCCGACCACGTAGACCGCCGAGTCGCGCCCCAGCTCCCCGTGCTCGTCCATCTCGCCCTCGGCGGCGCGGAGGATCGACGAGTTGTACGCGCCGCACAGCCCGCGATCGGCCGTCACCACGATGTGGCCGACGCGGCGGATCTCCGGCCGCGGTACGAGCAGCGGGCTCTCGACGCTGCCGCCGGCGTCGGCGAGGTCGTGCACCACCTCGGTGATCTGGTCGCTGTAGGGCACCGCGGCCTCGACCCGGGCCTGGGCGCGCACGATGCGACTGGCGGCGATGAGCTCCATCGCGCGCGTGATCTTCTTGGTCGACTGCACGCTCCGGATGCGTCTCCGGAGGATTCGCTCCTGGCCGCCCGCCACCTCGGCGCTACTCCGTCGCCAGCGTCTTGTCGGACTCGGGCTCGCCGAGGGCCTCGCCCTCGAGCGCCTCGATCGTCGTCTCCGCGCCGCCCGACGGCTCGAACATCGCCTTGAAGTCGTTGACCGCCTGCTTGAGCACCGCCTCGTCCGGGAGCTTGCCGGTGTCGCGGATGGAAGCCAGCACGTCGGCGTGGCGGGTCTGGAAGTAGTCGTGCACGTCGCTCTCGAATCGCTGGACGTCCTCGACGGGGAGGTCGTCCAGCGCGCCCGACGTGCCCACGAAGATCGAGATCACCTGGAGCTCGACCGGCATCGGCGCGTTCAGCGGCTGCTTCAGCAGCTCGGTCAGGCGATAGCCCCGGTCGAGCTGCGCCTGCGAGACGCGGTCGAGCTCCGAGCCGAACGTCGCGAACGCCTCGAGGTCACGGAACTGGGCAAGGTCGATCTTGAGCGTCCCGGCCACGGACTTCATCGCCTTGATCTGCGCGTCGCCCCCCACCCGGGAGACCGAGATGCCGACGTCGACCGCGGGTCGCACGCCCGCCTTGAACAGGTCGTCGATGAGGTAGATCTGCCCGTCGGTGATCGAGATCACGTTGGTCGGGATGTACGCGGAGATGTCGCCGGCCTTCGTCTCGATGATCGGCAGCGCGGTCAGGGAGCCGCCGCCCCGCTCGTCGCTGAGCTTGGCGGCGCGCTCCAGCAGCCGGGAGTGCAGGTAGAAGACGTCACCGGGGTACGCCTCGCGGCCGGGCGGCCGGCGGAGCAACAGCGACAGCTGCCGGTACGCCTCGGCCTGCTTCGACAGGTCGTCGTACACGACGAGCGCCGCCTCCCCGTTGTCCATCCAGAACTGCCCGAGCGCGCACCCGGCGTAGGGGGCGAGGTACTTGAACACGGCTGGGTCGGCGGCGGGAGCGTTGACGACGACCGTGTAGTCCATCGCGCCGTGCGATTCGAGCGTGGCGACGGTCTGGGCGACGGTCGATCCCTTCTGGCCGACGGCGACGTAGATGCACTTCACGCCCTGGCCGCGCTGGTTCAGGATCGTGTCGACGGCGACGGTCGTCTTCCCGGTCTTGCGGTCGCCGATGATCAGCTCGCGCTGGCCCCGACCCACGGGTGTCATGGCGTCGATGGCCTTGATCCCGCTCTGCAACGGCTCGTGCACGGGCCGGCGGTCGACGATGCCCGGCGCCTGGATCTCGAGTCGCCGGTGCGTGTCGGTGTTGACCGGTCCCTTGCCGTCGATGGGCTGGCCGAGCGAGTTCACGACCCGACCCAACATGACGTCGCCGACCGGGATCGCAAGGATTCGGCCGGTCTCCTGGACGGTCTGGCCTTCTTCGACCTCATCGGCCTCGCCGAGCACGACGGCGCCGATCGCGTCCTCCTCGAGGTTCAGCGCCAGCCCCAGCGTGCCGCCCTGGAACTCGAGCAGCTCGTTCACGGCCGTGTCGGGCAGGCCGTTGATGCGCGCGATCCCGTCGCCGACCTCCAGCACGCGGCCGACCTTCGCCTGCTCGATCGACGGGGCGAAGCCGCCGATGTGCTTGCGCAGCGCCTCCGCGATCTGGTCGGCGTTGATCGTGGAGTCGGTCACGAGATTCTCTCCTTGAGCTCGTCGAGACGGTGGCGGATGGTGCCGTCGATCACGGTGTCGCCGACACGGGCCACGACGCCGCCGAGCACGCTGGGATCCACGACCACCTTGACCTCGACCTGCTTGCCCGTGGCCTCGCCGAGCGCCCGCGCCAGCCGCTCGCGCATTCCCTCGTCGAGCGGCACCGCGCTGCGCACCTCGGCGACCTCGTGCTGCCGCTGCGCCGCCGAGAGCTCGAGGAACCGATCGACGATCGCGGGGAGCTCACTTGCGCGATCGGCGCCGACGACCATCGAGACGAGACCGACGCTGATCGCCAGCCCCGCGGCGCCCATGAGCTCCTCGACGACAGCGACCCGCCGCTCTGCGGGCACGCTGCGGTCGCCGAGCGACATGCGGAGCTCGTCGTTCGCGTCGAGGGCCCGCGCGAAGCGAAACAGGTCGTCCTCGACCGCGTCCGGGTGGCGCTCGGCGCGCGCGACGTCGAGGAACGCCTGGGCGTACGCCTCGACGCGATCCGACTCTGCCATCGCCGTTACCTGCTCCCGTTCCCGTTCCCGACCTGGCCGATGTAGCTCTCGACGAGCGCGAGCTGCGTGTCGCGGTCGAGGTTGCGCTCGACGATCTTCTCGGCCAGCTCGATCGAGAGGTCCGCGACGCGGGCTTGGAGGTCGGCCTGGGCGCGGTTGGACGCGAGCTGGGCGTCCTCCTGCGCGCGGGTCCGCACGTCCGCGGCTTCCGCGTCGGCTTGCGCTCGGACCTGGCGCTTCACCTCGTCGGCAGACTGGCGCGCCTCCTCGATGATCCGGGACGCCTCGTTCCGGGCATCGGCGACCTGGCGCCGGTAGTTGGCCAGCTCGGTCTCGGCCTCGGTGCGCGCCTCCTCGGCCCGCTCGAGGTCGCCGCGGATACGGTCCTCACGCTGCTTCATCATGTTGCGGACGGGCGGGAGCGCGTACTTCCACATCACGAGGAGCAACACGACGAACGCCGCCCCACCCCAGATCATCTCGTTCGTCGCCGGGAGGATCAGGCTCGGGGCCTTCTGGCAGTCGTCGATCGTCTTGCCGTCCTCGAGCTGCTTGATGCACTCCTCCTCGGCGTCGCCCTTGGGCTTGGCGTGCGCGACCCCGGGGGTGGCAATCACGCCGAGCACGGCGACGGCCATGGCGGCGATCAACAGTCGGATCCGCATTGCTGACTCCTAGCCGCTGATGATGAACGACAACACGAAACCGAAGAGCGCCAGCGCCTCGGTGAACGCGATGCCGAGGAACATCGTGGTGCGGACGGTGCCCGCCGACTCCGGCTGTCGCGCCATGGCCGTGATGGCGTTGCCGACCACGATGCCGATGCCGATGCCGGGACCGATGGCGGCGCCGCCGTACACGATCCCGCGACCGATAGCGGTGAGGCCCGCCTGGAGCTCACCCGCCTGTTGTGCTGCAAGGAACAAGTGCGACAACGAATCTCTCCTTGTTGGGGGCTAGTGCTCCGGGTTCATGGACAGGCCGATGTAGACGCCCGTGAGGATCGTGAAGATGAACGCCTGCAGACCCGAGACCAGGATCTCGAACGCCGTCAACGCGACGAGCAGGGCGAAGGGAAACGCGGCTCCGATCTTGAAGTACACGGCCGCGCCGAAGATGGAAGACGAGAGGATCGCGAAGGTCACGAGGATCAAGTGGCCGGCGAGCATGTTGGCGAACAGCCGGATGGCGAGCGAGAACGGCCGGACGAGGAACGTCGAGATGAACTCGATGAGCACCAACAGTGGCAGGATCGGCTTCGGCACGTCGGGCGGAACGACCGAGCTCTTGATGTAGTGACCGAAGCCCTGCTTCGCGATTCCGACGATGTTGAACATGAACCAGACGAGGAGGGCCAGCAGGAGCGGCACCGCGATCCGCGCGTTCCCCGGGAACTGGATGAACGGCAGGATCTCGAAGATGTTGATGAAGAAGATGAAGAAGAACATCGTCGTGAGGAACGGCAGGTAGCCCATCCCCTCCGGGCCGATGGTCTGCAGGATGATCCCCTCGCGAACGAAGTCGATGCTCGACTCCGCCATGTTCTGCACGCCCCGCGGAACGAGCGCGTGCCGGCGCGCGGCGGCGAAGAAGAAGATCAGGGTGATGAGCACCGAGGCGAAGTAGATGAGCACGGTCTTGTTGATACCGAACGGGGTGCCATCGAAGACGATGTCGGGCCACCGCGTGACATGCGAGATCGGCGGGAAGTCGATGCCGAGCAGCGTCACTGCGCGTCGTCCTTTCGTGCGCTGGTCGTCAGCTGATCACGCCGCAGACCGGGTGCGGCCAGGGAGAAGCTGACGGAGCGTAGCTCCCAGAACAACAAGCCGAGATGGGTGATGAACAGCGTCACTCCCAGCACGACGACGTCCACCCAACCGAACAACGCCTTCGCCACGACGATCACAACGACGATGGACAACATGCGGAACAGGAATCCACCCAGCGCGACGGCCATCAACGCGTTCCCGGACCGGCGCGTCCCCCACTCGAGAGTGACCGCGGCGGCGAGGAAGTTGACGAGGCACACACCGAGGCCGAGCGCGGCACTGGCAGCTCCGTCGACGCCGCGGAACAGGCCGGCCACCACCACGACCGCCGGCGCCACGAGGAGCCCGTGGCGGGCGAGGTCGAGGGCGATGCGCTTCTCTACCGGCGGCGGCGCGTCCACGGCTTGCCCTCCTCCTCCCGCTCGACCTTCGCCTTGTAGTGGTAGATGGTGCGGAGGCACACGCCGACGAAGCCGAGGGCCGCGAGCGCCACGAGCACCATCGGGCTCGTTCCCAGCCGGTCGTCGAGCCACCAGCCGAACGCTGCGAACAGCACTGGGATGGCCGCGAACTCGAACGCCTGGGCGAGTGCCTCGCCGAAGCCGCGGTTGAGGTCCCGCCGCTCCGCCCAGCGCCTCTCGCGGTGCCCCTCAGCCCCCGGATGTGCCGCCACAACCACTCTCTTCGAGCGCTCTTGCGAGCTTGTGAAAGTAATCACAATGTACCCGGCGCCCCGGCGGGGCGTCAAATCTGGAGTCTCTCCCGAAGGCCGAGCCGCGGGCCAACGCCCGGGCGAGCGCTTCAGGTCCCCGACCGCTCCCCTTGCTCACGGCGGGCGGCGAGATCGACGACGTCCTCACCGAGCGTCGCAGGGTGGTCGCCCCGCTCCATCGCGGTATCGCGAGCCGAGCGCACACCGGGGTGGAACACGACGTAGAGGATCAGCCCGAGCGCCAGCACTCCGAGAGGAACGATGGCGTTTCCGTGGTTGGTGTACGTCGGGAGCAGGACGACCGCGGACAGCAGCGCCGTCCACAGCCACAGGATCACCACGGTGCGGCGCGTCGTGTGGCCGAGTCGCATCAACCGGTGGTGCAGGTGGTTCTTGTCGGCGACGTGGAACGCCGTTCTTCGGTACACGCGGCGGAGGAACGAGAACGCGGTGTCGATGATCGGTATGCCGAGGATGACGATGGGAATGAAGAGTGGCGCGAAGAAGAAATAGGTCTGCCCGCTGAACTGGTCGGCGGTGCGCCCGCCCACGGTGATCGTGGTCGTCGCCATGAGTAACCCGAGGAAGAGCGCGCCGGCGTCGCCCATGATGATCTTCGCCGGATTGAGGTTGTGGGGGAGGAAGCCCACGCACACGCCCACGGCGATGATGGCGACGAGCGGCGCGATGTTGGAGCCCTCGAGCAGCCCCGCCTTGAACAGCCGGTCGGAATAGAGGAAGAACGCCGAGCCGGCGATGGCGACGATGCCGGCGGCCAGGCCGTCGAGGCCGTCGATCAGGTTGATGGCGTTCGCCATGATCACGACGGTGAGCACGGTCACGAGCGGTGCGAGGTCGGCCGAGAGGACCACGTAGTCGTACCGGGCGAACGGGACCCGGAAGTAGAGCATCGTCACGCCGAGGAGCGAGAGCACGCTGCCCGACAGCACCATGCCCGCCACCTTGGCCGGCGGCGACACGCCGCCTCGCCGCTCCCAGAGGTCGTCGACCGCGCCGACCACGAACATGACCGCGGCGGCGAGCATGACCCCGATCGGCTCTGTCGCGCCGTCGAACATCTCCCGGAACTGCGGGACTTGCGACGCCACCGCCATTGCGAGGAGGAACCCGCCGAACATGCCCGCGCCGCCGAGCGTGGGTGTGGCGCGCTCGTGCACGCTGCGGCCCTGGGGGACGGAGACGGCGCCGATGCGGACGGCGAGCCGGCGCACGAGGAAGGTCAGGAGGTACGTGCTGAGCGCGGCGACGGCCAGGACGAGCGCGTAGCCGGCCACGAGATCAGGCTCGGTCTCGCCTCACGGCCCGCCCAGCTCCGGGTAGGGCGTGAACTTCGAGCAGAGGCGAGCGGACGCGTCACGCACGTCGGCGGCCACGTTCTCGTCGTCGACCTTGCGGAGCACGGTCGCGATGAGGCCTGCGACCTCCCCCATCTCCGGCTCACTCATGCCCGCGGTCGTGACCGCAGCCGCGCCGAGCCGGAGGCCGCTCGTGACGAAGGGCTTCTCGGGGTCGTTCGGGATGGCGTTCTTGTTCACGGTGATGCCGGCCCGGTCGAGGGCTTCCTGGGCCTGCTTCCCGGTGACTCCGAAGGGCCGTAGGTCCACGAGCATCAGATGGTTGTCGGTCCCGCCCGACACGATCCGGAAGCCCTCGCCGTCGAGGCCCGCGGCTAGCGCCTGTGCGTTGCGAACGATGCCGGCGGCGTAGTCGCGGAAGCCGGGCTGCGCGGCCTCGTGGAAGGCCACCGCCTTGGCCGCGATCACGTGCATCAGCGGACCGCCTTGCAAGCCGGGGAACACGGCCTTGTCGATCACGGCGGCGTACTCCTCGCGGCACAGGATGCACCCGGCGCGGGGACCGCGCAGCGTCTTGTGGGTCGTGAGCGTGATGATGTCCGCGTACGGGGTCGGCGACGGGTGCGCGCCGCCGACGATGAGGCCCGCGATGTGGGCGGCGTCGACCAGGAACAATGCGCCGACTTCGTCGGCGATCTCTCGGAACGCGGCGAAGTCGATGATGCGCGGGTACGCGGTGGCGCCGGCGACGATCATCTTCGGGCGCTCGCGCCGGGCGACGTCGCGGATGTGCTCGTAGTCGAGGGTCTCTGTCTCGTTGTCGACGCCGTAGTCGACGAAGTCGTAGAGGCGTCCGCTGAAGTTGACAGGTGAGCCGTGGGTGAGGTGCCCACCCTGGTCGAGGCGCATACCCATGACCTTGTCGCCCGGGTCGAGCAGCGCCATGTACGCCGCCATGTTGGCGCTCGCCCCCGAGTGCGGTTGCACATTCGCGTGGTCAGTACCGAACAACGCGCAGGCGCGCGTGCGCGCGAGCTCTTCGGCGTCGTCGACGACGTGGTTGCCGCCGTAGTACCGCTTGCCCGGGTAGCCCTCCGAGTACTTGTTCGTCAGCACGGACCCCTGCGCGGCGAGCACGGCGGGCGACGTGAAGTTCTCGGACGCGATGAGCTGGATCGTCGTGTTCTGGCGCTCGAGCTCACGCCCGACGATCTCGGCGATCTCCGGATCGGTGGCGGCCAGGGCTTCGAACAGGTCGCTCATCTTCTCCGCTACTCCTTTCCTTGCTCGATGTCGGCGATCTGCTTGACGCGCCGCTGGTGCCGCCCGCCTTCGAAGCCGGTCGCCAGCCACAGGCGCAGGATCTCGTCGGCGAGCCCGTCGGCGACGATCCGCCCGCCCATGGCCAGCACGTTGGCGTCGTTGTGTTCCCGTGACAGGCGAGCCGTGTAGAGATCGTTGCACAGGGCCGCCCGGACTCCTCGGACTTTGTTGGCCGCCATCTGCTCACCCTGCCCGCTGCCGCCGAGCACGATGCCCCGCTCGGCCTGGCCCTCGGCGACGGCCTGGCCCAGGGCGGCGCAGATGGGCGGGTAGTCGACGGGCTCCTCGGAGTGCGTGCCGAGGTCGTCGACCGTGTGGCCGTCGGCCTTCATGATCTCCTTGAAGTGCTCCTTGAGGCGGTAACCCGCGTGGTCGGAGCCGATGGCGATGTGCACGGGGCCCTCCCGAATCCGACCCGATGCTGCCGGCAACGACCCAGCCTACCGGCGCGCCTGCGTCTCTCACGGCGAACGTCGAGCCGGATGAGCGCCCCGTCCATCGCGGCGCGTTCGACGGACTTCCGCGGTTGCAACCTGACCAGCGCATACCCTCGGCGCGTGGTCCACGAGGATGCGCAAGAGGACCTGCCGAAGGTCACCGCCGCGTTCCTTCGCCGCGTCGAGGAGCTGTGCCCGCGGCGGGTCTCGTGCGAATACCACAACCGCCGCAGCAACCGCACCGCGTCGGCGCGGTGGCGCGTCGCGAACCAGCTCGTGGAGCACGCGCGCGTCGCGCACGTCGAGCTCGGTCCGCCGGTGCGCGCCGCCTTCACGCCGCTACCGGTACTCGTGCCCGAGGAACGGCGGGTGTACGACGCGGCCGTGCACTGGTACTTCCAGCTGTTCGGCGACCGCTCCGTCCGCAGCGTCGACGCCGACGAGTGGGAGACGGAGGTCCCCGAGCTCGGCGTCCGGCTCGTCGGCCAGGCCGGTCTGGCGGTCGAGGACGCCGACGGACACCCAGAGCTGCGGCTCCTCGGCGTGGGCGGTGCCGTCCCCGACGCCCGTGACCCGCTGGGCCCGGTCGACGCCCGGTTCGCGCTGCTGCGCCGGGCCGAGTGGCTGACGGGGCGAAGCTCTGACCGGTCGGTTCGGCTCGTGCACGCCGACCTGCTGTACGGCGCCCTCCTCGAGCACGAGGTCGACGTCGACGCCGCGCTCGACGAGCTCCGCCCGTGGCTGCGCGAGCGGGTCGATGCCGTCCACGCCCGGATCGCGCGGCCGCTCCCCCGGCCCGGGCTCGAGTGCGGCCGGTGCCGCTTCGTCGCCGGGTGCAGCGCCCATGGCTGACGACCTGCGGCCGGAGATCCTGAGCCTCACGCCCACGGCGGTGGAGACGTGGGGTCGTTGCCGTCGCGAGTTCATGAGCTCGTACCTTCTCGGGCTGCCGCGCAGCGACGAGGGGCCGTCGCCCGACCAGGGTCTCCTCGTCCACGACATGTTGCGGCACCTCCACCGCCGTGGGTCGTGCCGCGACGCCGCGCACGTGGAGGACGTGCTGGTCGCGCACGGCCTCTCGACATCGACCACGATCCGCGGGTACGTCGAGCGGCACGTCCGTCGCTGCCCGACCGAGGTCGAGGACGAGCGGCACGAGCTCGAGCGCGCGAGGTTCCACCGCCGGCCCGCGCCGATGTTCATGGCGACGGGGCGGATCGACGCCGTGTGGGTGCACGACGGCCTGCTCGACGCCCGCGACTACAAGACGGGCCGGATGGAGGCTGATCGCGTCGGCGACGACTCCCGTGCGCGCCTCCAAGCCTGGCTCCTCGAGCCCGCCGCAGCACGACGCGGGTTGCGGCTCCGCGTCTCGTACGAGTGCCTCGCCGCCGAGGTCCCGGACGACCCGCAACCCTTCGAACCGGACCGCGATGAGCTCGAGGCCATCGAGGACGAGTTGCGCGGCGTGGCCGAGGCCGTCTGGCGCGAGCAGGACTTCACCGGCGTCGCCGACCCGGACCTGTGCCGAGCGTGCCGCTACCGGTCCATCTGCCCGGACAGCGCGGCGGCGTCGCAGCCGCTCTGGCCGATGATCGAGGACAACCTGGCCGAGGGCCTCGCCGGCGACCGGTAGCTTCCCCTTCGTGATCGATCCGCGTACGCCCGTAGTGATCGGCGCGGGCCAGGTGTCGGAACGACCCGACGACCTCGCGCACACCCGCGAGCCCATCGACCTCCTCGGGGACGCCGCCCGCGCCGCCGAAACCGATGCCGGCGCGACCCGCTCGGTGCTCGCCGCGCTCGACACGGTCGCCGTCGTCGACATCGTCTCGTGGAAGTACCCCGACCCGGGCGCGCTCCTGGGTCGCCGGCTCGGCGTCGAGCCGCGCACGACGATGACGACCACCGTCGGAGGCAATTCTCCCCAACTGCTCGTCAACGAGCTCGCCGCCACGATTGCACGAGGCGACGCCCGCGCCGTGCTCATCGGCGGGGCCGAGTGCGTCTACACCCGATGGCGGGCGCGGCGAGAGCCGAAGGTGTGGCTGGATTGGACGCAAGCCGACGACCCACCGTGCGCGCACGTCGTCGGCGATCCCCGCCCGGGGACCAACGACTACGAGATGGCGCACACCGCCATCGCGCCGACCCAGATCTATCCCCTGTTCGAGACCGCCCTGCGCGGCGAGCTGGGGCGCACGGTCGACGAGCACCAGCGCGAGGTCAGCGAGCTCTGGTCGACGTTCGCGGCGGTGTCTGCCGTCAACCCGCACGCATGGTCACGCGTCCCGTACTCGGCGGAGGAGATCCGCACGCCCTCCGCGGACAATCGGGTCGTCACCTTCCCGTACCTCAAGCGCATGTGCGCCAACATCGACGTCGACCAGGCGGCGGCGATCCTGCTCTGCTCCTACGAGGTTGCCCGTGACCTCGGCGTACCCGACGAGCGGCTGGTGTTCCCGCTCGCGGGGGCGGACGCGCACGACGAGTATTTCTTCAGCGAGCGCGATTCGCTCGCGTCGTCGCCCGCCATCGCCGCCGCGGGACGAACGGCGCTCGACGACGCCGGCGTCGCCATCGACGACGTCGCCCGTTTCGACCTGTACTCGTGCTTCCCGTCGGCGGTCGAGATCGCCCTGCGCGCGCTCGGGCTCCGCGGTCCCTTGGACGGCGACCCGCGCCCGCTCACGGTGACGGGCGGGCTCGGATTCGCGGGTGGCCCCGCCAACGACTACCCGACGCACGCGATCGCGGCGATGGTCGACGCCTGCCGCCGCGACCCGGGATCGATCGGCATGGTGAGCGCGCTCGGGTGGTACGTGACGAAGCATTCCGTTGGCCTCTACTCCACGACGCCGCTCGACCAGAGCTACGCCCGGGCCGACGCGGCGCGCACGCAAGCCGAAGTCGACGCGCTCCCCCGGCGGGAGACGGCGGGCTCGTACGAGGGGCCGGCGACGATCGAGGCGACGGCGGTCGTGTTCGATCGCGAGAACGCGCCCGCGGTGGCGATCCTGTCGACGCTGACGCCCGACGGCCGGCGCGCCCTCGCCAACACCCGCGACGCGGCCGTCATGCAGGAGATGACCGAGAAGGCATGGGAGGGGCGTACCGTCCAGCTCTGCACCGACGGCACCGTGAACACCCTGGACGCGTGAGACCGGCTACGGGCGCGGCTGCTCCCAGCGGTTCCAGTACGTGACCTCCTCGACCGGGCGCCGGCGCGCGGGCTTGAAGCCCTCGCCGGTGAAGAAGGCAACCGGGAGCAACCCGGCCTGGGCCACGCCGTCGGGGATGCCGAGCAGCTCGGCCGCCTCTTGCCCGTGGATCAGGTGGAGCGTCGTGAGCACCGAGCCGAGCCCGCGGCTCCGCAGCGCGAGCTGGAAGCTCCACACCGCCGGGTAGATGGAGGCCCACAGTCCGGGGCCGCCCGAGCCGCCGGTGTGGTCGGCGATGCACGGGATCACGTGCACGGGGACCTGCTCGAGTCGCTCGGCCAACCACACCGCGCTCTCGCCCACGCGGCTCGTGGGCCGCGCGCTGCTCCGCGTGCGATCCATGTACGGACCGAAGCCCTTGCGATACAGGTCGGCGAGCGCGGCGCGCGTCGTGGCGTCGGTGACGACGAGGAACCGCCAGCCCTGACGGTTCGAGCCCGTCGGCGCCTGGATAGCGAGGCGCAAGCACTCTTCGACGACCTCGGGCGGTACCGGCCGCGTGAGGTCGAGCCGCTTCCGTACCGATCGAGTCGTGGACAGCAGCCGATCTGCGGCTGCGACGTCGCGCGGCGGCGGCGGCTTTGCCGACCGACGCCGCAGGAGACCGAGCTTGCGAGGGCGACCAGATGACGCGGTCACGAGTCCTGCGGGCGAAGGTCGACGCGCAGAGTCAGGATCCCGTCCTCGAAGGTCCACGTGGCGTCGGCGACCAGGGCGAAGTCGAGGTAGTCGAGCTCGGCCTGCTCGATGAACTGCTGACGCTCGGGCCCCGCCACGGGCGGCAGCGGGCGGTCCTTGACGGCGTCGGCGCGCTCGCGGAAGCGATTCAGCATCGCGTCGACGTCGAGGTCGTCCCCCGCTGCCATCGCCTGCACCCTACCCAACCTGCCTCGCAACCAGAACCCGGTCACGACCTGCGAGATCGTGCCGCGTCAGGACGTCGTCGAAGCCCGCCGCGCGCGCCATCGCGACCGCCTTGTCGACTTGGTGCGGCGCGATCTCGCACACGAGCGTGCCCGTGGGCTCGAGCCACGCCGGTGCGTCGCGCGCGAGCGCGTCGATCGCCTCGAGACCGGTCGGGCCGCTCACGAGGGCTTGCCAGGGTTCGTACCGCAGCTCGGCCGCCAAGTCGGCCGCCTCCGACTCGCTGATATACGGCGGATTCGAGGCGGCGACGCGCAGGCGGCCGCGCAACGCGTCGGGAAGAGCGTCGAACCATGAACCGGCGGCGAGCCGCACCCGCGTCGACGGCAACCCGGTGCCCGCCAGGTTGGCGCGCGCGACCGCAAGCGCGTCGTCGCTGGCATCGGTGCCCCAGACCTCGGCATCGGGAAGCTCGCTGGCGAGCGAGAGCGCCAGCGCGCCCGACCCCGTTCCGAGGTCGGCGACGGCGTACGTGGTCGCCGCGCCCGCCCAAGGATCCGGACGTCCCCGCCGCGCGCCGAGCCGGACCGCTTCGTCGATCGCGACCTGCGCCGTGACCTCCGTCTCGGGACGCGGGATCAACACCCGCGGGTCGACGAGCAACTCCATGCCGCGGAACACCCAGCCGCCGAGCACGTATTGGAGCGGCTCGCCGGCGACGCGCCGGTCGACGAGCTCGCTCAGCTGGGCGGTGAGGCGTGCGGCGGCGGGCTCACTCTCGGCCGTGACCAGCTCGGCGGCGTCGTAACCGGAGACGTGCTCGACCATCCAGCGCGCCTCGTTGGCGGCGCCGTCGATGCCCTTCGCCGCGAGCGACCGCTCGGCTGCCTCGCGCAGGTCACGCCAGGTCGGCACGGATCAGGCGGATGCGGAAGCGAGCTGCTCGGCGCGCTCCGCCGCGATCAGCTCGTCGACGACGTCGTCGAGCTGTCCCGCGAGCACCTGGTCGAGCGCGTGGAGCGTCAGGCCGATCCGATGATCGGTGACGCGCTTCTCCTTGAAGTTGTACGTCCTGATCTTCTCCGAGCGCCCGCCGCTCTTCACCTGGTCCCGGCGCGCCGACGACATCTCCTCGGCCTGGCGCTCACGCTCGGCCTGGAGGAGACGGGAGCGGAGGATGCGCAGCGCCTTCTCCTTGTTCTGCAGCTGGCTCTTCTCGTCCTGGCACGTGACGACGAGGCCGGTCGGCTTGTGCGTGAGGCGCACCGCCGAATCGGTGGTGTTCACCGACTGACCGCCGGGACCGCTCGAGCGGTACACGTCGACCTCGAGGTCGTTGGGGGGGATGTCGATGTCGACTGCCTCGGCCTCGGGCAGCACCGCCACCGTCGCCGCGCTGGTGTGCACCCGCCCTTGGCTCTCCGTGGCGGGCACCCGCTGCACACGGTGCGGGCCGGCTTCGTGCTTCAGTCGCGCCCACGCGTCGGGGCCTTTCACGACGAACGTGATCTCGCGGTACCCGCCGATCTCGGCGGGCTGCCTCGACAGCACCTCGAACCCCCAGCTGTGGAGCTCGGCGTACCGGCGGTACATCTCGAAGAGGTCCCCGGCCCACAGGTTGGCCTCGTCGCCCCCTTCGGCGCCGCGGATCTCGACGATCACGTTCTTCCCGTCGTTCGGATCGCGTGGGACGAGAAGCTCCTTGAGCGTGGCCTCGAGCGACGCCAGGCGCGCTTCCTTCTCGTCGAGCTCACCCTGTAGGTATTCGCGCATCTCGGTGTCGGTCTCGGCGGCGAGCAGCTGGCGGACGTCGCTGACGTCGGTCTCGATCCGCCGGTACTCCCGAAAGGCGTCGACGACCGGCTTGAGCTCCGCGTGACGCCGCCCGGCCTCGCGCGCGGCCGACTGATCCCCGCTCGCGTAGAGCTCGGGCAGCTGCGACTCGAGCTTCTCCAGCTCGGTCTCTAGATCGGCAAGGCGCTCGAACACGCAACCAGCGTACCGGCGTCTTGATGCGTTTCTGAGGGACGCCCGGCGTCCTTCAGCAACGCATCGCAGGCGTCAGCGCAGCGCGTTCGTGATGACGGAGCTGTCGCCGGAGGCGGTGTCCTCGGCCACCTGGTCGAGGAACTTGTGGAAGTCGTCGGAGCCGGACCTGTCCGCGATCGCCCGCGGGATGGCGGGGAACGCGTAGTCGTCGCTCGGCAGCGGCGGGTGGTCCTCGGCCGGCTTGCGCGCCATGACCTGCTCCACGACTGGCGCGAGGCGCTTCTCCTTCTTCTTCACGGCCTCCTCGTCGCGCTCGAGGAACTCCGGCAGCACCTCGCGGCCGAACAGCTCGAGGCTCTCCATGATGTGCTCGTGCTCGTTCTTGCCCGACTGGCTCACGAAGATGACCTGGTCGACGCCGCACTCCTCGTAGCGGAGGAGGAACTCGCGGATCTGCTCCGGCGTACCCACCGCGCCGCGTATCCCGCCGAGACCACCCTGGACGACCTTTGCGCCGAGCCGGTCGGAGTTGGCGGCGGCCGCGTGCACGGCGCTCGGGTCGAACCCCTGATCCCCGCGCTGGTGCTGGTACTCGGCCCACACGTCGGTGACACCCGGGTGGTGACGCCCGAAGACGTAGTAGTGCGCGAGCGAGTACCCGAAGAAGTTCGCCCCTTCGAGTCCGCGCTGCATGGCTTCGTCCTCGTCGGGGTGGCACATGAACGTGGTCACGCATGCGAGGTTCGGGTTCACGGCGTCGCCGATCGGCACGCCATCGTTCTCGAGCGTCCCGTAGTAGTCGCTCACCCAGTGGCGGGCTTCCTCAGGGTCGATGAACGCGAACGTGAGCGCGCCGATCCCCTTCTGAGCCGCGAGGTGGATCGTGTCGCGGCGGCTGCACGCCACCCACACCGGTGGGTGCGGCTTCTGGCGCGGCTTGGGCACGACGTTGCGGGGCGGCATCGTGACGTACTTGCCGTGGTGGCCGGTGAACGGCTCCTCGGTCATGCACCGCACAGCGACCCGGAGCCCCTCCTCCCACATCTCGCGCTTCTCGATCGGATCGATGAGGAAACCGCCCAGCTCGGCCTCGGACGACGACTCGCCGGTGCCGAAGTCGACGCGACCACCCGAGACGAGATCGAGGGTGGAGATGCGTTCGGCGACCCGGGCCGGGTGGTTGAACGCGGGCGGGGTCTGCACGATGCCGTGGCCGAGGCGCATCCGCTCGGTGCGCTGCGACACCGCGGCGAGGAACACCTCCGGCGCACTCGAGTGGCTGTACTCCTCGAGGAAGTGGTGCTCGACCTCCCAGCAGTGCTGGATGCCGAGCTTGTCGGCCAGCTCGCATTGCTCCAGCGCGTTCTGGAGCAGCGTGTACTCGGAGTCCTCGTCCCACGGACGAGGCAGCTGGTGCTCGTAGAACAGCCCGAACTTCATGGCGATCCTCAGTAGGTGCTGGCGGCGACGAACGCGCCGTCGTCGGTCGGTCGGATGCTGCCGTGCTCGTGGAACTCTTCGAGCAACGCGTCGCGGCGGGGGCTCCCGTCGAGGGCATGCTCGACCTCGCGCAACGTCAGGGTGAGCGTCTGCTCGCGGCGCGGGCCGAGCGAATCGGCGAGGCCGCGTTTCCAGAGCCGGTCGATGATCTCGGTCCCGGGGTGCTTGCGCCCGGATTCGCCGACGAAGGTGCGGTCGCGCATCTCGGTGAGGGTGGTCTTCAAGTACTCGACGTGCGGAGTCTCGTCCTGGCGGATGTACGACACCAGCTGAGCCGCGCTCCCGTCGCCGGCGACGAGGTCGGTGTCGGACAGCACCGTCTCGGCCCACGCGAACGTGTGGAACGCCGAGATCTCGATCAGGAGAATGTTGATCATCCTCTGGATCAGCATCTCGAAGTCGAGGTCGAGATCGGAGAAGACGCGCGCCTCCTCCATCTGGCGCCGGATCCTCTGCGGGTCGGGTGTCGTGCTGCCGCCGCCGCCGAGGCCCATGCGCTCGAGCATCCGGGCCGTCTCGTCCTCGGTGACGGGATGCTCGAAGGCGACGTCGCGCGCTGCGAACCACATCTGCTTGTGCCCGGCTTCGTCTGCGAAGCCCGCTTCGTCGCGCGCGTGCGCCTCGAACAGACCGCGGTGCAGGTGTGCGAGCGCGGTGCCGGCCACGCTCTCGTCGAAGTAGGGCTGCGGATCACCGACGTTCGCGTACCGGATCATCGCCCCGAACCCCTCGACGGTGCCGATGCGGGTGAGCGTGGTGATGATCGGTTCCCGGACGCCCTCCCGGATCAGGAACTTGGCCTGCTCGACGTTCGGGTACGTCTCCGGCCACGTCGAGAGCGGCACGTCGATGAGCTCGGTCCCGAAGGCGTCGGCATGGATGCGCTGCCACGACTCGATCGCGGGCGTGCGGAACCGGGTGCGCGGTGAGTGGTACGTCCCGTCCCGGTCGAACCCGCCGTGGCAGCGGACGCCCCCGACGACGAGCGGCTCCTCGACGTCGTCCGTCGCCAGCAGCTCGTCCTCGGTCCACTCGAGCTGGAGGTTCATGCGGTGCCCCCTCCGACGGCCGGTCCATTGACCGGTACACCGCCAAGGGTATACTCGCCAGTATACCTATGGCAAGCGCCGATCCCGTCGTCGACCCCGCTCCGCCGACTGGCCCCCTCCCCCGGGCCGCCCGCCAGGAGGCGATTCTGCGGGGCGCGGCACGGGCGTTCGCCCGGGCCGGGTACGCCGGCACCTCGATGGAGGACATCGCGGCGGCCTCCGGGATCACCAAGCTCATCGTGTACCGGCACTTCGACTCGAAGGAAGAGCTCTACCGGGCCGTGCTCCAGCAGGTCTTCGACCGCCTGGCCGAGGAGTTCGTGACCGGCTACTCGCGCGGGGCGGGTGGCGTCGGCGCCCGCTCGCTGCTGACGGTCGCCCGCGAGTATCCCGACGATTATGCCCGAGACCTCCGCGAGCGGTCGGTCGACGCGTCGCGGGCGCTCCTCGCCGGACAGGTCGCCGCCGACCTGCACGAGTGGGCAGCGCACACGATCGTCGACGAGCTCGTGGCCGCCGTCCTCAACTGGCTCGAATTCGGCGACCCGGCCCGCGACGAAGAGTTCGTGACGCTCTCGACCGCCGGAATCCGCGCCGCCATCCGGGCCTGGATCGCGAGCCGCTGAACACCGGGTCGGGCGCGACGTGACTCAGGCGGTCCCGAACGCGGGTCGCGGAACCCCGGCGGCGGCCTCGACCCGGGCCTCGACCTCGGCCAGCTGCTCGGCGGTCATCACCGCCCGCAACGAGGCGATCGCCACCTCGAGCTGGTCGAGGCTGGGCTGCCGGGTCGTGAGCTGCTGGAGCGCCAGCCCCGGCCGCATGAGCACCCGCACGACACGCGAGTCCATGTGCCCGGCGGCGAAGCGGATCACCTCGTAGGCGACACCGGCGATGACCGGAATCAAGAGCACGCGTGAAGCCACGAGCAGGGGCCAGTCGGGCCGGCCGACGAACGCGTACACGACGATCGTGATGACCATCACGGTGAGGAGGAAGTTCGTCCCGCAGCGGACGTGCTCGGTCGTGAACCGCTGCGCGGACTCGGGGGTGACCTCGACGCCGTTCTCGTAGGCGGCGATCGCCTTGTGCTCGGCGCCGTGATACTGGAAGACCCGCTTCACGTCGCGCAGGCGCCCGATCAGCAGCAGATACCCGATGAAGAGCGCCAGCCGGAGCGCCCCTTCGGCGGCGTGGAGCCAGAACCCGTCGAGCGGCACCCACCGGTTCACGCCGCGGGCGCCGAACGCGGGCAGCAGGATGAACAATCCGGTGAAGAGGACGAGCGCGACGGCGATCGTCCCGCCCATGGCGCCCTTCGAGAGGCGATCCTCCTCAGGGACCTGGCGGTTCGCGGACCACGCCAGGGCCTTGAACCCGAGCGAGAGCGACTCGGCGAGCATCATGACGCCGCGCAGGAGCGGGATCCGCGCGTAACGCTCGGACCAGCGGGGCGCCTCGTTGACTTGCAGCTCGATGTCGCCCTCGGGCGTGCGGACCGCGACCGCCCACGAGGACTCGCCGCGCATCATCACACCTTCCATGACGGCCTGGCCGCCCATGTAGCGGGGCTCCGGCCGTCGGGACATCAGCCCTTCGCCTTGCCGCCCTGCTTGGCGTACCGGCGCTGGAACCGCTCGACACGACCGCCGGTGTCCACGAGCTTCTGCTTCCCCGTATAGAAGGGGTGGCACTCCGAGCAGAGCTCGGCTCGGAGCTCGGGCACGGTGGACCGCGTCGTGAACGTGTTGCCACACGAGCACCGAACCGTGCACTCGACATACTCAGGATGAATTCCGGTCTTCATACTTC
>WNFU01011680.1_pt1 | contig 18897 bp, 18 predicted proteins | sample 5400121 | NCBI WGS metagenome assembly WNFU01 (sample SAMN13153360, study PRJNA577476) | soil metagenome | isolation source: 100 cm soil or saprolite under grassland replicate 1 | place: USA:California | collected 2016-06-15 | reverse complement strand
CTCGACCGCGCCGTCAAGCTTGCCGTGGCCATGCAGAACGCCTCGCTCAAGCGATTGAAGCTCTCGAAGACATCCGTGAAGCTCGTAGCGTCCGAGGACGGGCAGACTCAGGCAGCTGCCTCGGTCGAGGCGGCGACGAAGCTGGTCAAGGCCGACCACGTCAGCGTGATCATTGGAGAAATGGCCTCGAGCGCGACGATTCCGATGGCGCAGTCAGTTGCGATTCCCAACCGTGTGGTCGACATCAGCCCGACGTCGAGCGCGCCGCAGATCACGGGGATCAAGGACAACGGCTACCTCTGGCGCGTCTATCCCTCCGACTACCTGCAAGGACGGGTGCTTGCGCAGGCAGCGATCTCCGCCTTCGGGAAAGGGAAGACCGTGAACGTCGGGGCACGCAACGATGCGTTCGGCGCTGCGCTCCAGCAGCTCTTCGTCGCGCAGTACAAGAAGCTCGGGGGCAAGGTGGGCCAGAGCCTGCGCTGGAATCCGGATCAGGCGAACTACGACACGGAGGCAGGCCGGCTCGTCAGCGGCAGTCCGGCGGGGTACGTGATCATCGACTTCCCAGAGACGTTTGCGAAGCTCGCACCGTCACTCGTGAGAACCGGGAAGTGGCAGGCATCGCGAACACTGATGACGGAGGCGCTCCGGAACGAGGATGTGCTGAAGGCGCTCGGCAGTCCGGCCGACGGTCTGCGCGGCACCGCCGCAACATCCGTGGGGGCGCCGGCTCGAGCCGCCTTCGATGCGCTCTGGAAGAAACAGGTCAAGGGTGCGAAGCCGTACACGGGGTTCGAAGGGACGGCGTTCGACGCGGCAAATCTCGCCTTCCTCGCGGCCGTGAAGGCCTGTTCGGCGACCGGCTCGAAGATCAAGACGCAGCTCCGCGCAGTTTCCGGCCCGCCGGGCAAGAAGATGACCTACAAGAAGCTCGACCAGGCAGTGAAGCTTCTGCTCGCCGGGAAGGACATCAACTACGAAGGTGCGTGGGGCCCGATCGACTGGGACAAGAACGGAGACCCGGGATCGGCTGTGTACGAGATCTGGAGATATTCGAACGGCCAGATCACGACACAGAGGACGATCACCTTCAAACCGTAGTGCGAGCAAAGGTCAGGGACGGCGGCGGCTTCGGAGAAGTCGCCGCCTACTCCCGCGCCGTCCGCTTCGGTCCGCACATCGCGGTCAGCGGGACGGCGCCGCTCGCCGACGGCGCCGTCCTACATCCGGGTGACTCCTACCGGCAGACCCGCGCCGCGATCGAGCGCGCACTCGAGGCGGCGGCCGAGCTCGGGGCGGAGCGCGCGGATGTCGTGCGCACAAGGCTTCTTCTCGCGCCTGCGTGTGACTGGAAGGAAGCAGCACGCGCGCACGCTGAGCTGTTCGCGGGCGTGGAGCCGGCAAACACGACCTACTACGTCGGCGCGCTCATTCCCGAGGGGGCGCTCGTCGAGGTCGAGCTCGACGCGGCGATCGACCTGCCCAGGTAGAGCTCGGCCACCTTGGGGTCGCGCAGCAGCGTCCGCCCAGGCCCGACGTAGGCGTTGCGGCCCATGTCGAGCACGTAGCCCGTATCGGCGAGTGCGAGCGCCCGGCGGGCATTCTGCTCGACCATCACGATTGCGATTCCACGCCGTTTCACCGCCGCGAGCTGCTCGAAGACGAGCTCGACCGCCTGCGGCGACAGCCCTGCGGACGGCTCGTCCAGGAGCAGCACCTTGGGCCGGGTGACGAGCGCGCGCGCGATGGCGAGAAGCTTGCGCTGGCCGCCCGATAGGGTGCCGGCTCGCTGACGGCGTCGTTCGGCGAGCAACGGGAACTGCTCGTACATGTCAGCGACGGCCTGCCGCCGCTCCCCCCGTGGGAGCGAGACGCCGCCGACCTGCAGGTTCTCGACAACCGACAGCGTCGGAAAGACGTTCGCAAGCTGCGGCACGTAGTTGAGCCCTCGCCGCGTCAGCTGCTCGGGTCGCAGTCCGGTGACGTCTTCGCTCGCGTAACGGATGCTTCCCGCTTCCGGGCGAAGGAGACCGTAGACGACCCTCAAGAGAGTGGACTTGCCGGCGCCGTTCGGACCTATGATCGCCACGAGCTCTCCTTCCGAGGCGGCGAGCGAGACACTCCGTAACACGAGCGCATCGCCGTAGCCGGCCTCGACCTCGGCCACCTCGAGCAGCGGCGCACTCATGTCGACCAGGCCGCCCCGAGATATGCGTCGACGACGCGTTTGTCGGAACGCACATCTGCCGGTGTGCCGCTCGCGATCACACGGCCCTCGTTCATCACGATGACGCGGTCACTTGCCTCCATCACGACGTCGAGGTCGTGCTCGACGAAGAGGAACGTCATCCCGCCGTCGGCCCGTAGCTGAAGCACGTGCTCGAGCAGCTGTCGGCCGAGCACCGGATTGACTCCGGCCATCGGCTCGTCGAGGAGGACGAGCCGAGGCTCGGCCATCAACACCCTCGCGAAGTCGAGGAGCTTGCGCTGCCCGCCCGAGAGGACGCCGGCGTAGTCCCGGGCGTGTTGCTCGAGCCGGAAGAGCTCGAGCAACTCGTGCGCACGCTGACGCGCATTCCGCTCGCGCGCACGAGCGCGGGCGGGCCGGAGAAGCAGGCCACTCAGCCGCTCGCCGGGATGGTCGGGAGCCGCGAGCAGAATGTTGTCGAGCACGGACAGACGAGTCAGCGTGCGCGGTACCTGAAATGTCCGGACGAGCCCACGGCATGCGATCCGATGTGATGCCGCGTGGTCGATGCGACGCCCCTCGAACTGGACGGATCCTCGTTCGGGCGAGAGAAATCCGGAGACGACGTTGAACAGCGTCGACTTGCCGGCGCCGTTCGGGCCGATCAGCGCGGTGATCGAGCCGTGCTCCACGTCGAACGAGGCGCCGTCGACCGCCCGGAGCCCGCCGAAGGTACGGACGACCTCCTGGACTGCGAGGATCGGCGCGCTCACTCGAGCACCATCTCCCTTCTGCTGCCGAAGATGCCCTGCGGCCGGAAGAGCATGAGCCCGATGATCACGAGCCCGATCACGATCAGCCTCAGATAGGCGCGTTCGGTCGAGTCGAGCAGCGAGAACGGCGGAAAGTCGAAGAAGCGTGTGCCCGCGAAGATCACGCCGAAGACGATCGCCCCGACCGGCACGGTCCAGGCTCTGCCCAGACCACCGAGGATGACGATCATCCACGCAAAGAACGTCAGTAGGGGCGCGAAGTCGTCGGGGCTGAAGAAGCTGAACTGCCACGCGTAGAAGAGGCCCGCGATCGCCCCGAGGGCAGCGCCGACGACGAGCGCCTGGAGCTTGTAAGCGAAGACGTTCTTTCCGAGCGAGGCGGCCGCGTCCTCGTCCTCGCGGATCGACTTCAGCACCCGACCCCACGGTGTCCTCATCATCAGCCAGACGGCGGTCACCGCGAGCAGCGCGACTGTCCACACGACGATGAGCATCGCGAGGTCCCCGCCGACGTGGAGGCCGCGCCCCACGCTGCCGAGGAAGCTCCGCCACTGGTCGTCGTACTGCGCAGTTCTGCCGATCCCGGCCAGGTTGATCGTCCCCTGTGAGCCGCCCGTCAGCCGATCCTCGTTCGTGGCGACGTAGCGCAGGATCTCGCTGAAGGCGATCGTCGTGATCGCGAAGTAGTCCGCTCGAAGACGCAAGGTGGGCAAGCCCAGCAGAACGCCTCCGAGCATCGCGAGCAACACACCACAGCCTGCTGCCACCCACATGTTCACGTCCTCCTTCACGACGAGGATCGCCATCGTGTAGGCGCCGATGCCCATGAAAGCGACGTGACCGAAGTTGAGGAGCCCGGCAAATCCGAACTGCACCTGCACGCCGAGTGCGAACAGCGTGTAGATCCCGGCGACGATGCCGACGAACGACCAGAACCCGAAGCTCGCGATCGTGCTCAAACGACGCGCGCCCTTCCGAACAAGCCCTGCGGGCGCAGCAGCAGCACGAGAACGAGAGCAGCGAAGGCGACGACGGGCTTGTACGTGGGGTTGACTCCACCGGCGATCTCGGTCCAGGTGGACAGCTCCATTGCGAGCCCGAGTGCAAGACCCCCGGCGAGCGCTCCGTAGACGTTGCCGATGCCGCCGACCACGACGGCGGCGAAGATCGGTAGCAGCAGTGTGAAGCCGAGCTGTGGATCGAAGGAGGTCTGCACAAGCCCGGCGAGCACACCCGCCAGTCCGGCGAGCAGACCGGAAACGATCCAGGCGACCAGGATGACTCTGCCTGTTCGCACGCCGGCCACAGCCGCGAGCGGGAGGTCATCCGCGAGGGCACGCATCATGCGTCCGATGCCGGTGCCGGCGATGAGGAGGCCGACCAGCACGATCCCGACCGCGGCGACCACGATCGCGATTCCCTGCGCACCCGACAGCCTTGCGCTGCCGATCACGTAGACCTTGTATGGGTCGACCGCATACGTCCGCGGCTGTGGGCCCGCTACGAGGTAGATGACGTGGCGGAGGACGAGCGCGAGGCCTACGGAGACGAGAAAGAGGCTCATGAAGCCGGCGCTTTTCCCGCGGAGAGGTCGCCAGAGCACGAGCTCGAGCGCAACTGACAGGAGAGCCGTGGCAGCCATCGCGAGGACGGCCGCAAGGACGATCGGGAGCCCGAGCTTGACGTTGAAGAGAATCCCCGTGAAGGCGCCGAACGTCATGTAGTCGCCGTAGGCGAAGTTGACGAGCCGCAGGATCCCGTAGACGATCGAGATGCCGGCCGCCGCGAGCGCAATCACCGACCCGGTGACGAGGCCGTTGGCCAGAAACGATCCTCGGTGCGACCGAGGCGGCACGGCAGGAAATGGGCGTAGTGCCGGACGAGGACGAGGCGGCGACCCGGGCTCGGGCGCTCGAGCTGATTGGGCGAGACGGGCGCGCCGACGAGTCGGCTTGGGCCGAAGGGCGAGCGCTGGATCTCGCCTCCGCACTCGAGCTCGCCGACGGGAAGGACGAAGTACGATCGGAATCGGCGGCACGACGACAAAAGGGGGATTGAGATGACGTCGCTTTACGAGCGGCTCGGGGGTCTCGAGGCGATCACGTCGGTGGTGGACTCTTTCGTCGCCCGCTGCGCGGGGGACGACAGGATCAACCCGAAATTCGAGCGTAGCGACGTCTCGCGGCTCAAGGAGATGCTCGTCGACCAGGTGTGCGAGGCGACGGGCGGGCCCCGCACGTACACCGGTCGTGACATGCAGCGGACGCACGAGGGGATGGCGGTCACAGCCGGGGAATTCGATGCCCTTGTCGAGGACTTGGTCTCGACGCTCGACGAGTTCGAGGTTCCGAAGGCGGAGCAGGAAGAGCTGCTCGGTCTACTCGCGCCGATGCGTGGCGACATCGTCGAGGTGGAGTCGCCGGAAACCGGGACACCGCTGCCTGCGACGTACGAGACCGCTCCCGCGGTGCACTGATTCGGCCTTTCGTGTCTTAAAAGTACTGCTCCGAACGGGAGCGAGGGCTGGCAACTCTAGGCGCACCGCGACTGCGCGACCTCCAGAGCAGTCGCGCTGGCGGAAGGCGGCCCTGCTTCAGCCGCGAGTGCACCAGCGGAAATGTGCACGACCTGGGGCGCGCGGAACGTCCTAAGCGTCCAGTACTGAACCTGTTGAAAGGCGGTGGGGTGAAATCCGGCTGGCCTGCGGGCAGCCCCGGGCGTCCAGCGCCGGTGAAGAACAAGCAGCTTGTCGGCCCGGGCACCGTTTGGTGGAGTTCGGCGTAGGTCGGGGCGATAGTGCAGGAGTGCGTGTGCCTCGTAGGCCGGTGAGACGACGACGACGGTTTCGCAGGTCGTGTTCACCGCCAGCGCAAGCGCGTGCCAATCATCACGCTGGAGCGACCGGTCGAGGTCGATCTGAATCACAAGCCAAAGCGAGGCGGCACAGAGCGCGCTTACAGCCGCGACTCCGATCACGCCTGTCCGGGGCACTGCAAGTCCTGCTGCGACGAAGATCGCTAGCGGAAGCCAGGCCGGCAGCAAGCCTCTGTAGAGAAAGATGTCGCCGTGATCGCCAAGAAAGACGTGTGCCGCGAGCGACAAGAGGAGCGGTGCGATGAGCACGACGGCCGCCACGCCGAGTGCGAGCAGGCCGCGCAGGCGCTCACGTTTTTGGGCGACGAAGATGAGCGCGGCGAGCGCGACGGCGAGCAGTGCGAGTGCAAAGAGCCATCGCCCTCGGGTGTTGTACTCGGCGATTCCGGCTCCTGCCCACAGCGGCGCTGGCGCAGGCGTGGTCAGTTGTCGCAACGTCTCCTCGACGCGAAGCGAGAGCGGAAGTGAATGAATCCAGCTCGCGTTCCCCGTTCGCGCCTGATATGCAGCGAGCGGAAGAACTAGCGCGGTAACACCGATCGGACCGGCGCTTGCAAGCCAAAGATGGCGTCGCCGCCCATGGCGGAGAAGTAGCGCGACAAACTCGGCTGCAATCAGAAACGCAGCGAAGTAATAGGTAGCGATCGCCAGTGCGGAGAAGAGCGACCAATAAATGAGTAGAGGGCGCGTTGGTTCTTCCCACGCGCGGGCGAAGAACAGGAACGAGAGCGCGCTCACGAGAACGAGCAGGCTGTAAGCGCGCGCCTCCTGCGAATACCAGATAAGGATGGGGCTAAACGCCGCAAAGGCAGCGACCGCGAGACCCGCACGGCGGGAGACAAACGCCCGGCCGGCAGCGTAGACGACCGGAATCGTTGCCGTTCCGGCCACCGCCGAGAGCGCGCGGAGTGGAAATTCGCTCGACCCGAAGATTCGCGCCCACGGCCAGGCGACGAGGTAGTAGAAAGGCGGCGTCGTCTCACTCCCCGGTAGCGCTCGAAGCATCGCCACCAGTGGCTTCTGCACGAGTGAAACCGTGACCGTCTCGTCGTACCAGAAGCTTTGCAGGCCAAGAGTCGTAAAGCGAAGCGCAGCGGCCGCAGCTGTCAAGGCCAACACAAAGAGGATCTGCCGTTGTCTGAGCACGCTGCGCAACCACTCAACGGAGCGGTCGATCTTCGCGCTGGGAAACCTTCTCCCCGCCAGATCAAGCATCGTCGCATGGGGCAAACAACCTGTGAACACCTGGGGTGGCCAACTGTTGGTCAACCAGCGTTCTCCAGATCGAGAACGGGAACCCGTCGTCAGCGCCGGCGACTAGTTTCGAGCACATCGCGCTCGCGGCCAGTTAGCCGGGAAACGCCTGGGCGGTCCCGACGGCGCGATGGCCCACTGGCGAATTGCCGCATCGGCTCGGGGGAGCAGCTACCTTCGCGCGATACCGCTTTCGCCAGTAAAAGAAAAGGGGCCGTTGCCGGATCGCATGGGCACGAAGGCGCTGCGACATGGCCGGCGCCCGGTTACGCTCGAGGAGCTCGAGAGTGTCTACCGTCGCGATCGAGAGGCTTTCGAGCGGATCGCGGTCGCGATCGTTGGTAACAAACAATTCGGCTGCGATGCGGTCCATGACGCGTTCGTGCAAGCGCTGCGCCACCGCGATCGCTTCCGCCACGACGCGCCCGTCGAGGCATCGCTGTGGCGGTTCGTGATCAGCGAGGCCCGCAAGCGGCGGGCGCACATCGAGCGGAGCATGCCGTCGCGCGCGGGTTCGGGCATTGACCGCGGCGAGACTCACCGCCGTGAATCAGGGCTTGCGAGCCGAGCTCGACCGGCCACCGAAATGGGGCCCCTGGACCCGCGCGCGACGAGCACGCTCGACGAGCTCATTGCGCCAGACCCACAGCCAACGCGCTGGGAGTCGGTCATCGACGCCGCCGATACCGCAAACCGGAAGCGGTGGCGCTGGCTCGTCCGTGCCGTTTCGGTCTCGGGCCTCGCAATCGTAGCCGTCGCCCTGGCGCTCGCCTGGCCGTTTGGCGGCGGAGTCCACGGAACGGTCCTTGAGCGCGCGGCCGCGACAATAGGCGACGGCCCGGTCCTGCACTTCGTCGTCCGTGGTGGCTGGGGCGGAACGCTGATCGACCTAAAGACAGGGCGTCGCACGTACCTACACGCCACGGAGGAGTTCTGGTATGAGCCGGAACACGGGATCCACGAGGTCTCGCGTTTCGCCGGCGTCGCACAAACCGACGCGATCTACCCGCCCGGCCGCTTTTCGTCCCTCGACAGGACGCTTGCGAGCCTCGCTACGCGCTACCGTCAAGCCCTCCGCGACGGGAGCGCGCTCGTCCTCGGACGCGACTTTGTCGAGGGTCACGCGGTCTACTGGATCCGCATCGACAGCGAGATGCTCCCTGACGCCGGTAACAAGCTGCACACGTGGTCGCACGATGTCGCCGTTTCCCAAGAAACATTCGAACCGGTTGCGATCCGCAACATGCGCGACGGCAAGCCGGGGCCCAACGGGAACTCGGTCGTGCTCAGGGCGGAGAGTGTCCCCGAGGATCGGGACAACTTTACGCGCATGACCCGCGACTTGAGCCGCCTACCAATGAAGATGGTACGGACGGGCTCCTTGACGCCGTCCGAGGCGAGTGCCGTGCTCGGGCGTCCTGCCCTCTGGGCCGGGCGCAGCGTCGCGGGTCTCGGCCTCGCACGGATCTGGAAGGACGAGCGCGGCGAAGGTTACGACCCCAAGAGCAAGAGGTGGGCGAAGACGTATACCGGGGCGACGTTTTACTACGGGGCGCTCGATAGCAGCGGCAATCCTGCGAGCCCCGCCGGCGCGAGCAGGGCGGCGACGCCCGCGCCGTTCGTCCAAGTGGACGAATCGCGGACGCTGGATCTCGGCTTCCAGCGTGTCGTCGTGCATTACTCGCCGCCGGAGGGCTCGATACTGGTCTTCGACCCCGGGATAGCGGTCACGCAGAAAGACGGTCTCTACCTCGAGCTTGAAGCGTCGAGCGAAAGCCTCCTCCTTGCCGCCGCCCGTGCGCTCGAGCGGGTGTCGTCGAGTTAGCCGCTGTCGATCCGGCGCCCTGCACCGATGAGTCCGCCGGCTAGGTAGGTTCTCCCGAAGGGATGCCGGTCGCTGTCGATCGAGATGCCGTCCAGCGGTTGCTCGCCGAGGAGGCCGCGCAGCTCGTCGAGGTTCTGCCGGCGAAGGAGTTCGGGGAGGAGCACCTCGCCGGAGCGATCAATATCCCGTTGAAGCAGCTCGACGAGCGCGCGCCGCGCGAGCTCGACCGGGAGCGGCCGGTCATCGTCTACTGCAACGACTACCAGTGAGACCTCAGCCCGCGAGCCGCGTGGCGGCTCGAAGCGATGGGCTTCCCTCACGTCTACGACTACGTGGCGGGCAAGAAGAGTTGGGGCTCGTACGGCCTCCCGCGGGAAGGAACGAAGGTGCCTGAACGCACGGCCGGAGACGCCGCTCACCGTGACGTGCCGACGTGCACGCTTGACGAGCGGCTCGCCGACGTGCGGGAACGCGTCCGCGCGGCCGAGTGGGACACCTGCATCGTCACCGAGCACGGTCCGCCCGAGCATCGGAACCGACGCACTGCTGGAGCGGATTCGCTCGCGGAACCTGACGAGCTACCTCGTCACGACCCCCGACGGCCGGCTCGTCGGTCTCGTCTTTCGCGACGAGCTCGAATAGCTCGGTTGTCACAGGCAGTCGATCGGTAACGTCGCTGTCATGGCCGAGCGCTCGAGGCAGGCCCGTGCGCCGACGCGGCGGTTTCACGTCCCCTCCGCAGTACGCGGCTCGCCCGCGCGCATCGACGCGGCGACGGCGCGCGAGCTCGTCGCGAACGGCGCGCTGCTCGTCGACGTCCGTCGGAAGGACGATCCGGCCGTGACGCTCGAGCATGCGCTGCGAATTCCTCCGGACGAGATTCCGCAGCACCTGGACGAGTTTTCGCGTGACACGCCGATCGTGCTCGCCTGCGGGTGACTGCGTGAGGCGACGAGCGTCCGTGTGGCGCACTGGTTGAGGGACCGGGGTTTCGCGGCATACGCGGTACGCGGCGGAGTTGCCGCACTCACCGGCGAAGGGATCGAGGCGGAATCGGTGCCCGTGGACGAGGCAACACCGACCTCGCGCATGCACGTCCTGGCGGCGCTGCGCTCCCCTCTGTTCCGGCGCTATTCGGCCGGCGTTCTGCTCTCCCTCATCGGCAACTGGGTCGAGGCCGCGGCTTACGGGTACGTCGTTCTCCTCCTCGGCGGCTCCGCCGCGACGCTCGGACTGATCGGCTTCCTGAACACGATCCCGAACCTCGTCTTCGCCTTACCCGCGGGAGCGCTCGCGGATCGTTTCGACCGGCGCAAGCTGCTGCTCGTCTTCCAGTCCCTGAACATGGCGCTTGCGGCGGCGCTCGCGATCACGTGGGCGACGGGGACTCTGACGATCGGCCTACTCGGCGTCCTCGCCGTCCTCGGCGGCATTCTCGGGACCCTGAGCTTCGCACCGTTTCAGGCGATGCTCGCGGCGACGGTGCCGGCGCGCGACCTCGAGAGCGCGGTGGCGATCAACAGCCTGTCGCTGCAAGTCGCGCGCTTCGTCGGACCGGCGATCGCGGGGTTCTTGCTGGCCGCGGCGGGCCCGACGTGGGTGTTCGGGGTCAACGCGGCGAGCTTCGTCGCCGTGCTCGGGACGCTCGCCTTGCTCCCGAGCTCGCGCCCCGTTCGGAGTGCTGCGGCCATGGCCGGCGGTGCGTTGTCCGAAGCGTTCCGCTACGTCTTCGGCCAGCGCAGCCTCGCGGCCATGATGGGACTCATGCTCGTCGCCGGCCTGTTCGGGACGCCGCCGGTCGCCTTCATGATCCCGGCGATCGTCCGCTACAACCTCGACGCCGGCGCAGGAACGCTTGGAGCGGTCATGGCGGCGATCGGTCTCGGGTCGCTGTTCGGGTCGATCGCGTTGTTACGTCTCTCCAGCAGGCCGAACAAGGGCGAGCCCTTACTCGTCGGCTTCGTCGTCACGGGCGCGGCGCTCGCCGGCATCGGCGCGTCGACGAACGCCTGGCTCTCGCTCGGACTCGCCTTCGTTGGGGGATTGGCCGGTGTCCTCTTCGTCGGGTTGTCCACCGTGGTGGTGCAGGCAATGAGCACTGACGAGATCCGAGCGCGGACGCTCGCGATCTGGGCGGCCGCGTTCGTCGGCATGCTTCCGTTCGGTGCACTGCTCACCGCCGGCCTCGCGGCAGTGATCGGTCCGGGCGGCGCGGTCTTCGTCGACGGCCTGGCGGTGATCGTCGGAGCGATCGCCGTCGTCGCGTTCCGTCCACAAGTTGCGTGGCTCGGGTGCTCGGCGCTTCCCGAGTCCTGCGTTGCAGGTTTGAATCCCGCCGCTGTGGCGTTGGAGAGGGAAGCGGAACCGCGCGCCGCTTAGCCTGCGGCAGCGTCGGCCAGAAGTCCGGCGACGTACCACTCGTCGAGAGGATCGAAGCTGTCGTAGGCCTGCCCGACCACCGCGATCTGCTCCAACGGCTGCGGGCAGACGACCAGGTCGGCCTCCTCGCGCGTACGGTCAAGGCCCGCAACATGCCCGACCGGCGTCGCGGCAATCAGCCGCCGCACCTCCGCCGCGCGTGCCCACCGGCAGGCCGCGGCCAGCGTCAACCCGGTGATGACGCCGTCGTCGACGACGAGCACTGTTCGTCCGGCGACGGGCAACGTCTCGTGCTCGAGCCTTGCCTCGAGCCTCTCGGCGCCACGACGGGCCCGCTCGAGCGCGGACTCGACGTGCTCCTCCGGGACACCGTGGCCCTCGCGCAGGTAGGGCGGTCCGTGGGCGGTGACGGCGCCGAGACGTAGCCCGAGCGCGTTCACCCGCTCGACGTCGACCGCCGTCAGCGGAGCCGCGAGCTCGCGCGCCACCTCGAGCGCGACCGCGACGCCGCCGCGGGCAACGCCGACAACCACCGGCTCGTCGAGCCGGAGCGCGGCGACGGCTTCGGACAATGCACGTCCGGCGGCAGCGCGATCACGGAAGAGCGGCTGGATCCATGGGACGATGCGCACCTGCTGATCCTTCCCGGCCATGACGGTTACCAGCCGCGCCCGGCGGGTACCGGTCCGCGAAAGCGAATCACATGGCCGAAAGGAATGGCATGAAAACGATCGTCGTCGGTTATGACGGCTCGGATGCCGCCGAACGAGTGCTTGCCCGTGCGGCGGACGTCGCCCACGCCTTGTCCGCGCGCGTCGTCGTGGTGAGCGTGACGGGATCGGCGCACGTGCCGGCTCCGGAGCCTGCATTGGAGCGGGAAACCGTGCTCGTCCCGCCCGCAGCAGCCGGTCCGGTCACCACGGGCGAGACATTTCCGGTTCCCGAGATCCGGTCCGCGTCGCAGCCACCCGAGCCGGACGAGCTCGCGCGGCGCCAGCTCGAGCGCGCCCGGATGTCGCTGGCAAGCCGAGGTGTCGAGGCTGAGTACCTCGTCGAGGTGGGCGATCCGGCCGAACGGCTGCTCGACGTCGCGGAGGAACGCGATGCCGACCTGATCGCGGTCGGCAGTCGCGAGCGCGGCTTTCTCGACCGGCTTCTCGGCCACGGTGTCGACGAGATGGTTGCGCGACGTTCCACGCGCGACGTGTTGCTGGTGCATTAGCTCTTACGAGGCTACGGCTTCCGCTGCACCGCGGCTGCGTACGTGCCGAGGAGGCGCGTGAACGTGGCGTGCTCGCTCAGCGCCGCCAGCGCTTCGACCATCTCCGGCCGCTGCGCCGCCGCATCGACGTCCGCGTAGAAGACGTACTCCCATGGACGGCCGGGCCGCGGTCGGGACTCGAGCTTCGTCAAGTTCAGATGGCGTTCAGCGAACGCTCCGAGGCAGCGGTACAGCGAGCCGGCAACGTGACCGACTCCGAAGACGAACGACGACTTGTCCGGCTCGCCGAGCGGCGACGGGTCGCGCGAGAGCGCGCCGAAGCGCGTGTAGTTGTCCGGATACGTCTGGATCCGGTCCGCGAGGACCTCGAGCCCGTACAGCTCGGCCGCGCGCCGCGATGCGATCGCGGCCACGTGCTCGAGGCGGTTGTCGGCGATGCGCTTCGCCGCCCCCGCGGTGTTGTACTCAGCGCGCACGGTGACGTCGAGCGCACTCAGGAACTCCTCACACTGCGCGATCGCCTGCGGATGCGAGACGACCTCGCGCAACTCGTCGATCGCGGAGCCGGGCAGTGCGAGCAGGCAGTGGTCGACGCGCACGACCGTTTCCCCGACGAGGTGAAGTCCGTGTCGCAGGAACAGGTCGTACGTCTCGTTGATGCTCCCTGCCTGCGAGTTGTCCATCGGAACGAGGCCCCAGCTCGCGCGTCCGACCTCGACGGACTCGAACACCGTGCGGATCGACGGCAGCGACCGATGCTCCGCAGCCGGAAAGAGCGCGAGCGCGCCTTCCTCCGAGTAGGCGCCCGGCTCGCCCTGGTACGCGACGACGTCCATCGGGTTCGAAGTTAACTACCGCCGTGGAGCTCGGAGGGAAGGTGGCCGTTGTGACCGGCGCTGCGATGGGAATCGGCTTCGCCGTCGCGAAGGCTTCGACGGACGCAGGCGCACAGGTCGTCGTCGCTGCCCTCGACGCGGACGCGGGACACCAGGCGGCCACCGAGCTCGGTGCCCACTTCAGCCGGGCCTCGTTTGGTTCGCGGAGGACGAGCCGTATCTGCTCCCGGAAGACGTGCCGCGCTGATGCAGAACCGCGAAGATGTCGGTTGGTGATCCTCAAGAGGTATTTATGACGCCGCGCATCCTCGCCGTTGGGGCGCTCGTCGCGATCGTCGCGGCGGGATGCGGAAGTACGCGGACAGTCACGGTCACGAAGACGACGACCGTCGCAGGCACAGGGAAGAGCGGCGCCGGGCCCCCCGGCGAGATCGTCCAGTTCGGCTACGTCAAGTCGCTGACTCGGAAGGGCGACGGCTTCGAGATGCAGTTCGATCCGGCCCTGTTCCTCAGCGGAATCACGGCGAACACCGCCGCCGCGCAAGACGGCGCCGTCGAGCCGGGACAGCCGGTTCCGAACGACAACTACGTCGTCAATGAGGGGCATCGGCTGCTGACGTACAAGGTCGCGGCCAACGCACATGTCACCGTCCTCACCGAAGGAGTGACCGGATCGTCGATCACGGTCGACCAGCTCGCCCAGCTTGCCACCGGCAAGAATCCCTTCCCGAAGCCGCTGTTCGAGCCGATCACAACCGGCTTCTGGATCCTCGTCAACATCGACACGGTGCGCTCGCTCGATCAGCAGTACCGGCCCTAGGCTCGACGATGTTGGGGGGCGGTCCGCCAGCCACGATCGAGCTTCAAGAGCCTCGGAGATCGTTCGGGCGGCTCCTCCTAGCGCGCGCACTCCGACTCGAGCTCGCAGCGGTGGCGCTCTGGCTCGCTCTTGGAGCAGCTCTCGCGGTGATCACGAGCCGCGTGGTCGACTGGTACGTGATGACAGACGAGCTGATCTACGAGCGTCTTGCGATCAGCATCGCGCACTTCCATTCTCCGCTTCCACGCGTACACGGGCAGCTCATTGCGAACGTGAACCAGCTCTATCCGCTATTGCTGGCTCCGCTCTATCGCAACAGCCTCGTTCCGGAGGCGTTACACGACGCCCACGTCCTGAACGCGTTCGTCATGAGCTCTGCCTGCGTCCCGGCATTCCTGCTGGCCCGCAGGGTGACGCAGCGGCGGTCCTTGTCGTATCTGGCGGCGACGCTCTCGGTCTGCATCCCGTGGATCGCGCTCTCCTCCTTCCTGCTCACGGAGGTGATTGCGTATCCCGTCTTCCTTTGGGCCATGCTGGCTCTACAGCGCAGCGCCGTCTTGCCACGGCCGCGCAACGACGTCCTCGCGCTGCTCGCGCTTGCGCTGGCCGTTCTGGCGCGCACGCAGTTCGCGCTGCTGTTCGTCGTCCTACCGTTCACGCTTTTCCTGCACCACTTCGCGTTTCCCAAGGCGCGTTCCGGTCCATTGCGGCTGCGGCTGCGCGCCACGGGACGCGAACTGGTCTCTGCACATCGTGTCCTCGTGGGGGTCTACGCGGTGCTCGCCGTTGCCGCGATCGCTCTCGCCGGGGCCGGGCGGCTCTCGAGCGTGCTCGGCACGTACTCGGTCACGGCCGAAGGAAATCTGCTTCCGCACGGTTTCGGCAGTTCGTTGCTGGAGCACCTGGCGACGGTGGCGCTCGGGGTGGGAGTCTTGCCGTTCGTCGTCGGCGCCGCCTGGCTCCTCACGACTGTCGTCGGGGCCCCGACGAGGGAGTTGCACGCGTTCGCGTCCATCGCCACCCTCATCATCGCGGCGCTCCTGTTCGAGGTCACGTCGTACGACCTTCGCTTTGGGGCCGGGAGGATGCACGACCGCTACCTCTTCTATGCCGTACCGCTGGTCTTGATCGGCCTCGCGGCGGCGCTTTGTGACCGTCGCTGGCCGCGGTGGTCGTTGTTCGTCCCGGCCGGTTTGATCGCGGTGGGGTTCTCGCTCGCCCCGGTCCGGAGCTACGAGAAGTTCAACGTCGACTCGCCCGTGTCGGTCGTCAACAACCGCCTGCTCGACCTCGGTGGGTCGATGCACGGGGCTCAGCTGATCCTCGGCCTCGGGACGATCGTCGTGACCGTGCTGTTCCTACAGGCATCCGTGCTTCTTCGCCGGGCCCGGCTCGCGGCGGTCCTCTTGGCGATCACAGTCCTCGTTGTCCCCGCCGAGACCGGCTATGCCTTCACGCGGCTGCTCACGGTTGACGGCACGAGCGGGCGGCCGATCACGCACGACCAGGGCGTCGTCTTCAACTGGATCGACCGAACGGTCGGCCCGAGGACGAAGGTGACGATGGTTCCGTACCCGATGCTCTACGGCGACTACTGGTCAAACGTCGCATACTGGTGGGACCTGGAGTTCTGGAACGAGTCGGTCCAGCGGGCCGCTGTTTACCGAGGTGCGTTGTCGTGGACGAACAACACGTTTCCCAAGACGACGCTTGTCTTCGATCCCTCGACTGGAAGCGCGAACGCATCGCCGAGCAGGTATGCCGCCGAGAGTGTTGCGGAGACGCGCTTCCGCATCGCAGGAAAGCCTGTGTCCGAGTACCGAGGCGTTCTGCTCATCGAAACCGAGCAGCCGTGGCGCACCGAGTGGATGACGTTCGGACTCTATGACGACGGCTGGACGGTGCCGCGCGCCGTGGCGAAGATCAGGGTCTTCGCCGCTCCGGATCAGACGAAGCCGGCCGTGCGCTACCTGACGATCTCGGCGCGCGCCCCCAGAGACATCGGAGCGCGCGTCTTTCTCGTCTCTTCGAACATGGCAGAGTGGCGCGGAGAGGCGGTCGAAGGAGGAACGACCAACCAGTTCCCGGTCTGCGTTCCTGCGCACAGCTTCGCGGACGTCAGCCTCAGAACACGCGGCTATACGCCGATCTACGGCGACCCGAAGAGCGAGGAGACCTTCGTCAGCTATGCGCGTTCCGGCGGCGTCATGCTTACAGAGATCTCGCTCGCCGACGAAATGGGATCCTGTTAGTGCCGTGTTCGATCATGTGACGATTCGTGTGTCGGACCGTGACGCGTCGGAGCGCTTCTACGACACCGTGCTATGGACGCTCGGCATCGAGAGAACGGGCGGCGACGACCACTACACGGAGTGGGACGACTTCTCGCTCGGGCAGGCGAACGACGAGAAGCCGGTGACTCGGGGCCTGCACATGGGCTTCGTCGCGCCGTCACGCGCGCACGTCGACGAGTTCTGGCGCGTCGGCACCGACGCGGGCTACCGCGACGACGGTGCTCCCGGGCCGCGTCCACAGTACGGCGGCGAGTACTACGGCGGGTTCCTCCTCGACCCGGACGGAAACAGCGCCGAGGCCGTGCATCACGGCGGACTGCGCGAAGGCGGCGGGGTCGACCACCTCTGGATCCGCGTCGCGGACGTCGGAGCGTCGAAAGAGTTCTACGAGACCATCTCGCCCTACGCAGGGTTCAGGCTGCGGCGCGACACGCCGGACCGCGCACAGTTCGCCGGGGCAAGCGGCTCCTTCTCGGTTGTCTCGGGCACGCCGACCGAGCACGTGCACGTCGCCTTTCCGGCGAGGGAGAACGCGACGGTGGATGCATTCCACCGAGCCGCGACCGAGGCCGGCTACCGCGACCACGGCGCGCCCGGGGAGCGGACCGTCTACCACGCCGGATACTACGGCGCCTTCGTCCTCGACCCCGACGGGAACAACGTCGAGGTCGTGAACCACAACCGCGGCTAGAACAGGCTCAACGTCAGGTTGCCCGTCGCCGCGCCCTGCGGATCGATGACGACGGCATACGTCCCGTCTGCAGGCAGGTCGAGGATGAAGGTGCGGCCGTTCACCATGACGTACGTCTGGGGCACGAGCGTGCCGCCGTCCGGCTTCAGGATCGAGACGTACGAGAGGCTGACCGTCACGCCGGAGAACTTCAGGTTCACGTGCTGACCGGCGCGCCCGTCGAAGGTGATCCTCGCGTTCTGCCCCGGCGTCGTCGTCGAGATCGTCAGCGACGGTCCGCCGAGGCTGATGCTTCCGCTCGCGTCTGCGGGAACGTCGTAGAGCGCGAGCGTGGCCGAGCCCGTCCCAGCCCCCTGCGGATCGAGCACGATCGTGTAGGTGCCGGCCGCGGGCAGCGTGCGCGTGTCGACGAACGCGCCTGCGGTGCTCACCATCGTGTTCGTGACGAGCGCGCTACCGTCGGGCTTCAGAATCGACAAGTACGCCCACGACAGAGTCGAGGGTGAAACCTTGAGGCTGATCCGCTCCCCGGCCTGCCCGGCGAAGGCCAGTCGCGCGTTCTGCCCCGGCGTCCCCATGCTGGCTGCCAGCGACGGGCCGCCGGCCGTGAGCGTGCCGGTTGCGTCCGGAGGCACGTCGTACAACGTCAGGGTCGCCGACCCGGTTGCCATCCCTTGCGGATCGATGACGATCGCGTAGCTGCCGGCGCTCGGGAGGCTGCGCGTATCGACGAAGCCGCCGCCGGGACCGACGTAGACGCTCGTGCCGACCGCAGTCCCGTCCGAGCGCACAATCGAGACGAACGCCGACGAGAACGTCACCGAGGAGATGGTCAGGCTGATCCGCTGCGCCGCCCGGCCGTCGAAGGTGAGGCGAGCGTTCTGGCCGGGCGTCTGCATCGAGACCGTGGCTGCGGCTCCGCCGGGTGTGATCGGTCCGCCCGAGTCGGCAGGCACGTCGTAGAGCGTCAGCGTCATCGAACCCGTCGCCATCCCCTGTGGATCGACCAGGATGGTGTACGTGCCGGCGGCCGGAAGCGTGCGGGTGTCGATGAATCCGCCTCCGGTCCCGATGTACGTCGTGCTGACGAGCGTGCTTCCGTCCGGCTTCAGAATCGAGACGAACGCGAGCGACATCGTCACCGCTGAGAGCTTGAGGCTGATGCGCTGTCCGGGCTGCCCTGCGAACGTCAGCCGTGCGTTCTGCCCCGGCGTCGAGTTCGAGATCGTGGCCGAGGCGCCGCCGGGCGTGATGGGGGCGGCGGCATCAGGGGGGACGTCGTAGAGCGTCAGCGTCATCGAGCCCGTTCCGGTGCCCAGCGGGTCGACCCCCAGCGTGTACGTGCCGGTGACGGGAAGCGTGCGCGCGTCGACGAACCCGCCCGCCGTGCCCGTGTAGCCACTGATCAGTACCGTGCCGTCGGGCTTCAGGATCGAGACTTGTGAGACGGGGATCGTCACGGCGGACATCGCGACGCTGACCCGCTGCCCTGCCTGGCCGGCAAAGCGCAGGCTCGCGTTCTCGTCCGGCGAGGTCGTCGTCACCGTCACGGGCGGCCCGCCGGGGGTGATCGAGTAGGACTGGGCCGCGTTTCCCGTCACGGTCCGGGTCTTCGTGTTGCCGCCGACGGAGGCGGTGACGGCGATAGTCAGCGCCCCTCTCGCGGACGGCGTGTACGTCCCCGAGTAGAGGCCGTCGCCGCGCGGCGAGAGCGCAATCGGCGTCCCGTTCGCGCTCG
>WNFU01009480.1_pt1 | contig 18901 bp, 4 predicted proteins | sample 5400121 | NCBI WGS metagenome assembly WNFU01 (sample SAMN13153360, study PRJNA577476) | soil metagenome | isolation source: 100 cm soil or saprolite under grassland replicate 1 | place: USA:California | collected 2016-06-15 | reverse complement strand
TCGACGAGCATGCGCTGGCGGTAGGCGCCGAGGCCTCGCGCCGACTTGCGTCGGCGGGCCGGCGAGCGTTCGTGCGCGGAGATATGAATGCAGCCGCCAACCTCCTCCTGCGTGCGACGTCGCCGCTCCCGCCGGATGACTCGAGGCGTCTCGCACTCTTCCCAGATCTCGGCGAGGCGTTGATGCAGCTCGGGAAGTTCGAGGAAGCGAAGAGCCTGCTCGAGGACGCGGTCGCGACGGCCGAGTTGGCAGACGAACCGACGCTTGCGGCAAACGCTCGCCTGGTCAACCAGTTCGTGCGGCTGCTCGCCGGGGACACGGAGGGGTGGAGTGCCCAAGCGACTCGGGCCGCGGAGGAGGCGATCGCGCTCTGCGAACAGGAAGGCGACGACGTCGGGCTCGCCCGCGCGTGGCGGGTGCTCGCTTGGATCCGCGGAGGCAAGGAGTGTCGCTTTGGCTCCGCCGCAGAGGCACTCGAGCGGGCGATCGAGCGGGCGCGCGCGGGCGGCGACCTCCGGCAGGAACGCCGCGCGTCGACCCAGTACGCCCTCGCCGCGCTGTACGGCCCGACACCCGTCGAGGATGGTATCCGCCGTTGCGAGGACGTCACCGCGCGAGTCGTGGGCGACCGCCAGGCCGAGGCGGCAGTCATCGCTGTACTCGGTCAGTTCGAGGCGCTACGCGGCGACTTCGAGCGGGGTCGTGAGCTTTGCCGCAAGGCGCTCATGATCCTCGACGATTTGAGTCTGCCCGTTGACGGGGCGACAGTCGCGATCTTCTTGGCGCGCGTTGAGCTCCTCGCCGGAAACGCTGCCGTGGCCGAGCTGGAGCTGCGGCGCGTGTACGAAGACCTGGCTCGATTCGGTGAGCGCTATCTTCTCTCTTCGGTTGCCGGCCTGCTCGCGGAGGCACTGGCCGCCCAGGGGCGTGTCGACGAGGCCGAGGCGCTGTCCCACGAGGCTGAGGACCTCGCGGCCGAGGACGACGTCGATGCACAGACCAGGTGGCGCTTGACGCGGGCGAACGTGCTCGCCCATCGCGGTGAACTGGAGGAAGCCGAGGCGCTTGCACGCGGGGCGGTCGATCTCCTTGCCCCGACCGATGACATCGCCAACCAAGTGAGTGCGCTCGCCTGCCTCGCCGCGATTGTTTCGCTCGGTGGAAGCGAACTGCAGGCTCCCGAGCTCCTGGCTCGAGCGCGCGAGCTTGCGGCGGCGAAGGGCAGTCAGGTCATGCTGGAACGGCTTGGGGAGCTCGAGCTCGAGCTCCCCAAGCGATCGCTGCAGGCTCCCGATCTAGCCTAGGCCGAAGAGCCCGTTCTCGAGTCCCTTCCCGGTCGCGGAGACGGTCTTCGTCCCCTTGTTCTGCGTGAGCGAGTCCCAGCAGAGCGGATCGTCAGCCGTGGGGGCGCCCACGCATGCCGGAAGGAGGTCCGGCGTCGTAGCGCCGTCCTCGAGGTGGTAGATCCCGGTGAGCTGGAAGCCCGGGGGATAGTGCGCGCTGATGTTCCACGAGTACGGGTGGAACGACGCCCCGTTGTAGAACGGGTTCCCCAACTCCGTCACGAGCGACGCCGCCGCCGGAATGGTCAGCTTCGTGAACGACGTGAGGCAAGTGCCGCAGATCGGCGTCCCCACCTCGTCGTGGATGGAGACGGCGATGCCGAAGGGATCCCCGAGCAGCTCGGGCAGAGCGTCGAGGCTGAAATTGCCCGTCGCCGCGTCCTCGCCCGCGCGCAGGAACGTGTCGTCCTTTGTCGTGTTTGCAACCAGGGTCGTTGGCACCGGACAGCCGGGCTCGGGACAGGTGGCAAGAATCGTCCCCTGGTTCTTGCTGCCGCCGACGGACTTGGCTGCGACGATGACGTCCGCATTGGTTGAGACCGAACCCGTGTCTGGTGCCGTGAAGCGGAAGTTCACGTCGAGCGTGTCACCCGGGCCCATCGTCGAGCCCGGCGGTGTGCAGAGCATCTTGTACGCGTCGCCCGGATAGGCGTCGCAGAGAGCCGAGTCGTCGTCGTGGTATTTCGCCGTGTCACTCCTGACGATGATCTGCACAAACTGCGTCGTGCTCTCGCCACTGTTTTTGACGTGAAGGTGGTAGCCGATCTTCCCACCGAAGGTGACCTGTGGGATCGCGTTGTCCCCGATCAGGGGCGTCAAGGCGACGTCGAATGCCGTCGCCGCCTGACTCGTGCCTGCGCCGCCCACGAGCCCGCCTGCGATGACAATTAGGAACACCGCAGTGGCCGTGGCGAGTCGGCGCCATGTCTTCAAACTCGTCATCATGCCCTCCATCTTTTCCTCGGCCGCAGGTCCGCTGGCCGCCCAGTGCAAACGATGTAAGCACAGGGTCGACCGCAGTTCAAGGGTCGCGGCCGCCCGCCGGCCCTGGACACTCTGCGGCGCACGCCGGCGGTGAGGCGGTCGTAGACGAGCGCCTTGCCGAGGGCGCCGGCTACCAGTCCGGCTGACGGTCGGAGCTGGAGTTGGTCGTCAGGCGGGTCTGGTCCGTGCCGTTCTTGTTCATGACGTAGATCTCGGGATTGCCGTCGCGCTGAGCGGTGAACGCGATCTTCTGGCCGTCGCGTGACCAGGTCGGCTCGAGATCGTCCGCCTTCGCCGAAGCGACGCGCACAACGTCCGTGCCGTCGGGCTTCATGGTGTAGATGTCGGAGGCGGTTCCCGTCTTGTCGGTCGTGCGCTTGCTCGAGAACGCGATCCTCGTGCCGTCGGGGGACCAGCTCGGGCCGCCCTCAGGCTGGGTCGAGGTCGTGAGCCGGACCGGGTTAGTGCCGTTCGCGTTCATCACCCAGATGTTCGGTCCGCCCGAGCGGTTGCTCGCGAAGGCGATCTTCTGGCCGTTCGGCGACCAGGCGGGCTCGAGGTCCTGATTCGGGTTGTCCGTGAGCCGTTTCTGGTTCGTGCCGTCTGCGTTCATGACGTAGACCTCGATGTTGCCGTCGCGCTTGCTCTGGAAGGCGATCTTCGTCCCGTCGTTCGACCAGGCAGGCGCCGTGTCGTCGCCGGTCGCGTTCGTGAGGCGAACGACATTCGTTCCGTTCGGATTCATGACGTAGATGTCGAGGAGCGTGCCGTTGGCGTCGTTGCGCTTGCTGGCGAAGGCGATCTTCGAGCCGTCGGGCGACCAAGCCGGCTGCTCGTCGGCACCAGCCGTCGACGTCAGCTGCGTCAGCTGTGTGCCGTCCGGGTTCATCGCATAGATGTCTCCGCCGGCGGTGCGCGAGCTCGCGAAGAGCAGCTTGCGCCGCAAGACGACCGTGTACGTCACCGTCTTCGGCCCGGTGCTGTGACCTGCGGCGTCGCTGACGCCGTTCACCGTGAACGTCGTGGTGCCGAGCGAGCTCGTGTCGATGTTGTCGCCGTTCGGGACGGTTCCCGTGCACGGCGTCGCGACGCCGGAACCGGAGTCGCGGCAGAAGTAGTCGGCTTTCACCTCTGAGTCGAGGACGTATTGGGCGCCGTTCACCGGCGTGTTGATCACGATCTCCGGCGCCGTCGTATCGACCGGTGCGAACAGCGTCGCCGTGTCGCCGTTCGAAGCGCGGATGTCGATCGTGTGCAGGCCGTCTCCCGTGATCGAGCTCGGCGGCGGCCCGAACGGCCCACCGTCGACGCTTGCCTCTACGGTGACGCCCGCAGGCGCAGTGATGTCCAACGTGGGCGACGAGGTGAACCAGCTGTTCGACTGCGTGCCGACCAGCGTCGCCGTCACGTCGCCCGTCGGCGGCGGCGGCGCGGGTGCGCCGACGAAGTAGAAGCCCTTGTTCGTGCTGACCCCGACGTTTCCGGCGGCGTCGACGGCCTGCACGAAGTACTCGAATTGCGTGCCGCTGATGGGAACGCCGCCAGTCCAGCGCGCCGGGTTGCTTGCCGACTGGGCGAGATTCGCGAACGTCCACGCCGACGCGGCGCCGCTGCGAACGCCGACGAGCACCTGCTTGACCTGGCCCGTGCCCGTGGGCGTGCGGTCTGTGACGTCGACGCTGAACGCGGCGTTGCTGCTGACCTGCGTCGCATCGATCAGCTGGAAGGCCGGCGAGATGTAGTCGGTGCTCTGCGAGCGGAAGACACGGCCGGCGACGTGGCTGAACAGCCGTTGCACGCCGAACTGGGGATCCGGATTCGTGGTGCACGGCTGTGTGAAGAACTGGCCGGTCACGAGCACGAGCTGTTGCACCCGCCCGTTCGGCGTCTCGAACGTCCGTACCGTCTGCACCTTCGACGGGAAGGCGACGTCGGCGAAGGAGAGCTCGCCTTCGTTCCCGGTCAGGTCGACCACCGGCCTGGCGTAGACCGGATCCTCACAGTTCATGTCGTTGGACGTCAGGTCCGTGATCAGCGCGCCGTGTGCAGTCGCGCCCGTCAGCGAGACCAGCTGCTTGGGCTGGATCGGGCGCAGGTGCGTGACCTGCACGCCGTCGGGGCCCGACCAGAACGTGCCGGCAGCACCGGCGGAATGCTCCGTGTTCGTCGGATCGACGCTGAACGTCTCGGCGTCGAGCCCGGTCGTCGGATCCGTGACGACGCTGAGCGGCTGCGCGATCGTGGGCGCCGTTTTCGCCGCGGTCGTCCGCAGCGGCGCGGCGGCGGTCGTCTGCGCGGCGGCTCCGCCCGTCGGCGGCGCGGTCACCGACCACATCGGCAGGCCGTACAGCGTGAACTCGGCCATCGACTTCTCGTCGTAGACGCCGAAGACGCCGAGCTCGCCGAAGTACGCCTGCTTGGCGGAGGCCAGCGCGTCGCCGACTGCGGATCCGGCCGAGATGTTCTGGGCGAACAGCCGGTTCAGCTCCTCCGAGTACGCGACGACGAGGCTGTCGCCGTAGCCGTAGCCGGTATTGCCGAGATACGCCCCGGCGCCCTTCTGCGCGTACGCCTGCGGCCAGTCGAGTGTGCTGCCGGCGGTGACGATGGAGTCCGCGACGGAGAGGCCGGCGTGACAGCCCATGCTGAAGACGAGCCGGTTCGTGAGCGGCGACGTCGAGTTGGTGAGGGCGCTGGTGGTGAACAGCGAGGATCTCGCGCCGGTGAGGTCGTCGCGAGGCGGCTCGAACTGGTAGTGGGATGCGTGCCCGTTGAGCGACGTGATCGAGGGCGCCCCGTTCGGGGGCAGGAACGCGCCGAGCAGCAGGGCCAGCGTCCACGAGTCTCCCGTTTGCGCCGGATCGTCGAACAGCGTCGCGGCGGCGGTTGCGCCGACGCGCGTCCTCAGCGCCGTGTTCACGGCGGACGCGCCGTCGAACAGGAAGTCGTAGCCCGTCGTGAGCGACGTCGTCGGATCGAGCTGGCCGCTGAAGGTGACGAACCGGTTGAGCGTCGCGACGATGTCCGTCGGCGTCTCGACCAGCCGTCCGACCGAGAGCTCCGGGATGTAGAGCTGCCGCGTGAGGTACGGCACCGGATTCACGTCGCCGTACGGGTCGTCGGAGAGCATCTGGCCAAGGTTGAGCGTCGCGAAGAGATCGCTGTTCGTCGCGAACGTGCTCGCGTAGCCGGCCTCGTTGCTCGCCGTCACCGTGAAATCGTCGAGCCGCGCGAACGGGATCACCTGGTCGCCGCCGACGATGACGAGGTACTTGAGCCCGGCACCGTTCGGCTGCGCGCGAATCTGCTGATCGATGACGCCGTTGATCGCCTGCACGACGCCGTTTGCGGCCGCGGGATTGCCAGGGTTCGCGTCCCACGCGCTGTACGCGTTCTGCACCGAGGTGAAGCGCTCGACCGAGAGGATGACGTTCGGGAAGCCGAGACTCCTGAACGCGGCGCTGTCGTTCGTGAGCGCGCTGATCACGCTCGAGGCTGCCGTGGATCCGTAGATGCTTTCCAGCCGCTGCCGGTTGACGAGGAAGACCGTGTTCAGGCCGCTCGGCAGCGCCGGCAGCGCGGGGCCGACGGTGCCCGTGGTCGTCGTCGACGGCACGGTCGAGGTGACGCGCGGCGCGGCCGTCGCGACCCGCAGCATGTACGGCTTCGCGCTCGTGGCGCCGTTGTAGCCCGTGATCTGGATGGTGTAGTAGCCGCTCCCGCCCTGGGACGTGACGACGACGTCCTCGGGATCGGTGTTGCGGCTTGCCGAGACGCCGACCATCGGCAGGTCGGTCTGCAGCCGCAGGTCGTCGAGCGTCTGCGACGCAAGGATGTCCGTTGTGTGCGTCGTGTCGACGCCCGAGTCGGTCACCGGAGGCTCGTCGAGCGGCACGGCGCTCGTGAGGCTCGGCCGGAGCTGGGTCTCCGGCGGTCCGTACACGACGAGGTCGTAGTCCGTCGGCAGGTGGCTCAGGTGGAAGGTCATCACCGTGCCGGCGGGGGGCGCGGCGAAGCGGTAGTAGTCGACGTCCGCCGCGCTCGTCAGGTACGAGAGATAGAAGGAGTCGTTGAAGAGCTCGGGAGCGGTGGCGGCGGTGCCGTTCGGCTCGAGCGTGTCGTCGACGTCGAGCGCCGTGCCGGTCGCGCTCGCGGTCGGTGCTCCCGCGGGCTGTGCGTCGAGCGAAGCCGCCTGCGGCCCGAGCACGATGCCCGGCCGGGCCGTGAAGCAGACGGAGTAACCGTCGCCGACGGTGCCGTCCAGCGACCAGGTCAGCTTCAGCCGGCCGTCGTTCAGCGTCACTGCCGCCGGGTTGGCGATCGCGGTCGCCGTTGCGCACGTGCCGGGGCTCTGCACGAGCTTGGAGCTCCCCGCCACGTAGAGAAAGCCGCTCGGGAGCGTCGACGTGAGGTCGACCGTCGTCGGGAGGCCCGCGGCACTGCCGGTCGCCTGCAGCGTGAACTGCGCGCGGTAATCGACGGTGCTGCCGCCGGTGGCGATCCCCGGGAGCCCGGTGTCGAAGATGTTGATGCCTTCGAACGAGAGCCCCTGGACGCCGCTCGGCGAGCCGAGGACGAGCAGCAGCACGTCCGCGAGCGTGAAGCTGTTCGGCTGCGGCAGGCTGGCGAGCAGGTCGCCGATCGTCAGGTTCCCGTAGTCGCGCAGGTCCGCGAGCGTCCAGGTCGCGAGCAGGCTCGCCGGCGCGTTCGCCCGCAGGTCGCCCAGCGTCACGCCGGGCAAGATCGCGTTCGCGGCGAACGCGCTGCCGAGCGTCGCCGTCGAGCAGTCGACGAGGTTGCAATCGACGATCGCGCTCGGGTTGCTCAGCTGATTGACCGGCGTCTGGTTGACCGGGGTCTGGTTCACCGGGGCGTTCGCTGCGAGGATCGCTTCGAGCGAGAGCTGGTTGACCGGGGTCTGGTTGACGGGCGTCTGATTCACCGGCAGCGCGCCGATCTGGGTCTGGTTGATCGGCGTCTGGTTCACCGGCGTCTGGTTGATCGGCGTCCCGAATGTTGCGAGCGCCTGGATCAGCGTCTGGTTGACGGGCGTCTGGTTGACAGGCGTCTGGTTGACGGGAGCGCCCTCGATGCCCGCCGAGAGGATGGTCGACGTAGAGCTCGTGCAGTTGACGCCTTGCACCGCCGCGGCGGTGCACCAGTCGACGTACGTGCCGCTCGTCGTGGGAATCTCGGCGAGCGGCAGCTTCCCGAGCGTGAACGCCATCGCGGGCAACGAGCCGAGCGCATTGCGGGAGAGGTCGAGCTCGCCGATCGTGATCGGGTTCGTCGCGTTCGCCTGCAGCGGTCCCGGCAGCGGGTTGAGCGCGTAGAGGTCGCGCAGGGTCACGTTCTGCAGCGGGATTCCCGCGAGCGGTGTGTTCGCGAGCAGCGCGTCCCAGCCGCCGATGCGCAGGAGCGGAATCGACGAGAGCTGGATGCTGCCGAGCTGGGAGATCGACTGGGTCAGCTCCGCGAAGCCGCTCTGGTTGACGGGCGTCTGGTTGACGGGCGTCTGGTTGATCGGCGTCTGGTTGACGGGAGCGTTCGTCGTCGCCAGCTGGTTGACCGGTGTCTGGTTGACGGGCGTCTGGTTGACGGGCGCGGCCTGCTGGCTCGACTGCGGCTGGAGCAGCGTGAGGGGTGGGACGTCGGCGAGCTTGACCCGAGCCGCGCCCGCGGCCGCGCTCGTCGGCTCAGGGACCAGGCTGAGGTTCGTCGCGATGACACCCGGCTGGACCGTTGCGCAGGCGGAGAACTCGGAGGTGCTTGCAGTTTCGCCCATGGCGGTCATCGTCACGACCGTCCCCGGCGCGAGCGATGCCCCGTGCGTGATCGTGAAGGGCTGGTTGGGGATCGCGAACGCGATGCTCGCCGAGCCGAGGAAGGTCGCACCTTCTCCGTTCCCGGATGGGTCGCAGGTCGGCGACTCGAAGTACTCGATCGTGTAGGTCCCCGGGACGGTGTCGAGCGTTGCGTCGATCTGCGTGGTCGAAGCGCTCGCCACGGCCGACGTGATCACCGGGAAGTTCTGCAGGTGGTTGGCACCGTCGTCGGCGTCCAGCGCATCGTTCGGCGTGACTCCGTCGGCTCCGAGGTCGATTCCCAGGTCGGCGTTTCCGTCGACGGAGTTCTGCGTGATGCGGTTGCCGACACTGGAGGCGCCGTTGACGACGATCCCCGCCTTGACGCTGAACTTGACGATGTTGCCGGCGCCGACGATGTTTCCGCTCGACCCGCTGTTCAGCTCGATCGCCGGGAACGTCGTGCCGTTGTGGAGGTCTTCCGTTCCGGCCGCGTTCGTGCCCACGGCGTTCTGCGAGATCGTGTTCGAGTTCGCGCTCCGGACCGCGATGCCGCCCCCGGCGTTGAAGCCGACGAGGTTGCCGTCGCCGAGTCCTCCGCCGATCATGTTGGTCACTCCCTGGTCGATCGCGATCCCGACCGAGCGGTTGCCGCGGTTGGCCGTGCCGGTGGTGTCGGTGCCGATCTTGTTGCGGTTGACGACGTTGAAGCCGGAATCGATCAGGAAGATGCCCTGGAAGCTGCTCGAGATGACGTTGTCGGCGAACGTGTTGAAGCCGAGATCCCAGACGTCGATCGCGTCGTCGAGGATGCCTGCGTGGTTCGCCAGCTCCGTGAGCTCGCTGCTGCCGTCCGCCTGAAGCCCGAGTACGTTGAACTGGACGTTGTTGTCGCCCGAGCCGGCGGCGCGCGGGTCCGCAGAGCTGCCGAAGATGATCCCGTTGAAGACACCCGCGATGACGTTGCCCGAGGCCGCCGTCGCGCCGCCGATGATGTTCTGCGTCGCCGCTCCGAGCGTCTGAACACCGGTGCTCCCGCCGAGGCCGTGCACGCCGTTCTTGTCGAGGCCGATGTAGTTGCCCTGGATCAGGTTGCCGCTGACGATGCCGCCGCTGCCGTCGAGGAGGACGCCGTTGCCGCCGCTGCCGAACGAGTCGCCGGCGACGATCACGTTGCGCTCTGCCGAGCCTCCTCCGATGGCGTTGTTGCTCGATTGGATGTCGATGGCGTTGCCGAAACCGCCGACGGCGGCGTCGAGCCCGTCGGCCGTCGTTCCGATGAAGGACGCCTCGACGACGTTGCCGCCCGACTGGAGAAGGATGCCGTCGTGGTTCGTGAACCTGTTCACGACGAGGCTGCGAATCGTGCTGCCGCCGGATCCAGGGCCGAGCACCAACACGTCCGCGTTCGCAGCGGATCCGTCGATCGCGACGACCGGATCGGCAGTGAAGCCCGTCTGCGTGCTTCCGTCGATCGTGACCGGGTCGGTCACCGCAGGCAGCGCAGAGTCCGGCTGGATCGTGAACGGCGCGCTGCCGGGAATCCCGAAGGCGATCGTGTTCGCGCCGGCCGCGCCGTTTGCCGCATTGATCGCCTCGCGCAGCGTGCAGTCGAGCAGGCCGCATGTGCCGTCGTCGTAGTCGCCGTCGGTGTTGACGGTGAACGTCGGCCCCGGCTGCGCGGTATCCGTCGCGTAGGTGACGACGAGCTCGGGACGAACGTCGGTGATGGGCGTCTCGCGCGAGTAATAGGTCGCGGTGTACGCGGTGTCGCCCGGTCCGCAGCACCCGTTGAACAGCTCGATCGAGAGCCTGTGGTCGCTCAGCGCTTCGGCCGCGACCCGCTGCCGCACGAATCCCGTTCCCGCCTGCGGGCCCTGGAAGAGATGCATCTGATCGCCGAACCCGCCGAGGCCGCCGTAGAACACGACGTCCGAGCCGAGGTTCGCTTTGCTCGTCGTGATGTTCGGGAAGCCGAGCGGGTTGTCGTTCGGGCGGGTGTCCCACGTGACCTCGGCCTCCGTCCACGAGTCGTCGTTGATGAAGATCGCGTGGTGGTTGGGATCGCCGTCGAAGGCGAAGCCGTCGTTGCTGACCAGGCGGAGCCGGGCGCTGGTGATCGCGACGCCGGGCGGCAGGCTACTCAGGTCGAAGCGCAGAAGCCCGTACTGGGGGCCCGGGTTCGAGAACATGTTCCCGCCGAACGTCGTGAAGGACCCCTGCGTGCCGTAGTTCGTCGTCGGGTTCGCTGCGTCGATCATCGTGTCGGCTTCGGGAGAGATCGCGACCGACCCCGAGAGGGCCGCGACAACGGAGATCGGGGCGCTGTCGCCGACGACCGGCTCTCCGCCGGACGCCACGGCGGTGGCGCTCGTCGTGTACGTGCCCGCGACCTGGGTCGTGCCGACGTCGAAGTGCGCCGTGAACGACCCGCCCGCCGGGACGAGGAACGACCCGTTCCAGGTCAGCGTGCCCGTCATCGCCGGCTGCACGCCGAACGGGTTGACGAACGATGCGCCGAGCTTCGCCGAGTTGCGCACGTAGTAGAGCCCTGCCGGAAGCGTCGCCGACACCGAATCGAGCGTGACGTCGCTCGCGGTCGGGTTGTCGATCGTGATCGTGTACCCGTCGAGGCCGCCGGCGAGCGCGGTGATCGCGTCGGGCGTCAGCGTCGTCGTCAGATCCGTCGCGCCGGAGAACTCCGACGTATCGCCCGTCGTCTGGCTCGTCGCGGTCACCGTCATCACGTCACCCGCCGCCGGGATGTTGGACGTGAACGAGACGGTTCCGTCCCCGGCAACGTTCGTCGTGACGGTCTGGAAGCCGAGGTAGGTCCGGCCCTGCGGCTCGCCGGTGCAGGACGGCGTGACGAAGATCTCGACGAAGTACGAGGTCAGCGGCGCCGCGCTGAGCGACCCGTCCGCGGTCGTCATCCCGCCGTCGTTCACCGCCGAGGAGAGCACGGGCGCCGGCTGGCCGTTGTTGCCGCCACTGAGGGAGATCCCCTTGTTGCCGTTGTCGTGGATCGAATTCGCCGAGATGCGGTTCCCGGTGCCGGTGTTGATGTCGATTCCGAAGCCGAGGTTGTTCGCGACGACGTTGTCCGGCCCGATCAGGTTGTTGTTGCCGCCGCCGTTCGTGAAGCGCATGCCTTCGCCGTTGGGAATCGACACCGTGTCGCCGCGGTTCGTGCCGATGAAGTTGCTGTTGAAGGTGTTGTTGTCGCTGCCGAGCAAGACGAGGATGCCGACGTCGAAGTTGCCGCCGATGACGTTGCCCGCACGGGGGGACGAGCTGCCGATGAGCGTTCCCGCAGTGCCGTCGAGCTCGATCCCGATGTCGTTCGGGATCGCCGTCGTCTCGTCCTTGTCCGTGCCGATGCTGTTGCCGAGGATGCGGTTTCCCGAGCCGGCGGAATCGAGGCGGATGCCGGGGCCGTTGCTGCCGCTGATCACGTTCCGTGCACCGGCAACCACACCGCCGATCGTGTTATTCGCCGACCCGGCAGAGATGTTGATTCCGTCGCCGTTTCCGATGCCGAGCTCGCCGCTTGCGTCGGTGCCGACGTAGTTGCCCTCGATGACGTTGTCGTTCGAGCCGCTGTCGAGGAGGATCCCGTTACTCGAGGTCGATCCGGAGATCACGTTGCGCGCGCCTGCGGTCGTGCCGCCGATCTGCAGCGTGTCGGAGCTGGAGACGGCGAGCTGGCCCGCTCCGTTCGGCACGGCGGCGTCGCCGGCGACGCTCAGCCCGATCAGATTGCCCTGGATCCGCCCTCCCGAGGACGACTCGACCAGGAGGCCCGTGCTCGCGTTCCCGGAGATCACATTTCCGGCGTCGCTGACCGATCCGCCCACCTGCACGCCGTCGGCGCCACCGGTCACGTTCACGCCGACGTCGCCGTTTGCGAGCGCGATGCTGCCGGTCGCGTCCAGACCGATCGTGTTCCCCTGCACGACGGAGCCGCTCGAATTGGAGCCCAGTACAACGACGCCGGTGCTCCCGTTTCCGGAGACGAGATTGCCGGCCCCCGCCGCTGTGCCGCCGATCGTCTGCGGCCCCGCGTCTTCGATGACGACGCCGTCGTTGGTGTTCGGCACCGGCCCGTCGCCTGCTGCCGTGGTTCCGATCCGGTTGCCGGCGACCACGTTGTCCGATCCGGTAGCGAACCAGACCCCCGCGCCGATGTTGCCGGAGATCACGTTCCTCTGCGTTGCCGACGTTCCGCCGATGCGGTTGCCCGCGGACTCGACGTAGACCCCGGCGGCGCCGATGCCTCCGGCCGCGTTGCCCGCTCCGACCACGCCGTTGGTCAAGACGCCGATGTAGTTGCCTTCGAGGACCGACGGAGGGCCGCTCAGCCGGATCCCGCCGCCGCTGAAGCGGGTGATAGACAGCCCGCGGATCGTGCTTCCGTCCACGCCGCCCTGTACGTCGAGACCGAAGAAGCCCGGCGCGTCGAACCCGTCGAGCCGCACGACCGGCGTGCCGGCGAAGGCAGGCGCCGTCGTCCCGTCGATGACGACGTCGTCGGTGATCGGGGGCAGGCCGTTCGAGACGGCGAACACCGCGATGCCGCCGACGCTGAACCCGATCGTGTCCGTGCCCGGGAACGAGTTGGCGGCGAGGATCGCCTCGCGGAGCGTGCAGTCGGCATCGCACGAGCCGTCGTTGTGATCGAGCGTCGTGTTGACGGTGAGCGAGGTTCCCGCAATCTCCTCGGTGACCGCGAGGCACTGCGAGAACTCGGACGTTTCGCCGAGCTCGTCCGTCGCCGTCGCGGTGACATACATGTTGGGGCGCGCGTAGCCGGGACCGACGTTGAACGCCGCGTCGCCCGAGCCGTCCGACAACAGTGACAGCGTTCCGAGCGCTATCGCTCCCTCACCGAAGCCGCTCCCGTCACAGGCGGGAGTGACGTAGAAGTCGACGTCGACCTGGGAGTCCGGCAGCGCGCCGTCGAAGGAGCCGATGACCGTCAGCTGCCCCGTGGCGCTCCGCGAGGCGCCGGTCAGGACCGGGTAGTTGAGGAGTTCGTTCGCGCCCGTGTCGCCGTCGTTCGGGTCGTTCGGGGTGGGCCCGTCGTCGCCGAGGTCGATCCCGAGCCCGACGTTGTCGTGGATCGAGTTCTTCGCGAACTTGTTCCGCGCCGTCCCCGAGCCGGCGACGATTCCCTTCGCGTTGTACGCGATCGTGTTCGCGGAGCCGCCGATCGTGTTGTTGCCGATGCCTGAGTCTGCGTCGATGAGCACGCCCGCACCGGTGTTTCCGAGCGCGTTCTTCCCGGAGGCGTCGGTGCCGATCAGGTTTCCCTGGACGGCATTGTTGCCCGCGAAGTTCGGTGTCGTCGCGGTGATCAGCAGTCCGGCGCCGCCGTTGCCCGAGATGACGTTGCTCGCGATCGTGTTCGTATTGGCCGGCGACTCTCCGCCCTGAATCTGGATACCGGGTCCCCCGTTCGGGACCGCGCTCGTTCCGTAGGCGTCCGTCCCGACGTAGTTGCCGGTGACCGTGTTGACGCTGGCGCCGCTGATCGACAGGCCGACGCCCGTGTTCCCCGAGATGACGTTCCTCGCCGAGTCGGCGCCTCCGATGGTGTTCGTGTCGGCGGCAACCACGACGCCTCGCAGGTTGGGAACCGCGAAGTTGCCGGACGCGTCGACTCCGACGTAGTTGCCGCGGACCACGTTCGTGGAGCCGAAGAGCGTCAGGCCGTTTGCAGCGTTGCCCGAAATGATGTTGCGAGTCGCGGCGGTCGTGCCGCCGATCGTGTTGCCCGAGCTCGCGACGAGGACACCGAACGTATTGCCTTGCGCGAACGCACCGCCGGACTCGATGCCGATGTAGTTGCCGGTGACGAGGCTGCCGCTGCTCGAGCCCGTGAAGGAAATGCCGGCGCCGCCGAAGTTGAGAATTGCCAGCCCGCGGATCGTCGCCGAGCCGGCCGTGACGCTCAGCCCGTGCGCTCCGGCGCCCGCTCCAAATCCATTCAGCTCGATGAGCGGCGCGCCGGCGTAACCGGTCTGGGTCGTCGCGTCGATCGTGACCGGCTGGAGGATGTCCGGCAGCGGCGTGGTCGGCGAGATCGTGTAGGAGCCGCCGATCCCGATCTGGAACGTGATCGTGTCGGCAGCGGCGTCGCCGTTGGCGGCGGTGATGGCCTCCCGCAACGTGCATTCGAGCTCGTCGCAGACGCCGAAGCCGGGGTCGGAGGTGGACGTGACCGTGTAGAGCGTCGCGAAGGCGCTCGGCACAGCGAACAGCGCGCCCGTGAGGGCAGCGACGACTATCGCTGCTCGCAGCGGACCTCTGGGCCGGCCGCCGGGGCCCCGATCACTCCCCATGCAATGAAACTGTCACACCCGACGCGATTTTCCAAGGGAAATTTCCGATTTTCTGTCCATAATGGTCGGGTGGAGGCAATTACCCGGGTCGAGCGTGACACGGCGGGCGCGGACGGACTGCTCGCCCCCTACCTGCCCCGCCTCGTCCACGAGTGGAGCACTCACCCGGACGACGAGCGCTACCGGGTACTCGAGGGCTCGCTCGTTTCCGTCGACATCTCGGGGTTCACGGCTCTCGCGGAACGCCTCTCGGCCAAGGGCAAAGCCGGCGCCGAGGAGCTCGTGCAGCGCATTTCGAGCTGTTTCGACCGGCTGATCGAGGTCGCAGAGCGGCACGGCGGGGACGTGCTCAAGTTCCGCGGTGACGCGGTGCTCCTCTTCTTCCACGGCGAACGTCATGCCCAGCGCGCCGCCGGCGCGGCCTCCGACATGCAGTGGACGATCGAGGCGATCGAGAGCGAGGACGTCCAGCTGCGCATGTCCGCCGGCGTCCACTCCGGCGAGTGCCACTTCTTTCTCACCGAGACTCCGCACCGCGAGCTGCTCGTCGCCGGCCCGGGCGCGACCCGCGTCTTCGAGCTCGAGGATCTCGCCACCGCCGGCGAGATCGTGCTCAGCGCCGAGACCGCGGCCGCGGTCGAGTCGAGCTGGCTCGGCGACGAGCGCGACGGGGCCTGTCTGATGCAGCGCCTGGAGCCGGGCGCGAGCACGATCGCTCCGCCGCCGGACGTACCGGGCGCGCACCTCGACGAGTACGTGCCGGCGCCGCTCCGCGCGCACCTTGCAGTCTCGAGCGGCGAGGCCGAGCACCGCCAGGTGACGGTCGCGTTCGTGAAGCTCTCGGGAACCGACGAGCTGATCGCCGCCGAGGGGCCCGAGGCGCTGCTGAAGAGCATCGACACGCTTGCCGTCGCCGTCGGCCGTGCGTGCGAGACCTACGGGCTGACGTGGCTCGAGTCGGACATCGACGTCGGCGCTGTCAAGCTCTACCTCACGGGCGGCGCGCCGTCGAGCTCCGGCCAGGACGAGGAGGGAATGCTTCGCGCGCTGCGCGAGATCGTCGCGACGGACGTCGGCCTGCCGATTCGCGCCGGCGTGAACCGCGGCCACGTCTTCACCGGCGACATCGGCGGTGCGAACCGGCGCACGTATGCGGTGATGGGCGATGCGGTCAACCTCGCCGCACGACTCACGTCGCGTGCGCAGCCCGGCGACGTCCTGGCCACACCCGAGGTCCTCGACCGCGCGAAGACCATCTACGCGACCGAGAAGGAGCCGCTGCTCGTCAAGGGCAAGGAACGAGCCGTGACAGCGCACCACGTCGGTGCGGCCGTCGGAACGCGCGACGAACCGGAGGTCGACGCCACGCCGATCGTCGGACGCGAGCACGAGCTCGACGTGCTGCGCGAGGCGGTCAACGCGGCGCGTATGCGCGAGCTCCGCATCGTCGAGCTCGCCGGCGAGCCGGGCATCGGAAAGTCGCGGCTCGTCCGCGAGCTTCGCACGCTCGCGCTCGGCTTCACGCAGCTGACGGCCACCGCCGAGCAGTACGCGTCGTCGACGCCGTTCTTCCCGTGGCGCAACCTGCTTCGACAGCTCGCCGGGATCACACCGGACAGCTCGCGCGAGCAGGCAGGCGCACAGCTCACGCCGTTCGTCACCGGCGTGATGCCTGAACTCGCTCCCTGGCTCCCGCTGCTCGCGATTCCCTTCGACGCCGAGGTGCTCGCGACGCCGGAGGCCGAAGCGCTCGACGCGGCGACGAGCCGCGAGAAGCTCTTCGAGACCGTCGAGACGTACCTCGAACGCGTGCTGATGATGCCGACGCTGCTCGTCGTCGAGGACGCGCACTGGCTCGACGATTCGTCACGGTCGCTGCTTCTCCACCTGACGAAGAAGGCGGCCGTGCGCCCATGGCTCGTCTGCGTGACGACGCGTCCCAGTGCAGAGCCGACCGTTCACCTCGAAGGGCCGGGACAACGCCTCGACCTGCGGCCGCTCGAGGCCGGTCGGGCGGCCGAGCTGGCGCTGAGCGTGGCGGAGGAGTTCGCGCTCTCGAGCGAGACGCTCGCGGCATTGACGGAGCGCTCCGGCGGAAACCCGCTCTTCGTCCGCGAGCTCGTCAACGCGGCGCGCGCGGGCGACCGCCTCGAGACGCTTCCCGAGTCGGTCGAGAGCCTGCTCACGACGCGCATCGACACGCTCGAGCCCGAGAACCGGATGCTCCTGCGCTACGCGGCCGTCGTCGGTCCAACGTTCGAGCTCGACTTCATCGCCGAGATCCTGGAAGACGAGATTCCCGATGCCGCCGATCCGGCTCGGTGGGAATGGCTGCGCGAGTTCGTCGCATATGCCGGCGACATGACGTACTCGTTCCGGCACGACCTTGTCCGCGCCACCGCATACGAGGGACTTTCGTTCCGGCGGCGCCGCGACATCCATTGCCGGATCGCCGGGGCTCTCGAGCGGCGGGGCGGTGAGGCGGATGCATTGCTCTCGCTTCACTTCTTCGAGGCTTGCGTCTACGACAAGGCCTGGACGTATGCAGTCGCGGCGGGAGAGCGCGCGCAAGCGACGTTCGCCAACGTCGTCGCCGCGGAGCTGTACGAGCGGGCGATCGCCGCGGCCGACAAGCTGCCGGACATCGCGCACGCCGAGCTCGCGCACGTGCTCGAGTCGCTCGGCGACGTCTGTGAGCGTTTCGCCGCGTACGACCGGGCGTTCAGCGCGCTTGAACGAGCGCGCGCGATGGTCGGTCCGGAGTCCGCGCTCCTCGATGCCCGGCTCCTGGGCAAGCAGAGCACGGTCGACGAGCTGAGGGGCCGGTACGCCGACGCGCTCGAGGCGTGCGAACAGGGCCTCACGCGGCTCGAAGCGGCTTCCGAGGGGCCGGAGCGGGACGCGGTCCGCGCGACGATCGAGCTGCAGGCAGGGGCGATCCACTACCGCCAGACGAACAACGAAGAGGCGATTCGCTGGCTCGAGGCTGCTGCGACACATGCTGATCGTGCGGGCGACCGCAGCACCCTTGCGCACGCGTACTACCTGCTCGACGCGGCACACAGCGACTTCGGAAGTCCCGACGGTCTTCACTACCTCGAGCTGGCCCGCCCGATCTACGAGGAGCTCGGCGACGTTCGCGGCCTCGGCGTTGTGCTCTCCAACCTCGGCATCCACGCGTACTACGAAGGACGCTGGGACGAATCGCTCGCGCTCTACCGGGAGAGCCGCAACGCAAAGGATCGTGCAGGCGACGTGGTCGGCGCCGTGATCCAGGTGAACAACGAAGCCGAGATCCTGTCCGATCAAGGCCACGTTGAGGAGGCGATCCCGCTGTTCGAGGAGATGCTGCGCGTCTCACGAGCGTCCGGTTGGGCGTTCGGCGAGGGCGCGGCGCTGTCGAACCTCGCACGCGCGGACGCGCGCCGCGGACGCTTCGACGAAGCGCATGCACTCTTCGATGGCGCACTCACCGTGTTCGAAGAGCTTTCGGCCGAGCGCTTCAAGGTCGAAGCGAAGGCGCGCCGGGCGGAGTGTCTCGTCTTCGAAGGCCGTTATCAGGAGGCGCTCGAGGTCGCGACCGAGTGTCGGGACACGGCAGCGAAGTCGCCCGTCGGGGGCGTGGAGGCGCTGATCGAGCGCTCGATGGGCTACGCGCTCCACCAGGCGCGCCGGCCCGAAGAGGCGCGGGCCCACTTTGAAGAGAGCTTGCGCATCGCGCGCGACTTGAAGGTGCAGTACGAGGTCGCGTTGACTTTGCGTGCGATGGCGGCGACCGGTTACCCGAGCGGCGACGACCTCGCCGTGGAGAGCGACGAGATCCTCGCCCTGCTCGGCGTCGTCTCGCTGCCGGCCGTGCCGCTTCCTTAGCCGGCCGGAACGGGAACTTCTTCGAGCTCTTCGACCGGCACGTGGGCGCCGCGGAAGAAGACGAACGCCGCGACCGCGCCGACGGCGGCGAACGCGACGAGCGCAGCGAAAGCCCAGCGGTAGCCGGACGTGAACGCCTGCGGGGTGAAGTTCCCGGCCTTCGCATGGGAGACGAAGATCGTCGACGTGACGGCGACGCCGACGGCACCGCCGATTTGCTGGGTCGTGTTGAGCAATCCTGACGCGAGACCGGCCTGGTGGGCCGGGACGCCGATGAAGCCGGCGATCGTGACCGGGATGAACGCGAACGCCAGTCCCACGGCAAAGACGATGTAGAGCGGCAGCAGATCGGGCCAGTAGTGGCCGTCCACGGGAATTCGCGTGTACCCGAGGACGGTGAGCGAGAGGACGCCCAGTCCGAACGTCATGACGGCCCGAGGGCCGATCTTGGTCACGAGAGCCTGCGCGACTCCGGCCCAGATCACGGTGGTGCCTGCCGTCGCGAGGAACGTGAGTCCCGTCTTCAGCGCCGACCAGCCGAGCACGCCCTGGACGT
>WNFU01004205.1_pt1 | contig 18905 bp, 16 predicted proteins | sample 5400121 | NCBI WGS metagenome assembly WNFU01 (sample SAMN13153360, study PRJNA577476) | soil metagenome | isolation source: 100 cm soil or saprolite under grassland replicate 1 | place: USA:California | collected 2016-06-15 | reverse complement strand
GTACATCAGCCGGAGCTGCCGGGCCTTGGGTTCCATCCACGCTCCTTCGGTGCCGAACGGACCAGCCCGAGGATAACCGAGCGACGTCGGAGGCGGCTGGAATCCACGCCGCTGCGGACTTCAGCGAGCGGTGAACGTGGGATAGCCTTCGGCTCGTGGAGAAAGGGACGGGATTCTCGCTAGAGACCGAGCGGCTGCGGCTTCGGCCGTACACGCTCGACGACCTCGACGCCCTGTTCGGGATCCTGGGCGATCCGGAGACCATGACGTACTACCCGGAGCCGTACAACAAGGAGGGAACGCTCCGCTGGATCGAGAACAACAGGCGGCGGTACGAGGTGGATGGGTTCGGCCTGTGGGCCATGGAGATGAAGGAGACCGGGGACTTCGTCCTGCCTGTCGCGATCACTGCTTCGGTGCGCTCGGGCTGGAGCGGGTGATCTCGCTCGTTCGGCCCGAGAACATCCCGTCCCGTCGCGTCGCCGAGAAGATCGGCATGATCGTCGAACGCGACGTCGACTGGCACGGCTACCGCCACCTCGTCTACGCGGCGTGGCGGCCTACCGGCTGAGCGCTCAGTCCTTTCGCGGAGGGCGAACGCCTCGGAACTCCCAGTCGCCGCCGAACGCCGTCGAGACGACTTCCTCGGACGCGCTCGGTTGGGCGCCGACGTCCTCCCGGATCGGGACCTTGCCCTCCACGACGCGGTTGCGCAGGGTTCCCAGGCCCTCGACCTCGACCTCCACGACGTCGCCCGGCTGAACCGGCCGCGAGTTGGCCGGCGTCCCCGACAGGATCACGTCGCCCGGGATGAGGGTGATGGTTCGAGCGATATCGGCCACGAGGTAGTGCATGTCCCACATCATCTCGTCGGTGTTCCCCTCTTGTTTCACCTCGCCGTTCACCAAAGTGCGGATCTGCTTACCGTGGAAGTCCCAGTCGGTGACCAGGCCGGGTCCGAGGGGACAGAGCGTGTCCGAGCCTTTCACTCGGAGCATCGAGCCGGCGTCGGTGTCGCGGAAGTCGTGGAGGCCGAAGTCGTTCGCCACCGTGTAGCCGGCGATGTATTCACCGGCCTCATCGGGTCCGATGTGGCGGCACTCGCGGCCGATGACGATGGCGATCTCGCCTTCGTAGTTCAGGAACCGGCACCTGGGCGGGCGGACCACGTCCCCGTCATGGGCGTTGAGCGCCGTGACCGGCTTGTGGAAGTACGTGGGCGCCGGAGGCAGGCTCGCCAGGAACTCCTTCACCCGGCTCCCATAGTTGAGGTGGATGCAGACGATCTTCGTCGGCTGCACCGGCGCCAGGTGGGTGGCGTCCTCGATCGGAACGTGACCCCCGTCGGAGGTGACCAGCACGTCGCCCTCGCGCGTCACCTCAGCGGGCTCGCCGTCGAGGAGGATCCGGCGGGTCTCCATGGCCCGTTAGTATGGCGCCCGTGGCAGAGCTGAAGGGGTTCATGCCGCCGCGTTCACCCGAGGGCAGAGCCTCCGTGGTCCCGGCCCCCCCATGGCATTACTCGGGTGACCTGCTCACGATCGAGTACCGGACCGACCCCACGGCCGTGAGCTCGTGGCTCCCCGACCCGATCGAACCCGCCGACGAGGATCCCGGCGCCGTGGCGGTGGTCTTCGCGGACTGGCAGTCCTGTTCGGACTCCTTCGAGGAGCTGATCGACCCGGCACGCTCGCAATACAAGGAATGCTTCGTCGTGGTGCGCTGCAAGTATCTGGGCGAGCACTACTCGCGGTGCATCGCCATCTGGGTGGACAAGGACTTCGCGCTCGCCCGCGGATGGCACCAGGGCTACCCCAAGAAGCTCGGATCGATCTGGGTGACCCGGCCGGTGCGATTCGGAAAGGCCGGTCCGCGCCTCGCGCCAGGGGGGCGGTTCGGGGCCAGCGTGTCGGTCCACGACCGCCGGATCATCGACGCGCGCTTCACGATCACCGGCCCCGCGGACGCGGCCGGCTTCGTCAACGCGCTCCCGATGCTCCACAACCGGTATTTCCCCTCGATCGAGCCGGGAGAGAAGCCCTCGATGGACGAGCTGGTCACGATGAAGAGCTTCGACTGGGAAGGCTCGGAGGTGTGGCAAGGCCAGGCCGAGCTCACCTTTGGCGAGTCCCCGGTGGAAGAGCTCACGTCGATCGAGCCGCGGGAGATGATCGGCGCCTACTACCGGAGCGTGGGCGTCTCCTGGGCTAGCGGTAGCCGCCTGGAATAGCGGAGCTTCGAAGGATGCGGGCGATGGACACCGTCCCGTCGTAGGTCCGCGGGCGTGCGATAGCCTCACATCCCCATGCGGCTGGTTCGGTTTCGGTTCGGCGACCGTATCGCCACCGGCGTGGTCGAGGGTGGCGCCGTCCGAGCCCTGGCCGGCACGTTCTTCGAGAACCCGGTGCCCTCGGGCGAGGAGATCCCGCTCGACGACGTCCGTCTTCTGGCGCCCATCCTGCCCTCGAAGGTGGTCTGTCTGGGCAAGAACTACGCGGCCCACGCGGCGGAGTTCGGAGGGGAGGTCCCCGAGGAGCCGCTCGTCTTCCTCAAGCCCTCCACCAGTGTTTCGGGCCCCGGGGATCCGATCCCGCTCCCGCCGATCAGCAACCGGGTCGACTACGAAGGAGAGCTGGCCATCGTGATCGGCCGCATCGCGCGGAACGTGCGCGCGGAGGAGACATTCCGGTACATCCTCGGCTACACCTGCGGGAACGACGTCACGCTCCGAGACCTCCAGAAGAAGGACGACCAGTGGGCCCGGGCCAAGGGCTTCGACGGATCGTGCCCGCTCGGGCCGTGGGTGGAGACCGAGCTCGACCCGCTCGACGTCCACCTGGAGACCCGGGTGAACGGCGAGGTCCGCCAGTCGGCAAACACCTCGGACATGGTGTTCGGGGTGGCCACCATCATCGAGTTCGTGACCGAGTTCATGACCCTGCTCCCGGGCGACGTGATCATGACCGGGACCCCAGAGGGCGTCGGCAAGCTCGAGCCCGGGGACAAGGTGGAAGTCGCGGTCGACGGGATCGGCGTGCTGATGAACCCCGTTGGAAGGCGAACATGATCGTCCGGACGCGCTTCGCTCCGGCCCCCAGCGGCTCGATGCACGTGGGCAACGCCCGCACGGCCCTGTTCTCGTGGCTCGCCGCGCGACACGACGGCGGTCAGTTCGTGCTGCGGGTCGAGGACACCGACGTCAGTCGGGTCACCGAGGAGGCCGTGCACCGCCTGATGGAATCGCTCCGGTGGTTGGGGATCGACTGGGACGAGGGGCCCGACGTGGGCGGCCCCTATGCGCCGTACCGCCAGTCCCGGCGGCTCGACCTCTACCACGAGCAGGCCGAACGCCTTGTGTCGCAGAGCCGTGCATACCGCTGCTACTGCACCCCGGAGGAGCTGGAGGAGCGCCGGAAGACCGCGCAGGCCCGCGGGGAGGCCCCCGGCTACGACGGCCGGTGCCGGAGCCTGACCGACGGGAAACGGACCGCGTTCGAGGCGGAGGGCCGGCCGTTCGCCCTCCGCTTCGCCATGCCCGAGCGCGACGTCACCGTGCGCGACCTGGTGAAGGGAGACGTGCGCTTCGCCGCGGGGAGCGTGAAGGACTTCGTGATCCTGCGGTCGGACGGCTCGCCAACGTTCTTGCTGGCGGTGGCGGTAGACGACTGGCTGATGCAGATCACCCACGTGATCCGGGGGGACGATCTCCTCTCCGCCGCACCTGCCAACCTGGCGGTGATCGAGGCCCTCGGCGGCAGGCCGCCCGAGTACGCTCACCTGCCCCAGGTCCTGGGCCAGGACGGCAAGCCACTATCGAAGCGGCACGGCTCGACATCCGTCGAGGCCTTCCGGGAGCAGGGGATCCTGCCGGAGGCCCTCATGAACTACCTCGCGTTGCTCGGCTGGTCCTTGGACGAGAAGACGACCTTCCTGTCGCGCGACGAGCTGATCGGATCATTCGACCTGTCGCGCGTGTCGAGCAATGCGGCGGCGTTCGACCCACAGAAGCTCGAGTGGATGAACAATCACTACATCCAGTCGCTGGACGACGACGACCTGGCCGCCAGGTGCATGCGCTTCTTGGCCGAGGACGGCTTGTTGCCCGATCCCCTGGTGCTGCGGCGGGCCATGGCCGTCGTGCGCGAACGGATGAAGCGGCTCACCGACGTCACCGACCTCCTCCGGTTCCTGTTCACCGACGATGTCAAGCCGAACGAGAAGGCCGCCGAGCTCATCGCGCAGGCCGGATCCGAGTACCTGGGGTCGGCGGCCGACGCGCTCGACCGCGTAGATCAATGGACGAAGGGACCCATTGAGGAGGCGCTGGACGCGGTGGCGAAGGAGGCCGGGCTGAACCGGACGAAGGGGTGGCAGCCCATCCGGGCCGCGGTCACCGGGTCGAACGTCTCGCCGCCGCTCCCCGAGTCGCTGGAGCTACTGGGCCGGGAGGCAACGGTGGCTCGGCTTCGGGCGGCTGCGGCAGGCGGCTGATCGCTACCCGCGGCGACGTGCGACAGCGGGAGTCAGGGCGTTTCGGAGGCTCGTCGCTGCATCCTCAGGGAGCATCGTGTTGATGTTCATCGCCGAGCCCAACTCGAAACCCGCCGGCGTTGAGAGCTTCGGCACGATCTTGATGTGCCAGTGGAAGACCTCGTTCGTGTGGCCGTTCGTTGGGGCCGAGTACATCACCAGGTTGAAGTCAGGGTCGCCGCAGGCCCGCCGGATCGCGCCGAGGACCCGGATGAGGATGGCGGCCAAGTCGTCGACCTCCTCGTCGGCCAGATCACCGAACGAGCCCTGGTGGAACGTGGGGATCACCCACGTCTCGAACGGGGAACCGGCCGCGAAGGGCTCGAAGGCGATGAAGTCGCCCTGGTCCTCGACCACTCGGATGTCCGCCGCGCGCTCCGCCGCGATGAGGTCGTCGTACACGCAGCTGCCGTGCTCGTCGTAGTAGCGAGTGGCCACGTCGACCCGACGGAGGAGCCTGGGGAGGAACACCGGCGTGGCCACGATCTGCGAATGGGGGTGCGTGAGCGATGTGCCGGCCAGTGCCCCGAAGTTCTTGAACACCACGATGGCCTGGATGTGAGGCTGGACGATGAGCTGGCGGTACCGAGTCCGCCACACGTCGACCACGCGAGCAACGTCCTGTTGGGTCATCTCGTCCATCCGGCCGTCGTGCCGGCGAGACTCGATCACGACTTCGTGGCTCCCGACGCCCGGCATCTCCCGGAACAGCGGGGGGCCGGTACGAGCCACCGAGCCGTCACCAGAGAGGGCACCGTAGAGGTTGGGGACCACCCGAACCTGCCAGTCACCCTCCTTCGGATCGCGGAGGATCTCCGGCGGGGTCTGGTTTTCGTTCCCGGGGCAGAACGGGCAGGAGGGGTCGAGCTCGGGGAGCTGGGGGCGGGGGACGACGACCGGCTGGTGTGGACGGCCGGCTCGAACGGGCGCCATCACCGCCCACTGCCGGCTGGTCGGATCCTGTCTCAGCGTCGACATCAGACCGACAACGCTACAGGAACCCCCACCCGACTCAAGGAACGGAGTACGTCAGCGGACCCGGTGCCCGCTCGCAACGTCTTGGCCTGTACACCGCATCACGCGGGCGGCGTATCTGCATCAGGCAGCGGATCGCCATCAGTCGTCGGGTCCGTATCCGGCAGTGGGTCGCCATCCGGCGGCGGACCGGCCTCGGGCGGCGGACCGGCCTCCGGCGGTGGACCGGCCTCCGGCGGTGGACCGGCCTCCGGCGGTGGACCGGCCTCCGGCGGTGGACCGGCCTCGGGCGGCGCTCCTGATTCCGGCGGCGGACCCGCATCGGCGGGCGGGCCTGCGTCGGGAAGCGGCCCTGCGACCGGCGGCGGGCCTGCGTGAGGAGGCGGACCTGCGTTCGGCGGCGGGCCTGCGTGCGGAGGCGGGCCTCCATCGGAATCGGGCTCCGGCCCTTCATCGGGATCGGGCTGAGGGCCCTCACCGGCATCAGGCGGCGCGCCCTCATCGGAATCGGGCTGCGGACCTTGACCGGTACCGGGCTGCGGGCCTTCACCGGCACCCGGCTGCGGGCCTTGACCGGCACCGGGCTGCGGGCCTTGATAAGCATGGGGCTGCGGGTCTTTGCCGGCACCCGGCTGCGGGTCCTTGCCGGCACCGGGCTCTTCCGGTGACACGTCAGATCGACTCGTTCCGTCGTGCATGAACCCCCCGGGGATACCCAACCGGAGCCTGATCTGGTCATCCGGTCCGAAGGGCTGGCCGGTCGTGTGCGGAGCCGTTGCCTCGCCCGCGGCCTCAAGCACGGGTACCGGCGCCGGGAGTCCGATCCGCGCGAGGAAATTCGCGGCGACGTCACGAGCGCCCGGCGGGAGCTGCCCGCTGATCGCGAGGCTCGTGCTGGCTGTGAGGATCATGACGACGATCGCCGCTCCGAGCCGGGTGGTCGCGCGTCGACCTGCCGACGCGACCTCTCGCACGGTGGTCCCTCGACTTGGCCTCCGGCTCGAGCGAATGACGGCAGCGATAGCAGGGATCACCTCGTCCGCACTCGCCCGTTCCTCGGGCGTCGCGGCGGCCCGGACCGCTTGGAGGAGTTCGTCGAAGTCGAACCCCTCACGGTCGTTGTCGTTGGGCACGGCGTCGATCGGCGTCATCATCGCTCCATCCCTGCACGAGCCCGATCCATATCCGGAATCTTGGTGGCCTCGGCGTCGTGGCGCAGGCGCTTCAACCCTTCGGTCTCCGTCATGCGAACGACGTTCGGCGGAGTGCCTGTGATCCCGGCGACATCGACCACCTCGAGGCCGCCCACGGCACGCAGGAGAAGCACGTCGGCCTGATCGGGAGCGAGCGACCTGATGCGGTCGAGGGCCGCATCCACTGCCCGACGTTCGGCGGACGCGTCGTTACCTTCCCGCTCGTTCCCCTGGCGGGAGTGAGACGACCCACCGTTTTCATGAGCTTTCAGCCGCTGCCTCGCCGCAGCGAACACCCACCGGCGGAAGGAGCCCTCGTCGCCTTCGAACTCCGGCAGCGCGGATGCGATGTGGTTCCAGGTCTCTGAGGCGAGCTCATCCGCCCCGTCGGGATCCTGTGCGCGGAGGTAGCGGAGCACCCTCGGGTGAAACTCTCGGAAGAGGGTCTCGACCGGCCACTCGAGCCCCGCCTGGGCCGCCGCGAGAACCGTCTCGAACCGCTCGGATATGCCGTTTTGGCTCACGACGAGCGGCCGGGGCAACTCACCAGGTACTGAGAACACGTTGATTCCGTCGCCTCCGCCATCTTGGCGCGCGAAGGTCCAATTGCTCCGTGGAAGGCGGAAGCAGAAACGAGACCCGATCCCAAGCTCGCTCTCGACCTCGAGGTAGGTGCCGTGCATGTCGAGGATCTCGGACGCGAGCGCGAGGCCGAGTCCCGTTCCTCGGGTGGCCCGAGTGTTCGGATCGCCTCCGCGGAAGAACCGCTCCCCGATGTGGCACGCATCCTCAGGCGGTATCCCGGGTCCGTCGTCGGCGACCGCGATGACTGCGTCCGGCCCATGGCCGATCGCGGAAATGCGGACGCGGCTCCCCTTGGGGGTGTATTTGGCCGCGTTCGTGAGCAGGTTCTCGACCACCCGCTCGATCAGCAGCGGATCCGCTAGGGCCGTGAGCCCATCCTCGACGTCGACTCGGACCACGTGGCTCCGGAGGAGACTCGTGAGGCGATCGGCGACGCCGCCCAGCAGCTCTCTGAGATCGACCTCCCGGGGTTCCATCTGAAGCCGTCCCGCCTCCAGTCGCCCGAAGTCCAGAAGCTCGGTGATGATGCTGTCGAGGGTCGCGGCGTTCGTGTTGAGCCTTGCCAGGAGATCGCGCCGGTCCACTTCCGACAGGTGATACCAGCTCTCCTCGAGCGTGCGGCCCATCCCGGCGATCACGGTCAGAGGCGTTCGGAGCTCGTGGGAGACGTTGGAGAGGAAGTCGCTCTTCATCCGGTCGAGCTCGGCGATGCGGTCCATCGAGCGGCGCTGCCGCTCGAACCGGCGCGCGTTCTCGAGCGCGACGGCCGCCTGCGTCGCGAGCATCTGGAAAACCTCGAGGTCCTGAGGGGAAGGACCCGGGGGCTCCTCGATGCCCACGACGAGGATCGCCTCCACGCGATCGGCGGCGAAGATCGGGATCACCACGGCGTGCGACACGCCGAGTCGACGAAGCGGCCCACCGAGTGCGTCATCGTCCTTCAGGCCCACGACGACGGCTCGCCCTCCGACCAAGACGCTCTCGATGGCTCCGAACCGAAGCGATTCGATTCCTTCGGGGAAGTCCTCCTGGGCTTCCAGAGGAAGGGCCCCTTGGTGGTCAGCGCCCTCCTGCACGAAGATGCGGGCCGTGGGGAAGCCGAGGGCAACGACCGAGTCGACGACGGCTCGCAAGACGGCCATCGGTTCGACTGCGCTCATCTGTCGAGCCGCTGCAGACACCACCGCAAGCAGCGCCCACCGACGCTCGGACTCAACACGCGCCTCCCTGTGGGCGGCGGTCTGACGCTTCAGTTGACCCACCAGGAGGTTCGCCAGGACCGCGAGGACGGCCAGCACCGCCAGCAGCATCGGATCCCATTTCGAGGCGCCGACCGCCACCGAGTAGCTGGCAACGGTGAGGCCCAACAAGATGATCTGAGCTGTAGGAGAGAAGGCCACGGCGAAGAACATGGTTGTGAGCGCGTACTGGAACATGAGCGGGGAGCTCGAGCCTCCCGTCGCCCAGATGCCGACGGCGATCAACGTGAGGTTCACGACCGACCACACGTAGAGGGCCAACATCCCCCAGCCCTTCCGAAAGAGGCGCTCGTACGGCAGCAGTGTGGCCAGTCCCGCGCTGACGGCGACGGCGACGAAGATCAAGCCGAAGGGGCCCATCTCCACGTTGGCGCGGCGAGCGATCACCAGCGCCGCCGCTGAAACCAGGGGCGAGAGCAACGTCATCCGCATCCCGATCGTCAGCGTGCGGAGTTGCAGGGGGAAGACGCGTTCGTCGGATGCCAATGTCCGGTCGACGCGCGCACGTTTGATGCCATGGATAGCCTTCAACAGGCTCCGAGCGCCATGCGTCTTGTCCCGAGCGCCGTGCGTCGATCGGCTTCGCCGCCGAAAGGCAATCGATTCCGCCATTCGGGTTAAAGTAGGCCAGCTCGGTGGACGCCGAATCGGCCGACCGGTCATTTTGGCTACGGCATCGCACCAGGCCGATTAGGCCTTCCGGCCTCCCCCGATCTTGGCCAATCCTCGCTCTTTTGCGTTCGACGCTGGTCGGGCGGACGGGGTTGGTATCCCCGAGCGGGATGTGAACCCGTCCTTCAGGGTTTATGGGCGTGTCGACGTGCGTTCAGTAGCGCCACCTGTGCGCCGCCACGATCTCCTCGGGCTCCTTGTCGGCGAACGCCTCGGCCTCGGCCCGGCGGACCGCGGTGAACGGCCCGAACAGCATCGGGCCCATGGCGTCCCGCAGAATGTCGGATTTCTCGAGGTGCGAGAGCGCCTCCTCAACCGACCGGGGGAGCCGTTGGATGCCCCGGCTTGAGAGCTCGTCGGCGGAGAGCCCACCCGGGTCGATGGTCACCTCGTTGGGCAGTCGCAGGTCTCTCTTCACTCCGGCCAGGCCGGCGGCGATGAGCGCTCCGGCCACCAGGTAGGGGTTCGCGCTCTGGTCGAAGCACTTCACCTCGGTGTTCGCCGCCGTGTCGCGCGTCCCCACCATCCCGGTGACGAATCGGATGGCTGCCTCCCGGTTCTCCCGCCCCCAGCACGCGAACGCCCCGGCCCAGTGCGACGGGATCAATCGGAGGTAGCTCGGCACGCTCGGTGAGCCCACCGCGACCAGGGCGGGAAGCTCGGCCAATACGCCGGCCACGAACGCCTCGCCCGTCTCGGTCATCCCGTATGGCCCCGTGCCCCCGTCGAAAAGGTTCCTCCCGTCGCGCCACAGGCTGAAGTGGACGTGGCCGCCGTTCCCCACGTGGCCCGCGATCACGACGGGGGAGAACGACGCTCGCATCCCATTCCGCGCCGCCATCGCTCGGATCGTTTGGCGGACCAGGACCGTCGTGTCGGCTGCCCCGACCGGATCGGCCGGCTCCACGGAGATCTCCAATTGCCCCATGGCGTACTCGGGATGGAACTGGTCCACCCCGACACCCTCATCATCGAGCGCGGCGATGAGGTCCCGGGCATAATCCGAGATCGTCGCCAGGACCGGGAGCCCGTACGCGGGACCCGTGTGGATGGGGCTCTCGATCTCCGAGCTCGCGGCGGCCTGGAACCATTCGAGTTCGAACGTCATCCGCATCTCGATCCCGGCGTCGGCCGCCCGCCGCGCCATCCGCTTGGCGAACGTCCGCTGGCATCCTGGATAGACGTCGCCCTCCTGCGTGTGCTTGTCCACCGGAGCCCAGGCCCATCCGGGCTGCGCGGCGAGCATCTTCACGGCCGAGGGATCGGGCATGAGCCGGAGGTCGCCGACCGGGCCGCCGACCTCGTCGCTGGAGGTGATGGAGTCGTTGACCATGAAGACCTCGAACACCGGGGACATGCCGATCCCGTACTTCACCGCCCGTTCCAGGAACGCCACGGGGACGGTCTTCACCCGCGTGACACCCGCGTTGTCGACCTGGCTGAGTGCGACGGCGCGGATCCCCTGGGTCGACAGCGACTCCCTCAGCTCAGTGGCCCGAGCGGCGCGACGAGCTGTCTCTTCAGAAGATCCGGTCGTCCGGTCCTCAGGCAACCCCTGTACCCCCCCGGCCTCGCTCGGCCTTGGCCGGGCCGAATCATCGCACCCGCGGGCCGCCGGATGCGATGGGAGCGCACGGGGTCCGGAGGCGAAGCTATGCTCGCCTCGTTCGGCGGTGGAGAGTGGAGGAGGGAGGCCCCCGGCGGTGACTGCTGTGGAAGTCGAGCGTCTGCGGTTGATCGACCACCACTGTCACGGGTTGGTGAGGGCCGACCTCGATGTGGCCGGGTTCGAGAAACTGATCACCGAGAGCACCGACCCGCCTCCGGCTGGGACCAGCCGGTTCGATAGCCCGCTCGGCCTGGCCGTGCGGCGATGGTGCGCGCCGGTACTGGGCCTGGAGCCGTTCCCCTCGCCCGAGGAGTACGTGGCCCGCCGGGCCGAGCTCGGCGCCGACCAGGTGACCCGCTCGTTCTTGAAGGAAGCGGGCATGGGCGCGCTCCTCCTCGACACCGGGTATCGGTCCGAGGAGCTCCACGATCTGAAGGCCATGGGTCATCTGGCCGGGGCGCCGGTCTATGAAATCGTCCGGCTGGAGGCCGTAGCGCAGGCCGTGGGAGCATCCGGCGTGGACGCGAGTTCGTACCCGAACGCGTACCGGGAGACGCTCGAGAAGTCGTCGACAGAAGCGGTTGGGCTCAAGACCATCGTGGCCTATCGCGGCGGGTTCTCGTTCCAGCCGGAGGAGCCGACCGATACCGAGGTGGTGAGGGCCGCCGGGACATTCCTGGACGCGACGGCGTCGGGACATCCCCGGCTGACGGACCCCGTCCTTCTCCGGTTCGGCATCTGGTCGGGCGCGCAGCTGGCCCGCGAGCGTGGCCTTCCCATCCAGTTCCACAGCGGGTGGGGGGACGCGGATCTTGACCTGCATCTGTCGAACCCCACGCTCCTCACCGAATTGATCCGGCAGCTGGACCGGCTCGGGGTGAACGTGGTGTTCCTCCACTGCTACCCGTTCCACCGCGACGCGGCGTACCTATCATCGGTGTATGGGAACGTGCACTTCGACGTGGGCTCGGCCCTCCATTACCACGGCCCCAGCTCGGCTCATCTGCTGGCGGAGGCCATGGAGGTGGCGCCGTTCTCGAAGCTCCTGTTCTCATCGGACGCGTTTGGGCTTGCCGAGCAGTATCACCTTGGAGCCATGCTCTTCCGGCGGGCCCTCGTGGAGGTCCTCGATGGGTGGATCGAGGCCGACCACTGCGATCCGGCCACCGCCGGGCGGATCGCCGAGGGCATCGCGCGGGAGAACGCGCTCAGGATCTACCCACTGCCATAGGCCGCGCTGGCGCACCCGTTCAGAACAGTTCCAGGTACTCCTGCCGCTCCCAATCGCTCACCGAATCGGCGAACCGAGCGAGCTCGTGGCCCCGGATGGCCGAGTAGACCTTCAGGAACTCCTCCCCGAAGAACTCCTTCGTGGCCGGCTCCCCCGCCAGCTCTCCGAGCGCCTCCGGCAGCGAGGAGGGAAGCGGCTCGAGCGAAGGATCCTCCTCCGCCGGCGAGCCGCTCGACGGCGGGGGAGGCGTCAGTCCCTGCTCGATCCCCGACAGCCCGGCCGACAGCAAGGCCGCACCGACCAGGTAGGGATTCGAGAGGGCGGTGGGGCCTCGGTTCTCCGCGTGCGTCGACTCCGGTGCCCCACCCTTCACCCGCAGGAGCGCCGAGCGGTCCTCGAGGCCCCAAGAGATGTTGGTCGGGCTGAAGGTGTGCTTCCGGCGGCGTCGGTGACAGTTCACGGTGGGAGCGATGAGCGCGTCGACCGCCTTGGCGTACCGGAGCTGCCCGGCGATGAAGGACCGGCAGACGTCGGTGATGCCCTGCGGGTCGTCGGCGTTTCCGAATGCGTTCTTCCCGGTCTTCGAATCGACCAACGACATGTGGGTGTGGCAGCCGCTCCCGGCCGAATCGGCGAACGGCTTGCTCATGAACGTGGCGAGGTAGCCGTCGCCCCGCGCGATCTCCTTCACCCCGTTCTTGAAGGTGAACGCGTTGTCCGGGCCGGCCAACCCTTTCCCCGGCGCGAAGTTGATCTCCCATTGTGACCCGGCGTACTCGCAGTTCGACGTGATGATGTCCACCCCGATCTGGGGCATCTGTTCCAGGATCCGGCCGATCGTGGGGACGTACGCGTTCCGAATCGTGTTGAAGATTTGGTACCCCCCGAACAGCGGCTCCAGGGTCTCCGGGTTCAGCAGGTAGAACTCGTACTCGAAGCCCGTGATGGGCTCGTACCCCATGGCTCGGCATCTCTCCAGGGCCCTGCGGTAGACCTGCCGCGGAGTGGCGTCGAGCGGCGTGCCGTCGTACCACCGGGCGTCGCAGATCAGGCGGGCCGTCCGGTCGGCCCACGGGACGACCGCCGCGGTGTCCGGGTCGGGGAAGAGCAGCTGGTCCCCGTACCGGCGCTCCTCGTTGTAGAGCGTGCCGCCCACGACGTCCGACCGGCTGTCCAGGACGCTCGCGCCGCCGTACATGTTGAGGCCTCGTTGCGCGTAGCCGAACGCATGGCCGATGGGGATCGTCTTGGAACGGGAGGTGCCGTGGATGTCGGGCAGCTCGAACCGGACCCACTCGATCCCGTCCTTCCGCCAACCCTCGAGGATGTCGTTCACTCCGGCCACGGGGCAGCAGGATAGCGTCCCGCCTTCGCCCAGGCATAGTCGGTTCCGGTTCGTGGCGGAACCGACCGGGAGGTAATCTCCGGGCGATGGTGGAAAGCAACGAGACCCGGGTGCTCCCCCTGGAGCTCGACCGCCGATACCCGGTCCTCGTCCGGGGCCAGGGCGTTTGGGTCGAGGACTCCGGTGGGCGCCGGTACCTCGACGCCATGAGCGGCGGCTCGATGGCGGCGACCCTGGGCCACGGCCGGACGGACATCATCGAGGCCGGCCGGGCCCAGGCCAAGCGGCTCGCGTACGTTCACAACGAGCGGCTCACCAATCCCGAGGAGGAGAAGTTGGCTCGGGAGCTCGTCGAGGTCGCGCCGGAGGGATTCACCCGCGCGCGCTTCGTGGCCAGTGGGTCGGATGCGAACGAGATGGCCGTTCAGCTCGCCCGGAGTTACCACGTCGAGCGAGGCGAGCCCGATCGGTGGCAGGTGATCTCCCCGGCCCAGGCCTATCACGGTCCGACCATGGAGACCCTAGCCCTGACCGGCCGGCCGGGGCTCCAGGGACCGTTCGGCCCGTATCTGCCGCGTCACCTGCACATCCCCCCGAGCACCTGGCGCTTCGACCCCGGCGGCGAAGCCGCTCTGGAGGCGCTGGACCAAGCCTTGGAGGAGTCCGGCCCCGGGACGGTCTCGGCGTTCTTCTGCGAGCCGATCAGCGCCGCGGCCCTGCCCGCATACACGCCGCCCCGACGCTTCTGGGAGGGCCTGGCCGAGCGGCGAGAGCGCCACGGCTTCCTCGTCCTGTTCGACGAGGTTGTCACCGGGGTGGGCCGAACCGGGCGGTGGTTCGCCGGCGCCGGCACCGAGTGCGCGCCCGACATCATCGCCACGGCGAAGGGCTTGGGGGCCGGATACGTGGCCATCGGAGCCCTACTGGTGAAGGAGCACGTGTACGACGCGATCGCCCGCGGCTCGAGGCGATTCACGCTGGGGCACACGTGGGACGGCGCGCCCCTCGCATGCGCGGTCGGACTCGCCGTGCTTGACGCGATACGCGCCGAGGGGTTGGTCGAGCGGGTCCGAGACCGCGGGGCGAAGCTGCTCGAGGAGCTCGGCGCGGCCCTGGACGGGATCCCGATGGTCCGCGAGGTTCGCGGGCACGGGTACCTGCTGGGTGTTTCGTTCGTCGACCCCCGAGACGGTGATTCGCTCCTTCCGCGGGAGCTCCGCGTGGGGGCCAGGATCGACGAGGCCGCCTTCGAGCGAGGCCTGATCGTCCTGTCCACCCAGCCGACGCGAGACGGGTACGCCGGCGACCAGACGTTGTTCGCGCCGCCCTTCACTACGACGGACGAGGAGCTGTCAGAGATGGTTTCCCGGTTCGCCGACACCGTGCGGCACGTCGCCGAGGCGGTCGAGCGCGAGCTGTCCGCGCACCCAGCGGCGACGGGGGCCGAGCGATGACGGAGCCGGCCCAGAGGGCTGCGCTTCGGGCTCTCATCCTCCAGCACGAGGAGCCCACGCCGCCGGGTCACGTGACCGAGTGGCTGGAAGGCCATGGCGCCGAGATGGACGTCTTCCGCATCGACCTCGACGAGCCCAAAGCCGATCCCGAGGACTACGACCTCATCGTGTCGCTCGGCTCCGAGTTCGCCGCGTACGACGACTCGCACCGGTTCGTCACCTCCGAGGCGGAGTTGATGCGGCGCGCGGTCGACGCGAACGTGCCGATCCTCGGCCTGTGCTTCGGCGGCCAGATGCTCGCTCGAGTGCTGGGCGGGGAGGTGTACAGGGGTTCCGAATCCGAGATCGGCTGGCTCCCGGTGCGGACCCGGGACCCCGACCTGGTTCCGGAGGGCCCGTGGTTCCAGTGGCACTTCGACGTCATCACCGCGCCCTCCGATGCGACGGTGCTCGCAGAGACCGACCTGGGCACGCAGGCCTTCGTCGCGGGCCGGAGCCTCGGCCTGCAGTTCCACCCGGAGGTGACGCCCGAGATCATGGACGAGTGGGTCCGGGCGTACCGTCACGAACTCGATGGCGAGGGCATCGACCCGGATGCGCTGCTCGAGGAAACCAACCGACGCGCGAGGGAGAGCAAGCGAACGTCGTGGCGGCTCCTTGAGGGGTTCCTCGACCGCGTGGCCGGGCTGGGGTCGAGGGCCGCGACGTGAAGGGGACGATCGGCTCCGACGACACCAGCGTGTTCCCGCGCTTCCTCGACCTGGCGTACCCGAACGTCGAGCGCGGCGAGGGCGTCTGGCTCGCCACGACCGGCGGCGACCGGATCCTGGACGCGTGCTCCGGCGGCGCGATGGTCACCTGTCTCGGCCACGATGTTCCCGAGTTGGTTGCGGCGGCCACCGATCAGGCCGAGCGCATCGCCTACTTCTACAACCACCACTTCACCAGCGAGCCGCAGGAACGGTTGGCCGACCGCATGCTTCAGGTGGTGGCCCCGGAGATGGCCCGCGTCCGGTTCGTCTCGGGGGGGTCCGAGGCGAACGAGACGGCCCTCCAACTCGCCCGGATCTACCACGTGGACCGGGGTGACCCGGAACGATGGCGCGTGATCTCGCCGGCCCAGGCGTATCACGGCTCGACCATGGGCACCCTCGCGCTCTCGGGACGGCGGGCCCTGCAGGAGCCGTACACGCCGTACCTGGCCGAGCACCTGCACATCCCCCCGAGCACCTGGCGGTTCGACCCGAGCGGTGAGGCAGCGCTGACGGAGCTGGATCACCTGCTCGAGCGGGCGGGCCCGGAAACGATCGCCGCGTTCGTCTGCGAGCCGATCAGCGCGGCGGCCCTCCCCGGATACTCGCCGCCCGAGAGGTTCTGGCGGGGACTGGCCGAGCGACGCGAAGAGCACGGCTTCCTGGTCTGCTTCGACGAGGTGGTGACGGGTATCGGCCGGGTCGGGACCTGGCTGGCCGCCCACCAACTCCCCCTCGAGCCCGACATCGTGGCCGTGGGGAAGGCCCTCGGCGCCGGCCACGCCCCGCTCGGGGCCGTGCTCTGCCGACGGCACGTGTACGACGCGATCGAGCGGGGGTCGCGGGAGTTCGACCTGGGGCACACGTGGGATGGCGCGCCGCTGTCCTCGGCCGTCGGCCTCGCCGTCCTCGACCTGATCGTCGAGCGAGGGCTCGTGGAACGGGTCCGCGAGCGGGGACCGGACCTGCTCGGCGAGCTCGAGGCGGCCCTGTCGGGTTCCGAGATCGTCCGTGAGGTGCGGGGCCGCGGCTTCCTGCTCGGTGTCGAGCTCGTCGACCCGCGGGACATGACGTCGTTCCTGCCCGACGACCTGGACGCCGCGGCGCTCGTCGACGACACGGCACTGGAGCACGGCCTGCTGGTCACGTCGACACACCCGCAGGCCGACGGCTACGCGGGGGACCAGGTGCTGCTGGCCCCGGCGTACACGAGCACCGATGAGGAGCTCGACGAGATGCTCGAGCGGTTCGCTGCCACGATGGGGGACGTGGAGCGAACGATCAAGCGAGCGCTGACGAGCTCGATGGCCGGATCGTGATCTCCGAGGGCCGCGCCGGGGACGGGGAGTTCGTGCTGCTCGGGATCCCCGACGTCAACGGCTCGATCCGAGGGAAGGCCCTTCGGCCCGCCGCGTTCGACTCGGCGGTACGTGACGGAACGGTGATGACGGACCTGATCCTGGGGCTCGACCCGGTGGACACCCCCATCACCGATTTCGAACGGTTCGGAATCCGGACCGGCGCGGCCGACCTGGTCGTGCACCCGGATCCCGAGACCCTTCACCAGCTGACGTGGCGTCCGGGATGGCGCGTCTGCCTCGCCACCCCGAGCTGGCCCGACGGCACTCCCTGCGACTTCGCCCCGAGGGAGGCGTTCCGCCACGTGCTGGACGAGATGGGGGAGCTTGGCTATGAACCCGTGGCGGCGCTGGAATACGAGATCCGGCTGTGGGATGGCGGCGGACAGCCCATGTCGAGCGGCATCAGCTACAGCCTCACGGAGATCGGACGGTACGGCGAGTTCGTGTCCCGGCTCATCCCGGCGCTCGAAGGATTGGGCGTCGACCTCTCCGCCGTGCACACGGAGGCCGGTCCCGGGTTGCTCGAGCTGAACCTGGAGCCCCGGCGAGGTCTCCGCGCGGCCGACGACGCCGCCCTGGTGAAGTTCGCCATGAAGGAGCTGGCGGCGTCGATGGGGATGCGCGCGAGCTTCCTGGCGAAGACCGCGCCCGGTGAGGAGGGATCGAGCGGGCACATCCATTTCTCGTGCTGGGACGGTCAGACGAACGCGTTCGCCGCGCCGGATGCCTGGGACCCCGTCCCGCCGCCGTTCGGCGCGGCCATCGCCGGCGTGCTGGAGCACCTGCCCGCCGCCTCCCTTTTGCTGAACCCCAACGTGAACTCGTACAAGCGCCTCGTGCCGGGGTGGTTCGCGCCGATCAATGCGACGTGGGGATACGAGAACCGTTCCTGCGCCGTGCGGGCCATCCGCTCGGACCGGCCGGCGCTGTGGCGCTTCGAGTGCCGGAGGCCGGGCGCCGACGCGAATCCGTATCTCGCCCTGGCCGCCGTGACCGCCTCCGCCACCGAGGGGATGAAGAACAAGGCGGAGCCGCCGCCGCCGGTCGAGGGGGACGCTTATGCCCTGGCGGACCTCCCGGAGCTGCCCGGATCGCTCGAGTCGGCCATCCGAGCGTTCGAAGGGGACCGGGCGTTGCGGTCGGCGCTCGGTGAGGGATTCAGCGCGTACTACACGACGTCGCGAGCATGGGAGCTCAAAGCCTGGCGAGAGACCGTCACCGACTGGGAGCGCGAGCGGTACGGGCGCTCGGTATAGCTAGGCCTCCGAGAAGTAGACGTTCTTCACCTCGGTGTACAGGTTCACTGCGTGCATGCCCATCTCTCGGCCGATACCGCTGCGCTTGTAGCCCCCGAACGGCGCCTCGGTGTGCACGCTGTGGGAGGAGTTCACGCTGATGACCCCGGTACGGATGGCCTTCGCCACCCGGATGGCTCGCCCGAGGTCCCGCGTCCAGATCGACCCCGAGAGTCCGTATTCGGTCTCGTTAGCTAGGCGGATGGCTTCCTCTTCGGTGTCGAAAGGGATCAGGCAGGCCACCGGCCCAAAGATCTCCTCCTGGGCCACCCGCGTGTCGTTGCGGACGTCGGCGAGCACGGCCGGCCGGAGGTAGAACCCACCCTCGCCTCCCGCCACCTGCGGGATGTCGCCTCCGGTGACGAGGCGCGCCCCCTCCTTCTGGCCGATCTCCAGGTACTCGAGCGAGGTCTCTCGCTGGCCGGCGGAGATCATCGGCCCGAGCTCTGTTTCCTCCGCGAGGGGCGGCCCCACCCTGAGCTCGTCGGTCCGCTTGGCCATGGCGGCGACGACGTCGTCGTAGGCGGACTGCTCGACGAACACGCGGCTGCGAGCGCAGCAGTCCTGCCCCGTGTTTCCGAACACCGACCACACGGAACGTTCGATCGCCGTGTCCATGTCGGCATCGGCGAAGACCACGTTGG
>WNFU01010457.1_pt1 | contig 18911 bp, 12 predicted proteins | sample 5400121 | NCBI WGS metagenome assembly WNFU01 (sample SAMN13153360, study PRJNA577476) | soil metagenome | isolation source: 100 cm soil or saprolite under grassland replicate 1 | place: USA:California | collected 2016-06-15 | reverse complement strand
GTCGTCACCGTCACCAATCGCGCGGCCCAACCGGCGTTCGCCGTAATGGTGCGTGAGACCGACGCTTTCGACGCCAACTTCGCCTTCGAAACCGTCCGCAGCTATGGCCCGTCCGGCGATAACCGGTTCAGCTCGGCCTCGCAGCGCACGATCCCGCGCATCGAACCTGGCGCGAGTTACTCGATGTCGCGCACGATGCGGGTGCGCAAACCTGTGACGATCCCCTACGTCGCCAAAATCGAGGGCGTGAACGGCTGGCAGGAATCCGAGCTGCCGCCCTGGCGCGCGACGACCGAAGTCACCGGCGTGCAAATCGCCAGCGACATCGCGCCCGAGGTGGTGCCCGATCGCACGAACGTGAAGAACGGCGAGGTGGTGAATTTCGCCGTCATTTCGCGCAACGTGTCGTCTCGGATTGCGTCGCACATTGGGATCAATGCGGGCGAGTCGGCAGGGTTTCAGGTGCTCGATTCGGACCTCGGTGGGTACGGCTACTTTTACGACACGTCGCGCCCGAGCGATATAGAGAGCGGCACGAAGCTGTTTTCTGAATGGCTCGAGATTGGTCCTCAGGAAGCGATATTTTCCTGGCTCTCCACCTCTACGGTCGGCGCGGGCCAACTGGCCGTTGGGGCCCGCTCCATTTACCTCGATCAGCTTGACGCCCAAGCCACCAACGACCTCGCGCTCGTCCAGATCAATTCCGCAGCCGCTTCGGCGACTGTCTCCGTGCGTCAATCGCTGTTTCCGCCGAACGCCAGTGTCGGCGATTTCGTCGTGTTCTTGACGGAGATCCGGAATGAAGGACCGGATCGTGTGACCGGCTTGTGCCTCGTGGAAACGAGTTCCGCGAATCTTGAACTGAACCTCAGCGCGGACGTGAACGGAACCAGCGGCGATTTCGCCACGTCGATTTTCGATCCGCTCGTGCGACTGCCGGCACTGGAGCCGGGCCAGAACTTCATCTGGCAACGCACTTACTCCGCGCGCATAGCGGGCAATGCCTGGCGCCGCGTGCGCGGGGCGCGCTTTGACCAAACCGCACTCGGGCCGCTCCCGGAAAACGAGGCCGCGCTCACCGTGCAACCGGCGCAAGCCAATCTCGAATTGCAATTGCTCGTCGCGCCGACTGTCGGGCAAGAGAGCATCCCGACGCCGGTCGTCGTGCGGGTGAGGAACCTCGGCCCCGCGGTCGCCACCGGAGTCAAAGTCGCCGTCAGCGTGCCAGCGGACGAGCTGAGGCTGGGTGTATTCCAGTTCGGCCCGCGCGCATGGTTCGATTGGCTCGCGTCGAACGCGTTTCAAACGCAACTGCGCCCCGGAGAGTCCGCGACGGCCACCTTCTACGTAACTCCAGCTCGCGTCGGCACTGTTACCGGATTCGTGCACGTGCAACAATCGGATCAGATCGACCCGCAGCCTGCGAACGACACTGTGTCGTTTACGCTCAATGTTGGACCCGCGCCGCCCATCCCGCCGATCTTGCGCTTGCGCAAAGTGCGGACGGATTTCTTCGATCGCACCCCCATCGCCGAAGTCGAAATCGATCAAGCCGCGCTGAATCGCCTGGCGGGGTTCACCCTGTTCCGGCTGGAGGGTTCGTCGAATCTGCGCGACTGGGAATTCCTAACTTACGCCGGTTTTATTCCGCTCGTGCCTGTCACGTTCACCGATCACGCCAATCCAGGCGTGACGATGCGGGCGTTTCGCCTGCGTAACTTTTGAGCAACGGTCCGGCGAGCCCGGAGCGTCCGAAAACCCGATTGGTGCTGAGCAGGCTGCGATTTCCATAAGTAGCCGTCGTTCTTTGGCCTGACTTCGACCAGCCTAAGACGACAAAAAGGCATCCCTGCCAACGGCCGGCGACGCCGGACTGCTTGGCGGCAACGTCAATCCGACACCGGGCGAAATCCCGCTGGCGCCTCACGGCGTGCTGTTCCTCGACGAGTTGCCGGAGTTCAAGCGAGAGCGTGCTGGAGACCATGCGTCAACCGCTGGAGGAAGGCCGGGTCACGAATGTGGACGACTTAAAACGTGTCGCATTGTTCGACCTCGCCGGTGAAATCATGGGGCATCTGGCGGTGCTCGACACCAAGCCCCTGCCGGCCGAACCGCGGCTCATCTCGTTGTTCGAAATCTTCGCCGCACGCGCTGCAGCGGAATGTCGCCGGTTGAAATCCGAGCAAGAGGTGCGCGCCCGCGAGGAGGAGCTCTCCGCGTTGCTCGCAAGCGCGATGGACGCCGTGGTGGTGCTCGACGCGGCTGGCGGCATTACGCGCGTGAATCCCGCCGCGGAGAAGCTGTTTCGCTGCAACGCCGAGGATTTGCTCGGCGAGAACTTGCGCGACTTTTTGCCGCTGGAAAGCGCCACGCGCTTCGCCTCGTTCGTGAAGGAACTCGAGGCGCAAACGGCCGGCGCGCGCCAGTTGTGGATTCCCCAAAGCTTCATCGCGCTGCGCCGGGACAAGATTCCGTTTCCCGCCGAGGCCACGCTGTCGCGTTCCGAGAATCGCGGGCAGGTCTTTCACACACTCATTCTGCGCGACGTGGATGAGCGGCTGGCCGCCGAGCAACGCATCCACTCGCTGACGGTGCAGGCCGAGTATCTGCAGGCGGAAATTCGCGCGCTCCACAACTTTGATGAAATCATCGGGCAGAGCGCCGCGCTGCGGCAGGTGTTGCGCGACGTGGGACAGGTCGCCGTCACGGATGCCGCGGTGCTCATCCAGGGCGAGACTGGCACGGGCAAGGAACTGTTTGCCCGCGCCATCCACGCCGCCAGCAAGCGTCGTGACCAACCCTTGGTGACGGTGAACTGCGCCGCCGTCCCCGCCACGCTCATCGAGAGCGAGTTCTTCGGGCACGAGAAAGGTGCGTTCACGGGCGCGACGACGCGGCGCGAGGGCCGCTTCGCGCTCGCCGACGGCGGCACAATCTTTCTCGACGTAGTGGGCGAACTGCCACTGGAACTCCAGAGCAAACTGTTGCGCGTGCTGCAGGAGGGGACGTTCGAGCCGGTAGGAGGGACAACCACCCGAAAAGTGAGCGTCCGCGTCGTGGCCGCCAGCAATCGCGACCTGGCGCGTGAAGTGGCGGAGAATCGTTTCCGGCAGGATTTGTTTTACCGGCTCAATGTCTTTCCGCTGCGGCTGCCACCGTTGCGCGAGCGCGCCGGGGACATTCCCGCGCTGGCCTCCGGGTTTGCGCAGCGATACGCGCAGCGCATCGGCCGGCCGGTCGCGCCTTTGACCACGGAGGATGCGCGCAGGCTGCAGCCACCAAAGTGAGTTTCCCGCCCGCCGTCCGTTCTTTCGCGAGATTTCGCGCGGGCGATGCGCGAGATCTCACGATTCGCGAATCCTCGCACCCGGTGTCCCCGTACCGGCTTGCCCAGAACTCCTGTAAAAACGGCGTCTCGCCGCTTTCTCCGCCTCTGGCACAGACGCTGCATAGGTCTTCTCGCCTGGCACCAAGACGGTGCGCGGATTGAACAGCGCAAACTCGAAGACAACCATCCTATGCCCAAATACATCATTGAACGAAAGATTCCGAACGCCGGAAAACTCAGCCCGAAAGAATTGATGGACGTTTCCGCCAAGTCCAGCCGAGTCCTTTGCGAGCTCGGGCCGCAGATTCAATGGGTGCAGAGCTATGTCACAGACGACAGGCTCTACTGCGTTTACATCGCATCGAGCACCGACTTCATCCGCGAACACGCCGTGCGCGGGGGCTTCCCACTCGACTCGGTCCGCGAAGTGAGGACGGTGATTGACCCGACCACGGCAGAGTGACCGCGACTCGTCATTGCCTGAACTGAAACAGCTCCGCCTTTCGTTCCATTCACAACCCAATAAAACAGCCATTAACTGAATCACATGAAACAGAACACTCCCAATCTTGCTCGCCGGAGCGAACATATCGCCCGGCTCGTCATCCTGGTCACAGCGCTCTGCTGCCTGGCTGCGTCTGTTGTCACCGCCCGCGCCGACGAAACCTGCTCGTCGCCCTACCTTGCCCGCATTGAAGGCCAGGAAGAATTCCTTTATGTCTGGACGCTCGGCGTCGAGGGACTTGGCGACGGCTCGGACAAGCTCGTCGTCGTGGACGTGAAGCCCGGTTCGTCCAGCTACGGCAAAGTCATTTACCAATACTCGGTCGGGGGACGGCACGAGGCGCATCATGGCGGCTTCACCGATGACCGCCGGCAGCTCTGGCTGGCTGGATTGGAGAGCAGCAAAATCTTCATCTTCGACGTCCACTCGCAGCCCGCGAAACCGCTTTACATGAAGACCATCGAGAACTTCGATAAAGTCACCGGCGGGGCGGCCGGACCTCACGGCGTTTACGCGCTGCCGGGCCGCGTGCTCGTTCCGTGTCTCTCGAACGCGAAGGATAAGAGCGGACGCAGCGCGTTCGTCGAATATAGCAATGACGGCGACTACATTGCCACGCACTGGCAGCCAACGAAAGAGACGGCGGGGGTCGTGGGCGCGGAGTTCGCCGACGGCTACAGCTACGACGCGCTTGTGTTGCCGCGCAAGAACGTCATGCTCACCTCGTCGTTCACCGGCTTGGACAATTACACTCGCGACTTTGGGGGCTTGGTGAAGGACGCCGGGGCGATGAAGCGGTTCGGCGGTTCGATGGTGCTCTGGGATTTCCACACGCGAAAGCCGAAGAAAGTCTTCAGCGTGCCGGGCGCGCCATTGGAAATCCGCTGGGCCTGGGGCGAGAAACACAACTACGCCTTCACTGCCACCTCACTGACCTCGAAACTCTGGCTTTGCTACGAGGACAAGAGTGGCGAATGGCAGGCGAAGGAAATTGCCACCATCGGCGGCGAGGGCCGCGTGTTGCCCGTGGACATAAGCCTGAGCGCCGACGACCGGACGCTGTTCGTGGATTCCTTTGGCGACGGCAAGTGCCGCGTGTTTGATGTGTCGAATCCGCACCAGCCGAAACAGATTTATGACAAGCAGATTGGCCGGCAGCTCAACATGGTGTCGCAAAGCTGGGACGGGAAACGGCTCTACTTCAGCAGTTCGCTGCTCGCGCGCTGGGACAAGAATGGTGAGGACAACGAGCAGTTTATGATCAGGCCGTGGACAAAAAGAACAACCCGCTCGACCCAACCGGCCCGCTGAATCACACCCTGCGGGTCTTCCTCATTGACCCTGCCGGCAACATCCGGAACATCTACAGCTCCGGGACGCTCGACGCGCGCCTGGTGCTCGCCGACGTGCGAACGCTGTTGATGGAGTCGGCGCAAGCCAGGGCGAATCCTCTCGCGCCGCGCCCGGGCCGAGCCCAAGAGACCAACTCGACATGATTCGAAAACTCATCCACAATTTCAATGAGTATGAACCATGGCAGCCACCTTGGTTTTTGTTCCCGACGCAAAATGTCTGACGTTTCAACCGGGTATTATCGTTCTTTGACTTCGTGGCCTTGGACCGCTTAACACTGGTAGCAAAATAGAAGGAAATAATCATGAATCCGAACAAAGCACTGTGGGAAAAAGGGGACTTTACCGAAATCGCCGCCTTGATGCGTCAATCTGGAGAAGCGCTCGTAAAGTCTCTCGGAATAAAGCCGCCGCTGCGGGTGTTGGACCTTGGCTGCGGAGATGGCACTACGGCGGTTCCTCTCGCCCGTTTGGGGGCTGACGTTGTCGGAATCGACATTGCCAAAAACCTTGTTGACGCCGGAAACAAGCGAGCGGCAGAGTCGGGCCTCACTCGACTGACATTTCAAGAAGGAGATGCGTGCAACTTGCAAGGGGTCAGCGACCATTCTTTTGATCTGACGCTTACCGTATTCGGCGCCATGTTTGCGCCCAAGCCCTTTGACGTAGCCAGGGAGATGGTCCGGGTCACCAAACCAGGTGGTCGCATCGTGATGGGCAACTGGATCCCAAACGATCCTACTTCCTTCGTCTCGCAGTTGCTGAAGATCAGCTCGTCGTTTACACCTCCGCCGCCGGAGGGCTTCGTCAGTCCCATGACGTGGGGTGTGGAGTCACACATCTTCGAACGATTTGGCCAGGCCGGAGTGCCCAGGGATAAAGTATCCATGGTGAAGGACACGTTCTATTTCATCTCACCCGACAAGAACGCAACCCATCTCATCGAATCCTTCCGGCGATTCTATGGCCCAACCATGAACGCTTTCGAAGCGGCGGAAAAGAATGGGAAAGTCGATGAACTCCACCGCCAACTGGTGGAACTGGCACATGCCCAGAACAAAAGCACGAGCGGCGGCACCTCAATCCCGGCAACCTTTCTGCGGGTGACGGTGTGCCCGTGAGTTTGTGCCAGATCTTGTTTTCCTTCCACCGAAGGGTTTCGAGCCACCCTTGGAGGGGTTTTCAAACCCGTCGTCGACGATGCCGGCGCTCGCCACAAGGGAGCCAACGCTCAATCGGTCAAATCGCGCCTGTCAGATTGGACGTCGCTGGATCGAATCCGAGGAATTCAATGATGCGGCGCCGATGGGATTCAGTCGGGCGGTTTTGGTTCTTCTCCAATTTCTCGATTGCCGTATCAGTAATCCCAATTCCAAGCAGTTTCGCAAGTTGCGTCATGGAAAGAGCGAGGTCGATTCGCTTCTTGCGGAGGTGTTCTCCCAGGGTGGTCGGCGTGGCCGGGTAGTTCCGTAATCTCCGAAAATGTAAGGAATTGATGGGCTTCCGTGCCTTGATCCGGCGGTGGTAAATTCCCAACAGGTGGAGTGCGCACGGTCAAAGGGGTTTTGCCGATTGCGATCCGCGCCAAAGCGGACGGCAAAGCCGGGCTGTTGGTGCCCAAGGACAACGCCGCCGAAGCCGCGGTGGTCAAGGGCCTGCAAGTCATCCCGATCCAGAACCTGCGTGAGGCCGTCGGCTTTCTTGAAGGCGAATTCCCGATTGCCCCAACCAAGGTGGACGTCGCGAGAATCTTCGAGCAGGAGCACGATGACGAACTCGATTTTGCCGACGTCAAAGGCCAGGAATCAGTCAAGCGCGCGCTGGAAATCGCCGCGGCGGGCGGGCACAACGTCCTGATGATCGGACCGCCGGGCACGGGCAAATCGATGCTCGCGAAACGGCTATCCACGATCCTGCCGCCACTCACTCTGGATGAAGCGCTCGAGACGACCAAGATTCACAGCATCGTCGGTCTGCTGGCGCCCGGGCCTACGACCGGATTTTAAAAGTGGCGCGCACCATTGCCGATTTGGCCGCGGCAGAGAAGATCTCCTCCGAACACATCTCCGAAGCGATCCAGTACCGCTCGCTCGACCGCCAGCTATGGGCCTGAGGTCCCAATCAACAACTGACTCCGTCAGACCAAAAGCTCTCATGCGCCAATCACGTCGGGAGACCGTTGCGCCCGACTGCTTCGACTCAAACCGCACTGTCGAAGCCTGGCAGCGCCAGCGGGGACACTAGACCACATTCTACAGTAGCCGGGACTGACCCCCACGGCTCTGACAGAAAAGGGCTGTGCCAGATTTTTATAAGCGGTTCGACCGTGTCGTGAGTCAGCTAAGGGTTGGACTCGGTCCGCTGAGACTGAGGAACCAAAGTTCTTGAAAACTGAATGAACACGGCCCGGCACTGAACGTTTTCTGGTCCCGCGATGCGGGATGGGCGCTTCCAAAGGTGGCGAGCTGGGCTTGCCGGAGGCGCTAGATCCGGATGGGTGACTGAACGAATCGCTTGGTCAAAGCGATTGAATCAAGCCCAAGAAATGACGGGTTCGAACGCGGCTTGTGAAATCTTGAACGGCCAAGATTGACTTGACTGAAGAAAGTTGAGGACGACGGTTTTTTGCCTGTTGACACGACGCCCTAATGGGCGACCCCATACATATCGCACTCGTGGGCTAATGGGCGACCCCTTTTGCGGCCGGCAGGGCGGCCGCGGCTCGGCATCGCTGCAGCTTGGAGCCGCAGTTCCCGCGCATAAAGTTGCTTGGGCTGCCCATGCTCCAATCAGGGAAAATTCGGACCCACCGTCGTGACCCGCGACCACCATTTCGCATCAATCAAAGAATCACCCGCCGGGACATTGAGTCCCGTGTTACCGCGTTTGCCGAAGGTCTTGATCTTGCTTCCTTTCCATTGATGGATCTCGGAATGGCCATCTGCAAAGGACAAACCTGCAGCTCCGTTATGATACGACGCCGGGAAATCGATGACATTTCCGCTCTTGGCTTCCGGCAGCACAATCTGGACGGCACAAGCAGCATCATTAATGCTATCGGGGTGCTCGTCGACCATCACCCAGGTCTGGGTCGGGAGCACGATATGGTCCAGGCGCCCGTAGGTTTTGTATGGCGGAGAGGGGAGCCAGCCGCCGAAATCAAAAACCTGGCTCATCGACTGACTGCGAACACGGGGAACTCTTTTCCCAGCCTCTATCCTGGTGGTACGATCTGAAGGGCATTTCCACACCTCGCGACTTTTTCCCATGTAGACCATCAGCGGGCTTTTGTCGATCGTGTTCGTCGGAGGGTCGGATGCGCTGCCGGCCACCAGAAGTGCGCGCCTGTTCGCTTCCGGTCCGCCATCCAGAGATTTGACAAGCAAGCCCTCATTATCGTCGGCGTAAAGCCTCCAGGCCAGCATCATTTGCTTGCCGTTGTTCATGCATTTGATGCCTTGTGTCTTGGACTTGGCATTGCTCAGAGCGGGCAAAAGCATTCCCGCCAGAATGGCAATGATGGCGATGACAACGAGCAGTTCAATCAAAGTAAAACCACGCTTCGTTCTGAAAGTACTGGAAGAAAAGTAGTTGGTCATAATGGTTTGGAAATGATAGGAATTGCTTCTTAACGCTCCGCAGGTGACGGAGACTTGCTTTTCTATCAAGGTTGACTGCGTGAGAGTCTCTGGCCCTCGCCGCCCAAAGTCAAGCTCAGTTTGCGCGCCTTTTGGCCCGTCGAGGGGATGAAAAGAGCTGGCAGCCACCTTCGTTCTTGTTCCCGACGCAAAATGTCTCACGTTTCAACCGGGCATTATCGTACTTTGACTTCGTGGCCTTGGACTGCTTAACACTCGTGATGGGCAACTGGATCCCAAACGATCCCACTTCCTTCGTCTCGCAGTTGCTGAAGATCAGCTCGTCGTTTACGCCTCCGCCGCCGGAGGGCTTCGTCAGTCCCATGACGTGGGGTGTGGAGTCACACATCGTCGAACGATTTGGCCAGGCCGGAGTGCCCAAGGATAAGGTGTCCATGGTGAAGGACACGTTTTATTTCATCTCACCCGACAAGAACCCAACCCATCTTATCGAATTATTCCGGCGATTTTATGGCCCAACCATGAACGCTTTCGAAGCGGCGGAGAAGAATGGGAAAGTCGATGAACTCCACCGCCAACTGGTGGAACTGGCGCATGCCCAGAACAAAAGCACGAACGGCGGCACTTCAATCCCGGCGACCTTTCTGCGGGTGACGGTGTGCCCGTGAGTTCGTGCCAGATCTTGTCGTCCTTCAGCCGAGGCGCTTCGAGCCAGTCCAGGAGGGCTCTTCGAAACGTTCGGCGACGGTGCCAGCGTTCGCCACAACAGAGCATCCAGTCGTTGCTAGTTAAAGTTCTCTACAATGGCCGGGACTGACACCTGTTCAACACATATTATTAGTCAGCTCCGAGCCCTTCACGCTGCTGTATGGCCTGAAGGTCTTGGACAATCAGAACCTCAGCCGGTAGTAGCGATTTCCATCTGTGGCCGGCACGGTCACAACGTTCTGAGGCGGAGTGGCAAGGACATTGGTCTGTACGATGCCTGTGAAGCCACCCGGAAGGCCTGTTGTGTATTCAATCCTGAAATATTCACCGGTCGCACTGCTCCAGACGAGATCAACGTGGCCGGGTTGGGCGTTGGGTTGGATCTTCAAGGGCAGTCCAACCCTCGGCCCGAGTCCGGTGACTTGCACCGGGCGCCAGCGGTCAATGGTGGTATTGTCGCCGCACTGCCCCTGATCGTTCGCTCCCCACTGCCAGACCGAGCCATCGGACTTGACGGCGATATTATGCCAGTCCCTGGCCGCCACCATGACAATATTGCTGAAGTTGGCGCCGTAGTTGTCGAGTTGGATTCCGCCGGAAACGGCCATAATGTTGCTCAGCGTTGTGACCTGCACGGGGTTCGTCCGATTGATGGTGGTGCCGTCCCCCAATTCGCCGACTCCGTTGAGCCCCCACGCCCAGACTGTGTGATCGGACCTGAGGGCCAGCGCCTGGTCCCATCCCGCTGAAATTGAGATGATGTTGGATAACCCCGGAGTTTGGACGGGTGTGTAGCTGTTCTCTCACCCTTTGAACCGCGCCGCTTCCTCGACGATTGCTTTCCGACAATGAACGTGAAAAACTCCGCGCCACGACATGCAAATGAAGCCGGCCAACGCAAAGATTCGGGCGTTATTCAGAAAATTGCAGGCGCTGGCCGAGCGAGGCATGGATGGGGAAAAGGCAGTCGCACAACGCAAACTGGCGCGACTCTCGGCGCGATACGACTTTAGGGGTCCCGCCGCCAGTGACACCCCGGACTTGTTCTCCGGCAGGTTCGCGTCTTCATCCGCGGCAAGACGGATTTATTCCTTCAACAGCAATGAGATCGATGTAGCCAATGCGGTGAAATGGGCGATCGAATCTACAACCAGAATCCGTTGTGTCCATCGGAGCGCGGACCTGCTGGCCGAGGCGACGCCGGCCACGGCGCGAAAGTTGAGCGAAATCTCCGATTACATCACTCAGAGTTTTCGCGCGCTGTTGGCCAGGTTTTGCGGGCTTGACGGCGTTAGCGCTGCGGATCGAAGCGCATTTCTCATGGGCTTGTATGACGGGATGATGAACGAAACCCGGAGCGCCGGCCAACGATTGCCGGGAGGATCCCACAGTGGGAAGAAGCGAAGGACCAGGAAATCCCCGGCGAGCGATGCCGTGGGCGTGAACGTTCATCCGTATGCGATTGCTGTCGGTCTCGGCAAACAAATACGTTTCTCGGCGCCTTTGGAGCAAATCACCGCGGAGCTGGAAGTCGTTGCGACGAAGTACCTGACTCCCTAGGCCCAGCGGACCATGTAGCCCGCGGTGGACCCCGGAAACACTTTCATGAAATTGCCGGAAGCCCGCGTGCCTCCCTTGAAAAGACCGGGAGCCAATTGGTCGGCTCGATAAGTGATCGTGACAATTCGCCGTTTGCTGAATTGGTCGCGGGGTAGGCTGCCCGTTGATTGAATTTCCTTGGCAAAATGCGCCGACCGCATTCAGGTCGGGCCGCGCGTCGGAGACCGCGTACTGAGTCAAAGCAATTCGCCGAACTGTTCCCTGGTGATGCCGGCCTCGCGGATAAGGGCGCGGAGCGTGCCTTTGGCCAACTCGCGATGATTGGGAACAGTCAAACGCCGACCCGATGGATGCCGCAAGATGATGTGGCTGCCAGTCTGGTGGTCCACTTCGTAACTGAGTTTTCGGAAAGCTTTGACCGCGTCTGCACCGGAACAGACCGGCAGGCGGTTCATACCGGCACTTCGACGATTTCCTCGGTGATGCCCCCGGGAATCGGCTCGCCGTGTTTCTTGAGGCTGGCGAGATATCCCTGGATGGCGTCGCGGATGTGGGCCATCGCTTCGTCGCGGGTCCTACCCTGGGAGATGCATCCCGGCAGGGCCGGGCATTCCGCCACAAACACGCCGTCCTCGTCCGGCTCGATGGTCACTCGGAATTTCATGCCGCTACGATACTCATGGAAAGCGCGTTTCGCAATGTAGAACCCCGCATCCCCACGACGCCCTGGACAATCGCAAGGAAAAGCTGGTTGACCACATCAACCGCATCCTTTCGTGCATGGACTCGGCGCGGCTTGCGGTCCAGTATTTCTTCATGTCCGGTCTGCAAGCATCGCGCAGCGTTTGTCGGGCGAAGCGCGGCCGATCATCAGCCGGCGAGACCAAACCGGCGTTCTCGCCAAGCGCAAGACAAAATGCTTTGGAGCGCGGCTGGGTGCGAGGCACCCGCCGCAGCGCTGCAAATCCAGTGCTGTTTTGGATGACCCAGCCGCGGTCCTGAATTTGTCCCTGCGTCAGGTGCCGCTCACCGAAAAACTCCGTCTTTCCAACTCTCACTATTTCGGACAGACTCTCCGCGTTCGGAAAAACGACGATGACGAGATAACTCTTTAAAAAACACAATTCGCGTAGCTTCGGCTGCTGTTTACAACGAAACCTCGGAAATTTCGAACGAAAGACAGCGCTCGATGCGCGCCCCGAATGGGGCGCGCTGAAAGCGTTCTTTCGTGGGCCCTTCCGAGGTGCCTGTTGTGAGACGCAAGTAAGTGCGTCCCACTTTTATTTCAGGCACCAAGAACCCCACGGAGACAGTCACCAGACAGGGCTGATTCGCGCGCGAGCGAGGACGCCCATGTCTGAACCAGCACTGGCACGATTACAAGCGCTGCTGCGCGAGCTTATCCAGTACGATTACGCCGATCTCGATTTCGGGATTTACCGGCTGCTGCGCTTGAAGCGCGGCGAGGTTGAAGCGTTCCTGACTGAGCAACTGCCGCGGCGAGTGGAGGAGGTGTTCAAAGGTGCGGCGGGCGAAGTTCATGCGCAATTGGAACGCGAACTCGCAGAGTTGGCTGACCGGGTGCGACAGGAGATTGACGCCGATGCTCTTGCTCCGAGCGGGGAGATCAAACCCGAGTACCGAGAGCAAAAGGCGAAAGCGGCGCGGGAGTTGATTGCCGCATACGAAGCCAAGCGTAAGCAGGTTCAGGAGATTCACGTCAGCGAGGAGCAGAGGGCGGAGGTGTTCAATCATCTTTGGGCGTTCTTGTCCCGGTACTACGAGTCGGGGGACTTCATCCCGAAGCGACGCTATGGAGCGCGGGAAACCTATGCCGTGCCGTACAACGGCGAGGAAGTCTTCTTCCACTGGGCCAACCGCGATCAGCATTACGTCAAGACCGCCGAAGCCCTGCGCGATTATGCCTTCACCGTGGACGTGCTCGGCAAGCCGTGCCACGTGCGGTTCACCCTCAACGAGGCGAGCCTGCCTCCCGGCAACACCAAGGGCGACACGCGGTACTTCTTCCCGCTGCCGAAAGATGCAACGTGGGACAAGGAAGCGCGCACGTTCACGCTGCCGTTCCAATTCCGGCTGCCCACCGAAACGGAGATCGAGAAACACGGAAAGAACACCAAGCTGCAGGAATCCGTCCTGCAAGCGGCGCTGCCGAAAATCATCGCAGCCGTGCCCGATGCAGGGTTGAAGGCGCGGCTGGCAGAGATCGTAGAACGGAAAGAGGACGAGGAAATAAGTCTGCTCTTGAAACGGCTGCGCCACTTCTGCCGGAAGAACACCAGTGACTATTTTATCCACAAGAACCTCGACGGCTTCCTGCGGCGCGAGTTGGAGTTTTACCTCAAGGATCAAGTGCTGCATCTGGCCGACATTGACGGCGACCTGCCGGCGAAGCAACGAACGTTGCGCGTGGTCCGGCAACTGGCCGAGGAAGTGATCCAGTTTCTCGCGCAGATTGAGAACGTCCAGAAACGGCTGTTCGAGAAGCGCAAGTTCGTCCTGAAGGCCGATTACCTCGTGCCTATCCAGAACGTCCCGCGCGCGCTGTGGAAGGAAATCATCACCAGCGAAAGCCAGTTGGCGACGTGGAAAGAGTTGTTCGCCGTCGAGCCGAAGAAGGTGAACGAGAAACTTTTGGCCGAACATCCGACGCTGGTGGTAAGCACCGCGCATTTCGACGAAGCGTTCAAGACGCGGCTGCTGGCCGGGTTCGACGACCTCGATGAAGCCACCGACGGACTGCTCATTCACTCCGAGAATTACCAAGCCCTGCACTTCCTCAAACGGAAGTACGGCGGCAAACTCAAATGTATCTACATTGACCCGCCGTACAACACCGGTTCGGACGAGTTTATTTACAAGGACCGTTACCGGCACTCCACATGGCTCGCGATGGTGGAGGAGCGGCTCATACGTGCCCGAGAGTTGCTCAGCGACGATGGCTCGATCTTCGTCAGCATTGACGAGCACGAAATGTCCAATCTTCGCGATGTGCTCGAAGCTGTTTTCGGAGAGGGGAATTTCGTTGCCTCGGTGGTTTGGCAGAAGATGTTCTCTCCTAAGAGTTCCGCCCGGCACTTTTCGGAAGACCACGAGTACATTCTAGTCTTCGCCAAAAGCGGAGTCGCTTGGCAACCGACGTTGCTACCTAGAACGGATGAGGCAAACGCGCGATATGACAACCCGGATAACGACGAACGTGGACCATGGACATCCGGCGATCTGACGGCGCGAAACTACTACAGCGAGGGCCAGTACGAGGTAACGAGCCCAAGCGGCAAGAAGTTCAGGCCGGCGGTAGGAACATATTGGAGGATCAATCTCGAAAAGTTCCAGGATATGGATCGGACCGAACGCATCTGGTGGGGACCTAAAGGCGCGAACATGCCCCGCCTTAAACGTTTCCTTGCGGACGTGAAACCAGGGATGGTTCCGCAAACGCTCTGGCCATATGAGGAGGTCGGACATACGCAAGAGGCGAAGCAGGAGCTTTTGGCAATCGTGAAGTTCCACAGGACGGAAGACGTGTTGAACACCGTGAAACCACCCCGCTTGATTCGGCGTATCCTCCAGCTTGGAACGAAATCCAGCGGCTCGCCGATGGTCTTAGACTTCTTCGCGGGCAGTGGAACCACCGCGCAGGCGGTTATCCAGCAGAACCGGGAGGATGGGGGACAGCGCCGTTTCGCAATTGTCGAGATGGGGCAGTACTTTGATGATCTCGTAATGCAACGTGTGACTCGCGCGTTGTACGCGGCAGAATGGAACGACGGCAGGCCAACGCGATTACCCACGAGAGATGAAGCCGAACGCACGCCGCGTATGGTGAAGGTGCTGCGCTTGGAAAGCTACGAGGACGCTCTGCATAACCTGGTATCGGGTGAGACGCTCGAACGCGAACTACCGCGCGCCAAGGCGTACAAGGAGAAGGTCGGAGGTGATGCCTACCGGCTGACGTACATGGCAAGACTGCCGTTGGAGGCCAGCGCCAGCATGTTGAATCTGGCGAAGCTGGAGCATCCGTTTGCCTACACTATTGAAGTGCTCGGCGAAGACGGGCCGCGCACGGAGACCGTGGATTTGGTGGAAACGTTCAATTTCCTCTACGGCTTGCACGTCCAGCGCATCGAGTCGTGGAGGGATGAAGCCGGTAAGCGTGATTACCGGGCGGTGAAGGCGAAGAAGGCCGACGGACGGTGCGTGTTGGTGTTGTGGCGCGAGATGGACAAGTTCGACCCCGCCGTCGAGCGGAGGTTCTTGGAAGCACGGCTGAAGCAGGACGGGCCGTTTGACGAGGCTTGGATCAATGGCGATTGCGCCGTGCCTGGCGTGCAGTCATTGGACGGGCTGTTCAAGCGGTTGTTGGAAGAGGAGGAACGGTGAGGCTGGAGCAGGCGCTCATTCTCAACCGCTACTTTCACGCGCTGTTTGACGCGCGTGATCTGTCGGAGTTGAAGCAGCCGTTGAACTTGCAGGAAGGCCGGGCGGCTGACGGGCAGAGCTATTTCTACGGGGCGTTGTTGGAGCGGGCCCAGGACGCTGCGTTGCGGGACAGGCTGGCCGAGTACGACGCCCGCGTGATAGCGTACGAGGCGCGGTTGGCCAAGGCGCGCGGTCAGTTTGAGTTCAAGTATTTCCAGTATCTCGGTCTGCTCTACACAGAAATCTTTCTCGATCGGCTGACGGCGGAGCCGGCGGCTTTTCTCGCTGCCCTGAACGCTTTTGTCCAACGCCAGAAGCGCGCCGAGCCGTCACTGCATGAGTTCACGGCGTTCAAGCAGGATGATTTGCGGCGGCTGGCATTTTTCATGGCGACCGGCAGCGGCAAGACGCTGCTGCTTCATGTGAACTTGTGGCAGGTGCTCCACTACTTGCGCCATGGGCGTCATCCCGAGGCGCTGGTCAAGCGAGCGGACAAGCGGCGCGAGTTCGATTCGGTCCTGCTCATCACGCCGAACGAAGGATTGTCGGAACAGCACTTGAAGGAGCTTCGACGCAGCGGCGTGGACGCGGTGTTGCTCGTGGAAGACCGGTCGGGGCAGCAGACGTTCGAGCCGCGCGTCAGAATCATCGAGATCAGCAAGCTGGCCGAGGAAGCCAGCGGCGAGGGCGTCAGTGTGCCGTTGGAGTCGCTGGGCGGCGCGAACCTGGTATTCGTGGACGAGGGGCACAAGGGCACCGGCAGCGAGGCCCGGACATGGAAGAACAGGCAACTGGAGTTGGGCCGGGAGGGTTTCATCCTGGAATACAGCGCCACGTTCGCGCAAGCCATTGGCGCGGCGCGTCGGAAGGCGCAGCAGGAATTGCGAGTCGAATATGGGAAATCCATCCTCATGGATTATTCCTATCGGCATTTCTACCACGATGGCTATGGCAAGGATTTCCGGGTGTTGAACCTGTCGCGAGCGCGAGAGAATCAGGCCCACGATTTGTTGGTCGGCGGTTTGTTGGCGTTCTATCAGCAGTACCACTTGTTCCACAAAAACAACGACGCCTTCCGGCCCTACAACTTGGAGAAACCGCTCTGGGTGTTTCTCGGCTCAAGCGTCAAAGCTATCTTCACGCGGGCCGGTCGAAGCCGTAGCGACGTGGCGCAGGTGGTAGCGTTCCTCCGCAAGTTTCTGGAGGAGCCAAATTGGGCGATCATCACGATCCGCTCGTTCCTTGATGGAGCGAGTGGCTTTCAAGACGCGCAGAGCCGAACCGACCTGTTCAAGCCCGTGCTGGAGGAGATTGCCAGGCGCGATGCCGATCGGCTCTACCGGGAAATCTGCCAACGACTGTTCCACGGCACTGGCGGGCTGGAAATGTGGGAACTCAAGAACGCCGACGGCGAGCTGGCACTGCGGGTTTCAACCTCGACCGGCAGGGAACGTCCCTACTTCGCCGTGATCAACATCGGCGACGTGAGCGCATTCAAGAGGCATTTGGAAGAAAACCTTGGACTGGATGTTCACGAAGACAAGTTCACCGCGTCGCTGTTCGGCGAAATTGACCGGCCCGATTCATCGGTCAATGTGCTGGTTGGAGCGAAGAAATTCATCGAAGGCTGGTCAAGTTGGCGAGTGTCCGCCATGGGATTGCTGAACATCGGGCGCGGCGAAGGCCCGCAAGTCATCCAGTTGTTCGGTCGCGGGGTGCGACTGAAGGGCAGGAAATGGACATTGAAACGCAGCAGCGCGTTGGCCGCGCCGCATCCGGGCGGGCTGAAAAACCTGGAAACGCTGTTTATCTTCGGTTGGAACGCCGAATACCTGCAAGCCTTTCGCGACATGATCTCGGCGGAGGAGATTCAGGAGGAACTGGAGTTGTGGGTCAGGTTGTTGAATCCGCAACCGCCGTTGCCCATCCCGGTCCCGCGCTCCGGCTATCGCGTCGAGGCAGAAACGTGGCGCTTGGAAGGCGGCCCCCTGAACGTTGTCGTGGATCTGACGCCAAAGGTTACATCCATTGCGGGAGAGGAAGTCGTGGCCGGCCAATTGGGGCGGGGAAAGGAGATTCACTTCCGCGAACGCAGCGAAACCGACGTTCTAGATTTCGACGCGCTGTATGCCGACTTGCTGGAACACAAAACGATGCGAGGCTATGGTAACCTTCTCTTGCGACGCGATGCCTTGCGAGAGATGCTTGCGCAAAATCATTTGGTCATGTCGGAGGATGACGCGCGCCATCCTGACCGATTACAGGAAGGAGCAAGTCGTCTGCTGCGGAGCTACGTAGATCGGTTCTACAGTCTGAAGGAACGGCAGGCCGAAGGCGCCCAACTTGAACCGCAGCCGTTGGTCCTGAAAGAACGCGCGACCACCAGCTATCGCGTGCGCGCCCCAACCGAGATTCTGGCGCAAATCAAACGCTTGGTGAAGAAGCGCCGGTTTGATGTGGACGGAGAAACACCGCTGCCCCGTTTGCACATAGACAACAGTCTTTTCAATCCGCTGTTGCTCGACCCGGCGGATTTTCGGCTGGAGGATGTTTCCATCAGTCCTCCGGGACTAGGCAAGAATGAGCGGGAGTTTGTGAAGGACTTGCGGACCTTCTGGTCGGTTCATCGGCAAGGAGAAGCTTACCGCCAACTCGACCTCTACCTGCTGCGCAACGTGCCGAAAGTGGGCGTCGGGTTTTTCGTTCACAGTGGTTTTTACCCGGACTTTATCCTTTGGGCGCGCGACCGCCGCGACAAATCCATCCGTGTTCGGTTTCTCGATCCACACGGGTTGCATCACGCCGGTTTGGCCGGAAACGCCAATCGCTTCGATGCCTTGCGCCAGTTGAAAGCGGTGAGCGCGCTACCTGAATTCGCTGAAAGCAAAATCAAGATGGACGGCTTTCTCATCGTCGCCACAAAGCTTGAGCAGATTGTCGATCGTGACGCGAGAGACTGGCCTACGTTGGAATCGGAATTCCCGATAATCCGCCAAGAGGGAGACTATCAGCGGAAGATTCTCGCCTTCGCCGCCGAGTGACGGCGACTCAATGCAGCGACGCGGTTCGACTGCCACAGAATTCTCTCATCGCACACCGATGGGCTCGGCTGCGCTGCCGGCAACGAGTCCGCAGGCTTGCCGAATGCGGTGAATTCGAGAAGGAGCGAGAAGGAGAGAGAAGGAGCGAGAAGGAGAGAGAAGGAGTCAAGAGGGAGTTAGTCCCGGCTATTGTAGAATTTTTGTTTGACCGTCCCCTGCGTACTGCAACGCCTTTGGCAGGTCTTCAGCGCCAATCACCAAATTAGAAATCGCGCAATGAACGACCGAAGAAGGCTGGATGGACGACTGCGGCAGCGGAGATGTATGACCACTGATAACATGCTGCTCATTGGGCCTCCAGGCACGGGCAAGTCGATG
>WNFU01005632.1_pt1 | contig 18914 bp, 22 predicted proteins | sample 5400121 | NCBI WGS metagenome assembly WNFU01 (sample SAMN13153360, study PRJNA577476) | soil metagenome | isolation source: 100 cm soil or saprolite under grassland replicate 1 | place: USA:California | collected 2016-06-15 | reverse complement strand
AGGCGGTCCAGCAAACAAGTCCGTCTCGCAGTTAGAGCAGCCCTTCACTGATGATCATGGCGTCTGCTTCGGCAGACCAGCGATCCGCTGGCGCGCGGTTCCGCGGTGATATGCTGCGCGCGGCTTTTGGCGGTGGAAGCAGATGGCCCTCGAATGACCTACGACTTCGCGTCGCTGCTTCGACGTCTTCGAATACTCGCGGGTTTGTCGCAAGAAGCGCTCGCTGAGCGGGCCGGGCTAAGTGTTCGCGGCATCTCTGATCTCGAACGTGGCGTCAGGCGCGCTCCCCATCCAGCGACTCTGGCGCGTCTGGCGGATGCTCTCGAGCTCGACAAGGCTGCTCGCGAGGCGCTGATGGTGGCGGCGACGAACTCCGGCCAGCGTGTGATCGCTATGAGAGGCGAGGCAATCCACGCCGGGCAGAAGGGTGCGCCGGTCAGCAGCGTCCCGCTCTTCGCACATCAGCCAGAACGGCTCATGGAACGGCAGCACTTCCTCGATCAGCTCGATGGCTTTCTCAGCGACGTCCTGGCGGGGCAGGGTCGATTGGTGCTGCTGGGCGGGGAGGCCGGGGTTGGCAAGTCGGTGCTCATCCACCACTTTGCCGAGTCGATTCGGGACCGCGCTCGCGTACTGATTGGCGCCTGCGACCCGCTCTCGACGCCGACCGCGCTCGGTCCGCTTCTGGATGTAGCTGAGGCAATCGGCGAGCCGTTGGCAGGCCTGCTGGCGAGCGCGGCGCCTGGTAAGCGAGTGTTTGACGCGCTACTGGTCGCACTGCACACGAGCGATCGTCCGACCCTACTGGTGTTCGAAGACGTGCACTGGGCCGACGAGGCGACACTCGACCTCCTGCGCTTCCTGGGTCGCCGGGTAGCTGCGGTGCGTGCGCTGGTGGTGGCCACGTACAGAGACGATGAAGTCGGGTCCACACATCCGTTACGCATCGTGTTCGGGGACCTCGCCACGTTCCCAGCCGTCCGACGTCTCCAGCTCACGCCACTTTCCGAAAGCGCGGTGCGCGAGCTTGCCCAAGGCACCGATCTCGACCCTGCAGAGCTGTATCGGCAGACAGGCGGCAATCCGTTCTTTGTCACGGAGGTCGTGGCCGCCGGCACGCGCGAGGTTCCGCCGAGCGTTCGAGACGCTGTTCTGGCTCGCGCGGCTCGGCTTCCTTCGCACGCGCGGCCGGTGCTCGAGGCCGCGGCAGTGATCGGCGGGCGGATCGAGCCATGGTTGCTCGACGGTGTCTTGGACGCGGCCACCGACGGCGTCGAAGCATGCTTATCAGCCGGTGTTCTGCGCGACGCAGGAGATGTGTTCACGTTCCGTCATGAACTGGGGCGCACCACCATTCTCGACGCGGTCGTTTCGACGCGCCGCCTGGACCTCCACCGCCGCGTGCTGGCCACGCTGCGATCACGCCCAGTTGGTCCGGACGATTGGGCGCGCCTCGCCCACCATGCGGAAGCCGCCGGCGATGCCGCAAGTGTGCTGTTGTTCGCGCCGATCGCCGCCGAACGAAACGCGCGCCTGCGAGCGCATCGCGAAGCCGCGGCGCAATACGCGCGGGCGCTGCGCTTCGCGGCCGGGCTTGTCCCGACGGAACGGGCGCAGTTGCTCGAGGCGCTCGCCTACGAGTGCTACCTGACCGACCAGTCTGCCGCTGCGTTCGACGCGCGCCGCGAAGCTCTCGATATCTGGACCGAGGCAGGCGAGCGGCTCAAGATCAGTGAGAACCTGCGCTGGCTGTCGCGGATGTCGTGGTTTGCCAATCGCAACGCCGAAGCGCGGTCGGCCGCGCAGGCGGCGCTCGACGTACTCGATGGTCTGCCGGCTGGTATCCAGCATGCCTGGGCGTACAGCAATCTGAGTCTGCTGTACATGCTTGCGAATGACACGGACGGCGCATGCGAGTGGGGCGATCGAGCGATCGCGCTGGCCGAACAACTCGGCGAGCGCGAGGTGCTCGTGCATGCGTTGAACAATGTCGGGTCCGCGCGCGCGAACATCGCAAATGGCGAAGGCTACGTGCAACTTGAACGGAGCCTGGAGCTCGCTCGTGAGGGCGACCTGGAAGAGCACGTGGCGCGGGCGTATACGAACCTCGGGTGGGTGGCTGCGCGCCAATACCAGCTCGACGTCGCCGACAAGTACCTCGACGCAGGCTCGTCGTACTCGGCGGAGCACGATCTGGACTCGTGGTTCGTCTACATGCAGGGCACGAAGTGCCGCGTGCTGCTGCTACGCGGGATGTGGAGCGAGGCCGCGGAGCTCGCCAATCAACTCCTGCGCCGAGCGCCGATTTCACCCGTTAGCCGCGTCAACGTGCTCGCGGTATTGGGCTGGATTCGCGCCCGACGCGGCGAGCCAGACGTCTGGCGAACTCTGGACGAGGCGCTCCAGGTGGCGCTTCCAACGGATGAGGTTCAGCGACTCGGGCCGGTGTATTCCGCGCGAGCCGAAGCGGCATGGCTCGACGGCAACCTCGAAAGGGCGCGCGAGGCAGCACGCGCGGGGTACGAGTTGGCCGAACGTGGCGGCGACGCGTTTATCCTGGCCGAGCTCGCGTGCTGGCGCCGGCGGGTGGGGGAGGTCTTCGAGGTCTCGCCCGAGGCGGCCGGACCATTTGCACTCGAGGTTGTTGGCCGGTGGCAGGAAGCGAGCGCCGAGTGGCGTGCGCTCGGATGCCCGTACGAAGCAGCGTTAGCCGCAATCAACGGAAGCGAAAGTGATGTGAGCGAAGCACTGCGCCTGCTAGAAGGCCTCGGGGCCAGGCGCTCCGTCGAGGCGGTCGCGCGGCGGATGCGCACGAACACACTGAGGGCCTCACAAAGCAGGCCATGCTAGTGGGAAGTCAATGACCGAAGGCATGCGCGAACCATCAGATCCACCGCCTGGTTACCTGCGCACCGCTGATCTGATGGCGGCGTTGTCGCTGGCCTCCGACCTTGCGGTTGGCTTACCCGCGGAGCACGCGGTGCGCTCGTGCTATATCGCCATGCATGTTGCCGACGAGATGCAACTGCCACCCGATGAGCGTGTCGACGTGTACTACGCCGAGCTACTCATGGATGCGGGTTGCACGGCGTGGACCAGTCAGTTGGCGGGAGTCATCCTCAGCGACGAGATCGCCGCGCGACGCGAGTTCGTATTTCATCGGAACGCGCGCGACCCCGTCGACGTGTTCGGCTGGTTGCGGGATCATGTCGCGTCAGGCGCATCCGTCCCACGTCGCGTTCGGTATGGTCTCCAGTTCGCCATGCGCGGCCGCGAATTTGTGCGGGAAGGCTTCCGTAACACGTGCGAGGTCGCCCAGCGGTTCGCTCAGCGACTCGGAATGTCGGAGGCCGTCCAAGCCGCGCTGCTCTCGGTGTTCGAGCAATGGGACGGGAGCGGACCGAGCGGCCGCCGTGGCGAGGCAATTCCCCTCACCTCGCGCATCGTGTTCGCGACGAGCTTCTTCGAAGCGCTGCACCAGTTCGGCGGCCCTGAAGCGGCCCTCGACCTCGCGCAGCGCAAGCGAGGAACAGCGTTCGACCCAGCGGTTGTTGACGCATTCAAGGCGGTAGCACAGCGCCCGGCGTTCTGGGCTGTGCTCGACCAGGAGTCGCTGTGGGCGACTGTGCTGGCGTTGGAGCCACCGTCGCCACGCCAGTACCTGCCTGAGGAAAAGCTGGATGATGTCGCGCTGGCATTTGCGGACTTTGCAGACCTGAAGTCGCCATTCTCTGCTGGCCATTCTCGACGCGTTGGCGACCTGGCACATGCGATCGCGGGTCAGCTCGGCCTATCCACTAGGCAGGTCGACACGATACGCCGAGCAGCGCTCATGCACGACGTCGGCCTTGCAGCGGTCCCCTCGTACACGCTTGACCGACCAAAGGACAAGCTGACGCAAGCCGAGCAGGAGATTCTTCGGCTGCATCCGTATCACGCCGAGCGCATATTCGCGCGGGTGCCTGCGCTCGACTCGGTGGTACCGCTCGTCGCATCGCATCACGAACGCATCGACGGTCGCGGCTACTACCGCGGACTGACAGGCGAACAGATCCCGGTCGGTGCGCGGGTCATCGCCGTGGCCGATATGTTCGATGAGCTGACGCATGTAACGCCCGATCACGAGGCGCTCGAGCCCGAGCTCGCGATGGCGAGGCTGCAGGACGAGGCCGGCCGTGGGCTCTGGCCCGAGGCGGTGCGGGCGCTAGCACAGGAGCTCGGCGCATCGCCGCCGGCTAAAAAGAGGTCTGCAGCTCAGCCAGCGGGCCTCACCGAGCGGGAAATCGAGATCCTGCGGATGCTGGCGCGTGGGAAGAGCCGGCGTCAGATCGCTCAAGAGTTGGTCCTCAGCGAACACACCGTGCGACACCACCTCGAGCACATCTACGGCAAGGTTGGGGTTGGCACCCGCGTCGCGGCTGCGCTTTTCGCGGTCGAGCACGACCTGATCCGCTAGCCGCGGACCGGTCCCAGAAGATGGGACGTTTGCGCGATGTGTGCACCTCCCGCGCATGGCTAGTCTGACGCGACTTCAACACAGGAGGTGCAGCAGTGCCGGAGGATGAGCCGCGGGAGCTATTCGCGGCCGATGCAACAGTGGACCTCGGCCAGGCCGGCTGTGGCGATCTGACACCGCTCATTCGCGGCCGGATGCGCGAGTTGCAGAGTGGTCAGGTTCTGGAAGTTATCAGTGAGGAGTCGGCTGCCCACGAAGGCATCCCGGCGTGGAGCCGGCTCACGGGAAATGAACTGTTAGGCGTCACGCGCGAATCGGCGCGCTCGCGGTTCTTCATCCGCAAGAAGTAGAGGAGATAAACACATGTCAAAAATTCTGGTGAACGCAACACACGGCAATGAAGACGCCGAACGAGCCACGCTGGCGTTCGTGGTCGGCAACGTCGCGGCGACGGCGGATCAAGAGACGGTGGTTCTGCTCACGGTCGAAGGTGTGCGGCTGGCCACCTACGGCTACTCGGACGGTATCCACAAGGAAGGCTTCGCACCGCTCAAGGATGTCATTCGCCAGTTCCTCGACAACGGCGGTCAGCTCTGGGCGTGTGGCGCCTGCACCAAACCGCGTGGCATCGGCGAGGCGGATCTCATTCCCGGCGCCAAGATCGTCACGGCCGCGAATGTGGTCGAGTACATGGCCTCAGGCGCGTCCACCCTGAGCTTCTGAGAGAGACGTAGCTATGACGTCCCCAATTTCAGGCCTCGACATCGAGTCGCTTCGCCGCGCGATCCAGCTCGAGTACGCCGAAGTTGCCGAGCATCCCGAGCTGGGCTTTCACTTCCTGGTCGGCCGTCCGCTGGCTCGCGTGCTCGGGTACGACCCGGCCTGGCTTGAGGGCATACCAGAAGCTTCGATCGAGTCGTTCGCGGGAACGGGTAATCCGTTCAGTTTGCGGTTATTGGGGCCAGACGAACGCGTTGTGGACGTCGGATCTGGCGCAGGTATTGACAGCCTGATCGCAGCGCGGATGGTCGGACCGTCGGGGCACGTCATTGGCGTGGACATGACGCCGGCGATGCTGGCGAAGGCACGTCTGGCGGCGTTGCAGGCAGGGCTTCACAACGTGGATTTCCGCGAGGGCACCGCCGAAGCTCTGCCAGTCAACGATGCCTGCGCGGACGTCGTCATCAGCAACGGCGTGCTCAACCTCATGCCCGACAAGCATGCAGGTCTGGCGGAGATGGCTCGCGTGCTCAAGCCAGGAGGTCGGCTTCAGATTGGCGACATCCTGGTCCAGCACCCGGTGCCAGAGAGCGCGCGACAGCAGATCGACCTCTGGACTGGTTGAATTGCCGGTGCTCTCCTGGAAGGAGAGCTCGAAATGGCAGTGGTCGGCGCTGGTTTCGTCGACTTTGAGATCACCTGGCGCGGGGATGTGTTCAGCGGCGCGACGCAGTCCAGCAGCGCAGCCAAATACGGAACTGTGGGAATCAACTTCCGCGCGCGAAAAGCGACCTCCGAGCAGGAGCTTGCCGACGCGCTCGCCGCCTTGCAGTGCGATGTGCCGACCGCTCAGAACGGCCGTCCTTAGCGAGCGAGGACTAGCCACCGTCGGAGAGCGGGCATGATCCCGCCCTCCGACTGGCGTAGCCCAGCTTCGATCACGCCGGCTGGCCGGCGGGTGAGAGTGCGCCGATCTGTCGCAGCAGGCCCAGGTCGTCCCGAAGCGGCCAGGTGGACTCGATCCGACTGCCACGTGCAGCAGACAGTTTGCTCTGGCCGACAGCAACGTAACGCGGTGTTCCTGGAGGACGTGGGCAGCACCGCGACCGACTGACGATCGATCGCCAGCCGGTCGCGGACTGCCCAGGATCAGGGTCCCTGGCGTCGTTTTACTGCACCGGGATGGTTGCCTCGGCCCGCGGTGCGAGAAACCGCAAGATGAACAACTCGGCCCCTTCCGCTGACTGTGCGGTATGAGTACGGCCGGTCGGCTCCCAGAAAAAGTCCCCGGCCCCGTACGTCGACAGACTTCCGTCAGCATCGATGACGTCGAGGCTGCCCGCGAGGACGTACACATACGTAGGTCCGCCGTGGGCGTGCTTGAGATTGAAGCCAGGCGGCAGCGTTGAGCGTTGTGGGACGCCTTTGGCAGGCCCTGCCGGCAATCCGGTCGCGTCAAACGCCTCCATTCTGGCTGCTGGCTGGGCGGCGATTGCAATGTTGGACGGTGCTTGCTTCGACCACGGCGCCGCGCTCACGCTTATCGCGCTGAGCGAGGCCGCGGCAGCAGCGAGTAACGCGAGAGCAACCATAGTGTGTCGTCGGTGCGGAGATGAATGAACAAACTGTGCGACCTGCATTTGAGGACCTCCGTTGCTGTGCGTGATGCGGTTCACGCTAGACGCAGGGCGCGCCGTCTGAATCAGTAGAAAGACCTAGCGCAGGTACCAATCTTCATACGGTCTCACTTGCGCGTGGATTCAACCGCGTGCTCGACAGCCCAGACGGCAACCTGAGCGCGACTCTTGAGACCAAGTTTGCCGAGGATGTTCCCCACGTGGGCGTCCGCGGTGCGCTCGCTGATTACCAGCGCCTTAGCGATCTGGCGGTTGGTGAAGCCGCGGGCGAGGAGTGTCACGACTTCTCGCTCCCGCCGCGACAGCGGGTCACGCTCGCGCGCGGTGGCGCCAGCATCCAGCAACTGGCCGGCCTGGCCGGCATAGGCGACGAGCTTATCCGGGTGCATCGTCCGACCTGCTTCCCAGGCCGTGGCAAAGCGTGCGGATCCCAGGGCTGCCCGGGTCCTTGCAAGATCTCGCTCACGTTCGCCGCGGCGGCTCGGCGGCACATGCGTTCCGATGGCTTCGCGCAGACCGTCGGCGGCACCAAGCAGGCGTGCGGCTCGCTCCGGCTGGGACTTGTCGCACGCGATTCCGCCGAGCAGGTCCAACGAGGCCGCCAGATCGTCGCGCAAGCGCAACCTGTTGAGGATGACGAGACTCTCGACGCACTGGCTAGCCGCTTGCTCGAGGTCGTCGCTCCGCCGCGCTACGCGAGCCAGACCGCATAGCGCCAGAGCGGTGCCCTCAGCACAGTCGCTCGTGCGTGCTTCGGCGAGCGATTCGTCCAGCAGTTGCCTCGCCAGGTCGAGGTCGCCCATGTCGCATACAACACCCCCAAGCGTCTCCAGCGAGTGGGCCCGCAGGTGGCGGTCGCCGCCCTTCTCGAGAGCGGTCACACTGTCGCGAAGCGCCTCAGCCGCCTTCGCGAGGGCGCCCTGCCTCCACGCCAGCGCACCGATCTCCTGAAGCGCCCAACCAGCGCCCCAATATTGGTCGAGCTTGCGATACACAGCCAGGCTTTCGTGCACCATTGCTGTAGCCAGCTGGTACTCCTCGGACGTGCGTGCCTTGCGCGTGAGCACCCGTCCGAAGTGCAGGAGCGTGTCGGCTACGCCGGCTGGGTCCGCGACCTTTCGCCGCAGCTCTAGCGCCTCCTCGAAACGCTTCGTCGCGCGGCCGTACTCGCTCTGAGCGTGCGCCAACTCGGCCACCTGCTGGAGCGCCTTGGCACGCACTGCGCGGGAAACAGGACCGGCGCAGGCGAGACCCTCTTCGAGCCAGCGCTCGCCCTCGTTGCGATAGCCGCGTTGCCGCCAGAAGAGCCACAGGGCGGAACCGAGGCGGAGGGCCGTCTCCAGCTCTGCCGCGTCGAGGCAGCGGCGGAGCACTGCGCGCAGATTGTCGTGCTCCACCTCCAGGCGCGTTGTCCAATCCTTGCGTTCTGGCCCTTGCATGGCAGGTTCTGCGGCCTCCGCGAGGGCGAGAAAGTAGTCGGCATGCCAGCGCCAGGTCGGGTCCCACTCGCCACGCGCGGAGAGTCGTTCATGGGCGTATTGGCGAACCGGCTCGAGCAATCGGTAACGCATTGAGCCGTCGCGGCTCTCCGCAAGCAGCATCGATTTGTCCACCAGGCCGGAGAGCAGAGTGACGAGGCCTCCAGTCAGCGCCCAATCTCGGTTGCAGATGCTCTCTACACCGTGCAGATCGAAGCCGCCAGCGAAGACGGCGAGTCGTTCGAAGAGCAACTGCTCGCTCCCGTCGAGCAGGCCGAAACTCCAGTCGAGCGCAGCACGAAGTGTCTGTTGTCGGGGTGGCGCAGTACGGTTGCCACCCACAAGGACGTCGAACGCGTGGTCCAGCCGTTCAAGGATTTGGCCCGCGTCGAGCACTCGCACGCGCGCCGCGGCGAGCTCGAGCGCCAACGGCAGCCCGTCCAGGCGCGAGCAGATCGCGGCAACCGTTCGACTACTGTGCTCGTTCAGCTCGAAGCTCGGCTCAACGGCCTGTGCACGGTCGACAAACAGTTGTACGGCCGGATAGGTGCGTAACTCCGCTAGCGCTGGCACGCTGGTCGGATCAGGCGCGGCTAACGTATGCACACGCCAGATCCGCTCGCCGTTGACCCGCAGTGGTTCGCGGCTGGTGGCCAGAATCCGAAGTCCATGACATGAGCGCAGCAGCTCTTCACTGAGTTCCGCGCACGCCTCCACGAGGTGCTCGCAATTGTCCAGGACGAGCAGGATTGACCGCTCGCGCAATGCCTCCACAAGCGTCTCACGCATTGAACGGCCGGGGCGCTCCGGCACACCGATGCTCCCCAAAACGGCACCCGCGACACCAATCGGATCCGCGAGCGGAGCGAGGCTTACCAGCCAGACACCGTCGTCAAAGGAATCCTGCAGAGATGCTGCCACCGCCAGCGCAAGGCGCGTCTTGCCTGTTCCGCCCGTTCCGGTAAGCGTCAGCAGTCCCGACTCGGTCTCCAGCAGGCGCCTGCGGACAGTCGAGAGTGCTGCGTCGCGCCCGATGAGCGCTGGCAGGTGCGCAGGCAAGTTGTGGCCCTGAGAAGTCACCGGAGTTGGACGTGTGACGAGCTCGCGCTGCTCGTTGTGAGACGGTAACACCACGCCGTCGGCAGGCCAAGGTGCGGCCGGTCAACCCGCGACTAGCGGCCCGCACCTGAATTGGCGAAGCTGGCCCAGCCCGAGCGGGTGTCGCGCTCCGTAAGCGTCAGCCAAAGGTGCCTGATTGCCGGCGCGCGACACCGCGCTCGATGTAGCCCAGCCGGCTGCGCTCCACTCGTTCGACGGTGAAGGGCCCGCTCGTGATGTGATCGAGCGGATCCCGCAGCAGGTGATCTGCTTCGAGTCGCACCAGCAGCGGATCGAGCAGCCGTTGCACCCAGCGTATGGGTGCCACTGGACTGCGAACGTGCTCGAGCCACACCAGGCGTCCATCCGGTCGCAGCACTCGGGCCAGTTCGCGGATCGCCTGGCGATCGTCAGGTACCGCGCACAACGTGAGTGTCACAACAACAGTGTCGAAAGATGCGGTAGCGAAACCTAACTTCTGCGCGTCCCCGACCTGCAGGTCCACGTCGCGGCCGAGCAGCCGAGCTCGGGCCCGGGCAAGTTCGAGCATCGACGGGCTCAGGTCGATACCGGTCAGACGGGCGCGATCGGGGTAGCTGTCGAGATTCCGACCGGTGCCGATTCCGATCTCCAGTACGTCGCCATACGCCTGCGAACACACCCACTGTCGGCCGTCAGCAAAGAGGAGTTTCTCCCAGGTGCCGATCATGCGGTCGTAACCGCCGGCCATCCGCTCGTAAATTGCGCGTACCCGCTGGGTTTCGTTCGCGTAGATCATGATCACCCGCTTGGCGACACCGCGCCGGTGCTGTGTTCGTATTCGTCTTTGAGTGCTGTGATGGAGCGGCTTTCGCTGCCCAGCGCGTGCTCGATCGTTTGTCGGACAGTCCAGCCGCCCTGCGGTGGTTGCGTGTCCAGCTGGTCATCGGTCAACCCGAACAGCGAACTGATCAGCTGCGCCCGCGACAGGTAATAGTCGACCAGGAGCGGGTACAGTCCCGCGTTGTCCCAGCCCTGCAACAGGCGCAGCTCGTCGCGGATATTCCACACCTGTCCGGTGTGCTGCTTTTCGTGAAAGATGTTGTGCACCAGCGGGTCCCGAGCTGCGCCACCGCGCGCGCATACGTGACCACACGGCTGCTGCAAGTAGTCCTCCGGCAGGTCGTACAGCGTATCGAGCGTCTCGTTCATTGCGTCCTGTAGCTGTCGAATCATGGCTCGCACAGCTCTATTGCGCTCGCTCACATCACTTCTCCCTTTTACAAACGCGTTAGGCTGAGGGCCCGCGACCGCTCACGCACGACAACCACACCTGGGGATTCGGCGAGCGCGGTTCGCGCGTGCGCAATGACCTGATCGCCAACCTTGCTCGTTGCCTCCTGATGCTCACGATAGGCAAGCCAGGCATCGACGCTCGCGTGCTGCGCCAGGAATTCGAAGTTGAGTTCGGGGGCTGCGCGGTACCTGCCCGAAGCGATCAGCTGGCCAAGGCTTGCACGCGCGGCATGGATGTTTGAGATCAGCGATGACGCGTCGATGCTGCCGACCGGGACACCGCGCCCCTCGGCGAGCCGAACTTCGACCGAAGGATGCTCCGGCTCAGGATGTGTATCCAGCAGCACGCCGCCCGGCCGTAGCGAGCAATGCACCTTGCTCAGGACGTGCACGACGTCCTCCGGAGGCAAGCATCATATGGACCGCGAGAACAACACCACGTCGAAGGCCGCTACTGGCAGCTCCAGTACGGCAGCGTCAGCAGCGGCGAACGTGACTCGTCCGCGAAGTGACTCCGGAGTCCGCCGGCGCGCCCGGTCGATGTCCTTCTCACGAGGATCCACCGCCAGCACTGAAGCAGCGCAGTCGGCATAGCACCAGGTGACGCGGCCATTGCCGCAACCGATCTCGAGGACACTCTTGTCGGAAAAATCGACGAGCGCGTGGATCGCGCGCCGCTCGGACCCGTCCGCGTCCAGCTGTGGCACGATGGGCTCCGTCACGCGACCGCTCGGCCGGTCGATAGTTCGCGCTGGTCGGCGTGTCGTCTCGCTGGCAGCGTCTCATACATGCGCCCCAGGACGATGGCACCTGAGACGAGGGTCAGCCCAGCGATGGCGCCGATCGCCCAGGTCATGCCAAGAGCGTCCGCGACGACGCCTGCGAGCACGGCGCCGATTGCGTAACCACCATCACGCCACAGGCGGTACACGCCTACGGCCGATGCGCGCCACTCCGGGTGGGCGACATCAGAGATGGCCGCGAGCAGCGTCGGATATACCAGCGCGGTGCCGAGGCCGAGCAAAGTCATCGCCAGCAGCCAGATGCCGAACCCACTGCCCAGTATGACCAGCAGAATGGCGACAGCCTGGATCCACATCCCGGCGACGATCATGCTCTTGCGGCCGACCCGATCCGAGAGCGCGCCGGTACCCAGCTGCGCCACGCCCCAGACACCGGGATAGGTCGCCGCCAGCAGCCCGACTTGCCCCAACCCGAGCCCAGCAGTGGCGAAATACAGGGGGAAGAGACCCCACACCATCCCATCATTCAGGTTGTTGATCATGCCCGCCTGGCACGCGGCCGAGAGCGCCCGGTCTTTCAGGCTCACGTCCACGAAGATCGCTCGAAACGACGGCTGAGTGGCTGCCGTTGGTGAAACGCCACCCTTGAGTAGCGTTGCTTCCTCGCGCGCGTGCCGGCCGGAGTCGCGGACGAAGAACACCGAAAGCAGCAAACCTGCCAGTGCGAACGCAACCCCCAGGTAGAACGGCTGCGGGCGCAGCGCGTACGTCGCGGCGATATAAGCGGAGGCCAGCGCGGCCAGCGATACCGCCAGGTACCCTGCGAACTCGTTCAGGCCCATCGCCAGCCCGCGTCGAGCGGGTCCGACCAGATCGATTTTCATGATGACGGTGGTCGACCAGCACAGCCCCTGGTTGATGCCGAGCAGGACGTTGGCGGCGACCACCCACTCCCAGGCTGGCGCGAGCATGAGGATGAACGGCACAGGCAGGCCAATGAGCCAGCCCGCCACCAGAATTTGCTTGCGGCCGATGCGATCGCTCATCCACCCGGCGAACAGATTCGCTAGCGCTTTGACGATCCCGAAGCTGATAATGAACGACAGGATCGCCGTACGCGAGGTGATGAAAAACTCCTGCTCGGCGAGAAGCGGGAGCACGGCCCGCTCCAGTCCGACCATGCCGCCGACGAAGGCGTTGATCACTACCAGCAGCGTGAACTGCCGCCAGTTCGCCCCCAGTCCGAGACGGACGCGATCGACCGGCTGACTCACACTTGGGCAGCCTGGCGGTCGCTCGGCGCTCCCTGCTCGACGTCGCCGCCGGCTGTGCGCCACTGGTCAATGCCCTCAGTGATGACCGCGAGGTTGCGATACCCACGATGCTCGAGCACCGACAACCCGGTGGCGGCGCGCTGTCCGTGACCGCAGTGCGTGGCGATGACGCGATCGTGCGGCAGATGCAGATCAGCCTTCGGTAGGGCACCGGCTTCCAGCATCTCCGCCCGCGGGATGTGACCCGTCGCCCATTCGTGTGCCTGACGCACGTCAACGACCACGAGTTGTTCGCCACGTTCGAGCCGCAGGCGCACGTCGCGCATGGTGAACACGGGCACCTGTTCGACCGGCAGCCCGGCCCGCTTCCAGGCCGCCATGCCACCCTCGAGATAGCCAGGCAAATCGTCGTACCCGATGCGGATCAACTGGCGAACCGTGTACTCATGCACCTCGGTGCTGTCAGAAACCAGGATGACCGGTGTGCCAAACGGCACGACCCAGCCTACCCAGGATGCGAACGCCGGACGAAGCTCCACGTGGTAGACACCGCGAATGTGCCCACGTGCGTACTCATGGACCGAGCGCATATCGACCACCGCGTCACCGGCTCGATGGCGTGCCTGGACGTCGTCCGGTGTGAGCGGTACGAGCGTCGGCAGCTGACCAAGAACGCGCGGCCCGCGCTTATTCACCGACCGCATATTGAGAAAATAGTTGGGAAAACTCGGCATGCTGGCCATGAGGCGATCGGTAAACGCCTGCTGGTCCGGCAGCGTCAGGAACGGATTGCCGCGCCGCTCCCGACCGATGGTCGTAGTCGACTCCGCCGCGGCCGCCGCGGTACAGAAAGAACCAGCGCCGTGGGTCGGATGAACGATCACGTCGTCACCAAGCGGCAGGATCTTGGTGTGGAGGGTGTTGTAGAGCTGGTGGGCTAGACCTGTGGCGTGCTCATGGCCGAGCAAATCAGTGCGCGATACCGCGCCGACCAGCAAGCTGCCACCGCTGAACAGCACCGCCGGTTCCTCTGGTCGACTGGTATCGCGCGCGAGAAAGCTCACGTGCTCCGGCGTGTGACCTGGCGTGGCTAGCACCGTGATGACGACGTCTCCGATGGTCACGATGTCGCCGTCGTGCACGGGCTGATGGTCGAATTCCAACCCCGCGTCGGCGCTGGCGACGATTCTGGCTCCGGTGAGCGCAGCAAGCTCGCGGCTGCCACTCAGAAAGTCGTTGTGGATGTGCGTCTCGAGGACGTGCGTGATGCGGACACTTTCGCGGCGCGCCGCCGCCTGGTACTGGTCGACGTCACGCAGTGGGTCGATCAGGGCTGCTACTCCGTCTCTTTCGGAGATCACCAGATGGGCGCTATTGCCGAGGCCCTCGTCGACGAACTGCCGGACTCGCATCTCTACGCTCCCGAGGGCCTGGTGCCGCTGACCAGGATGAAGCCGAGGTAGGGGACCGCACGCGCGATGCGCGGCATCAGCCAGGTCATTTTGCGCGCGTTGCTCCGACGGGAAAGCGCGCGACCCATGACTACCGCGCTGTTGACGAGCCCTTCGGCGTGCACGAATCCGGCCGGCGTCATCATGTTGAACGGTCCAGTCTCGACCTGTACATCGGCAAGGCCCGACTCGGTGTACAGCCGCACCCAATCCTCCTGACTGTCGTCGCGCGCTCGAACATCAGCGGCGCAATATCAACAGCGGCGACATGTGCAACGCTCATGCGGACTGCCTCCTAGAAACTGGCCGTGTTGTCAGCCCAGGCCATCAGGTCGGCGATCTTGGCCGGGGTTGTGAACGCCGCGTTCTTACCGTCCAGGTCAGCTTCCGTTACCCCACGGGCACGGGAGCAACGGGTTCAAACATGGATCGGGATCTTGGCGGCGAGCGTCTCGGCCACGATCTCCTTGAACGGCGGCCAGCCGAAGGGGACGAGGTTCTCCACCACCGCGGCCGTCATAAGGTCCACCGCCTCATTGGCGAGAACGATCTGCGCCTCGTGGCCACTTTGAATGGCTCCATTGGCCATGATGAATGGCATCGCCGCGTTGGTCGGATCAGCCGAGCCACGCACGCCCATGAACAAGAGCTTTGCCATCGGTCAACTCCCCTTAATCTCGCAGTTGAGAGCGGCCAGCGCCTGCTGCCACTCTTCGTCATCCGCAGCCTTGCGCGCGCGGAAGGTAATGCCCAGAGTGCCAAATTCGGCGGCGCTGCTCGACTGCTCCGCGCCCGCATAGACGTCGGTCCGCGAAACGATCTCGAAATCAACGAACCCCGCGGCGGTAACGGCCAGCCCTATCTCTCCTTCCAGGAGAGCACCGGCAATTCAACCAGTCCACAGCGCGATGTCCTCTTTCGCGTCCTGCGGCACCGGCTTCTGCACCAGCATGTCACCGAGTTGCAGGCGTCCGTTGGGTTTGAGGACTCGAGCCATGTCGCGCAGGGCGGCGTCTTTGTCCGGCATCAAGTTCAACACGCCGTTCGAGATGACCACGTCAGCCCAGCGGTCCTCGATCGGCAGGGCTTCGCCGAAACCTTCACGGAAATCGACGTTGTTCGTGCCTGCCGCCGTGGCGCTCGTGCGCGCTTTCTCCAGCATGGCGGGTGTCATGTCGACGCCGACCACATAACCCGATGCGCCAACCACTTCGCAGCGACCAGGCTGTCGACGGTACCTGCGAACGAAGCGATCGTGGGCTCGGGAATCCCATCGAGCCAGGCGTCCTGATATCCGAGCACCCGAGCCAGCGGACGGCCTACGAGAAAGTGGAATCCATGCTCAGGTTGTTCGGCGACTAGTGCGTATTCGTCCTGGATCGCTCGCCGCAGATCGTCGAGGTTCACCGCAGGCGTTTCGATCGTTTGCATTATGCTTCTCCCCTTTTGAGCAGACTTCGTTAGTCGCCAGCCGCGACAGCGGCCTCCACGGGCAGCCCGGCTGCGCGCCACTCCGGAAACCCCTCATTCAGCCGCCGCACCTGGAACCCATTCCGTTGCAGAAGCTCGGCGGCCTCATCTGAATACACGCAATAGGGCCCGCGACAATAGGCAACGACTTCGCGGTCCCGTGGCAGCTCGGCCAGCCGTCGCTCCAGCTCGTCGACAGGGATCGAGCGGGCGCCGGCGATATGGCCGTGGCGGTATTCGAGCTCCGGGCGCACGTCCAGCAGCGTCACCTGTCCCTCGTCCACCAGCCTTCGCAGTTCGGCGATGTCGACCGCGGCCAGACTCGATCGATCGGTCAGAAAGACCTCGACCAGTCGGTCGATCTCGGCCAGTCGAGTCGTGCCCAGGTCGCGCAGCGTTCGCCATAGCGTGAACACATCCGGCGCCGCGAGTCGGTAAACGACTCTGAGGCCGCGTTTGTCGGCCTCGACCAGGCGCGCCTGCCGCAATACCTGGAGGTGCGCCGAAGTATTCGCCAGGCTCTGCCCGATTTCCTGGGCCAACTCGTCGACCGAGCGTTCGCCCTGACCCAGCAGATCGAGCAACTCGAGTCGATGCGCGCTCGCCAGGGCCTTGCCGATGGTGGCGAATTCGGCGTACAGACGGTCTTTGAACGCGCGGTGGGCCATGCCCTTCTCAACTAATCAAACGAATTATTGAGCAGACTACGAGATGGCCGCGCGGCTGTCAAGGGCGCCGGCAGCAAGGCTTGAGTCGCATCACGCCGGTATGTACCGTCTTTCGCAGCACCCCGCAGCTCGCCAATACGGGAGGTGAGGATTCTCTATGTACGGCACCATTGCACGCATGCGCCCGAAAGCGGGTCACGAACAAGAGGTTCAGTCTCTCATGGACGAGTGGAACCGCGAACGCAGACCGAAGGTTCAGGGCGCCGTTGGCGGTTACATGCTCCGACCTGACCGCAACCCAAGCGAGATCGTGTTGATCGCGCTTTTCGAAACTCGTGAGACATACCGGACGAACGCAGACGACCCTGAGCAGGATCGATGGTACCGCCAGCTACGGGAACATCTGGAGGCGGATCCTACCTGGGAGGACGGCGAGATTACGGCCGCCGACTGATCACTGTCCGCTCGCACCATGAAGCAAACGACGGTGAGGTTGCTCTACCGTCCATGGTGCATGCGGTCCCAAGCGCAATCATGTGGTGGGGGACCTAGCCACTGCTCCGAGGCAACGTGCCGCGTCTTGTACTTCGTTCGGCCGCGATCAATCCTTGTGATCTCGCGCAAACGTCGTTGTGCCTGTAAAGCACGTATCTCCGAGCGCGTTGGGTTTAGCGCCACCCCCCACCTGCGTCCGTGGCCAGCCGACAAAGCGAAAGCTTGTCGCCCGAATGGCACCGCGTTCGATCGCCGCCTCTTCTTCGCCCGCGGTGGACTCGCAGGAGCGCCCGAAGCTGGTCTTCCTGTCCCTCGCGGGAACGCTGGCGGCCTGAATGGCCGCGCCCGGCGTCTGAGGCCCTCTGGCCCAACCACGGGTTGTGCCGACATTCGGCAGGAAAATAGGAAGGAGCGGTTCCGGCGCGCATTGGAAGAGTGCCGCGAAACTACGTATCGCTGAATACGCACTTCCCCGACCAAACGGCGCATCTAACGCACGTAGGCTGGCGGCGCGGTGTTTCGCTGCCTTGGTTGGGCCTCCATTCACTGTCTCGAGCGGGTCGCCGGCGCGACTGCCGCGGCTGTTGTTGTGCTTGTGTCAACCAACGGAACCGTCGCCGGCATGGATGAAGGCGGGGGGCCTAGCAGCCCGACGGTTCTCGATGCGTTCACTGAGTCTGTGAATTCGGGGTCAGTGGAACGCAGTCAGGCGCTGCTGGCTGACGACGCAGTCAGCGTCGATCATGACGGGCAGCACGCGGGCGCACCTGGCCGATTGGCTATGAACCCTCCTCTTGCAACTGCAACAACCGTCGCAGTCGTGGTGCCTGCCTCGTGCTTCTCGGTAGCCCTGTGTTTCTTGCTGCGCCGTGTCCGGAAGCGCGGCCGCATCACTGTCCAGCCACCCAGAAATCTCCTCCAACACCTGCATGAGGCTACGATCCAACAGCGGATGGCGATCGCATCAGCGGCAGGTCAAGGCGGATCTGATCCTGGCAGTGCCGCCCACTTGCATGCGGCGAAGTCGGCCCGGCCATAATGCGCTACGGTGGAGCTTCTCGAGCGCGGCCCGATACTTGACCAGCTTCACAGCCTCCTCAATGACGCTGAGCGCGGCCGGGGTCGTCTCGTAGCGATCGCGGGCGAGGCAGGCATCGGCAAAAGCGTTCTGATCAGACATTTCTGCGAGTCGGTTAGCAATCGAGCAGATGTCTTTATCGGCTCCTGCGATCCGCTCTCGACGCCCACGCCCTTTGGTCCCGTTTTAGACATTGCTCCAGAACTGGGGGGGAGACTTCGAGGACCTCCTGCGTGAGCCAAGTCCTGTACGCCGGCTTGGCAACGCACTGCTTGCACGGCGCGGTGTGCGACCGCGAGTGCTTGTCTTCGAAGACATGCATTGGGCAGATGACGCCACGCTTGAGGCCGCGGCGCAATATGCCCGTGCGCTGCAGTGGGCTCATCAGCTGGACGCGCGGCAACGAGCCCTGTTGCTCCGAGCGCGCAGTGCGGAGTGCTTCCTTATCGATCAAGCGCCTGAGGCAATTGACGCGCGGCGTGCGGCCATTGGGATCTGGGAGGAGCTCGGCGACCGGGAGCAGGAAGGCGATGACCTTTGCTGGTTGTCTCGCGCCTACTGGTTGGCAGGTAACAACGCAGAAACCGAACACGCTATCGAACGCGCTTTGCAGCTTTTGGAACACGGAAGGCCGGGTCTGCCCCTCGCGCGCGCGCTCAGCACCTACGCCCAACTGCGATTCCTGAGCTGTGACTATGAGAAGGCTATAGCCGCGGCGGAGCGCGCGATCACTATTGCAGGCACCTCGACCGAGCACAACGCTTCCGATGTGATGCTGCATGCCGCGCTCTCGCGTGATGCGTCGCGCTGGGCCATGGACGATGACGCGGGTCGGTCGCAACTGGAGGCCACGCTGCAAGCATGTCTATCGCGTGGCTTGCACGAGCCCTCTGCGCGCGCATTCTCACTTCTCACCGGGGCGTGGTCGGGTCGCTACGTGCTGCAAAGTGCCGAAAAGTCCATCGAGCAAGGTCTGGCGTACCTGCAAGAGCATGACCTCGATCTGTATCGGCACACTCTCATCAGTTCGAAGTGCAGCCTATTGCTGCGCCGTGGCCGGTGGACCGAGGC
>WNFU01010869.1_pt1 | contig 18916 bp, 20 predicted proteins | sample 5400121 | NCBI WGS metagenome assembly WNFU01 (sample SAMN13153360, study PRJNA577476) | soil metagenome | isolation source: 100 cm soil or saprolite under grassland replicate 1 | place: USA:California | collected 2016-06-15 | reverse complement strand
AAACGGTTGTAAGGTTATCTAACTTTCCCTTCCGAACTTGGCGTACTTTGCGCCTTGGCGCGAGTCAGTCCCCGTGTTCGAGCATTTCACGTCAGCGGAAATTTTGCGCGCCCCCGGACAACTTTGTACTCTGAAGGACACGAAGGTTTTTGTAGGGTGCGCTCCGCGCACCAAGCAGTTAGTAGCCTGGATGTAGCATAGTGGAAAAGGTCACCATGAAAATGGTCGATCATCACTCTCGGGTGTTAATGGCTCTACTCCAGCTTGCCTGGGCTTTGCAGTTGCGGCGCCGCAGACGGAGAAGAGTAAATCACGAATCCCATCGCTGCGGGTGAGCTGCACCAGAGAAACTTGTCCGGCGCCGGGCCGCCGATTGGGCGAGAGTTCTCTTAGGCGCCGCCAGGCGTGTTGCATCGTCTGTCGCATGAACGACTGATCGGTGGCCTCATCGACGACAAAAACTACCTGCTGTAGCGGAACGAGGTTGAAGATCTCATTGATCTCGAAAACACAGCCGGCGTTCTGCTGTGAAAACCCCCGTAGATCCATCAACACTGCATCGCTTTCATCGGCGAGCCGGGCCAAGGTAAGCTTCCAAGTATCGTCGTGGCAGAAAAATTCTGTCACACGAAATTGTCCTTCTCCGTCGGGTTCCAAGTCCATTTGACCGATTCGCAGGTCGAGAGTGCGCCCGGAGTCGATGAAGCGGCGGTCCAGTTTTCCACTCACGAAGTCGAGGAATTCATGGGGCTCGATCGTCGATGTGGCCAGATCCGGCCCGGCGATCATCTGCATGCTGCCGACCGTACGCCAGGATCTGCCGAGGGTGTCGTAGAGATTTTCGCTGCGCTTGCCGAGAGCGAAGACACGGATAAGCAGCAGCCGGTGGCGGTTTGATTTCGCACGCCGGGCAATTCCGAGCGTGCGAAACAAGCCGGCCGCAACCAGTTTGTAGAGTGTAAAAGCGGCCAAGCCGCTGAAGATCCATAGGCGGCCTTCGAATACCAGGCCGATGGAATTAACGATGCCGAAGGGCAACCAGAGAGCATCGACGATGATCGACTGTTCGCTGACGCATTTTTTTTCATAAAGGCTGCGCAGCAATCCCAGAATAAGCCAACCGAGGATGGCGAAAGCGGCGAAACCGATTAGATGCAATCCGACCATGGTGCCGCGCGCGCCCAGCCCGATCGAGTGACTGAAATCGCTGACCGCTTTCAGTAGCTTCAGATTGTTACCGGTCAGGATGACCACGAAACTTGCGCCGGTGACGCCGAGAATCATGAAAACCAAAACCAGCGGGCCCAAAGCGCGAATGCGGCGATTGAGAAAGATGAGCAGCAAAACGGTAGGCGCGGCGTTGAATTCGAGCCAGAGGTAGAGCAATTGGCCAACCGGCAGACCCGGGTTTTTGGCCAACAAGACAGTTCCGATAACGCCGCCGATCAGGAAATAAACCAGCGCCCGGACTATTTTACCGCGGCGGGAAAGCCCAACGACAAGGTCGATTGCGATTAGGACCGGCCACGCATTGGCCCACGTGAGAAACATGAAACGGAAGGGCGAGAACTCCATTTTCCCGGCTCTTAGAAACGCCGTTGTCATCGCCGCCGCGAAACAACAGCCCGCAACTATGTGCACGAAAGCGATGAGCCATTGGCGCCGATTCGCGCTGCGATAAAGCGTCGCGGTGTCGGGATTCGTTCGCGCTGCCGCGCGCGTAACGAAACTGAAATTCAGCGGGGCGTCATTCGGTTTGTGTTCTGATTCCGGAGGCAAAAATCCCTTGGGCTCAAGGATCTCGCTCCGGCTCCGGCGGCGCATCGATTTGACCACCGCGCGTCGGTAAAGGCGCAAAAGCAGAAATGAAGCGGCAAGCGCCAGAACGGCGGAGACAGTCAGAATGAAGGAAAGTTGTCCGGTGAGGGCTACGGTAAGAGCATCGGACCGTTGGCTCATATACGCGACAGGGTCCGGCTTTGCGAGGACAAAATCAAGCCGGAATGGTGAACTTGGCTGCCCTTAATCACACAAGTTTATTCTCTTCCGAATAATTTCCCGGAGCTTATTGCGTAACAGCGATTCCTTGTCCTTTCAAAGTCCGTCATTCCCGCACGCTTTTAGCGAGAATCCAGGCGAACGACGACTGGCCTGCCGATCAGATCATTCGGGGACAACAACTTTGAAGAAAGCTCTCATTCGCTACGCCACCGTTTTCTGTCGCGGCTTGGATTTTGTCGGTGTCCGAGATTGGTGGGTACTCGACTGACTCCAACAGTTCGTGCACTAAGAATTAAGGTTAGGCTGTCACTGGACAAATCAGTCTGAAGCACTAACTTAGTCAATGGTTTCTCCCTGATTAAAGTTCGGCTATAACCGCTGCTAGCAGGGGGTATAGCCAACCGAGGACTACGGCTATTCTTGCAAGAGCAGAAAGTATTTTGGAACCGTTATATCGCCCAGCCATATCCCAACTGACAATATCACGGCGTATGGGAGGCTTAGAATCTCGAAAGGAAGGGCAACGAGATCGCCGAAAAGTCCTCGCAAAAGGAAAATCAAAAGCGAAAATCCAAGGCCTATGACCACTCCAGAGAACCAATAGGTCCTAGCCAGTCCGAAGTTCCCGGCCCATAAATCTCTAATGAATTTCCTTATCCTCACCTTTATCGGGCTGTACGGCATTTCTGTGTCCTTTCTCCAGCGATCAAAGACAATTACCTAGGGTGGCCAGATTCGAAATATCGGAGAGATGCACGCGGATTTCTCAAACGCAAAGCTCGGCCGTTGCTGTTAAGCGTGAGGTCGAACCTCCAATTAGACAGCCTTAGGCAGAGTGTCCCGCAACGCGCGTCGTATAGCCTCTGAAAGCTTTTTTGTCCATAAAAGAATTTCAGGTCGATCGAACATATCCAAAGTGCCTTTAGCGTCAAATAGGTCCACATGAAACACTGTGTGGCGATAGTCTTCAAGAACTTTCACGAGATCTGTCTTCTCCAGCAAACCATCAACTTCAGCGTCAATGAACTTCCATTTTTTCCATTTTTCCACCACGGCGTACAGAGCACCGAGATGAAAAGCGAGTAGGTCAAGAGCGCGAGTAAAAGCGTTACTCCGCACTTGTTCCACTGCCGAAATTTTTGACGCCTTGAGCGCTTCCCGATTGTCCGCACTGATCTGTATAGCTGACCATTCTTCTTGGAACTTTTCTAATGCGGTGTCAGAACGCAACAAACCAAGGGAAAGCGAGTACGCTTTTTTAAGGTTCGCCTTAGTTTGCATCCGCGTTGTTTCCAATCGTTGTCGTTTTTGATCGCTGACCATCTATTTTGAGCCTCCCGTAGATTGGCGGAACTTTGGAGGAGAATTCTGGTGGAGTTGTAGGTACACGAGATTGCCCTTTGAGATATTCGGCCCAGTCTTCTACCAGCCCGAATAGACTTTTGGGTTTTACTAAAGAGTTGTCGTAGCTCATTCCAATGCCAAAATGGGCACTAAACTATGGATAGTCTGCGGCCTCTTTAATCACGCCTAGATCAAACGATGGAATATTCTTAAAACCCAAATACAACGTCATGGGCGGGTACTCCATCGCATACTATGGCGTGGATCTTAACCATACCCACGCCGGTCTGAAGCGACAGCCCGTGTAATTGTGCGGTCATAGTCGCAGGAATCTCTATAACCGTCTGGAGTTCCGGCGGCCCGTTCGGCAGGAAGGTGCAAATTGTCGCGCGAACTTGTCCTGGGTCGAAATCGACAAAGAAATTAACTTGTAAAAAGGTATCGTTCGCGGGGCTAGCAACTGGCAGGGTGGAAACGCGAGAAGACTTGCCTGCTTTACGAAATAGATCGAGACGGCGATCGGAGTCGGAAACCGGGCACTTTGAGGAAAACCACAATCTTCCTGGGACGCTGTCGAACAAATCAACGGACCTTACCGTCATGCCAAACCATGCATTTAGTTTGCGTCCTACTTCTCGTCGTCGGGGAAGTTCAAGTGCAACTCTCCGTTTCCCGTTGGACAGTACTTCGGTAATGTGACTCTTACGATTTTTAACCTCAAACGTAATGTGATCCACAATTCCTTGTAGAGTTTTTCCCGTAGATGCGGATTTGCGACTGAAAACGCTGTTCAATCTGCGTACGTGGCACCCGGGGAAAAAGAGTAGCCGTTGGCCCGGTGTCTCACAGAGCGCGCCCAGAATTTTGTATTGGCTACTTGCAATCGAAGGGATGAGCAGGTATGAAATGCTTCCTGGATCAACGCCGTCCTCGACTAGACGACGATATGGTCTTGCGATCGCGCTGTCCGAATCATTAAATTCCCCCACGCCATACTTTTCCAAATTGATATAAAGGTTTAAAGGAATCATTACCTGGATACGCTGCCCAGCGCTTTGGGTATGGGTGCCTGGTTGTAGTGCAATTGTTGCAGCGTTCGCTTATTCACTCGGCATCAAAAGTTGCAGATGGTGACCGTCGGGGTCGTTGAAGTAGATGCAGTGCGGGTCGTTTTTGCGGCCGTGGACTTTGATGCCGGCATTTTCTAACGTTGCTTTGACGCGCGCGTAGTCGCCGGTGGCGAGGCGTAGCGCCATGTGATTGACTTCGCTGCCGCCGTGGATGTCTTCGCCGTCTTCGATTTCGAACAAGGCGACGCCTTGGTTGCCGCATTTGAGGAAGCATTGCCAGGAGCTTTCATGGTCGATCTCCATACCTAAGAAATCGATGTAGAATTTTTTCGCACGCGTGAGGTCTTTGATGTGAAAGACCACGTGATCGATACCGGTAACTTTGAACGGGGATTTCATAATTTACCTCCTATCACATAGACTGTTCGTAATTCTTTGAACCATTTTCATCCCGAACCTTCGACTACGCTCCGGGCCGACTCCTTGAGCATCTAGGAAAGATTTCTCCCCCCGGTCGAAATGACAGGGATACAGGAGTTTCTCATTTCAATGCTCACGCGGACCAATCCCTTTCATCAATCTACCACCGCGACAGCCTGAATCTCGATCAGCATTTCCGGCCGCGCGAGTTCCTTGATGCCGATGAGCGCACTGGCGGGATAGCGGCCTTCTTGAAAGAATTCTTTGCGGAGTTGGGTGAAGCGCGTGCCGTTGGCCATGTCGGTGATGAAGACCGTCATGGTGACTATATCGTCCAGCTTGCCGCCGGCAGTTTCGAGGGTTTTGCGCATGCGTTCGAATGCGAGGCGAACTTGCCCATCGAAGTCGCCCGGATATGGATCTCCTTTTTCGTCCTGGTAACCCGTATGCCCGGCCAGGTAGATCGCGGTGCCGCCGGTTGTCTTTACCGCGGGTGAATAGGCGCGCTCGCGCTGGCGCGCGTCGCCTTTGAGGTATTCTCGTCGCGCCATAGACATGCCTCCTATTTCAAGAATATTTTCTGGAACTCCTGGGTTTTTTCCTTGAATTGGTTGGCGTCGAAGTCGTCCATTTCGACCGCCTGGACTTTGTCGGCGTCGGGTAACGGCGGATGAATTCCTTTTCGATTGACGAACTCGCCCATTTTGGCGAGGATTCGCATGCTTTCGTCGCCGAGAAAAAAATCGATGAACGCTTTGCCGCCGTTCGGATGCGTCGCCTTGTTGCCCAGCGCAAGGTACTGCCCGGTACTGAGCATCTTACCAAGCCTTACGTAGTCCACCGGCGCGCCTTTTTCGCTGTAGGTCACCGTGTAGCGGATCAAGCTGATCGCGATCGGCGTTTCGCCCGTCGACACGCGCTCCGCGGAAGGTGCAAAAGATTCCACCATCAGCGGCTTGGTGGCGCCGAGGTCGCGAATGTATTTGTCGGCTTTTTCCTTGCCCATGATTTTATACAAGCTCGCCAGCCACTGGAGCGTCGTCGTGTGCTGCGTCGGATCGGGCATGACGAATTTGCCTCGATACTTGGGATTTAGCAGATCTTCCAGCGATCGCGGCGCCTCAGCCGTGCTGATCAGTCCTTTGTGGTAAACGATGCCGATGGGAGTGTTACGGTAAACCGGCCCGAGATCGGGATCGATCACTTCCTTGGGAAACGCCTTAGCCGCAGGCGAAAGGTATTTAGCGAAGAGGCCCTCTTTTTTCATGACGTGAATGGCGCCGCTGTTGTTGACCATCACGTCGAACACGGACTTGCCGGCGCGTTGTTCTGCCAACGCACGGTCCATCACCTTGGTCGCCGAGGCGCGCCAGTATTCTACGGTCAGGCCGGTCTTCTTTTTGAAGGCTTCAACAATCGGCTCAACCGTGTTCGATTCGAGGGAGCCGTAGGCGACGATCGGACCCGCTTCTTTCTTCGCCGCATCGATCAGTTTGGCGTCCTGAGCGATAGCGGTGAAGGAGATCAACAAGCTAACCAATAACGCAATGGCTGATCGGCGAATCATCAATAGTTCTCCTCGGACGGAAACGAGAATTTCACCCAGAGACGCAGAGTACGCAGAGTATTTATTTTCAAACTCCCTCTCCGCGTCATCAACCCTCCGCGGTGAACTATCCGAATCCTTCGTGCCCTTTGCGTCCTTCGTGGTGAATCGTTCATTTACATATGGATCAGATTCAACGCGTTATCTTCGAGAATCAGTCTTTTCTGTTTCGGCGAAATATCCGGCCGCTCCCGAATACCGCTCACGGTCTTGGGAAACGTCGAATCGAAATGCGGATAGTCCGTGGCCATGAGAACGTGGGTCTCTCCCACCTCGGCCAGCGCCAACGGCAACCACTTCTCGTCGGACTCGCAGGTGATGTAGCAGTTTCGTTTCACGTATTCGGACGGTAGCATGCTCAACTGAGGGCACATGCCGGCGTCCTTGATGACTTCGTAGTCATCGTCCATGCGGTGCATCCAGAAAACTAGAAATTCCGCCGTCACTTCGAAGAAAGCGACTTTCAAGCGCGGAAATTTCTCGAAGACACCGCCGAGAACCATGGCAACCAGTGGGGCTACGCAATTCAGCGGCCGGCCGAGGATATGCATCGGGAAAAAATGGGTTTGCCGGTTAATCAGTGTGCCGACATCACCAAGCGTGCTTGGATGGCAGAAAAGCGGAACGTCGAGCTCTTGCGCGGCCTGGTAAAGCGGAAAGAAAGCCGGATCGTCCATCTGTTTGTCCTTGGTGTAGCTCACTAAATGCGCGGCTTTGCAACCGAGATCATCGACGCAATGTCTTAGCTCGTTGGGCATTTCCTCCGGGCAACCGGCGGGCATCATCGCGACGGGTGATAGCCGGTCGCGATGACCGGCAACAAGCTTGTGCGCCCAATCGTTATAAGCGCGGCAGACCGCGGCTCCCAGCGGCCCGGGATTTTGCGATGGAATCTCGATGGAAGTGGGAAAGATCAACTGAAAGTCGATGCCTTCGCGGGCGTTGTCCTTCATGCGATATTCCATGTCGTAACCGCCCTGTTGCCAGCGCATCACCTCGTTGCCGCGCTGGTTCGCTTCCGGATTGTAAAAAACCTGATGGGTCACCGGCTTCTTGAAATTCGCATTGGCCACGGGATCTTCCAGCGGTGAAAGATCGTGCTCGAACTTCGAGTAGAAATATTTGCCGTCGCCGATGCGTCTAGGCGTATATTTTGCAAACGGTTCGGGCAGCCGGTAAATCTCGTCGAGTAACCAACCGTCACGCAGGTGCGAATCTAATCGCCATAACAGCTCCTTTGCACTTCGAACGGTTGAAGACTTGCTCAACGTTCTATTATTCCAGGGCGCATGGATTATGTTGTATCTCTTCAATGATCAGAAACGTAGTACAGCAATACCCGGAGCGTCAAGCTGCATGCCGGAATCGGTTGCGAAGTGTTTGCAGCCGTCTGCGCCATAAGTGGAGAGCAATTGCAGCTATCCGCTGCGGTGGTGTAAATGGAACGAAGGGAAAGCTTCGAACCGGAGGAATTATTATGGCAATTAGAATGGGCACATCGGAGCACGGCGGAACCTTTTATACTCAAGGCCAGGCAATCGCTGAACTATTCAATCGCGGGCGCTCGGCTGCGGATCAGTGCGTCGTGCAGACCAGTGATGCGAGCATTCACAATGCCGAGCAGCTCGACGGCGGCGAGCTCGAGTTCGGCTTTATGGCGTCCAACTGGATCGGTCGCGCGAAAAACGCGACGGCGCCGTTCACCAAGCCCATCGCCGTGCGCATGGTGGCGCCGGCCAACGCAGGCCCGATGTGTTTTGTCAAGCTCGCGAGCTCACCGATTCGATCCGTGGCCGACTTCAACGATAAGCGCATCGCGATCGGCACCAAAGGCAGCGGCATGGAGCAACACATCCACACGATCTTCGAAATACTGGGGATCTCTTTTGATAGCTTTACGCCCGTGCACATGGGCTTCGCAGAGGGGGCGGATGCCTTGGTTGCCGGTACGATCGACGTGCAATTTCATCCGCCGATCCCTAATAAGGTGTTGACCGATCTCAGCCGGCGCGCTGATATTCGAGTGGTTCCCTTCGCTGCCGGGCAACTCGAAAGGGTGCTCGCGCAGGTGCCGTTTTATCGACCGGTAGTGATGGAAAAAAATGTCTTTCGTGGCGTGGTGGAGGATGTGACGCAGATCGGAGTTATCAATGTTTTAGTTACACACGAAAGAATTCCCGAAGATATCGTTCACGATATGGCCAAAGTGATTGCCGAAAACCTCGACAGGCTGCCGCAAATGAATCCGCTGTTCAAAGGGCTGAAAAATCTCTTCGAACCGCTGCGCACGAAAGGCGCGGCGGCGTTTGAGTTTGGCGGCGTGCCGCTGCATCCCGGCGCAGTCAAGGCTTATCGGGAAACGGGATGGCTAAGCTAAGTTGACGGAAGACCGGAGACCGGTGCTAGGGCATCCAACCGCTTTGGGTTACTTCGGCTTGCGCCTTGCGGATGTAGGAGAAATCGAAAATCTCTTCGGGCCGCACGTCGCGGGTCACCCGGCGAGATAGACTCGTTGCCCTTTGACCGTCGCGCGCATGAAGCGGCGAACCAAGTCTCCCTGGCGAGCCAAGCGCTCGTCCGTGGCTACGATCGACGCCTGAATGTCCTCTAAATGATCCGCGGTGCGCAACAGCACCGGGAAGCCCGCGTCCTGGGCCAGAAAGCTCGATGGTGGGCTGAGCGGTGAAGCGTCGATGGTGCCCGCTCGCAGCGCCGTGAAACGGGTGCTGGTCGCTCCAACCGGGACAAAAGTAACGTCTCTTTCGAGCTGTAAACCAAACTTTGGCAGCAGCTCTTTTAGCCAGCCGTACTCCAAACTGCCGACGGTCGATCCACCGACTCGTTTGCCGCGCAACTCGGCGACGCTCTTGATCCCGGGCTGCGCTGCAAGAATGCCGGGCGGTTTGTCGTTGAACACCATGAGGATTTTGAGTTTTGCACCTTGGACCGCCGCGGTGGGATTGCTGGCGGAGCCGAACTCAACGCTGTTGCCGATAAGTGCCCGAGTGCTGGTGAGCCCAGCCATGAGAATGATTTCTAGCCCCAATCCTTCTTCGGCGTAATAGCCGCGCTTGTTGGCGATATACATGGAAATATACGACGCGGAAAAATTGGAAACCGCAACCCGCACTTTTTCTTGCGCGTCGCCTAGGCCGGTGGCGCCAATAGAGACGGCGAACGCAACGGCGTACACAATAATCTTCATTCTCATGAGAGTGAGTCGTTAACCCAACGTAGGAACTCCTCGCAATGTGAGTTTGGCCCGCCTTATAACTTCGGAATGCGCAGTGTTTTGCTGATCATCGTACAACCGTTGACGAAAAATAACAGCGACAGCGGATGCCAGTGCACGCCGGCAATCTCGACGACGCCAAGCGGGAGATTATCGCCAGTGCGGCCGAAATACACGCACGTCGCAAGAATGGCAACGAGAATCAAGCTCGACGGGATCGGTGTGCCCTCGAAATATCTCACTTTGCCGGCGGCGTCCGCGAGTTGCCCGGCGGTGACGTTGTAACGCGCCAGCCGGCTAATGCCGCAGGCGACAAAAAAAATGAGAACGATCATGTCAAATGCTCCGCGCATGCCAAGCGCATAGGCGAGGGTGGCGGGGGCGACACCGAAGCTGACGATGTCCGCCAGCGAATCCAGTTCTTGACCGAAAGGCGATTGCTCATCATGACGACGCGCAACTTTGCCGTCGGTGATATCGAAGACCAGCGCGGCCGGCAACAACGCCAACGCCAGATAGATGCGCCAATTGTCCGGAGACGTCAGATAGCTCATGGTGACGAAAACCGCTGCCATTCCGGCGGCGCCGTTGGCGAGCGTAATCAGATCCGCCAACTGATACGTCCGGAGCATTGAAAAATGGATGCGCGGCTTAGTCGATTTCGGCTGCGCCATGATCATCGACCTTCCATTTTTAGCGTGAACGGAAATCAGGATCGCTCGACAAAGAAACTCTAAAAATTGTCGAGCGACGATACTGTACTTAAACGCAGGTTGCGCCGCAAACCAACGCGTTTCTCTGCACCATTTGCGGTTTTGTCGGTCAAACAGCCATCAAGGATCAGATGAGACCAGCGGCGTTCGATCCCGGCCGGCGCTAAGTACGTAGATCGCCCAGAGCGCGAGGCTCACGACCAGAACGCCAATGCGGCTGGCATAATCTATTTGGCTCGGGGAAACGAAGCCCTCGATGAATCCGGCGATGACTAACATCACCATGCAGCCAAGCTCGATCGTCAGCGCATCGGTGCCAACGCGTTTGAGCGCGGTGCTGCGTCGCACTTGTCCGGGCGCAATGATCGCGCTGGCGAGTAGGTAACCCGCCGCGCCCGCGAGGCAGATGGCCAGCAGCTCCGTGCCGCCATGCGGCATGATCCATCCCCACAGCGCCCTTTGTTTTCCGTGCAGCGTCATCCAGCCGGCCACGGAACCCAAGTGGATACCGTTGAATATCAACAACAAGCTCGTGCCTAGCCCTGCGGTGAGCCCGAAGCCGAAGGCGAGCAGCGTGACTTGGATGTTGTTCGAAATAATCAACGACGATATGACGGGGCGCGCCAGACTCGGGATGTTGTGCAAATTTTCTTTACTTGCGGGATCGAAGTCGAGAAAACTCTCGTCGAGAAGATCGTAGCCTAAGTGTGGGTGAAGTTGGATGGCGACGAAGCTAACGACGGCCGAGCCGAAGAGCATGGTCGCGGACAAGGCGACCGCCCAAACATGCGCGCGCACCGCTCTCGCGAAGCGACCAAACCAATGCGTCGTCGCGCCGGCCTCGCGCAAACGAATTTGCCCGTACAATAAGTTGTGCCCGGCCACGGCGATGCGATTGAGCTGATCCACGGTTTGGCGCGCCGCGCCGAACGAGCGCGCTCGCGCTAGATCGGCGGTGAGCCCTTGATAGTCGTCAATCAGACGCGTCAGCTCGGCCGCGCTCAAGCGGCGCAGGGCGCGCGGGCCGGCCCGTAATAGAACTTGCACGCTCCGATAGAAGCGCATCCATTGGTCAAGCTTTTCTTCGGCGTCTTGCATATCGATTAGCTCATCGTCAGCAATCGTTTTGGCCTGGCGTATTCTTCTTTCCGTCCTCTGTGGATTGCGAGGAGGGCGACCGGCCGGTCGCCCCTACATGACGGTACCTTTTTTGGATGGTCCCATCCATGACGATCAACGTCTGTTCCTTCTTCACCTGTGAATGATGCCAGCCCATCAGAACAGCGAGGTAGGTTGCGGCGTCTCGGTGGCGACGGCGACATGGGGCTCGCGGCTTTGGGCGAGATCGAGAACTTGTAAGAGTATCTGTTCGCAGCGTTCCGTGCGATCGGCGCTGCGCGCCAAGCTGTCACGATCTTCACCGAGCATGGACAACAGCGGCTCGGCAATTTGCCAGACTAGGAGCGCGCGGCGCTCTTGGGACAGCTCGTGGCGCCGCGCCAGGAATTGCTCGATCAAGCCGATCTGTTGAGCCGAGATCATGCCGCGCGCCAAGGTCAGCGCTTGGCGCGAACGGCCTTGTTCCACGCGAGTGGCCCAAGCTGCGCCGCTGGCGCCTTGTTCGGCGAGCGCGAATTTTTCGACGATCACGTAGGTTCCGGCCACCATATCGCCGAGCCGGCGACCGAGCGGATCAAAGTACATCACCAGCCCGCCCAATAAATAGCATGGGGGTGGCAGCATGTCGGCGGCGCGCACCAAATTGCGCAGCGCGGCCTCGCGCCATCCGATCGGCAGCCCGTCTTGGCGAATGACGCGGATGCCCACACGCTTTTTTCCCGGCGTCGATCCTTGCCAAAGGCCTTCAAAAAAAACGTAATAGCCCCAGTTGATCAAAAAAATGACCAATACCAAAAACGCCAGAATCCATGAAGCGCTCCAACTGGAGCTGCCCTGGGATGAAGTAACAAGCGATCTCAAAGTAAAGAGCCCGCCAGTCAAGAAAACGACAAGAAAGATGACGACGATCAACAAGACGTTAAAGATGAAGTCGATCACGTAAGCGGAAAAACGCGATCCGGGTCCGGCCAGTTCGAACTCGAGGCTGACGTGGTCAGGCGTGGAAATAAAAACACTCTCGTCCATTCTTGCTCTCCGTTAAAACTTCAGTAGCTGCCGCGTCTCAAATTTTACACGCCATAACTTTCGGGCATCGGAATTTGCTCTCGCAAGAAAAATCCGAAATCCGAATATCGAAATCCGAAACAAACCAAAACAGTCAAATCCGAAAAAAACGAAAACCTAATCGAGCTGGTTTGGAAATTCTATTTTTGGCGTCATTTGAATTTGTTTCGAATTTCGAATTTCGTGCTTCGAGATTCTTGTTCTAAGTCCTTTGCGCCTTTGCTTTGCTTGCGGCAAATCTCTTACTGCACATGTTATTCGGCTATTGCAGGTTGGCTTGACGAATTTCCAAGTATCGTTTAACCAGGTGGATGCTCAAGTGGGCGGGACTGGTCTCTAAGACCAAGATTCCCCGGGAGCGCATATTCTCGAGCGCCAACCGGCGCCGCCGCAACTGATCGCAGGCAGCGGCTTTTCGATAGCTTTCTTCTACTGTGACGGGAATCGAATGAGCGAGCTCACCCAGTTGAGGCTCGCTCAGTATCACGCAGAGTACCAAATGCTTTTCCGCAGCGCGTGACAGGTTATTGATCAAACCTGCACTGGCCGAGGCGTCCAATACGTCGGTGAGCAGGATCAACAGGCTGCGCCGCCGGAGCATGGTCATGATCTGCGCGATCGCTTGCCAATAGTCGGACTCCACCGAGCGCACCTGGACGGTGTAAAGCGATTCCAGCACCCGTGCGAGAAGCGATGGACCGCGCACTGAAGGTAAAAAGGACTCGATCCTGTTGGAGAAAGAAGCGACGGCAAGGGCGTCGCCGCGCTTTTGCGCGACATAACTGAGCATGACGGTGGCATTGAGCGCGTGCTCCAGTTTCGAATACTTGCCGATGGTTTCCGCCATTAGACGTCCGGCGTCCAAAAGGACGGCTAGCTGTTGTCCTTTTTCCACCTGTTTGTTGCGGCTGACCAACGCGCCACGCCGCGCCGTCGCCTTCCAATCGATGTTGCGTGGGTCTTCGCCGGAAATGTAAGGCCGCAGGCTCTCAAAGTCCGTGCCTGCAGCCCTGATTTGTGCCGGTTTGCGAACGATCTCGTCACGTTGATCGATTTTCGCCAGCAGTTGGTATTGATCGGCACCGCGAAAATTCGGATAGACTTTAGCGGTATCGGCGACGATAAGCGAGATTTGTTTCTGGATTAAGCCTCGTTCGCCTTGCAGGCGCAAGACCAGGTTGCCGAACGCATGCGCACCGCGCTTGAGCGGCCGAACGGCAAAATCTAATTGAGCCTCACCCCCGGGCGGAATCGCTACGGGTGGCAAATCGGTCATCGACTCGAAAGTGTCCGGCAGCTCGTCGCGCAGCGAAACTTGCACCCGGAGAGCGGAGCGATTGTGAAGAATCAGCTTGATCGAGTGCTGGACGTCGAGCGCGAAGCGCGGCGGCAATTGGCGCTGGGCGCTGAGCTGCGAACGTCGCGGGAGCGTGCCCAAATCCCGCCAAGTGAGCGCGGCCAACAGCAAGCAGTACAGCACTCCGGCGAGCCAGCCAGCCGGAACGATAACGGCTAGAAGCCAGAGCGGCGCGCCGAGCGCCAGCAGCCGGATCAACCGCAGTGTCGGAAGCAGTGGAATGGGTTGGTCCTTTCAGCTAACGCGGGATATCGACTTGAGCGAGCAGCGACTGAACGCAACTGTCGGCGGTCAGTCCTTCGATTTCCGCTTCCGGGGTCAAACGAATGCGATGGCGCAGGACCGGCAAGGCCATCACTTGAATCTCGTCAGGCGTGACGTAGTCTTTGCCGCGCAAGAGCGCGAGCGCCTTGGCTGCTTGCAACAGCATGATGGCCGCGCGCGGGCTCGCGCCGAGGGTGAGACTGGGCAACGCGCGCGACTGCCGAATCAACCGCAAAGCATATTCCAAGACCGTTTCGTCCACTCGGATCGCGTGCGTCTGTGCGCGCAATGCAATGATCTGTTCCGCGCTCACCACCGGCTCGATGACGCCATGGGGTTGAAATGCTCTTGCGCCCAAGGCTTGCATGGTTTTCAGCATGGCCCGTTCGTCTTCTTCGGCGGGGTAATCGACAATCACTTTGAGAAGAAACCGGTCCAACTGTGCTTCCGGCAGCGGATAGGTGCCCTCGTACTCGATCGGGTTTTGCGTGGCGACGACGGTGAAGCAGCGCGGCAGCTCGCGGCTTTCACCGTCGATGCTCACTTGATATTCCTGCATGGCTTCGAGCAGCGCGGCTTGGGTTTTTGCCGGCGCTCGGTTGATTTCATCAGCCAGTACGATATCGGCAAAAAGCGGCCCCGGACGAAAACGGAACGCCCCCGTGGACGATTCAAAAACGTTCACTCCAGTAATATCCGAGGGCATCAAGTCGGGCGTGAATTGGATGCGCGAGTAGCTGCAGCGCAGCGCTGCAGCGAGACTCCGCGCAAGCAACGTCTTGGCCAGTCCCGGCACACCCTCGATCAACGCGTGGCCACCGGCCGTGATGGCGACGAACAGGCTTTGGATCGCCGACCGTTGACCGTAAATCACCCGTTCGAGCTCGGCTTGCACGGCGCCGCCGATGTTTAACACGTCAGTGGAAATTTTATTCTCGCTCATGTTGCGGTCCTCTGAAAATTTCTCCGGCGATTCGTCCGACCTCGACGAACTCCTGATCATTGAGTGATGCCCCGTTTTGAATCTTCGTGAGCAAAGTTTGCAACGCTGCCGTCTGAATTGGTGCACCGCGGCTTTTGCCCACCCGCTCCAGTTCGTGACTCAAGTTCGCGATGTCCACGGCCTTGCCGTGGGCCTTCGTCAAATCCTGACAGAGATTCTGGACGATTAACTCCGCGGCCAGTCCGCGGGCGGCCGCGGTCTGAAGCAGGCCGGCTCGCGCGTCGACCAATTCCAGTGAGCTCGCCCGGTCGTTCGTGGGCGTTTCCGAAATTCGTCCGAATCGGTGCCGGTAAGCGAACGCGTAAAGCAGCCCCGCCGCGGCGATCTGTAACACACACCAGCCCCAAGGAGTCATGAGAAAGGCGCCGGTTAACTCGGCCGTGCTGCGTTTGTCGCCGAAGCCATGGTGATACTCATCAAAAAGAATTTTTCCGCTCGCCCAGCCTGCCGCCAGTGTGACCAGCCATACGGCGTTATCCGATCGACGCAGGGCGCCGTTGCTCGCCATACTCGGGTCGGCAATGGCAATAATCCGTCCTTGACCGACGGGCATTTCGACGGCGAGGGCTTTGTTTTGCGCTGCGGCGATGACCTTTGCGTCGCCCGTCTCGGCGAAGCTGCGTTGCCAGCGCAGCTTGAGTCCCGCGGATGGTAGCGACGGACCACTGGCTTCACCGGTTTGAGCCTTGCCTGACTTCGTCCAGCGCAGCGATGGCGCGTAGCGCGACAGGAATTTTCCTGAACGATCCTCCAGTCGATCATCGGCGGCGGTTTTGGTTTCCTCGGATGTTTCTTCGTCGGATTCCGAGCGCTGGCCGGTAGGCCAGCCATTGCCCGTAAGCAGGATGAGTTGACCGCCGGCGGCGAGCCAGCGATCGAGATGATCCGACTCGCTCTTGGAAATCGGCGTGCCCGGCCCAGCGACGATAAGTGTCGTCGGGACATTCGGTTGGTTCGGCAGCGCCAGTAATTGGAGCGGTCGGCGCCATTGCTCGACTGATGGCAAGAGCTGTTTCATCACCAGCAGTAAGGCTCGCGCCCCCGTGGAGTCGGTAAAAAATGTTGACGGGCGTCGTTGGACAATGTCCGTACTCTCACGGGTGGTAAAACTAGCTAGAACGATCGAGAGAATGAGGAAAATCGCCGTCGCGATCGTCGCGGTCAAACGATTGTACGTGCGCGAAGTCATTGTCAGCCGCTCGTCTCGCTGCACCATTCTCGCACGCGGCTAACCAAAGCGTCTGCGATGTTGGCAGGTGCGCTGCGACTGGCATAAACGGCATTTTCATAGAGCTCGGTCAACTCCGCAAAGGTTGGGTACCAGGGATGACTGCGGGCGCATTCGCCAAGATAATGGGAGTTAGTTTTCCAACCGGCAAATTTAATTGCCCCCTGTTCGTCCAAAAGTCCCAACAACACCCGATGAGCAATCCAGATGGCGCGCCGCACGTTACCTTCCTTGAGCATGTCGCGGGCGACTTGTAAGGCGTCGCGCCAGTTGGTCGCGGTGCCTTCCAGAATCTCCCAGCGTGTCGAGCGCGCCGTCGTCGTGTCTTTCTTTCGTCCAAAAGGCAGCACGTCGGCCAGAGCGAGATATAAGAGATGGGCAAGACAGGCGAGCAAGATTAACAGCGCCACGACGAACAAAACGCGAGCTAGGATGGGATTGGCTTCCGACCAGGCGCCGAGGGCGTCTAGCCATTCTTTAATCGCTTTCAGCATCTCTAAAAAGATCTCATGCCAGCGCGAAGGCTCGGTAAACTCCGGGCGCTCGAGGATCTCTCGGGTTGCCTCACGGATTATTTCCGGCGAAGGGATCGGACCCGGTTGCGCCACAGCCGACATCGAGAATCAACGGCTCGGCGTCGGCGCGGCCGCCATGCTTTCGGCATTGGGCGTGATCGCGCGGCTGAGCATTTCCAGGTCGAATCCTTCCTTGCGGATGCGCATGTCGTAGTAGAGCAGAATCGTGGCGACAATGCCGAGCGGAGTAAGAAAGATGGACAGTAAATTATTCATCGCGGAATTCAGCACCGCGCCGCTACCCGAATCACTATTGAAAATCATACCGGAAATCATGCTAACGCCGAGGGCGAGAAGCCCTTGCAATAGATTGACGATGAACATCACGCAAAAAACTTTGCCGCGGTGGCCTTTGACGAGATCCCGGCTCCGCCTGAGGCTCGGCGTCGCGTTCTGGCCTTCGATAAGGACCGCAGGAACGATCAAAGCGTAGGAAAGCATCCAAAGAATTCCCGGTACGATCAATAATAAAAAGCCAAACATCACTCGGATGGTGGCGGTGATTTGCGCTATCGACAGTGTCCAAAAGCGGCTCAATGCCAAACGTAGCGCCTCGCCAACCGAAACCTCGTTACCCAGATACCGTTCACTGATCGCGTAGGTTGCGGCGCCGCTGGCAATCGGAAATGCAATGCTGGCCCAAAGGATCATGAACACGATTTGAAACAACAGTGTCGAAAGGCCGCTGCTCGGAGCTTGGACGTTGACGCCAACGCGGGATTCGATAATGACCATGATCAAGTAAAACGGCACGTACGCTGCGGCGGTTATACCGAGCATCAGTGAAAAATTGCTCGTGTAAAGACGAAAGGCGCGATCGAGCAGAACGCCCGTGGTCATGGCTTCAAAGCGCGGCAGATTGGTGTCATCCATGATGCTCTCCCTTTGCTACGGTTGGTATCCGATCAGTACGTTTCACGCACAGGTCTGTCGCTGACTGTCGCGTTCCCTGGTATGCCGGCCCTGGGCCGGAGCTCACTGCAGATTTCACGAAGCCGGGCGAGCGCGCGAGGGCATTATAGCATGGGAATGTATGAGATGGCCGATTAATTACTTGAAGGTTCGTATCGACCAGCTGCCCGAATCGTTGCTGGCGGTCCACAGGCCGCGGACGGCCTCCTTTGCAGCAGCTTCGAAAAGCTCGACAAAGCGAGCGTTGCGCGTGTGGGGAAATTCGGCCGACCAGCTGCCGGTGTGCTCGCCTGGGCGGCCCTCTATAGACGCGCGCCAGACGCCGTTCCATCCGGTCGCATGTTTTTCGGCGGTCCAGGTGCCGCGCATGACCGTCGCGCCGCCGCCGTCAATGAGCGTCCACGCTCCGCTGGCAGCGCTGCTGCTCGAGTTCGGCGCCACGCTCCAGGTGCCGTTAAACGTTTTACCGTCGCCGGTTCGTGCGGCCCATGTCGACGAGCCTGATTCTTTTTCCCTAAAGGCCTCTTTCGCTTGGTTGCTGACGACGACATCCGATCCGCGCACCCAGCCGATGACACCCTGTTTCGTGCGCACCATGTACCAGATGCCTCTTCCCACTGACTCGGCGATCGGAAAAAGCGCTTCGCCCTTTTCCAAAGTAGCAATGCGGTCGGTTTCCTCATCTTGTTGCGCGTACAAAGCGACGCCGGATTCGCGGGCGGTCAATGGCGGCGACGAATCGGCTCCGTAGGTTTGTGAACACGGCATAACGAATAATAATGCGAAGAGCAGAATCCAACTACGACGCGACGAGTTAGCGGTCATAAGAATCCCTTCATCAAACACTAAGACCGGAAAAATTGGCGGCAACTAAGCTAAATGATTTTAGCTTATTTGCGATGGCGCCGTCACTACCGTCGGTCGGTGCGTCTGGACATTAAGGAGACAGAAACAAGAATTGGAGAGCCAAGAACCCTCTTCGCAGCTATCGAGGCGGAAGCGCTGAT